>Ga0209254_10001253_pt1 | contig 22539 bp, 15 predicted proteins | sample FrelakmetDIP11DI_FD_187148 | JGI IMG/M metagenome (GOLD analysis project Ga0209254, IMG submission 187148) | Freshwater lake sediment microbial communities from the University of Notre Dame, USA, for methane emissions studies - DIP11 DI (SPAdes)... | ecosystem: Environmental > Aquatic >...
CTCGAAACCACACAAGACCGTTAAAGAGATGCGCGCCGAATATGATTTTTCCCATGGCGTGCGCGGTAAACACGCGCAGGCCCTGCAGCGAGGTTATATGATCGAAATCCGACAACCGGACGGCACGACTACAATCGAGCAAATCCAACCCGCCGAAGGCGTGGTGGTGCTCGACCCGGACATTCGCGAATATTTTCCAGATTCTCAGTCGGTCAACGATGCGCTGCGCAACTTGGTCAAGTTGATCCCAAGCCGAAAGAAGGTCGGTCATCGAAAAGGATGAAGGCGAAGAGCTATTGAGTGATGGCACGAAGCCAGTTGCCAGCGGGGCGGATGCGCAGCGTATCTGCCCCGATTTTGTTTGGCATGTGACACAACAATCAATCCGATCGTTTGTTCAACAGATCCGTCAACCCCTGCAGAATATCGATCGGCACCGGGAACAAGATCGTCGAGTTCTTCTCGGCAGCGATCTCCGTCAGCGTTTCCAGATAACGCAGTTGCAGTGCCGTGGGCTGTGCTGACATCTTGGCCCCGGCATTGGTGAGCTGCTCCGCCGCCAGGAACTCGCCCTCGGCCAATAAAACCCGCGCGCGCTTCTCGCGTTCCGCCTCGGCCTGGCGAGCCATCGCCCGCTGCATCGATTCCGGCAGGCGCACGTCGCGCACCTCCACGGCGATGATCTTGATGCCCCACGGCTCGGTCGCCAGGTCGATGATGACCTGCAGGCGTTGATTGATCACTTCGCGCCGCGCCAGCAGATCATCCAGTTCCGATTGACCCAGCACGTCCCGCAAGGTCGTTTGCGTGATGAAGAACGCGGCCTTCTGGAAATTCTCAACCGCCACCACGGACTTGGCGGCATCGTTGATCTGATAGAAGACCACCGCATCAACTTCTACACTGACATTGTCGTGCGTGATGATGCGCTGCTGTGTTACATCCAGGGTGATCACGCGCAGATCAACCCGGTAGAGCCGATCGACGATCGGGATGATGAAGGTCAATCCCGGCCCTCTCACCTTCTGCAGGCGGCCTAAGCGCAGGATCACACCGCGTTCCCATTCGCGCAGCACCTTGATCGAGGCGGCGAGCAGCGCAGCGACAACTCCCACCCCGACCAGCAGCAGAATCCACAACACTAAGTTGGACATGGCGCAACCTCCTTCTTAATTCTTACGCAATGGCTGTCAGCCTGCTGCCATTGCTTGAATTAATTGTACCTGATGATGTCAAGCCGGTATCGATCAACAAGCCGAGTCAGGGCTGCCAGCGAGCAACGGTCAAATGCAGTAAAATCTAGTTCATGAACACTGACCTGCTTCCCCTGATCATCCAGTTCAATGACGCGCTTAACGCCCGCGATGTCGACGCGATGATGGGCCTGCTGACTTCCGACTGTGTCTTCGAAAACACGTATCCCGCGCCTGCCGGTACGCGCTTCGCCGGCCGGGCCGCCGTCCGTGAATTTTGGGAGGACTTCTTCCGCGGTTCCAATGAAGCCCGCATTGAGATCGAGGAACTCTTCGGGCAGAACGATCGCGCGGTGATGCGGTGGATCTACCGTTGGACCGATCCTGCCGGCCACAGCGGTTACATTCGCGGCGTGGATGTATACCGCGTGCGCGACGGGCTCATCGCAGAGAAGCTATCCTACGTCAAAGGATAGTTTCTCCATTTGACCTCCGCGCTGAATACCTCTATACTCCGTGCGCCTGAGTCACACCCCCACGAGGAGCCTGCATGCTGCCCAACTTCGAGGCCAATCTCCAGAAATACGCCGAGCTCATCGTCAAAGTCGGCTTGAATCTGCAACCGAAGCAGCGCCTGCTAATCTACGCACCGTTACCCAGCGGGCTGTTGGTGCACCAAGTGGCCGCCTGTGCTTATCAGAATGGGGCGCGCCTGGTCGATGTCCTCTATTATGATGATCAGCTGCTCCTGACCCGCTTTCAGTTTGGTCCGCGTGAATCATTTGACGAGGTATCACCGTGGCGTGCCCGGGCCTCGTTTGAGCATGCCCAACAAGGTGATGCCGTCCTGTCCATTGCCGGGCAAGATCCGGATTTGTTGAAAGGCCACGATCCTGAACTGATTAGACGCTATACGTTGGCACTGAACAAGATGATGCGACCCTATGCGGACGAAGTGGGGCGAGATTCGCACAGCTGGGTGATTGCCAGTTACCCGACCGATGCCTGGGCCGCCAAAGTATTTCCCACCGCATCTGCTGAGCAGCGTCAAGATCGCCTGTGGGAGGCGATCTTCAAGACCTGCCGCATCGATCAGCCTGATCCTGTCGCCGCCTGGCAAACGCATTTGCAGCGTTTGTCGACCTGGCGCGACTACCTTAACGACAAAAACTATACCGCCCTGCACTATCAAGCCCCGGGCACCGATCTGTCTATCGGGCTGGCCGACGATCATCATTGGAATAGCGGTGCTACGCAGACGCCGACCGGCATTCGTTTCACGGCAAATCTACCCACCGAGGAGGTCTTCACCCTGCCGCATAAAGACCGCATTGACGGGACCGTGCGCGCTTCCAAACCGTTGAGTTACGCCGGCACATTGATTGAGGATTTCAGCCTGACCTTCAAAGCCGGCCACGTCGTCGATCTGCACGCCGCGCAGGGAGAAGCTGTGCTGCGCAATCTCATCGCCACCGATGCCGGCGCGTCGTCACTGGGCGAGGTAGCGCTGGTGCCGCATAGCTCGCCAATTTCTCAATCGGGTCTATTGTTCTTCAACACGCTCTTCGACGAAAATGCTGCCTGTCACATTGCGCTGGGGCGCGGGTTCCCATTCTGTCTGCGGGGCGGCGCAGAACTATCGGACGAGGAATTCGCCGCGCGAGGTGGCAACAACAGCTTGATCCATATCGATTTCATGATCGGTTCTGATCAAATGAACATTGATGCGCTGACGGCTGACGGCCGCCGTGAGCCGCTCATGCGCAGCGGCGAATGGGCCTTCGCGTCGTAACTGAGGTTCAACGCCATGCCAGGAAAAAGCGGGCACTGCGCGGGCGTTCGTCTTCATGACGGTCTTTCAGGCCCGCTGCATATCTAGCGAGCGTTTGACCGTTTGCCTCTCTCACAGTACACTTTGTCTAGCCAGACGATGGGGGAGACAATCGAATAGGCACATCCTCTCAGTTGGTCGATGGTTGTTCAGTGCTGCCCGGCCTTCGACAGACCGGCGACACGCAGCGGCGTTTCGGCCACACCGCGCCCATTCATTCGGGACCCACCAGGCGTAATGCCAGGAGTATTCAGTGACGGACGCTTCACCACAGGTGCACCTGGAACGGCTCCGCGCTTCGCTGCACGTGCTGGAAACGCAGCGCGCTCTGCTAGGCGATGCCATCGAGCCGGCGATCGAGGCGGTGCGCACTCAGATCGCGGCATTGGAGGCCGAGCTTCTGCCGCCTGCTTCCAGCGAGGAGCGGCGCATTGTCACCGTCCTCTTCAGCGATATCGTGGGCTCCACCTCGCTGGCTGAAAACATGGATGCTGAAGACTGGCGCACAGTCGTCAACGTGGTGCACACGCTGGTCGGGCGCGCCATTCAAAATCACAGCGGCGTCGTCATGCAATACCAGGGCGACGGCGTAGTCGCCATGTTCGGCATTCCCACACCTCACGAGCAAGATCCCGAAAAGGCCATCCGCGCCGCGCTCGAGATGCAAGCCGAGTTGGCGCAGCTCACGACGCAGCCGCGCATTCAGATGCGCGTGGGCATTCACACTGGCCTCGTGGTACTGGGCAGCATCGGCTCGAACGTGAAGCGTGAATACGCCGGCTTTGGCGATCCTATGAACCTGGCGGCCCGTCTGCAGGCCGCCGCACCCACCGGCGGCATCCTCATCTCGCACGACACCTATCGCTACGTGCGCGGCGTGTTCGATCTGACGCCTCAGCCGCCAATCAGGGTGAAAGGCAAAAGCGCGCCGATTCAGACCTACATCGTGCAGCGCGCCCGGCGGCGTCCCTTCCGCACCGTGACACGCGGCGTTGCCGGGATTGAAGTCCAGACCATCGGACGGGAAGCCGAATTGCAGAAAATACTGACGGCGTTTCAGACGGTCTGCGAAGATCACACCGTGGTATGGACACAGCTTATCGGTGAGCCGGGCATGGGCAAGAGCCGCTTACTGAGCGATGCACGCGATGCGTTGGACCTGCGGCCCGAGCACCTCCGCTGGCTGCGCGCCCGCGCTTTTCAAGGCGACGAAAAGCACGCCTTCATGCTGGTGCGCCGCATGTGGTTCGATCGCTTTCAGATTGCCGAAGATGCTCCACTGCCTGACGCCGAAGCACGCTGGCTCGACCAATTTGCGGCGCTGCGCGGGCCTGATCAGGTAGAAGCCGCTCAGGCGCTGGGCCTGCTGGTGGGACTACCGTTTAGCGGCAGCCCACATATCGGCGCGCTGCGCCACGATCCGGCACAGGTCAAGGGCCGCGCCTACGTCGTCAGCTGCGAATTGCTGGCCGCGATGCGCGCGCAGCAGCCCATCGTTTTGCTGTTAGAAGATTTGCAGTGGGCCGATCCATCTTCGTGGGATTATTTGACACACTTATTGCTGGAGGAAGCACCAGCGGATCAACGCGGCGTGCTGGTAATCTCCACCGCCCGCTTGGAATGGAACCCACCCCCTGCGCTGCCCAAGCATGCGGGCTATCTGCCGATCAATCTCGGGCCGCTAACCGAGTCGGCTTGCCGCACCCTGGTGCTCGCTCTGCTGCAGCGAGTGGAGCAGGTGCCGGACGCCATCGCGCCGCTGATCGTGCAACGCTCGGAGGGCGTACCTTACTTCGTCGAAGAGATCATCAACTGGCTCGTCGATCACGGCATCATCGACACTGGCAGTGGGCCATGGCAGTTTGATGCTCTGCGCTTTCATGAAATGCCGTTGCCCACCACGCTGCAGCATTTGTTGCTCACACGTTTGAGTGCTCTGACGGAGACCGAGCGGGTGACGTTGCAGTACGGATCGATCTTTGGGCGCAACTTGTGGGAAGGCGGCCTGGCCGCGCTCGGCCTGCCCGATTGCGCCCCCACCCTCAAACGGCTGCAACCCCGCGGGTTTATCGACGCGCAACCGGAGTCGTCACTGGCCGGCGAGAAAGAATGGAGTTTCCATCACAACCTGCTGCAAGCGGTGGCCTATGAAAGCGTCTTGAAACGTGTACGCCGCCAGCTGCACATAGCTGCCGCCACCTGGTTGGAGACCCAGGCCCAAAAGGCTGGTCGCCTCGATGAGTTTGTCGGCATTCTGGCCGATCATCTCGATCACGCGGGTGAAGAGATCGCCGCTGCCGACTGGTATCTGCAGGCCGGAGCTCACTCACATGCGCAGGGCGCCTTTCTGGAAGCGCGATTGTCCTTCGAGCGCGTGCTGGAACTAACACCGCCATCTGATCATCTGCGGCGCTGGCAGGCGTGGCTGGGCCGAAATGATGCGGTTGCCCGGCTAGGCGATCGAGAGGCGCGTCAACAATCGGTGGAAGCATTGCTGGAGCTCGCGCAGTATCTTGGCCCGAATTATCTCGCAGAGGCGCATTACCGCAAAGCACTGCTGCTCGACGCCGCCGGCGACTATCCGGCGTCTATGGATGAATATCAAATCGCGTTGATCAACGCCCGGGAAAGTCGTGCAACGAGCCTGGAAATCCGCATGCTGAGTATGCTGTTGATAGGCCAGAACCGCCTGGGTGATGCCGCGGGCGCGGCGGCCACCGTGCAGCAGGTGCAGGATCGAATTCGCGAGCTGGAAGAAATCGACTCGATCACAGTATTGACTAACCTTGCGGTTTACTACGTTGAATCGGGCGATCTGGCGCGCGCTGCACAACTCCATCAAGAGCAGGCAGCCATCGCGCAGCGCTTGGGTGATCGCAGCTTTCAGGCCAATGCGCTGGTGAATCTGGGCTACGACTATCTGTGCCTGGGAATGTATCAAGAGGGGCGTGTTGCATTAGAGCAGTCGCTGCAGTTGTTTGAAATGTTTGGCGCGCGGCGCTTGCTGGCTTATGCGCGGCTGAACCTGGGGCTGATCTACTGGCGTAACGCAGATTTGTCTGCTGCGCTGAGTTTGCTCAAGTCGGTGCAGCCTGAATTGGCCACTTTGGGTGACAGCTTTGCAGAAGCGGCCGGGCTGTCTTATTCGGCCATTGTGCTGGAACAGATCAATGAAATACGTGAAGCACAACAACAGTATGAAACGGCGCGCGGCATCTTCACGCAAGCTGGAACACGCGGCAACGCGGCCGATGCTCTGGCCGGGCTGGTGCGCTGCGCCCTGGCTTCACACGATTTGGGTGCTGCACGGCGCCACGCGGCCGAGCTGTGGGAACACTTGCGGCTGCACGGCACCCAGGGCATGGAATTTCCGTTGCGCGCGTATCTGACGTGCGTGGAAGCGCACACTGCCCTGGGAGAAAACGAGAAGGCGCGCCAGGTGATTGAAGCTGGCTACAATGAATTGATCGCGCGGGCCGAGAAGATCAGTCGAGTAGAATGGGGCCGATCGTTCTTGTTCAACGTCCCGGAGCACCGCGCCTTGATCGATCGCTGGGAACAAATCGCACCATAGAGCGCGATGAACTCTAATCCAAGACCACCTCAGGAGGAACCGATGGGCAAACAGCAGGTACTCGCAGGCGTTACAGTCATGTGGAACGATGCCAAGCATCCCAAAGTCAATGTCAAGGACGGGCCGCGCAACAAGCACAACATCCCCCGCAGCAAGAACAACGACGACGAATTCGTCCCCAGCCGTATTGTGGTCGATCTGAAACTGGACCTGGGCGATGCAAAAGTTGCCGAGGTGGTCCTGGATGATGTCCATGTCCAGATCACCTACAGCGGCGAAACCCCGACGATAGGCTGGTGGAACGGTGCCAAGTGGGTGAAGTTCAAGCAGGTGGCGTACGCAAACAACGTTGCCGACATTACACTGCCCTCACGTTGGCCAACTGATCCGGCCATTGGAGCTAACCCGTAGAGATGACGCTGAAGCGCGAGATCATTCGCCGCGTGCCGCTATTAACCAGTCTCCCGCCGGAAGAGATCGATCATCTGGCAGCTACGCTGCGTTCCGGCGAAGTTCCCGCCGGGACTCTCTTGCTGGAAGAGGGCACGACCAGCGATAGCTTCTATATCGTGCTTGAAGGTCAGGTCGAGATCATCAAGGCGCTGGGCACAGCTGCCGAGCGATCACTGGGACTGCGCGGCCCTGGCACTTTCCTGGGCGAAATGAGCTTGCTGAGCGACACGCATCAAGCCACTGCCAGTGTTCGCGCGTCTACCACGTTGCAACTGCTGGAGATGACCCGAGCCGATTTCAATGCACTGCTGCAGCGGCAGCCGGGGCTGACCCGCAACTTGCTGCAGATGCTCAGCGCGCGCCTCAATGAATCGGAAAACGTCACCATACGCGATCTGCAAGAGAAGAACCGCCAACTGGCGCAGGCCTACGAAGAACTCAAAGCGGCACACGCCCAGTTGATCGAGCAGGAAAAGTTCGAGGCGGAGATGAAGATCGCGCGTGACATTCAGCGCAACATCCTGCCGAAGACCAGACCACAGCTGCCCGGTCTGGACTTCGGCATGCTGATCGAGCCGATGGAGAGCGTGGGCGGCGATTTCTTCGACTTCATTCCACTCGACGACGACCGGATCGCACTGGCCGTGGGCGATGTCTCCAACCACGGCGTGCCAGCCGCCATCTTCATGGCGCTGACCTACAGCCTCTTGCGTGTCGAGGCCCTGCGCGGCAGTTCGCCCGGCGATGTGCTGCGCGCAATCAATCGTCAACTGCTCAGCATGAATGACTCGGGGATGTTTGTGACCATCCTCTATGGGATGCTGAATCGCATCACGCGTGAGTTTCAGTTTGCACGCGCGGGACACGATCTGCCGTTGATTCTGAATGCCCGACGTGAGCCGGTTCAACTGACGCTCGGCCCCGGCCAGCTGCTGGGCCTTTTTTCCGACCCGCCCATTGACGAACAGTGCATCACCTTGCCGGCCAACAGTCTGCTGGTCCTGTATACGGACGGTGTCACCGAAGCGATGAACGCCGCCGGCGATCTCTTTGGCGCAGAGCAACTGAGCGCCGTGCTGTATTCCGGCCGCAATCCCACCGCGCAGGCCGCTTGTGAGGCCATTCTGGCCGAGGTGCGCGCCTTTAGTGATTACGCCGCACAGAGCGATGACATCACCATCATCGCTGTGCAAGTGCAGTAACAAGCCCGGGCACGCTTCACGCTGGTGCGTCAACCCCATTGCGATCCCGTGAGGATGCTCATGCCGCATTACCGCACACAGACCTTCAGGTAAGCAGGATCGACTTGACGACCCGCGCTGCGCCCAACGATCACTGAACATTACTGGGCGTGTCAGCCTTTGATGACTGCCACAGGTTTCAGGCGCGCAACCAGCCGGGCAATGCCCGCGCCTGCCACCGTTTCGACCACCGCGTCGACGTTCTTGTACGCTTGCGGCGCTTCCTCCGCCAGACCCGGCAGCGAACCGGCGCGCACATGGATACCTTGAGTTTCCAAATCATGCCGCAAGGTTTCGCCGCGCACTTCGCGCTTGGCCTGATGACGGCTCATGACGCGGCCCGCGCCGTGACAACTCGATCCGAACGAGCGCTGCATACTCTCTTCGGTTCCTGCCAGCACCCACGACGCCGTTCCCATGCTGCCTGGCACCAGCACCGGCTGCCCGATCGATCGATATTCTTCCGGCAATTCCGGCGCACCAGGCCCGAAGGCGCGCGTCGCACCCTTGCGATGCACGCAGACCTTCACCGGCTCGCCGTCGATATCATGCGTTTCGATCTTGCCCATATTGTGGGTAATGTCGTAGACTTGATGCAACTGCCAGTTCCTAATCCTGCCGGCCAGCACCGTCTCAAACGCCTGCCGCGCTGCATGGGCCAGAATCTGCCGGTTGGCAAACGCAAAGTTCGCCGCGCACCGCATCGCCGCGAGATAACTCTGTCCTTCCGGCGAGTTCAGCGGCGCGCACACCAACTCCCGATCAGGCAAACTGATCTTGTAGCGCTTCACCGCACCTTGAAACTCCTGCACGTAGTCCGTGCAGATTTGATGGCCGAAGCCGCGCGATCCGCAGTGAATCTGCACCACCAGACAACCTTGGTGCAGTCCCATCACTTGCGCGGCGTCCTCCGCATACACCCGATCGACGACATCCACCTCGATGAAGTGATTGCCCGCGCCGAGTGTACCCAGTTGTGAGCGACCACGTTCCTTGGCGCGCTTGCTCACCTGCGTTGGATCTGCGCCGGCAAGACAACCGCCTTCTTCAGTGCGGCGCAAGTCTTGCTCAGTTGCGTAACCTTTCATCTGCGCCCATTTCGATCCGACCTCGCACACTTGATTCAGTTCGGACTCGTTTAAGCGCACCGCCCCTTCTGATCCAACGCCGCTGGGACAATACTGATTCAACGCGGTTGCCAGATCACCGAGCTGACTCTTCACCGCTTCGTACTCGATGGTTGAGCCCAACAGGCGCACCCCGCAGTTGATGTCATATCCAATCGCGCCGGGAGAGATCACGCCATCGGGATAACGCGTGGCGGCCACCCCGCCGATCGGGAACCCGTAGCCCTGATGCATATCCGGCATCACGATGACTCTGCCCACCAGCCCGGGCAAGGTGGCCGCATTCATCGCCTGCTCGATCGATTTGTCATCGAACGCCGCTTCCAACAGTTCCCGTGTGGCAAACAGGCGTACCGGCACGCGCATGTCACCGCGCGTTTCCTGCGGAATCTCCCATTCGTAATCGCTGATCTGTTTGAGAATGTTGATGCTGACCATGCTGCACCTCCCCTACGGTTTGGCAGCGCAACCGGGTAACCTGTGCGCTACACATCAAACACAATTGTCGCCTCCAGGCCGCGTGCCGTTTCACGCACGGCCAGATTGTGAAACGTGACCGCCTTAATCTCTTTTGCGAGCGCCTCGATCGGAGCGCCTTCCACTTCGACGGTCAATCGCTCGTCAGCGTAGATCAGGTCAAACTGGTCGAAGCCCACGTCGTCGCGCTGCGTGAAGTACAACAACTCTGCCAGAAACATGACCAGCAGCGTTTCGCGATCGGGTGCAGCGATTTCAAAACGATAAGTTTCGCGCGGCGCGGCCTGCAGGCGCGCCTGCATCAGCCCGTACATGCCGCGCGCGGCGTGCTGCAGCAGGCCAATCAAATCCGGCGCCCACACCTCCAGGGCCCAATCGGCCGTGTGAGGCTGCTCCTGAAAACCACTGGCAGTCGACAACGTCATGGCTCATCACCGCAATCTATGCTAGACTGTGCTCATTATAGATCGGCCGACCGCAATCGGCTATCACCCCGGAAGACCTTCGCCGTTGAGGAGCCAGGCGATGCAGAAACCCGCTCAACCGACAACCACTCATCCAGCTGAATCTGCTGCCCTGGGCGGAGCGCTGCGTAACATTGCCGCCGCGTTGAATGAGACGCTCGATCTAGACGAAGTGCTGGACTTGATTCTTAACACGATTGGTTCCATAGTGCCACACGACTCGGTCGACATCATGTTGTTGGAAGGCCACATCGCCCGCGTGGTGCGTCATCGAGGTTTTGCGGAGCGAGGCCTGACCGACTCGGTTACCTCGCTGCGCTTTTCGGTGGCCGACGTTCCTAACCTCAAGTACATGCACGACACCGGCCGGCCCATGTGCCTGGCGGACACGCAGTCCGATCATACCTGGCTGAAGATTCCTGTTCTCCACTGGCAGCGTTCATATGCCGGGGCGCCCCTCCGCCACAAGGATCAGACGCTGGGCTTTTTAAACCTGAGCAGCGCCGCGCCCGATTTCTATACGCCGCGCCACGCCGCGATTCTGCAGGCGTTTGCGGACCACGCGGCTATTGCCGTGCAGAACGCCCGGCTCTTCAAGGAAACGCAGCAACGCTTAATCGCCCAGACCGCTTTGCTGAATGCCAGCAGTGCTATTTCATCCACGCTCGATCTGCCGACGGTCGTACAGCGCTGCGCCGAGCAGTTGTGCCGCGCCATTGACGCCACCAGCGCCTACATTTGCTACTGGAATCGAGCAGCCGACACCACGGTGGTTGTCGCCGAATACTATGCCGCCGGCGCGTCCGATCAAGAGCGCGCGCCTGATCCCGCTGCCAGTATTCCCGATGCGACCGATGAAACAGCATGGCTCGTGAACAGGCAAGTGCTGATCAGGCACGCCGACGATCCGGCCACACCCGCCAGCACGCAGCAGCATATGCTTAAGTTCGGCGTGAAATCGCTGCTGTCGATCCCGCTGACAGCCAAGAACCAGACCTTTGGCTACGCGGCGCTGTGGGAGACGCGTCGGCGGCGCGACTTCACAACTGAAGAAGTTCAATTGTGCCTGGGCATCGCGCAGCAAACGGCTATCGCCTTTGACAACGCGCAGCTGTTTGAAACGGCCCGCCAGCAGCTCGCTCTTGCGCGCATGCTGCAGGCGGTCGGCGCCCTCGTGACGGCCGAGATGAGCCTGAACGATGTGTTCGAGCGCATCTTTGATTTACTGGTCGAAGTGATTCGTTACGATTACGTGGCGATTGAACTGTTCGACGAACAGCAGCAAGTTTATCTGGCCGCACAGCGCGGCTTTCCTGATCCCGATCTGACGCGGCGCGCCACGCGCGATCGGACGGGCCCAACCATGCTTGACCGCTGGGGCGCTCACAGGGTCATCGTGATACCGGACACTTCCAAAGATAAACGCTGGCTGGACATTCCCGAGTTCAACTTCATCCGGTCTGCCATCCTGGTGTGGCTGCGCGCCAAGCAGCGCGTCTTCGGCATGCTCATCGTGTACAGCCGCACGGTTAATGCTTACAGCGAGAGCAGTAGTGAGACGGTGGCCGCCTTCGCCAACCAGGCAGCGATTGCCATCGAGAACGCGCAGCTGTCTGAGGCGATTCGACAGTACGCCGCGCAGTTACAGCAGCGCGTCGACGAACGCACGGCCGAACTGGAGGCAGAGCGGCAGCGCACGCAGGCAATTCTGGATGCAGCCGGTGAAGGCATCATCTTTACCGACATCCGGGGCGTGATCGAGTATATGAATCCCCAAATGGAGCGCTTGACTGGATACCGTGCGGCCGAGGCAGTGGGGCAGACACCCAGCCTGTGGCGCAGCGATCAAACGCCGCCGTCCGTTTACCAGGCGCTTTGGAGCACCATCGAGCGCGGCGAAGTCTGGCAAGGCGAGATGATCAATCGGCACCAGCTGGGCCGCCTGTACGACACCGCCTTGACCGTCGCTCCCCTGCACAACGCCGCTGGCGTCATCGTGGGTTACGTCGGCATTCAGCGGGATATCTCGCACCAGAAGGAACTCGATCGCTTGAAAGATCAGTTCGTGTCCAGCGTCAGCCACGAGTTTCGCGCGCCGCTGACCAACATCAAGCTGTATCTGCGGTTGCTGGACAGCGGCCGGCCCGAAAAACGTGAGCAGTATATGCAGACCTTGCAGCGCGAAACAACACGGCTTGAAAATCTCATCGAGGACCTGTTGTCGATTTCGCGCCTCGACCTGGGCGCGGCGCCTGCCGCCAGCGTGCCCGTTGCCCTGGATCCGCTGATTGCCGAGATCATCGCCGACCGCTCCGACCTGGCTGCGAAGCACAGCATTTCGCTGGACTACCTGCCCAAGACCGGGTTGCCACCGGCACTGGCCGAGGCCAGCCTGTTTGCGCAAGTCATTACCAACCTGATGAGCAATGCCATCAACTACACACCGCCCGGCGGCCTCGTCACGATCAGCACCGGGACACGCGTCAACGATCAACAGGAATGGATCATCGTCAGCGTACAGGATACCGGCCCCGGAATTTCTGCAGCCGATCGGCTACATATCTTCGAGCGATTCTATCGCGGCGAGGCTGCGCGTCAATCCGGCGCGTCCGGCACGGGATTAGGCCTGGCCATCTGCCAACAAGTCGTGGATAAATTGGGAGGTCGTCTCACTGTGGAGAGTGAGCCCGGGCAAGGAGCAGTTTTTACGGTTTGGCTCAAGCCGGCACCCGCTTGAAACGATGTCGCCCGCTTACGCCGGCCTCAGCCAGATCGTAAACGACGCGCCCTGCTCAACTTCGCTATCGATCGTCAGGCGGCCGCCATGCCGATCGATGATCTCTTTGCCGATCGCCAGACCCAGGCCGGTGCCGGGCACCCGATAGCTCCGCGCCGCCCGTCCGCGATAAAAGCGTTCCCCCAGATGCAGCAGTTCCTCGGCGGTGATGCCCGACCCGGTATCCTTCACCGTGATCGTTACCCAATCCCGATCGGCATAGCTGCGCCACTCGGTGAGACACGTCACGGTGCCGCCGGCCGACGTGAAGCTCAGCGCATTCGACATCAAGTTCGCGAGCGCCTGCTTGACCAGCGTCAGATCAGCATGAACCAGCGGCAGACCGGATTGTAGCTCCTGCTGCAGTGCTAGGCCGCGCTCCAACGCCTCGGGCTTGCGCTCGCGGACGAGCGCCGCCACCAGCTCATTGATGTCGGTCGGCGCAAAATGGAATTCAGTCTTGCCCATATCCAGATGCGAGATGTCCAACAAGTCCTCAATCATCTTGTTCAAGCGCAGCGCTTCCTGCCGCAGTGTCTGCATGTAATCGGCGCGTTTTTCCGGCTTGCCTTGATCCAGCAGGTTGAGATACAGTTGGATATTGGCGATGGGTGTGCGCAGTTCGTGACTGACCCGCGACACAAATTGATCCTTCACTTGATCCAGCGCCTTCAACTGCTCATACGCTTCGCTCAGCTCACGAGTCCGTTCAGCCACGCGCAGTTCCAACTCGTCCGCATAGTGCTGTACTTGATCATATAAGCGCGCATTCTCAAAGGCGATGGCGGCCTGATCGGCAAATGCTTGGAGCGGTTCAGCCTGTGGCGGCGTGAAGGATTGAGGAGTCGCGTTGACGATGAGCAGGAAGCCGATGACGCTGCCCTTAACGCAGATGGGCGCGCCCGCTAGAGAACCTGCCCACGACAGATGGGGCACGTGCGTCCAGCGCGGATCGTCGGCAAGATTAGACATGACTAACGGCTGCCGGGTGTGAAACATGTGCTGCAGGGCCGGTACATCGCTGACCTTCAAGCGCGCAGCGTAAGCATCACCACTCAGCACGTGCTCAGCGAAGCCCCGATCGCGTGCCACGCGGGCCACGCCATGCTCGTCAACCAGCATGATACTCGCGGCATCATGCAGCACCACGCGCCCCACATTATCCAGCACCCGATCGAGCACTTCATCAAAATACAGCGTCTGGTTCAGCACCGCCGCGCTGTCGCGCAGCGCCTCCGCCAAGCGCCGCTGATCACGTTCCGCCTCAAACAAACGCGCCTGCTCAATGCGCACGGCAATGAGATTGGCCACGGTCAGCGTCAGGTCAATATCCTCCTGCGTGAACCGGCGCCGTTCGTCGACCGTGTCACAGCCGATGGTGCCGATGACCTCGCCGCGCATCAGTAAGGGCACCAGCAGAATCGACTGAACCCGCCGCTGCCGCATCAGATCGCGAATGCTTGCCAGCCGGGAATCATGCTGCGCATCCTCGATGGCCAGTGGCGCGCCGGTAGCCAAAATCGTCTGCATGGAGGCATTACCCTCCACCGGAATCTCTACTCCGGAAACCGGGAGGTTGCCAGACGCAGAAACATCGGCCACAATCATGAGATGATGACGCGCCGGATCGAACAGGGCCAGACCGGTTTGCGCCACATGCAAAGCCCGCGTCAGTTCACGCACGGCAGTTTGAACCACGGCATCCAGTTCCAGCGGCTGATTGATGGCCGCCGAGATCTGAGTGAGCACTGCCAGCCGATCGGCCCGCCGGCGTGTCTCCTGAAAAAGCCGGGCATTATCGATAGCGCTGGTGGCGGCAGTGGCCAGCAGCTCGACCAGATGGAGAACATCGGGCGAGAAGCGATTGGGCTGCTCATCAAGGGCCTGAATCACCCCGATGACACCGCGGCGCGATCGGAGCGGCACACCCATGATCGATCGCACCTGCAACCCCGTGCTGCGATCCAACTCAGTGTAGTGCCGTGCATCTTGCTGCGCGTCAGCCACAACCAGGCTTTGATCGTTCTGGGCAACCCAACCGATCAGACCCAGGCCAGACGGCACGCGCCAGTTGCGCACCACGTCGTGGCGCGGGCCGGTTGCCTGGAAGCACACCAGTTCGCGCGTATCCGGATCGATCAGCCAGATCGAGGAGGCTGTGACCGCCAGCAGACGGCGCAGCTCTTCCAGAACCAGCGCCAGGACCTCATCCAACTCCAAGGTGGACGTGAAGCCTTGGATGACCTGGTTGAGAAAAGCGAGCTCACGGCTGCGCTGCTCGTTGATCATCGCCGCATTGCTGTCCTGCTCTTCGTCCATACCGAACCCCATCCCCCTCTCACCTGAAGAGAGCATAGCCCGCTTCACAGCCCTTCAAGCGAGCCGTCACGCCGCGCAATTGTAACACTGAAAGTTGCCTGGGATATCGCAAAACTTTAGAGTGGGCTCAAGGCCCCTTCGGGTGACAATCCGCCATTCCGAACCGCTGCACGAAGCGTGTCACGCGCAACGGGCAGGAGCGTTCGCGAAAAAGTCACCAACACTTTTGCGTTATACTCAAGTTGCCCATCGTTTGACGTGAGCCTGATTGCGCTGGTCATCATTTACGCCGCGGCCACGGTAAATGTGAACACGGCGCCTTGTTCCGGCAGAGTATCTACCCAAATCTGCTGACCATGCGCTTCCACCGCCAACTTACAGAAAGCCAGGCCCAGGCCGCTGCCACGTCCCTGCCGTGAACCTGTCACAAACTTCTGGAACAGCTGCCCCCGGATTTCTGATGAAATGCCCGGGCCGGTGTCATGCACAGAAACCAGCACGATCGGCTGGGCCGAGATCATTGTGGTGAATTCCGCCGTCAACGTGACACGCCCGCCTGGCGGCGTGAACTTCACCGCATTGCCGACCAGGTTCTGCAGCACACGCCGCAGCAGGCTTTCATCGGCGCGGACGAATGGCAGATCGAGCGGCACGCTGCTCACTAGGTCAATGTTCTTGGCCTGCGCCAGGGCCAGCTGCGCCTGCAGTACGTCGGTTACCAGATCGAGCAGTGACCATGTTTGCCAGTTCAGCGGCATCTGCCCGCTCTCCAGGCGGCTCACGTCCAGGATGTCGTTGATCAGGATGGTCATGCGCCGCGAGTTGCGCTGGGCAATTTGCAGCAATTTCATCTGGTGCGGCTGCAGGATCTCCGGCTCATCGATCAGTACGTCCAACGAGGTGGCAATGCTGGTCAACGGATTGCGCAGATCGTGCACCATGGTATGTCGCATATCCTCACGCAGTTGCTCCAAAGCGCGTTCGTCGGTTAGATCGCGCAGCGCCAGCAGCCAACCCCTTGCTTGATCGCCCACCTGCACCGGTAGGGTTTGCCACAACAGTGTGCGATCGAGCACTTCAACATCGCGTTGGCGCGGCTGCTGATCGGTGGCACGGCGCAGCCGGTTCAGATCGGACACGGCGGCGCGCGCCGCGCTCGGCGCAGCGCTGCGCAGGGCGCGCAGCAACGAAGCAAGGGATTTCCCGCGCCAATCACCAGGGCGACCAGCCAGATTGAGCAGCTGAAGCGCCACGGAATTGATCACCGACAAGCGTGCGTCCAGAGTAATCATCATGATACCGTCGCGGCTGGCATCGATCACGCCGCGCAGCTCGGCCGCGCGCTGGCGTAGATTAGCCTCAGCGGCCCTGCGCTCCGTAATATCGGACACGATACCTAGCGACGCCTCAAACTCCCCGGCAGCACTGCGAATGGACGTTACCGACAACACGCCCCAGAAAACACTGCCATCCCGGCGCACGTAGCGCTTTTCAAGTTCATAGAAATCAATCGTGCCGTCAACGAGCTGGCGGATTTTTTCTTCATTGACGGCCCGATCGGCGGGGTGCGTGAGATCGAGCGGGCTGAGGTGGTACAAAACGTCGACGGGATAACCGCTCATCTCGGACCAGCGCTGATTCACTTGCACATACCGTCCCGTCCGATCGGTCAAGGTGATGCCGACTGCGGCGTTGTCGAAAATGGCCTTCAACCGGGCCTGGCTCTGCTGCAATTCCTCTTCGGTATTCTTGCGCGCGGTGATGTCTTCCTTGACGGCCACGTAATGCGTCACGCGGCCGTCGGTGTCGGTGACCGGCCCGATGTGCGCGTCTTCCCAGTACAGCTCGCCATTCTTTTTGCGATTGAGAAATTCGCCGTGCCATTCACGCCCGGCTGCGATAGTCTGCCACAGCCCCGCATACACTTCGGGCGGCGTATGCCCGGTCTTGAGAATGTTGGGATTATGTCCCAGCGCCTCTGCCGGTGTGTAGCCGGTGAGCTGCGTGAAATGCGGATTGACGTATTCAATGCGCCCCGTCGAGTCGGTGATCACGACAGACGCCGGGCTTTGCTCCACCGCGCGCTGCAATTGGCGCAGCTGCGCCTCTGCCTGATGCCGATCGGTTACATCGCGCGCCGTGATGATTTTACCCGCAACCGCGCCGTGCCGATTACGCAGCGGCATGATGCGCAGTTCCAGGTAGCGCAGCTCACCCGATGCCTGCTGAAAAACGATCTCCTCCTCTGCTTCGTACACCTCCCGAAAGCGATCGAACTGTTTATCCCACGGCGCCAGCACCCGATCGATCGATTGGCCGATCGGGGCGCGCAGCAAACCCACCAGTTGCAGCGCCACCCGGTTCATGTCGAGAACGCGCCGCTGATCATCGATCACCAGAATGGCATCACGCAGATCATCAATGATGGCCGTGTGCGCCAACGGGGCCAGATCGAATAACTGAAAACGAAACACCCCCCAGGCCATGATCACACCCGACACGGCGAGAACAAACGGCGTGAAGTCAAAACCCGGCACTGGATAGATGCGCAGCTGGTGCATAATGTTTGCCAGCCATGGAATAGCGACCGCAACGATCAGGAGGGTTGCCTGCTGTCGCAGGGCGCGATCCATCCTCACAGCCTGACGCACCAGCACGATGGAACCCGCCGCCAGCAAGACGTAGCTATAGATCAACGTCACATACCACCATGCACCACGCTGATACACAAGATTACCGCCCGATAGGTCCGAGGCCGGCACTACGTTGCTCCACAGCCAAGCGTGCCACTCATTGGTCACGGCTAATCCCATCGTAATCACCGGGATACACCACAGCCAGATCACATTTCGGCGCGTCAACCAGCGCTCAAAGCCGCTATAGGACAGGGCAGCCATGAGCCACAAAGGTGGAACGCTGGCCACACCCAGGTAAGCCAGTTTGCCAAAGGCTAGCTTGGCGTCATAGGATACCGCCGCCCCTTCCAGAGCACGCAGCGCGGCCCACCAGGCCGCGGCCAGCATGAGCAGCGCGAAGGGCAATGCTCCCGGCGCAGCGCGGCGCTGCCAACACGCCGCCGCGACTACCAGAGCGAGGGGCACCGCACTGAGCAAGATGAAAAGATAGGGTGGAAATTGCCAGGCCATATGCGATCTCCAGTTGCCGTGTTTCAGTTCCGATCAAACAAAAAGTACAATGCGCAGCACCTGCATTGTACTATGGACCATTGGAAATGGACCAAGCGGTCGTTGTCCCACGAGGTGGTTTCACTCCTCACGCATGACTCGTTGTTCTATCACTCGCCATGCCTTTGCGCTTGATTTTCTCTTCCAACTCCTCGCGCATTTCATAGAACGCCGCATCGACGTACGGAAAAGCGAACCACACCACGCCGATGCCGAAGAGAAGACCTGTCAACAAGCGCATGATCGAATTGAACGAGCCTAGCGCATCACCGGCATAGAACGAAGCGGGCCCGGCATAGTTCGTCAACTGCGCCAGCCATAGGTTGACATCGCGGAAACCTGTGCCGAAGTTTTCAGCGGCCTGCAGGTCGCTGAACAAATGCGTGAAGCCGTCGAGCGCCATCGGGAGACAGAAGAGCAGAAAGCCCCAGATCGGCAACGGACGGATGCGACGGCGGAGCAAGCCAAAGGCCAGTGATGCGATCCAGAAGCCGCCGTACATGGACACCATCCGATCGGAATACGCCACTTTCCAGCCCCACTCCGGCCCGCCAACAAACGTCCGCAGCACTAGCGGATCGGCCGACTGTGTCACGGTCGTAATCTCGGACAAGGGATACATGGGCTGCGGGCCGAACAGGAAGAACGATCGCTCCGGCAGTTGATGGCAGAAGAATTGATAGAAGAAGTAAACGCCGTTACCCAATCCCGTCGCGCCGATTTGCATGAATACCGGCGCCAGGAAGGGCATGATCACAAACACGCCCCACGCGATGTTGAACACCGCCAGCCAATGTTTGGCGAACCACAAGACAAATCGATCCGAGCGCTTTAACGACGGCGCAGCTGCGGCGTAGGCCATTGATCTCCTCATGCTGAGGGCGAGTGCCAGACTCGCCCGTGCCAAAGAATTGTACCGTGTCGCGGTAGCGGCGTAAAGAACGCAAACAGCCGCGCAACTTGCACGGCTGTCCTCATTTCAAACTGATTGACCGACTCAACCACCGCGATAGAACTTGGGCACAAAGTCCACCATGGACGCCCAACCCTCGCTGGCGACCATCTCGCGATCTTTGTCGTCAAGCACCAGCGTTTTCTCGAGCCCATCGGTCAGCAGCGTCAGTGTCATCTTTTCCGAGCCGTCCTCCACCTGCTCGATGATGCAGTAGCGATCCACGCCTTCCGGGTGCTGAATGAAAAACGAAAAGCAGTGTTCGCACGAATTCAAACTGGCATCGCAAATGTTACGATCGATCGTGACCTTCATTGTGCCACCTCCCTTTGCCGAATGTGCTTCAAGGATACCTTGCTCAACGCCGTTTTCACAGTGCCAAAATGCTCATCTACACTATGATTATTATCACACGCCCGGCTTTTACGCAACTATACAGACACCCTGCGGTTGCTGCGCCCGTCGATAGACTTCGGCAACCCGATCGCCGATCTTGGCCCAACTGTAATTCTGCGCCCAACCCCAGGCCTGCTGCCCCAATTTGCGGCGCAGCGATTCATCCTGCAGCAGGCGCGCCAATGTTGAGGCCAGCGCTACATGATCGCCGTTGGGCACGTGAAAGCCTGTAATCCCATCGCGCACCAGATGGCTCAGCCCGCCTACGTCCGAAGCGATCACCGGCGTGCCGCAAGCCATGGCTTCCAGCGCCACCATGCCGAATGATTCATAGTGCGACGGCATGACCACGGCTTCGGCCGCGCTGTAGTAATACTGCAAGGTATCCTGATCTTTCGCCCCGAGGAAGACCACCAATTCCCCCAGCTTCAATTCCGCGTGCATCTGTTTCAAGCGTTCCATCTCGGCGTTCTCGTTCGTGTTCGGATCGCCGCCGATGATCGCCAGCGACAGCCGGCTGACCCACGTGGGGCACTCGTGCGCCAGCAGTGCCATCGCGCGGATCAGCGTATCGACCCCCTTCAACGGCTCGATACGGCCCACAAACAAGATCATCCAGTCGTTGGGATCGACGCCCAAATGCTGACGCGCGGTTTTCATGGGCATGGGTTTGAAGTGATCGACATCGACGCCCGGCGGCACGATCGAGATGGTGGCCGGATCGGCGTTGTACAGTTTGATCAGTTGGTTTTTCTCAGCCGGGGTCGCCGCCACCAGCCGATCGACATATTGCACAATCTCGGTCTCTACTTCGATCCGCCGCGCGGTTTCTCGCTGGCTGGGATCACTTGCTACGGCATCCTTCATCTTGCCCAGCGTGTGGAACATCTGCACAATCGGCACGCCCCACGCTTCACGCAGTTCACGCGCCGCCCAGCCTGACAGCCAGTAGTGGCTGTGAATCACATCATACTGCACGCCTTCATCGCACGCATATTGCTTGACGTTGTCCACAAACTCCGGCAAGTAATCGAAGACCTTATTCTTGTCGTAGGGTTCTTCTGGGCCGGTCGGGATGTGAATGACGCGCCCCAATGGCCCCAAACGATGCATGACGTGCGGCAAGTGCGAATTCTGCGATCGGGTGAACACATCGACCGCAATGCCACGCCGCACCAGTTCGCGCGTCAGATCGCGCACGTACACGTTCATGCCGCCGGTTTCCTTGCCGCCCAACATCGCCAGCGGACAGGTATGCACGCTCAACATCGCCACACGCTTAATCGGTTTCATGCTCTATCGATCCACTCGCACGTGATAAATCCACGTATCCTGTGCGCCCAGTTGATATTTGTACTTTTCGTCGCCGCGCAGGAAATCGAATTCCGTATAGCCGCACTGAATCGCGTCTTCGATGATGCGCGCCACCAGCACGATGCCCGCGCTCAACGACTGAAAACCTTCCGTCTCCAGTCCTGAATTGAACACCAGCCGTTTCTGGTTGTAGTCGAAACTCAGATACGTCGCGGCCTTGACGCCGTTCACTTCCAGAAACGCCAGATGCAGGAAGCCGCCTTCGTGCGTAACCCGGATCATTTGGTGGAAGAAGCGCCGCATCTCGTCCGTCATGAAGTCCGATTTGTCCGAGCGGCTTTTCATCATCAACGCGATGAACGCCTCGGCGGCTTCATCCAGATCGTGCACGTGATCCTGTCTCGTAATCGCGTACCACGAGACACCTTCCGTGGCGTCAGCCCGGCGGATCTTGCGGCGCAGTTCATGGCGCTCTTTCTTGTCGAGACTCTGCACGTAATCGTCAAACGCCGCGGGGAGTTGAATGATCGGGCAGACCACCTGTTTTTCGTCGAGCAGCGTCCAACCGCGCGCCGCGATCAGCTCCGGCAGCAGCGATCGGGTTGGGGACGCTTCCGGCACATTCCACAGATCGATCGCGTCCCACGTGTCCGACGGCGCCAACGCGTCGAGCATAGCGTCGAGCACCTCGCGCTCGCGTCCGCGCACCGCGATCAGATCGAGGTAGTCCGACGCATCCACGCTGCCGATCAAGCGCAGCAAACGCCGGGGTTGGCCGTCCTCGTCCGGCTCCGAGAGAACAAACAGCGGCGCAATGCCTAGCAATGCGCCGCCGTCCCGCACGGTCAGCAGATGCAATTCACCCTCACACGAACACAAGCAGTCAGACCACGTCTTCTGCCACTCATACGTCAGGAACGGCGTATCGGCCGCGCTCTGGCGCAGCACGGCGTTCCATTCCGCACGAAGTTGTTCGAATATCTGAGGATCGCTATGAAGTGATGTTTCCATGATCCGTCAATTTGCATCAGTCACAAGTCAGCTCACCATTCGCTGAAATGGATTTTGAAATCGTGAATTACCTTGATTTCTTGCCCCACCTGCGGGTAAAAAACGGCTCATCACCAACTTGGTTCACCCACTTGATGGCAAGCCCAAGAATCACACCGGCAGAGTGGGAGAGCAACCCTGTTCTAAGGCCGTTACTAAGGCCAAAGTGGGGAAAAGAATTCACTTT
>Ga0209254_10001254_pt1 | contig 22527 bp, 17 predicted proteins | sample FrelakmetDIP11DI_FD_187148 | JGI IMG/M metagenome (GOLD analysis project Ga0209254, IMG submission 187148) | Freshwater lake sediment microbial communities from the University of Notre Dame, USA, for methane emissions studies - DIP11 DI (SPAdes)... | ecosystem: Environmental > Aquatic >...
TAGGTTTTGGAAAGTGGATTAGGATTTGGAAGGTTGGGTAGGCTTTAGACAGTAACATAGGTTTTGGAAAGTGGTGTAGGTTTTGGAAAGTCAAGTAGGTTTTGGTAAGTGGGTTAGGTTTTGGAAAGCAGGGTAGGTTTTAGACAGTAACATAGGTTTTGGAAAGTGGTGTAGGTTTTGGAAAGTAGGGACTTTGAGAAAATTATTACAACCTGAAATCGTATTAATCCATCCTGCCAATCCCAAAAATCCCAAAAATCCTGCTCAGTTTTTAAGCCTGAAATTAAAAATAATCGTCCCCAAATCCGTATCGCTTCCTTCAGGGTTTGGGGAGAATTTCAGCTGTTTTGCTTTGCGTATAGCTATATCACGCATAACCGCATCAGAAGTGGTTGATCCCCGAGGTTGGTATGTAGCACTCAGAACAGTTCCGGTTTTATCTACTTTTATATCTACGGCAACTTTTGCATTTTCATTAAATTCATCTTCAAAGGAAGGGAGTTTAGTGATACGTCTTCCTTGTAAACCTTTGGAAATTAAGACACCGCTTTTTCCCGAACCTCCGGAGCCGATATAACTGTCAGAATTTGGGCTACCGTTTATTTTCCCCTGGTCACCTTTACCTCCGGTTACACCTTGACCCTGGCTATTGTTACGACCATCAGCATTATTGCCGCCTTTGTCTGTTCCATCACCGCCTTTATAAATGTATTTAGGCTTTTGTGGGGTAGGTGTAGGATTCTCAATAACGGCAGGCTTAGGTTTTGTAATAGTTGGTGGACGTGTATTTTCTTTAGCCGGGATTTTTGGTTTACTGGTTACTGGCTTTACGGGTTTAGGAATGCTTACATTTGGCGCCTCCTTATCGTTATCGTTTGTTTCAACATCTTTGACTTCTTCGGGAATTGGTTCCGTGTTTTTTGGAGGAATATTAACCTGCTCTTCAGCCGCGGCCGGTGGATCTGGAATTAGGGGTTGAATATCACCGGACCCAATATCGCTGTTTCCCAGGTTTACTTCAATTCCTTCTTCTTGTGTAATTTCTGCAGGCGTTGGAGTAGTCCATGAAATGAGGAAAAATAAAATAAGCAATGCACCACAAATGAAACCTGTGATCGTCGCTGCTTTTATATTTTTCTGTCTTTCGAAGGAATACATGAACAAATATTATTTATAATTCAAAATTATGCCCAATTCTGTTACCAATATCCCAAATTTAACTTTTGTAAGTAATGTGGATTGATCCATTTACTGGCTAAATCAACTCAACTTATGAAAGATGAAATCCGGTATCCATTTCATGATCCAGGCAATAATGCGCCAGCGCTTTGTCACATAAAATCGAAACTTGCCGGAATCCATTCCCCTCCTGATTTGCAGTGCAGCTTTTTCAACCGAAGAAACCCAAAAACGTTTATTCCCCTGTGCCATTTTGGTCTGTACAAAACCTGGCTGTATATCTGTGATGATCAGTGGAAGTTTCAATTGCATTGCTTTCATATGCAGGCCTTCGAAATAAACACTTTGAAATGCTTTGCTTGCACTATAAGCAGGGGCGTGGCTGTTTCCCCGCCATGAGGCTATAGAGGAAATATTTGCAAGCTGGCCGTGACCCTGTTTGACAAAATAGTTGAATGCCCAAGCGGCAATTTGGGTAAATGCGCTGACATTGGTTTCAAATGTTTCATTTTCAATTTCCCAGCTTAGTTCTTTACTAATAGTTCCTATGCCTGCGCAGATAAGGCATATGTCCATTCCGCCTAGTTGATTAATTAATTCGTCCAGTTTACCCGGGTTTTCCATCTGTCGTACGTCAAATCCCCCGGTGATTATATGATTGGGATATTCCTGCCTGAGAGATTCCAGTAAATTTAACCTTCTACCGGTAACGGCTACCCGGTTCCCATCCTGTGCGTATAATTTCGCTACTTCGTGCCCCATACCTGAACTCGCACCAATTATAATCACTTTCTTCATGCTATGAAATTACTTTTGCTTTGCGATAAAACTTTTTGAAAAAGTGTTACCAGTAATCAGGCATGCGCGAAATCTTTTGAGAAATCGCCCTTTATCCTTTCAATAGGTGGATTAAAGTACCCGAATTTCAGCATGGGGAACTCTTCCCTGATCTTTTCCATCATAAGTTTTATGCCCATGTATTCGCCTGTATCTGTATGCCCGATTTTACCAAGGTACCAGTCTGGGTCGATGTTGAAATTACGCCACTGGATCATTTTTAATCCTGTTTCTCGGATGAGTTTACGTAATGCCTCATATTCCTCAAAGCTGTCTGTCATGCCCGGGAATACAAAATAATTAATTGAAGTCCAGCCGCCAAAACCATTCACCACCTTAAGGCTTTCAATTATATCTTCAAAGACATAGTTATTGGGCCGATAGTATTTTTCATAAATATGTTTCCGTGCAGAGTTGGTACTTACCCTGATGGAATCAAGCCCGGCTTCACAGAGGATTTTTACGGCATCTGGTTTTGAGCCGTTTGTATTGATATTAATACTTCCAGATCGGGTATGCTTGCGCATTTCTTTTATTGCTTCCGCAATGGTTTCCCACATGAGAAGTGGTTCACCTTCGCAACCCTGGCCAAAACTGACTATGGGAAAAGGAGCTGATTCAAGGTGTGGTACCGTAAACTCAACGATCTCTTCTGCGGTAGGCTTAAACGTTAGTCGGTCCTGTGTGGATGGGATTGTTTCTTCCTGTGGCTGAAAAGAAATACAACCGATGCAGTTTGCGTTACATGCAGGTGAGGATGGAACCGGGCATTCCCATCGGCCGATGAAAAAATTACGGGCTGCCGGGCAATGATAGGTCAGGCAGCAATTTTCCGCGAGGTGTTTAACCAGCCTGTTCTTAGGGTATGCTTGCAGGATATGTTTGACACCTGATTCGATGTCCACATCGTGGTACCCGGCTGCTTCCTGGCGGATATCCTGTTCGATCCTTAAAGCGGTTACATAAAATCCATCGTTCATCCAACCAGCTGCAGTATAGCAAAAAAGCGGAAGGGTGGGAGCATCTTCTTCGGTTTCATATGCAGCAATGTATAAGCCGGTATGAGCCGGCGGAATGAAAGCAGCTACCGCCCAGCCCTTTTCACAAAGCTTCATTTCCCCGGTTTCCACATCTATTCCTATAGCCCTGCGGCCCGGAAGTTCATACATGGAACCGCCATTTGGCAGAGCGATCCAAACCTCATCAGGAACGGGCCCGGCATCCCAACCGCTCCGGCCTACAGCATAGAGCGTTTCATCTTCAAAAATATTTCCTTTGCCGTCGGAATAAAGCAGGAACGGCGTTGTTTGTACTGAAACCATGAGCAAAAATACAAACTATTTCCGGGTCAGGATTTTTGTGGCAGATAATGCCTGCAATATGATTGGATGATCTCCAGTTCTTCCAGTTTAAGATGGCGGGTTAAGTTGAAATGGTAATTTTTATTTCCCCTCCGCAGTTTTATGATAAAAACCTTATGATCTGCATCTACTCTGTTAATTTCAATCCAGGGAATAAATCTGTCGAAAGGGAAACCCGGAACATTGATGCCCAGGTGCTGGATGGAAATTCTTTCTGCCCCGAATGATTTCCTTTCACAAAAGAAAATATAGCCATACAAGATGGTTATTCCTGATTGGATAACGCCAGCAGTTAATTGCCTGTCGTATAATAAAATTACGGTGAATGTGATGAAAACTATGCATTCCGCCAACCGGAAAAAATGATTGAATCCCGGACTTTCGGTTAAAAGATCTTTACCTGCAAAAAAAGAATGAGGATATCAGCAGCTACAATCAATTGGCTCCAGAAATAAATCCTGCTGGCACCAGGATACTGAATATAAAGAAAAGCATTGGCGAAAATAAGGATAGCCGCTAACAAGTGCAAAGGTCTTCCGGCACTACGGAGAGATTGGATGAGGGGATGTTTAATTTCAACAGCAATCGGGCTCATAACGCAGGTTTACCCAGAAGATGCCGATTTGGAAAATTTCCATAATATCTCAGGAATTTTTTTCTGCGGATAGCATGTCCCCGCAAAATTCATTAAACTCATCCTCCGACCCATCATAGTCCGGATCATCCTCATCATCAGTTTCTTTCTGCAATAACTTATTGTTTCTGAAATCCATTGTGAGGATGCCATCTTTAAGCAGGATATTTGTAAACTCATTCCATTCGTGCTTCTTTTGAATTAACCCATTAAACCTGATATGATCTTTGGAAAAACCAATCTCCTGGGGCTTCAATGCCTGTTTTTCAAGTGCACCTATTAAAAAGTAAAACAACCCCAGCCCATTAAAAGGTTCCAGCACCAATAACCCGAAACCCGCGATGCCCAATATCCAGGAGAAGGACACTTTTTCATTTTTCCTTATTTGTGCAATTGACCAGGATAGTAAAATCAGCAGGACAAAAAAGGCTATGAGATTGATTCTTGATCCGGCTTCCCGGAATGAACGAAATAAAAACAGGATGAGTGAAAGAGTTGTAAAAAGTATACCTGTTATTTGAACCGCTTTTTGGTTTTTGTTTTTCAATACAACAACAAAATTATACACCTGCGACTTAGCCACCATGTTTCTTATTGGCTTGAAGCAACCATGAAATGACACAACTTAAAAAGTACCCTGGCGCCTACGTTCTCGTCCCATTCATTATTACTGATGCCTATTTCACTAAGATCGAAGCCAACCAATTGCCTTTTTGACTGCAGAATCTTTTTTATAAGGTAAAAGATTTGTTCGATTTCAAATCCGCCCTGGACGGGAGTTCCTGTATTGGGACAAAGTTTTGGATCGAGTCCATCGATATCAAAACTGATGTAAACTTTCTGTGGCAGGCAATTTACAATTTCGTCGGCAATTTGTTTCCAGGTTTGCCCATCGTATTGCCTTTCCTTGATGTCTTTATCGAAAAACGTAATAACCCTGTATTGGCTTTCGCATATATACTTCCATTCACTCTCACTATAATCACGAATGCCAACCTGAACCAGTTTGGTTATTTGGGGAACGTCTTTCAACGCATTGTACATGATAGAAGCATGAGAGTGAACAAAACCTTCGTAAGATTCACGCAGATCGCAATGCGCATCAATCTGGAGGATTCCGAAGTCACCGTGCTTATCTGCAATGGCCTTCATGAATCCCAGCGGGCTGCTGTGGTCGCCACCAATGATGCCCACCAGTTTATCTTTTTCTAATAATTCAGACGTCTGTTCATATACCCATTTATTAAGGAAGACACTGCCTTCATTTACTTCCTTGAGGGTTTTGCACATGAACTTATTTTTTTCAATGCTTTCGCCCAGTGAGATATAATTTATATATAATTCAGCTTCTTTTCGGAGGTAATCGCTTTTTAAGAGTATTTTTTTATCAGTTTCCCGCATGAAAAATCCTTTTTTCCAGCCATCCACGATTTCGGGGTCGAAAAGATCAACCTGCAGGCTGGAGCGGAAAAGGTGTTCCGGAGCACGGGCGGTGCCGGCCTTGTAACTCACTGTAACTTCCCAGGGAACTGGTATTAAGACCAGTAGGGCATCTTCTTCAGAAAAAGGAAGGCCGAAAATATTGTTGTTCGGATTGCCAACCGAGTTGGGATCAAACTGAGAAAGGTCAGCCATAAAAAAGCAATGAAGTTGAGTATAATGTAAGCCTTGAGGCAGCTTTTTTAGGGCCGCCTTCCCGGACTCAATGTAAATTATCTGCAAATTACTCCAGATTCCCAAAGACCCCAAAAAAAAGCATAAAACGCTTTCGGTTCTGATGCATTTGAAGTTCATTGCCCTTTAACGTTTCTTTCTTGAACAAATTAACACTTAAGCATTTTTTCGATTAACTTTGCCAGGTTATCAGAATTATCCATTATGAAGAAAATTCACCTTATTATTCTGGGCGCAATAGCTGTGATTATTGCAGGGTTGTTAACCATGATGAAAGACCTTACCACCTATGATTCAATTGCTTCTGCACGTCAGAAGGAAGGTAAGTTTGTACACCTTATTGCAAAACTTGACAAAACCCAGCCAATTGAATATGATCCTGTAAAGGACCCTAATTACTTGAGTTTCTACGCTTTGGATTCACTTGGAAATAATACCCGGGTAGTTTACCTTAATTCAAAGCCTACTGAATTTGAACATAGTGAGCGTATTGTTCTGAAAGGCAAAATGAAGGGAGACGTTTTTGAGTGCAAAGAAATTCTGCTTAAGTGCCCTTCTAAATACAAAGACGATCCCGCGCAACAAAGAAAAAACCTCGAGCAGGCATCAGGTGAGCAGGTTGCCAGGCCAGTTTCCTCCGTCGAAAAATCTTATTGATTGTTGAAAATTCTGAACCCGAACCATGCCATACGAAGGTGAACATTTAGTGATCGGCCAGGTTGGCCATTTCTTTTCATTGTTGGCCTTGGTTGCATCGATGGTGGCAACTTTCGCTTATTACAAATCCACCGTTGTACTAACGGAATTGGATAACTTGCGTTGGAAAAAGCTTGCCCGGACTGCTTTTATACTGGATGTAATATCAGTACTTGCACTGTTCCTGATCCTTTATCTCATTATTTACAATCATTATTTCGAATATAAATATGCCCACCAGCATTCCAAACGCAGTCTGGATACGCAGTACCTGCTAAGTTGTTTTTGGGAAGGACAGGAGGGCAGTTTCATGCTCTGGAGCTTCTGGAACGCAGTTCTGGGACTGGTGGTTATGCGGACTGCCAGGAAATGGGAAACGTCAGTTATGACTTTTATCAGCCTTGCCCAGGTATTCCTTGCTTCCTTTCTTATCGGAATCTACTTCTTCGATGTCAGACTGGGCACCAGCCCTTTTGTATTAATGCGCAACGAATTTCCAGATGCCCCGGTATTCCAGGACCCACAATACCTGTTCAAATACCTGACTGACGGCAACGGGTTAAATGTATTATTACAGAATTACTGGATGGTGATCCACCCGCCGGTATTGTTTCTTGGATTTTCGTCCACGCTGGTACCTTTCTCATATGCTTTAGCCGGTTTATGGAAGAAAGACCATAAGGGGTGGATTAAACAAGCTCTTCCCTGGTCGCTTTTCAGTGCCGGCATTTTAGGGCTTGGCATAATGATGGGAGCGGCCTGGGCATATGAATCACTCACTTTTGGCGGATATTGGGCATGGGACCCGGTTGAAAATGCTTCCATGGTTCCCTGGCTTGTGTTAGTTGCAGGCATACATACCATGCTCATTTTTAAACACACTGGTCATTCGGTGAAGGCTTCTTATTTTTTCATAACCCTGGCATTTCTTCTGGTGCTGTATTCAACTTTCCTCACCCGCACCGGCGTGCTGGGAGATACTTCAGTTCACTCTTTCACCGGGGAAGGAAATTCATTATACTGGCATCTCATCATAATGATGCTCACATTTGCAACCATACCCATGGTTTTGTATTTCCGCAATAGAAAGACAATTCCGGTGATTGTAAAAGAAGAGAGTATGCAATCACGTGAGTTCTGGATGTTTGTGGGTTCCCTGATGTTTTTTGTATCCGCAGTATATATTATCGTACTTACCTCCCTTCCATTTATTAATACATTTTTTGGCACAAAGTGGGCCATTGGACAGGATGTGGAATATGTTTATAACCGTGTAATGATCCTGGTAGCTTTTGTTTTGGGTGTTCTTACTGCAATTACACAGTACTTAAAGTATAAGGATACACCCAGGAAATATTTCCTGGGCAAGATTTTGTGGCCTACAGCCATTGCCCTCATTATTTCAGCTATTTTCAGTTTTGTCGGAAACATCTCCTATGATAAGAATGGACTAGGCTTCCTTGTAGCTATTCATCTTGCTGTCTGGGCAGGGATTTATACAATTATTGCAAATGGCGGGTATATCTGGCAGGTAATGCGTAAAAACCTTAAAGCGGCTGGCGCTTCTGTGTCCCATATTGGTTTCGGTCTTATGCTGATTGGCATCCTGATTTCATCCGCGAATAAAGAACTTGTTTCCGTCAACCGTACAGGTATCGCTATACCAGGATTAAAGGATGTAAAGGGGCAGAATGAAAATCCATTGGAGAATGTGACCCTGATACATGGTGTACCAACTCCCATGGGTAAGTATACCGTAACCTATATTGGTGATTCTTCCGTAACGAAGAACAATAAAGTATTCTTTAAATTGAATTTTGAGCAAACCGATACGACAAACGGAACTGTTAAAGAAGCTTTTCAGGTTACACCAAACGCTTTCCTGATGAAAGGCGAGAGTGGAACCCAACTGTCATCCAATCCCGGTTCAAAGCATTACCTCACACGTGATATTTTTGTATACATTACTTCATGGCTCAATCCCGATAATATTCCTGATACTGCCCGTTTCCAAATGAATGCTGTTAGCCAGGGGGATACCCTTTTTTATTCCAACGGATTCCTGGTGGTGGAACGAATGCTTGCTGCAAATAAAAACGACAATAAGGATTTACCTGTGGTTGACAGTGCCTGGCTTTCTGAGGTAAAAGTCTTTGCAAAAGATGGGAGGGAGTACACAATCCAACCTGCATTTCTGATTAAAGACAACCAGGCTTCCCTTAAAACCGATACTGTTATAAGCCAGAGCCTGATTGTTAAGCTTCAAAGAAATGAAGCTGGCCAAATGGAACTTGGAGTCAAGGAATCAGGCACTGTAATGCGTTATATAACTATGAAGGCCTATAAGTTTCCCTATATCAACATACTCTGGCTGGGAACGATAGTAATGGTAATCGGATTCCTCATGAGTATGACTTACCGCCTGCGAAAAAACCTTTTTGTAGTTTCCTAAGCCATTTAGACTTGCGTAACTTTGAGGTAAGAGTTTGTTAAATTTTTCACATTTTATACATATCATTAAGCAGCAAAAAGCGGTTTTCCAATTGCGTTTTTGAAAGTATCGGCTTCTTTGTTTATTTTGTAAGGTGAAATGATTTTTACGCATCGATATCGTCGTTTTTTAATGGTCACGCTGATCTTATTGGCGGCCGGAGCGAAAAGTTCGGTTGCGCAAGGTCGTTATGGTGCCAATGATACCCTTGTAGTGCCATATATTGTTTATGAAGGCGATACCATGACCTACCGTGAATTGGAAATGGTCTTTGTATTGGCTAAAATGAGTGAAGCGCAAAAGGAAGCATTTATAAAATGGACCCGCTTACGAAATGCTGTATACGTAACCTATCCCTATGCCAAGAAAGCTAGTTATGTATTTAATGAAATTAATTTCAACCTGGCCCATATACAAGATAAAAAGAAAAGAAAAGCCTATATAAAGAGCCGGGAAGCGGAGCTCAAGAAAGAATTCACCACGCCTCTAACCAATTTATCCGTATACCAGGGAAAGGTACTGATGAAGATCATTAACCGCGAAACCAATAATACCTGTTTCGAGATCATCGAGGAATATAAGGGCAGTTTCTCCGCCCGTTTTTGGCAGACCATCGCCTGGGTATTTGGCAGTAGTCTGAAACAGGAGTACAAGCCAGCGGGGGAAGACTCTGATATGGAAAAGATTGTAAAAGAAGTTGCCCGCCTGCATGGGCATAGCTAAATCCTTTCACTTGCTTCGTTGGTGCCCCTCAGCTTTCAAAATCATTAATGAAGTATATTGCAGACATGAAACTGGATATACTGGCCATAGGAGTTCATCCCGATGATGTAGAACTCGGGTGTTCGGGAACCCTTCTCAATGAAAGAAAAAGCGGTAAAGTTACCGGGATAATTGATCTTACCCAGGGAGAACTGGGTACTCGCGGAACAATTGAAACCCGATATACGGAGGCTGCCAAGGCAGCTGAGATACTGGGTGTATCTGTAAGGGAAAATTTAAAAATGCGTGATGGGTTTTTTAAAAATGATGAAGCGCACCAGTTGCTGCTCATAAAGGCCATACGTAAATATCAACCCGAGATCGTAATCGGTAACGTCCTTGACGACCGCCACCCGGATCACGGAAGAGCAGGGCACCTGATTGCCGATGCCTGTTTCCTTGCCGGTTTAGCAAAGATTGAAACCTTTGATGATAACGGTAATAAACAACCGAAATGGAGGCCAAAATTTGTGCTGCATTATCTGCAGGACTGGTACCATGAGCCGGATTTACTGATCGATGTCAGTGATAATTTCGAACAAAGAATGGAATCGGTAAAAGCTTATGGAACACAGTTCTTCACAGATGCAAAGGGGGAAGATGGGCCACAGACCTATATTTCAACTCCGGACTTCCTGGATAGTGTTATAGCAAGGGCAAGGATGTTGGGAAAGCGGATTGGCGTAAAATATGCGGAAGGGTTTATAACAGAGAAAAAAATTGGTATAAGGAATCTGGATGCATTGGTTTTGGTTGAAACGTAAAATACAATTACCGCAAGGAAACAAAGTAAATACATAGGACAACGTGAAAGTTAAGGTAGGACTGATACAAATGAGTTGTACAGCGGATAGGAAAAGCAACCTTGAAAAGGCTGTTGAAAAAATTCGCGAAGCTTCCAAGGCAGGCTCTCAGATTATATGCCTTCAGGAATTATTTACCTCCCTTTATTTCTGTGATGTGGAGGATTACGGGAATTTCAAACTGGCTGAACCTGTCCCTGGTCCTACAACTGATGAACTTGCCCGCATGGCCGGTGAACTGGGCGTGGTGATCATTGCTTCTTTGTTTGAAAAAAGGGCTCCCGGTCTTTACCATAATACAACTGCCGTACTTGATGCGGATGGAACATATCTTGGAAAGTATCGTAAAATGCATATCCCCGATGATCCCGCTTATTATGAGAAATTTTATTTCACTCCCGGAGACCTTGGATATAAAGTTTTTAAAACCAGATTTGCCACCATCGGAGTATTGATCTGCTGGGATCAATGGTTTCCAGAAGCCGCGCGTATCACTTCACTATTGGGTGCTGAAATATTGTTTTATCCAACCGCTATTGGTTGGTCAACTTTACAGGATGAAGAAACCAATACGGAACAATATAATGCATGGCAAACCATCCAAAGGAGCCATGCGGTTGCTAACGGGGTGCATGTAGTAAGTGTTAATCGTGTGGGGCTTGAGCAGAATGGTGCTATGAATTTCTGGGGCGGTTCGTTTATTGCTAATCCGATGGGAACGATATTATCCGAGGCCTCACATGATAGAGAAGAAGTCATCATAAATGAAATTGATCTTTCCCAAACGGGTACATACCGCACACACTGGCCATTTATGCGTGACCGTAGGATCGATAGTTACGAGCCTATAACAAAGCGGTATATAGACGAAGACTAAAATAAATTGGGGTATTTTCTGGAAAAGAAGTAGCTTTTATAGGTCAAGTTTTTAACCCTCAAACACTACTTCTATGGCTTCATCCCCAATGGAGGCGTTTACGCCTGTTGATGAACATTCAATTAATTCATTTTCTCCTCACTATCTACCGCAAAGCTCACGAATAGAATCACTTGATGTTATCAAGGGAATTGCTCTGTTATTGGGATTATTTGTAAGCGTCTATATCTGGGGTGGCTTCAGCGAAGGAATGCAATATCAACTTATTTCAAAAGGGAAAGGCAGCCCACATATCTTCTATGTGGCACTCTCATTTTTTCTGGAAGGTAAGATGCGCGGGTTGATTTCGCTGGTATTCGGCGCCGGCATGATTTTATTCATGGTAAGAACTCATAAAGGTTCACCTTTCCATAATGCAGAACTGCTTGTAAGGAGAAATATGTGGTTGATATTATTTGGACTCTTCAATGCATTGGTGTTTTTATGGCCTCAGGATATACTTTTTCACCTTGGAATTTTGGGGCTTCTTCTTTTCCCTTTTTGCAGGATGAATACACGCGGACTTATGATTGCCGTAATTGTTGTTTCACTCATCGGAGCGGGAAAGAATTACTGGTATTTTGCTGACGATCAGAAGGCCTATAAAAAATACCTGGTAGTGGAGTCATTGGAAAAGAAATTTTCCAAGGACAGTACAGCCAGGATGAATACTAAAGATTCCATTTTGTTTAAAAAAGCACAGGCTGGCAAGTTGAGTGTTGCTGATTCCACGGCAAATAAGAAAGTAGCGGATTCGCTTGCCAAAAAAGCTGGAGACACACTCACCCGGAAACAGAACGATGAAAAACAGGCCTGGGAAGGGATTGCGAAGAAGTTTACCTATGATGGAAAGAAAGACAGTGCCAATAGTAAGGAGATCCAGGCCAACAACTATGGGAAAAACTGGAACTACCTGCTGCCAAAAGTAAAATCTCGGGAATCAGGCTGGTTTTACCGGAATGGTGTATGGGAATTTTCTGCTATTATTTTGCTGGGAATGTTTTTATTCAAACTGGGTTTTTTCACTGGACGATTTAGTCGGGGGCAGTATTTTATAATGGCTGTTTTTGGTATCCTTCTCGGCTTATTATGTGGATGGTACCGGCTTCATTATCTTAATACATCAATTTTGGATTATACGGCCTATGTAAAAGCAAAAGCTATTCCGCATAGCCTTCTATGGCCTTTTGAAAGAGCATTAATGGTTTTTGGAATCGCTGCTAAAATTATGTGGGTGATTCAAACCGGTTTGTTTAAAAGAGTCACTTCAGTATTTGCCGATATAGGTAAATTGGCACTGACCAATTACCTGCTGCAAAGTCTTATTCTCTCTGTTTTCTTTTATGGTTACGGAATGGGTTATTATGCCCGGGTCGGCCAATACAAACTATATTTTCTTGTGGCAGAAATCAGTATTGTACAGATTGTTTTTAGTGTATTCTGGTGCAGGTATTTCTATGTAGGTCCTGCTGAATGGCTTTTAAGATCATTGATGTATAAAAAGAAAATTCCATTCAGCAGGAATGCAAAAGAAACATCGTTTGACCAGGAGCAATCTTTAAATACCGTGATCTAAAAAAATAATTATGGAAGCAGGCAATACTAATAGCACATCACCATATTCATCAGCTTCGGAAGGTATGGCTGAAACATCAGTACAAAAAAGCAATACATCTTTTCCTCGTCCCGTAGAGAAAGCTGATCGAATCCAGACGGTGGACCTTATCCGCGGCTTTGCATTGCTGGGCATATTGCTTATGAACATTCCGGGATTTGGTGGCGTTGATGGAATGATGTTTTTAAAAATATTAAATGGCCCACATACAACAAAAGACTATTATACTGTAATGGCCATATTTACTTTTTTTGATGGCACGATGCGGGGTTTATTTTCGATGATCTTTGGAGCGGGTATGATTTTGTTTACGCTTAATAAAAAAGAAGTTCCCGGAGGACCATCAGTTGCAGAATATTATTACCGGCGTCTTTTATGGCTGGTGCTATTCGGCCTTTTCAATCAATATGTTCTTTTATGGTTTGGGGATATCCTTTTCTTTTACGGACTGATGGGCATGTTGCTATACGCGTTCAGAAAATCCAGCCCGAGATTGTTATGGATACTTGGTTTTGTATGTATCGGCATTGGTGTATTTAAAGCGATGGGACCTTACAATGAACAACGTCAGACCAGAATTGATTATGTTGAGGCGAAGGCCGCCGAGAAAGAGAAGAAGAAACTGACACCTGAACAGGAATCGGCATTAAATGCGTGGCCTGAAATTGAAAAAAATAATAAACCAGACAGTGCAAGATCTGCAGAAAGAATAAATGAAATGCGCGGCGGTTATGCGCAAGTCTGGAATGAGTTGTTGCCAGGCAGTGCCGGCTATGAAATTAGTTATACATATGATGGACTATGGGATATATTATGCATGATGTTTATCGGGATGGCTTTATTTAAAGTAGGATTTTTCTCCAACCAGGTAAGGGGATCTACCTACCTGCTGACACTATTTTTGGGGTATGGTGTGGGTATCACTTTAGGATATTATTTCTTTAAGGGTATCACAGATAATTTCCTTTATTTAGGAGCATATGTTGATGCATATCGGGTACCGCATAATATACTGTTTGATTTCAGACGTGTACTTCTTTGCCTGGGCCATACAAGCCTGCTGATGCTGATTTACAGAAGCAGGTCGTTACCCTGGCTGATGAAAGCATTGGCCAATGTGGGACAGATGGCTTTTACCAACTACCTGGTGCAAAGTATTATTTGCACAATGTTTTTTTACGGGTATGGTTTTGGCAATTATTATAAACTCAGCTTCCATCAACTTTATTATGTAGTATTTGCAGTATGGATACTTCAATTGATCTATTCTTCCATATGGTTAAAGTATTTCAGGTTCGGCCCCTTTGAATGGGTGTGGAGATCGCTTACCTATTGGAAAAAACAACCGATGAAGATACAAAACCAAAAGGCTGCGAGTTCGGGCATTTAATTTCAAAAACGTACATTGCAGCCCGAATAATTTCAGGCGATGAGTATAATAACCCCCCGTTCCCTTGGCTACCGTTTCCCGGCAGAATTCGAAAAGCATAAAGCCACCTGGCTCAGCTGGCCACACAATGAAACAACCTGGCCTGGAAAGATAAATGCAATCTTCCCTTCATATGCCGCCTTTATTAAAAAACTTACCGAAGGAGAATTGGTTCGTATAAATGTTGCCAGCCAGGTGATGAAAGATTTTGCCTCAGACCTCTTAGCGATGCATGGCGTGAAATTGGATAAAGTGGAATTTTATTTTCATCCTACCAATGATGCATGGTGCCGTGATTATGGACCAGCATTCCTCGTTAATCCGGTTGCGAAGGAACCTAAGGCCGTTGTTGATTGGGATTTTAATGCCTGGGGCGGCAAATATCCACCATACGACCTTGATGATGTGGTACCAACTTTAATAGCCAAAGAATTTGACCTGCCTGTTTTTTATCCTGGCATCATCATGGAAGGAGGCTCAGTTGATTTTAATGGCGCTGGTACAGTTATCACTTCAACCTGTGTTTTGCTGAATAAAAACAGAAACCCGCACCTTAATAAAAATCAGATTGAAAATTACCTGATGGATTTTTATGGGCAGGACCAGGTCCTATGGGTTGATGAAGGGGTGGTTGGTGATGACACTGATGGTCATATCGATGATACCGTCAGATTTATCAATGAGGATACCGTTATTACTGTTGTTGAAGAACGAAAGAGGAATGAAAATTATGATCTGTTACATAAGAACCTGGCTGATCTGAAAAGAATGCGACTGCTCAGTGGCAAACAACTCAATATTATTGAGATTCCAATGCCTGATGACGTGATCTGGAAAGACCAACTGTTACCAGCATCCTATGCCAACTTTTATATTGCCAATAGATCCGTGATCGTTCCAACATTCAGGTCGCCAAAAGATGATAAAGTGCTATCCATAATTGCTGATTGTTTCCCCGGCAGGGAAGTTGTGGGGATAGATTCCACAGATATTATCTGGGGCTTCGGAAGTTTTCATTGCCTGAGTCAGCAGGAACCTTGAGGCAGTCGCCAGTCGCCAGTCGCCAGTCGCCAGTCGCCAGTCGCCAGTCGCCAGTTGCCAGTCACCAGTTGCCAGTCACCAGTCGCCAGTCGCCAGAAACAGCCGCAGCCAACGGCTTGGGAATAAGAAATAAGGAATAAGAAATAAGGAATGAGAAAGGGAATACAAATACAGCCAAAGGCAGGAGTCAATAGCCAGTGGAATAAGAAATAAGGAACAAGAAATAAGGAATGAGAAAGGGAATACAAATACATTAATCGCGGAGACACCGGACATTGTTTTGAAGGGCTGTTTTTGGCGACTGGCGACTGGTGACTGGCGACTGTTGTTTTTGGGCTCCCGACCCATGAGTCTCCTTCAATCAACTTATTAAATGAGGTAAATTACCTGAAAATTAGTATATTGTTCTACGATTGATTGTATTGAAACCTCAAATCACGATAGCCGAATTACAGCTGCGTATATTTCATAATGAACAGACAGCATATAAGGAATTGTTTGAACTATTCTATAACAAGCTCTTCAGGCTGGCATTCATTATTACAAAAAGCAGGGAGTTGTCGGAAGAAATAGTATCAGATGTTTTTATTGGCATCTGGCGGAGGCGGGAACATGTTCTTGAAATTAATAATCTCAGGCTTTATCTTTACATTTCAGTTAAAAATACTTCGCTTAATTATCTTGCTCAATTAACTAAAACGGGGGTTGTTTGCCTGGAGGAACTTGATTTCGAGCCACTTCAGCCCTTTTCAAACCCAGAGGAGATTCTTGTAACAAAAGAAATGAACCAGCGGCTGAATGATGCAATTCAAAACCTGCCACCAAGATGCAGGATCATCTTTAAACTTGTTAAAGAAGATGGTTTGTCTTATAATGAAGCGGCAGAACTTCTGAATCTTTCAAGAAGTACAATTGATAATCAATTGGTCTTGGCTATAAAGAAATTAACCAAAGCATTATTCTATTCTTTTTCCACTTCAAAAAATAAATCCTGAATTAATTGGGGTATTTCTCTTATTTCATTGTCCTATTTATAAATGGATAATCATTTTCAATCACCAGTTGATCGCTTTGTTACCTTGTTGCCTCGTCAACTATCAGGATCAATAAGTTCTGATGAGAATGCCGAATTAAGTGAGATTCTGGCAAATTACCCTGATTTGAGGCTACAGGCTGAGCTTTTTGCCGCGATGTGGGATCAGGAGAAAAAGGTTTTTCCTTCTGTTGAGGTTAAGGAAGCCTATATGCGTCATTTTTTAAAATACAAATCGGAATTTCTATTTGACGGAGAGCAGGATCAAATAGGGGGCATAAATAATGCTGAAATCAATTTCACCTCGGCAAAGACTGTTTTTTTACCCAAATGGAAGCAATTGATGGCGGCAGGTTTGCTTCTTACCATTACAATAACATCCTTTTTATTCTTTTATAATCCGAAGTCAGTATCAAAGGAACAGTCACCAGCCATTAGTTCAGTCATTACAAAGTATGGCAATAAGAGCAAAATTAATTTGCCAGATGGAAGTCAGGTTTGGTTGAATGCAGGATCCCGGCTGGATTATAATAGTTTGGATTTCAATAAAACATTGCGTGAAGTTGATTTATCCGGCGAAGCTTATTTTGATATTGCCCATAATGTTGCTAAGCCATTCATAGTACGTTCCGGTAAAATGCAGATCCGGGTTCTTGGTACTATGTTTAATGTTAAGGCTTATCCTGAGGAGAAAAATATAGAAACAAGCTTAATCAAAGGATCTGTGGAAATTACGATTAATGACAGGCCGCAGGACAAATATATCTTGAGTCCAAATGAAAAACTGGTGATTTCCAATAATGGATTGGCGCAGAAATCACCTACTTTAAATACAGTTAATGTAAGCAAAGCTGACAAAGAAAATACAGACATCATTGCCTTAAAAAAAGTGGAATATCACGCTATAGAGAAAATAGTTGTGGAAACTGCATGGGTGCAAAACAAATTGGTATTCAAATCAGAAAAATTTTCAGATCTCGCCAAAAGAATGGAGCGTTGGTATGATATTGAGATACGGTTCCGTAACCTCAGTAAAAAAGAATTGAAGTTTACCGGGATATTTACATCAGAAACCATCCAGCAAGCACTAAAAGCAATGCGAGTGGTTCATTCGTTTACTTATATGAAAGAAAATAATATCATTTTTATTGACTGATACAAAAAAATGGCTGTACATAAAGTCACATTTTGAATTTTTTTTTATAAAACAGCGTAAATAAATCTGGAATTTAACGTGATTTTTTAAACTGAGTAAGGCTTTGTCAAATGAAAGTATTAAATCGATTGGCCATGATGAAACTTGTTTTATTGCTTTCTCTTTTTTTTACGGTTTATGCCAGTGCCGGAACAAAGGCTCAAACTGTTACGATTAATTTCAATTCAGTTGAATTAAAAAAGGCAATCGAAGAAACACAGGTTCAGACAAGTATTCGATTTCTTTATAACGAATCCATTATTCCTGCCGGGAAAAAAGTAACCATTTCTGTAAACGATATGCCAGTTACCGAGTTTTTGTCTCTTTTATTTAAAGACACCGGTATTGGTTTTAAGATTTTGGACAATAATCTTGTTGTACTTACAGCAGGGAATGCGTCCTTAGTAGCCGGCGAAGACAGAAAAATTTCAGGCAGGATTACCGATGAATCCGGTCAGGCAATTGTTGGAGCCTCAATTTCTGTAAAAGGAACGTCAACAGGAACCATAACCGATGGCAATGGAAATTTTAATATATCAGTCGCTGAGGATGCTATCCTGGTATTTACTGCTGTAGGTTATGAAACGCAGGAAGTAAGTGTGAATGATCGAACCGATTTTAACCTTATTCTGATACAGGCTATTAAATCACAGGAGCAAATTGTTGTGATTGGTTATGGCGCCGCAAGAAAAAAAGTCCTAACAGGTGCATCTGTTACGATAAAAGGAAGTGAAATTGCCAACATACCGGTATTAACTGCTACACAGGCGATACAGGGTAGGGCAGCGGGTGTTCAGATAGTGAGCAGTGGTGCACCTGGTAGTGCTCCGATAGTCCGCATCAGGGGTACAGGTTCTATACTTGGTGGTGTTGATCCTTTGTATGTTGTTGATGGTATAATTACTCAGGATATCCGAAATATAAATTCAGCAGATATCCTAACCGTAGATATCCTGAAAGATGCTTCTTCCACCGCCATTTATGGTGCAAGAGCTGCAAATGGTGTTGTACTTATTACTACTAAAGCCGGAAGCGGAGGAAAAGTTAAAGTTAATTTCAATGGCCAATTTGGGGTTAAATTGCTCGCACAAAAAGTTGCCATGGCCGGTCCAAATTTATTCGCTTTTTATTCTAATGAAGCTGCCGGAGCTCCCGCTGTTGTTGATACGGATATTACCGGGTCTGCTTATTGGTATGATGAACTTACCAGGCCTGCAATTTTTCAGAATCATACTGTATCTGTCAGTGGTGGAAAAAATAGATATAAATTCTTTGTTTCCGGCGGATACCTAAATGAAAATGGTGTTTTACTTGATAACAATTTTAAACGTTACACTCTGCGTTATAATCATGAATATGCGGTAAATAAGAAATTGAAATTTGGAAATAATATTGCTTTCAGTCATTACGATTCGGAGAATAAGCCCTATAGTTTATTTTCCCAGGCTTACATAGCGGCGCCGATTTTTAGTCCATATAATCCGGACGGCAGTTTTGGTAATACGAATAAAAGCGATGTTGGAAACCCGATTGCAACATTAAAAACAACCAATAATCGCAGTTGGGGTAACCGCTTGCAGTTTTCTCTTTGGGGTGACTATAAAATATTAAAAGACCTCAGTTTCAGATCGTCTTTTGGTATTGACCTTGAAAAGAATGAAGGATGGAATTTTATTCCTGTATACAATACCTTTCTGGCAAATGGGGCTTTAGGTGGGCAGAGAAATGAAAGAAGCAGTCTCAACTATAACATGGATAGTATTTATCATTGGACATGGGATAATTTCTTTACCTATGATAAAAAAATTGGTTCAGATCACGCTCTTAAATTAATTGCAGGACACACCGCAGAGAGAAGGGATGGTTGGACAAATAATGCATCGGTCTTTAATGTTGCCAATGATGAATCACAATGGATCAGGGATTTTACAGATACTACTGGTGGGCAGCAGAATTTTCGAAATCCGATTGGAAATTATTTTAGAAGAGAATCCTTTTTCTTAAGAGGGAATTATAATTATAAGGGACGGTATCTCTTGAATATGACAATCCGTAGAGATGCCAGCAGTAATTTTTCAAAGGAGAATCAATGGGCCAATTTTACTTCCATTGGAGTTGGATGGGTGATCACTGAAGAGCCTTTTATGAAGAATCAAAATTTCTTTAATGACCTTAAAGTGCGTGCCAGTTTTGGTCAAGTGGGAAACGATGCGATCGGGCCTGGCCAGTTTTATCTGATTCCTACAGAAAGATTGTATGCCTATTTTGGAACAAACAGAATCAATGGCACCACTGTGTTAGGAATAAAGGACCCGAATCTTCAATGGGAAGTATCCAGGGAATATAACCTGGGATTTGAATTTTCAGTCTTAGAAAGGCGCCTCACAGGTGAAATTGATCTTTATAACAAACTTGCGACAAATGCTCTTTATACCATACCATTAGCTTCTATTGGATTTGGAAATACATTATTGACAAATGCCGCAGACATTTTGAATCAGGGTGTTGAATTTTCAGTGGGCTGGAATCAACAGGTAAATAGAAATTTTCATTTTAATGTAAGGGGAAATCTGACATATAATAAAAATGAAGTTAAAAATATTGGCGATGGAAGGGCTTTGTATGATGGCAGCCTGAATAATGGATTCCTTGCTACCCGCACAGATGTAGGCCTGCCGATAGGTTCATTTTATGTGTATAAAACTAACGGAATTTTTCAAAACGCAACAGAGCTCGACGCATATCCTCACCTGCCTTTTGCACAGCCAGGTGACTTCAGGTTAGTAGATGTAAATAAGGATGGTGCAATCACAGCAGATGATAAAATCAATGGCGGATCACCTCAGCCTAAATACTTTTTTGGATTGAATGGAACCATAAACTGGAAAAAATTTGATTGGGGACTTGAAATATATGGTACAGCCGGAAACAAAGTGTACAATGCTAAAAAGGGAGTACGTAATGGAGGTAATTACAATATAGAATATGCTGTTGCCAATAATCGCTGGCAGCCTGGAAGTAACGAGAACAATAATCCGCGAGCTTTTAACGGTACAGTTGTTCCATCAGACTATTTTGTTGAAGATGGATCATTTGTCAGGATTAATAATATTTCCATGGGGTATAGCCTGGCAACAGCCAATTGGAAAGCACCTTTTGAAAAATTACGAATTTACCTTAGTGCCCAAAATCCAATTGTATTTACAAAGTATACCGGTTTTACACCTGAAATACCAGGCAGTCCGCTGGCTTCAGGAATTGAATTAAATATTTATCCTGTTTCGGCAACTTATGTGATTGGTGTGAACCTTCAGTTCAGATAATGATAAAGAACAAGTTATGAGAACAAAATATTTTAGGTATGGATTTATTTTTCTTTTCAGCATGATCGTTTTTTCATGTGGGAAAAATTTTCTTGATGAGCCACCCAGGACAGTAACAATTCAGGATTTGATCAATGATCCTCAGGATGGTGCAAAAAGACTAACTGCTGCCGTTTATAATAAACTTTATGATTGGGATGTACATACATTTTCCTGGATAGGCATAACCAGTATTACTTCTGATGATGCGGATAAAGGAAGTATTGACGGCGATGCGGGTACTGATAAGCAATTGCTCGACAGTTGGACATTTGATGCCAATAGTTTTTCATTTAATGAATCATGGTCCGGAAACTTCGATGGCATCGGAAGAATTGCATATGCATTGCAATTTCTTCCGGAAATGAATCTACCGCAGGCTGAAAAAGATCGTTACACAGGGGAATTGAAAATGTTAAGAGCATATTTTTACTGGAATCTTGTGAGGATGTTTGGTGGTGTTCCCAAAATTGATCGTGTACTTGAAACTAAAGAAGATATTGCAACTGGCAGTGTTAGGGCAAGTGCTGCTGAAATATATGCTTTTATAGAATCGGATTGCAGGGAAGCTATTGCCAAGTTGCCTGAAGTAATTCCTTCAGAAGAACTTGGGCGCGTATCAAAATATACAGCCTATGCAATGCTCGCCAAAGTTTATCTCTATCAGAAACGTTGGGCAGAATCAAAAGCAATGTGCGATGCAATAATTAATTCTACCCGATTTGCACTTCTTCCGGATTATTCCAAAATCTGGCGTGAAGCCGGTGAGTTTTCTTCAGAATCAATCTGGGAAGTTAATGCAATAGGAAATGGTGCAACGCCAAAAGGAATTCAGCAATACACTTCTGTGCAGGATATCAGGCCCAGGGGCTGGGGCTTTAATACGCCAAGCCTCGATCTGGCTAATGCCTATGAACCTGGAGACAAACGAAAAGAGGGCACCATAATTTTCAGGGGTCAAACCTTATGGGATGGAGAAATTGTACCCGCAGATGCACCTAATCAAAGGTACAATTACAAAACATTTGTGAGCCGCACCCAGGAAACCTGGGGAGGTGACCAGGATCATACCAATAAAAATTTGCGGGTATTCAGATTTGGTGAAATTCTATTGATTAAAGCAGAAGTTGAAAATGAATTGGGCAACCTGCCGGAAGCTATAACCGCGATTAATCAGATCAGAAACAGGGCAGGTCTTCCAAATACTACTGCCACCAATAAAGATGATTTACGAAATGCAATTTATAAAGAAAGAAGGGTGGAAATGGCTTTTGAACACGACAGAACATTTGATTTAAGGAGAACTGGACGGGCAGGAGTTATATTACGGGCATTAGGGAAGAATTATATAGATGGTGTTCATGATCTTTTTCCTATCCCACAAATCCAGATCGACAGGAGCAATGGAAAACTTATTCAAAATCCGGGTTATTGATCTTTTAAATGCGTTAATTTTGTAGACTGAATTTTTCTAAATCATTTCAATTAATATGGCCATT
>Ga0209254_10001256_pt1 | contig 22526 bp, 17 predicted proteins | sample FrelakmetDIP11DI_FD_187148 | JGI IMG/M metagenome (GOLD analysis project Ga0209254, IMG submission 187148) | Freshwater lake sediment microbial communities from the University of Notre Dame, USA, for methane emissions studies - DIP11 DI (SPAdes)... | ecosystem: Environmental > Aquatic >...
AGTCGATGATCTGCAGTTCGAAGCCGGTCGGTGTCATCAGCGGCACCGGGTTCGGATGCAGATGCACCATCAGCGCGTCCCACACCGGCAGTGCCGCGGAGCTGCCGGTCAGCTTCGATTCGCGGTTGTCGTCGTAACCGACCCAGATTACCGCGAGGTGGGTTGCGTCGAAGCCGGCGAACCAGCTGTCACGGGAGTCGTCCGATGTGCCCGTCTTGCCGGCGACTCCACTGTGTGCAAAACGCGACGATCGCCCGGTGCCGTGCTGCATGACCAGCGTCAACGCATAGTTGAGCTGTGCAACCGCGTCGGCCGTGGCCACCTGGTGAATTTCGAGCGGGTATCGATTCAGCGTCAGCCCCGCTTCGTCTTCGACCGAGAGTACGGTCTTAACCGAGGTCGCAAACCCGCCGCTGGCAAACACACCGTAGAGCCGCAGCATCGTCAGCGGCGTCAGATCGATCGCACCGAGCAGCAGCGACGGAAACGCCGAGGGTTCTTCGATTTCCGCGAGTTCAGCGAGGCGCGTCGCGACACGATCAACGCCAACAGTTTGTCCGAGTCGCACTGTCGCGAGATTCAGCGAATCGCCGAGTGCACGCACCAGCGGTACGGGACCATGGACCTCGTTGTCGAAATTGTGCGGCACCCAACCGGTTTTTGCCGTCTCCGACGGCAGCAGCGGCGCATCGTCGATGATCGATGCGAGGTTGTACTGACCGCTCTCGAGTGCAGTGAGATATACGACGGGTTTCAGCAGCGATCCGACCGGCCGGCGTGCGTTCAGCGCACGGTTGAAACCCTGAAAGCCGGCCTTGCGTCCACCGACAACGGCCGAGATTTCTCCGGTCTGGTTGTTCGCGACCAGCAACGCGGCCTCGAGCTCGCCGCGTGGCAGCTTGCGATCCACCTCGAGCTGGTCGAGCGTATTCGCAACTGCGAGTTCCGCCGCGTCCTGGATGCGTGGTTCGAGTGTGGTGAAGATGCGGTAGCCGCGCGACGCGAGCTCCGTCCCGTCGTAGTCGTGGCCGAGCTGGTCCCGAACCAGATCGAGGAACGCGGGATAGTAGCCACCACCAAGCCGCGCCGAGCGCGTCAGTGCCAGCGGTTGTCGAATCGACTTCGCGTGAACGTCGGCGCTGATCAGACCAAACTGATTCATCAGACCGAGCACGAGGTCGCGCCGCAAACGCGCGCGGTCCGGGTGCGTGAATGGGTTGTAGTACGAAGGGCCCCGGATCACGGTGATCAGGAGCGCGATCTCCGCGGGGTTGAGTTCCGACAGCGGTTTGTTGAAGTAGAACTGGCTGCCGAGGCCGAAGCCGTGAATCGCGCGCTGGCCGTCCTGGCCCAGGTAGATTTCGTTGATGTAGGCGTTGAGCAGATCGTCCTTTTTGTAGCGCGCATCGAGGATCACCGCCATCGCGAGCTCTTTGAGCTTGCGCAGCAGAGTGCGCCGATTGTCGAGAAAGTAGCTCTTGACGAGTTGTTGGGTCAGCGTACTGCCACCCTGCGCAAGATCGCCCGCACGCAGGTCGGCCCAGGCGGCGCGTGCAATCCCTTTCAGGTCGAAGCCTGCATGGCTGTCGAAGTTACGATCTTCCACGGCTTTGAGTCCGGCGCTCAGCAGCGGCGGGGTTTCTTCCGGCGTCACGATCAAACGATCCTCGCCGTGGGCTGCAAAAAAACTGCCGATCAGCGGCGGTTCAATGCGTACGAGGCTGGTGACCTGCTTGTCGGCGGTGAGCGAATCGACCGCATGGTCCGCGATGCGCGCGCGGATTTCCGTCGCGCCGCGCGGCCCATCGCTGAACGTAAAGGCACGCAATATCGCGCGCAGTTCGTTACCGGTACGCATGTACGTGCCAGGTGCGGTCAACGCGCCGCGCCGATAGCCGAGCCGTTTGAACTCGAGTTCGAGCTCGTCCGTGTCGATCGCAAAACCGGGATACAACTCGAGCGGTTGCGCGTACACCCGCGCCGGAACCGACCAGCGACGCCCATCGAACGTCGCGGTAATCAGTCGATCCAGGTACAGCAGATAGCCGGCAAGCAGTGCCAGGCACAGACCGGATGCGAGTAGCGCCCCGCCAATCAGCAGACGCTTGACGCGGCGGGTACGCGGCTTTTTGCGGGGCTTACGCGGCATATACCGTCGGGTTTACACCGGCGACGGATTTTCCGGACGACGCCCGAACAACGCGCCGATTTTGCGGAACACGGCCTTCACACCGCGCCAGAGTCTGGGCAGTAACCAGCATAGTGCCAACAGGAAAAAGCTGAGGAGGATGAGGAATATAACGGGATGCACCATGGCTGCCCAGAGACCGGCAAACACCGCGACATCTTCGGTGATCGATGCGAACCAGTTGCTGAACGGCTCCGGCGATGTGTTGATCAGCATACGTGTGCCGGCCTTTGTCGCGTGCGTTGCGGCAGTGACGCCGCCGCCAATGAGTCCCGCGGCCACCGCGAGCGCCGGCGTCACGTCACCGACCGCGCCGGCCGCGAGCATCGCGCCGGCAGGTATACGTATGAACGTGTGCAGGGCGTCCCAGGTGCTATCAACACCGGGAATCTTGTCGGCGAAAAATTCCACGCAGTACATGAAACCCGCCGCGATGATCACCAGCGGATCCTCGACGATTGCCAGCGTGTCGGGCAATTGGATGTAGCCTGCACTACCGGCGAGGCCGAGCACCGCGATCACCGCATACAGATTGATCCCACTCGCCCACGCCACCCCCATCGTCAGCGCGATTGTGTGAATGAGAGTCTGGTACTCGCCCATCAGCTGACTCCGTTGCGGCTATGGTTGCCGCGCCTTAATAGGCCCCGATTGCTGAATACAACCTGAATGAGCGCCGCAAACGTGTGCAGATCGCGCACTGCAAGGTATTGCGACGCATTACGACGCGGTCGTGCCGGCGCGTTTTGCGGCTCGTTCGGCTCTGATCTTGGCAATCAAAAAATCCACGACCTCAAACGCTTTTTTGCGCGGCACCGAATCCATGTTGATCATGTAGTGATCGGCCACGGTCACCGCCGGCACGCCGTTGATGCGCGACGCACGTTCGCGTTTGGTAGCTTCGGCCATCGATCGCGTCGTTGCCGGTGAGTCCAACGCCGCTAGAAATGCATCGCGCGTGATGCCGTGGTCGTTGACGAAGTCGGCGACCATCGCGGCAGACAAAAACTGTTTACCGTTGTCGTGGATCGCTTTGAAGATGCGCTCGTGGTTCTGCTCGAGTGCATTGGTGCTCAACAGCGTGTAGTAGGTCTCCCCGAACAGGACGAATGTGGGGGAAAAAGACACCGGGCTGCGATCGAATGAGACGTCCTTCGGCAGGTTGTTCGACCAGTCGCTGACGATTGAATCGAAGTTGCGGCAGTGAACGCAGCCGTACGAGAAGAACTCGGTTACTCGGATCGGACCGTTCATCGGTACCGGCGGCGCGCCGTCGATCACCTTGTAGTGGGTGCCTTCGACGAATTCACCGGAGACGTCGATTGCGGTGGAGCGGAACAAGCCGTAGCCGCCGACAATCACGATGATCAGCACGACGAACGCGATCACGCCGTTGCGGATCGTCATCAGCCGCTTATTCGGTTTGCTGGTGCTCAACGCGGTTGCTCCGTTGGTCGTGCGATTGTCGTCGCAGTGTACCGTCCCGCGCAGTCGTGCCCAAGTTGCGCTCGCCAGGCTCGCCAGGCTTGCGGGTGCTCTGCATAATCCGCGCGTACCGATCGAGGTGGCCGCATGAGCGAGAGTTACACGCTATATCACTTCCCGAGCTGTCCCTATTGCGCGCGGGTGCGACGCTTTCTCGATGAGGCCGGCATCGATATGCAGCTGCGCAACATTCACGCGGATCCACAAGCGCTGCACGATTTGCGCACCGGCGGCGGCAGCACGACCGTGCCGTGCCTGCGCATCCAGCGCGATGGCCAGGTGCAGTGGATGTACGAGTCCCTCGACATCATCGACTACCTACGCCCCAGATTTTCGAGACAGCCGGCCTGATCTTGGGAGTTAACAAGACTGATCTTGGTCGCAAACAAGCCTGATCTTGGCAGCTGACAAACCTCAGCGACGCGCCCGATAGGTCCACGGCGGCTCGAACGAACCGCCCCAGATGCCGACCCGCTCGCGTTGCGCGTCGACTTCGTCCTGTTGAATGTATTTTTTGCCGATCCCGACTGTCAGCGCGTGGCCATCGCGGACCATCCGTGCCGACATGCTGTAGCGACGATCCGCCGCCATGAACGCATCGGAGTCCTTGGGCGGTACTGCGCCTTCCGGCAACAGATTGCACGACGCGACGATACGCGCCTTGCTGACCGCAAACAGCGGTAGACAGACGATCGGCCGGTCGGCGACCAGTTGCTCGAGGTGGCGTGTCGCGGCGCGCCCGCAGGGATAGTCGATGCCGGCTCGATCGAGGCACACCTGATCCGGCTCCATTGCATCGATCCCGATCAGCTGCACTTCGATCCCGTTGATGAACAGCGTCTCGCCGTCGATCGCGTTGGCCATCGACGGACCGAGCAGGCCGTCGCTTTGATCGCTCGGGTTGCGAAACTGATCGACGTTGTTGACGGCGGCGACGCCGACGATCAGCAGGATCGCGAGCAAAACCCGCGCCCAACCAAATTTGAATGTGCTGCCGTGGAGCCGCTCCAGGATATTGTCCAACGGGCCATCTATGGCGCGTACGCCATACGCGATGATCGCGATTGTGAACACGCCGTAAAGTGCGAGCTCCGGTATTTCGAAGTCGGAGATGGATGCGCCGCGTTGAACTGCTGACGATAGCGTAAAGGCGATGCTGTTGCCGAAGAAAACCGACCAGTTGATGAGCAATATCGAGCTGCCGGTACCCATCTTGAACGGCCGGTGGTTGTCCGGATGAAAGATGTTCAACACCGGCGGGTTCAGCGTGAAGATTTCCTGCATTGTCTCGAATGGCATGTGACTGTCCGTCAATACCTGATCGAGCATGCGCAGGTGATTCGACGTCAACCAGAACACAAACGCAGCGAATCCGAGACTCGCAATCGGCAAGATCGATTTTGGAACCTGGTATTCGCCGATGTAGATCGAATCGGACGCGACATTGGCGGGGAGTTGGTTCAATCCGGCGAACAGCACCGTCAAAATCGTCCCGCCGATGCTGATCCAGAACACCGTCGACAACGATGCGATCGAGCGGATCAGGGACGCCGCCTGAATGCTCAGCGTTTGGACGGTCGGTATTGTCGTGCGACTCGCAGGGTCGACCGGGTGGGGAGTGTCGCTCATGCCTGGAGTTGCAAACGACTCGAGTCCAGGCGCGCCGCGACGAATGCAGCGATCTGCACCAGCGCGCGACGACCTTCGGGGACAAAGTCGGCGAACATCGGGAAAACATGCGGCATGGCATGCCATGTGGTCAGATCGACCACGACGCCCTGTTGGCGCGCTGAATGCGCAAGCCGATGCGAGTCGTCGAGCAGAATTTCGGTGCTGCCGACATGAATGTGCAGCGGCGGCAGACCCTGCAGGTCGGCGAACAACGGCGAAACGTCGGGGTGCGCGAGATCCATGGTCGGCGCGTACAGGCGCGCGGCCTCGTTGATCCGCTGGGCGGGCAGCATCGGATCGCGTTTGAGGTTGTCGCGCATCGACGCACCGCTACCGGTCAGGTCGGTCCACGGCGACAGCAACACGGCTGCGCACGGCAGAGCGAGGCCGTTGTCTCTGGCGCGTAGCAGGGTTACCAAAGCAAGATTGCCGCCGGCCGAGTCGCCGGCGATGACGATCGACGCGGGGTCGATCGCGCGTGCAATGAGTGCGCGATACGCGCTGATCGCATCATCAGGCGCTGCCGGGTAGACGTGTTCCGGCGCAAGCCGGTAATCGATCGCAGCCACATCGCAGCCAGTCAAGGCGGCAAGGCGTGTTGCCAATCCCCGATACACCTTGGGTGACCCGACGGCATAGGCACCGCCGTGGCAATACAGGATGACGCCGCGTCGCGGCCTGGCTACACAGGTCCACTCGGTTGCAACCCCGCCGAGGTCATCGACGTGACGCGTTAGCGAGGGTGCCAACTTCGCGCGATCGCCGAGGCGCTCCATCCGGGCGCGGCTCGCGACGATGGTGGCTGGCGTCAACGCAACTTCCTTCAGGCGACGTTTGCCTGCAAAACGAATCGCCGCGTTGAAGATATGGCCGCGCAAGCTCGCCATTGGGATCTCCGGGATGGGGGGCGGAATCTAGCGAACACGTCGGGCGAAGTCCAACCGCCTTGTTCGCGGTGCCCCGCGTTTGTTAGCCTGCAGAACTATTTTTTTGAATCAGCTGGGGCACGTACCATGAAACTCGGACTCATCGCCGGCTACTCCGGCAAAAAAATCAACATTCCGATGGACACGATCAAACACGCCGAGAGTCTTGGCTACGATTCGGTGTGGACGTCGGAAGCGTACGGCTCCGATGCGGTGTCGCCCGCGGTCTGGATCCTCGCGAACACCACGAAGATCAAGGTCGGCACCGCGATCATGCAGATGCCGGCACGCAGCCCCGCGATGGCGGCGATGACGGCGATGACGATCGCGCAGCTGTCGAACAACCGGTTCATCGTCGGCCTCGGCGCTTCGGGCCCGCAAGTGGTCGAAGGCTGGCACGGCGTGCCGTACGGCAAGCCGGTGACGCGACTGAAGGAATACATCCAGATCATGAACAAGGTGTTCGCGCGTGAAGAAGCGCTGCACTTCGAGGGCAAGGAGTACCAGATTCCGTACCACGGCCCGGGCGCCACCAACCTCGGCAAACCGCTCAAGAGCATCATGGTCTGCGAAGACAAGATCCCGATCTACGCGGCGACGTTGACGCCAGCCGGCGTGCAGGCCGCCGCGGAAGTGGCCGACGGCTTCTTCCCGATCTGGATGGATCCGGAAAAATACAGTGTGTTCAAAGACCCGATCGAAAAAGGCCTCAAAGCGGCCGGCGGCGGCAAATCGCTGAACGATTTCGACGTGGCGCCGTTCGTGACGGTGATCATCGGCGACGACGTGAAGCAGTGCATGCAGATGATCCGCGGCAACATGGCGCTGTACATCGGCGGCATGGGCGCCAAAGGCAAGAACTTCTACAACGACTACGCGACGCGCCTCGGCTTCGGCGCGGCGGCGGAGAAAATCCAGGACCTGTTCCTGTCCGGCAAGAAGGACGAGGCGATGGCCGCGGTGCCGGAAGAACTGATCGATGCGTGCCACCTGGTGGGACCCGCAGCACGCATCAAGGATCGCGCGCAGCGCTGGAAGGACGCCGCGAAAAAAGGCCACGTCGGCTCGATGCTGATCGGCAGCGGTCAGCCGAAGGCGCTGGAGTTGCTGGCCGAAGTGATGCTCTGACGGTCCAGCGCGGCGCACCGCGCCGCCCATTTTTGATTGTGGCGCGGTAGCCCCTCGAGGCCGAGTTGTTGTGGACACCGCGTATACGCGGGCGTTCACAGCCGCCGTAGCATAGTCAGCATGAATGGCAGGCCTTTGTCTGATTCTGGCGGCGCAGTACCGTTGCTGGGTTTCCTGGCAGCGATCGATGTCGTTGCCACGGCTCGGTCGGCAGGCTACGGCAATGCCGGCGCCGTACTTCCGGCCGCGTTGCTTGGCGGGATCGCAGTGTGGTTGTTGCTCGAATGGGCGCGAGACCGCTTCCCGGGTTTGGGCGCTTGTGTGGCAATGCTGCTTGGTGCGCAGTTCGGCATGATCGTCGGGTTGTCGTTCGACTTCGGCACGTTCGGCCTCGTGATTCTGTCGAGTTGGTGTGCCGCGACCGACACCGTGTACAGCGCAATCCGCGTGATGGCCAGCGTTGCTCCAGGTATGCATCTGGGGATGTTCGCCGGCGGCCTGCTTGCCGCGTCATTTGCGGTGCCGCTGACTACGCCGCACGCTATCGTCACGTTTTTGCTGATGACCGTTGCGATGCCGCTGGCGGATGCCCTCGCGTGGAGCTACGTGCAGATTGGCAATGGCGGCGGCGTGCTGATGATGGCGTTGTGTCATCTCGTTGCGATGTTGGTGGTGATGGCGGCGGGCGCGTATGCGATCGCGGTTGCGCGCGGTCGGCGTGCCTGCAAGCCGACGGATGCGGCGCGTGAATCGGGTTTGAATGTTCCGGCGTCGGGCGCGGCGCGTTCACGTGTGCGGGCTATAGCGATTTAGCGTTCTGAAACTATTGGGGGTGATCATGTCAATGGTTCCGGGTGGCGGTTTCGTGCGTTGGATTGCCGCGTGCATCGGCGCGCTGTTCTTGAGCGGTGCGGCGTTCGCGGCAGACCCGTTGTTCGTCAACCTGACGTCCGACGACGGTCATCGTGCCCACATGGCGATCGCGTTCGCCCAAAATGCGCTCGATGCGGGGCATCCAGCGACGATCTTCCTCAATGTCGACGCGGTGAAGATTGCGGCGAAGGCGAATTCGGAACAGCGGGACAATCGTGCGTTGCTCGAAGCATTCGTAAAACGCGGCGGCAAGGTATTGGTGTGCCCTCATTGCGCCGAAAAGGCAAAGCTCACCGCCGCCGATCTGATCGAAGGTGCGCAGATCAGCGAATCGCAGATCACTCAGCAGGCGTTGTTCGCACCGGGTGCTAGGGCGCTGTCCTGGTGAAGCTGCGGTAGCGGCGGACGAAGGGCGAGTTAAAGCCGCGCCTGCACGCCGACGAACATCGCGCGCGGCATCCCCGGGTTGAGAATTTCCGCATCGGGCGCGGCCACGTTGCGCACACCGGTTGTCGCGATGTAATTCTCGTCCAGCACGTTGTGGACCTCCGCGTACACGCGCCACGTGTCCCTGTCCCATCCCGCGCGGAAGCCGAGCAGGTTGTACGAATCCACCGTGTAGCTGTTGACGAAGTCGGCATAACGCTCGCCGATCATGTCGAACGTGGGACCGGCAAACAGGCCGTTCGAGTGTCGATAGAGGAGTTCGCCGCGCACGGCATAGTCCGGTGCGGCGGGCAGTTGATTGCTGCCGTAGACGTCGTCGTTGTCGAACGAGAAGTTGTTCAGGCTGATGCTGAGCAATGGCGCGATGGTATGTGTGCCCGAATCGTCGAGCGCAAGCCGGAAGTCGATGAGCGCTTCGATACCGGCGTGAATCGTGTCGTCGACGTTGGTCGACAGACTCGTACCGGGCGCGTTCGGATCATCCACCGACAGAATCTCGTCCTGGATCCACGCCCGGTAGACGTTCACCTCCCATCCCCAGCTGTTGCGCGCGCCGAGGCTGCCGTGGCCGCGCGTGCCGATCTCAACCACCGTGCCCTGCATCGGATCGAGGACATGGTTGTTGCCCGCCAGGTCGTCCGCCAGCTCGAAGTTGGTCGGCGGCTCGTACAGGCGGCTGACGTTCGCATAGACGGTGGCGTCGTCGGTCAACGCGTAAATCACGCCAACGCGCGGATTCACGGTGGAGTAGTCGTCGTTCGGATTGCTGGTGGCGCCGGTTGCGACATCGCGCGTCTTCGCCTGCCGGTCCGCGGCCACGAATTGCGCGCCGGCGATCAGCGTCCAGCGGTCGGCGAACTGCCAGCGATCCATCGCAAAGCCTTCGACGCTGGTGGCGGAGTTGTCGATCTCCTCGGTGAGGCCGTTGCGGTTGCCGCCGTCGTTGCGGTAGTGATTGCCGTCCACCGAGCCGTCGCCGTAGTTCAGGCCGAACAGCAACTCGTGCGCGCCGACGCGCTGCGCGTAGCGCACCGCGGCGCCGATGTCGGTGTGATCGGTGTCGATCAACAGGCTGAATACCTCGACAGGAAGACCCGGGCCCGGGCCATCGAAATCCACCAGAATCTTGTCGACGATCGGATGAAACAGCTGCTGCTCTTCGTACGAAAAGCCGACGTAAAGGCTGCGGTCGGCGTCGATCTGCCACGTGGTGGTGTTGGCGATGCGCCACGAATCGACATTCAACTGATAGTTGCCGCCGATCGCGGCCGGGTTCGCCTGATCCGAATCCTGATGCACCTGCGCTTCGCTGAGCGATCCCGGTAGTTCCTGCTCGTTCTTGATGTAGCTGCCGTACAACCGCGTGGTCACGGCGTCGGTCAGCTGCCAACCGGTGTTGCCGTACGCCCCATAGCGTGTCTGTTTGTTGTGATCGCGATAGCCGTCCCATTCCTTGCCTTCCACGGTCAACAGGGCGTCGAGTTCGTCGCTGAATTCGCCGCTCACCGTAGCGCGGCCCTGCAGCTGACCGAAGCTGCCGCCGTTGACCAGCACTTCGACGGGCTCGCTGTCGCGCGCCGTGGGTGAAACGAACGCCATCGCGCCGCCGAGCGTGCTCGCGCCGTACGTGAGCGCGTTCGCACCGCGCGCCACCGTCGCGTAGCGCGCGCTCAGTGGGTCGATCAGGCGGTTGTGGTTGTTGCCGTCGGCCGTCGTGATCGGCAAGCCGTCTTGCAGCAGCTTGACGCCGTTCATGTCGTAGTCGGTTGCGTCGAGGTTGGAGCCACGGCTGGAGAGGAAGATTCCGTCGTTGCCGTTGGCGCTGTTCGAGAACACGCCGGGCACATAGCGCAGCGCATCGGCCAGGCTCGATACGTTGCGTTCGCTCACCTTGTTCATGTCCACAAGCGTCGCGCCGCCGGGAATCTGCGCGATTGCCTGGCGTGCCTCGGGCAGGCTCAGCCGATCACCGGTGATGTTCAGCGTTTCGATCGTTGCGCTGGGTTCCTCCGCCGACACCGACACCGAGGCCACGCACATGCAAAAGGCAACGTAGCGCGCGATCGCCGATCGGGCATTGGAAGTGCACGTCACGTTCATTCTCCTCGAGCTGCACACGAAAAATCGTGGCGCAGTGTAACATCGATGTGGTCGACGACGTGCGGCAATTTGTCGCACCTCAGCCATCGGCGGCTCGTTAGAATGGCGGCGCTCCTCGGGCGCGGAGAAACGCTTTGAAGCTTGGGTACGTTGTGGGTGCGACGCTGGCCGTGCTGGCACTCACCACCGTGCATCATCTCTACGGAGCATGGCGATTCGATACACCGTGGCGCGCTCATGTGGCACACATCGCTGTGGTGTTTACGGCGCTCTTGTTGCTGGCGGTGCAGCTGGTGCGAAGCGTCCGGTCACCGCTGTGGTCACGAATCGGCATGGGTCTACTGCTATTCGTCAGCTGCGGCGTTGCGGCGTTGTGGCTGGGCGCTTTCGAGGGGACGTACAACCACGTGCTGAAGGACGCGCTATATGTGTCCGGGATCGCGCCGGAGCGATGGCGCGCGTTGTATCCGTCGAGTCTCTACGAACCGCCTGGCGACTGGTTCTTCGAGTTCACCGGAATGCTTCAGGCGCCGCTGGGGCTGCTGGCGGGCTGGTGGGGTTGGCGCTGGTATTCCGACAGCACAGTTGCGAGCGGCGATTGATGCAGGCACCTCGTCACGAATCCGACCCGACGCCGCGCGGCGCTGAAATCGCGGTCCATGGACGGCTGTACCGTCGGTTCTGGCGCTGGCACTTTTTTGCGGCATTGCTCGTCGTGCCGTTCGTGCTGTGGCAGAGCGTCACCGGGTCGTTGTACCTGTGGTCGTACGTATGGATGGATGTACGTGATCCGGAACTGCGGTTCGTCGTGCCGAGCGACGCTGTGGCGCCGGTCAGCGCACAGTTGCGGGCGGCGTTCGCCGCCGAGCCCGATGCGGCGCTCGTCGAAATCCGGTTGCCTGATGGCGCCGACCGGTCGACGACGTTGCTGCTGCAACAGTCCGATGGCCTGGTGCGGCCGATCTTCATCGATCCCCACGGGCCGCGCGTGCTGGGTAGTCTGGACGCCGTGTCGTGGCTGCCCGGCATCACGCGCAATCTGCATGGCGGCTGGCCGCTCGGAGCGCCGGGGAGCTGGCTGCTCGAACTCGGCGCCTGCTGGGCGATGGTGATGATCGTCAGCGGTCTCTATCTCTGGTGGCCGAGAACGACGGGCTGGCTACGCGCGTTGTGGCCGCGAACGAACGGCGGCGCGCGCGTGTTCTGGCGCGACCTGCACGCGTGCGTCGCTGCATGGTTTTCGCTGCTGATTCTCAGCTTTCTGATCAGCGCGTTGCCATGGACTGAGTTCTGGGGCGGACAGGTGCTGCGGCCGATCCAGCAGCAGCTGAATCAGCAGAACCCGGCGGGATTCAGCCCCGGCGGCGCGTCGCTCGGCGCCGCGGTGCTCGCCGGGCGCGCGCTCGACCGGATCGTTGCTGCGGCGCGACAAGACGGGGTCGTTGGCACGCTGCAGATCCGGCTCGGCGCAGCGCCGAACAGCGACTGGTGGATTCACAACGCCGATTCACCGCCCGGGCAGGACAGATATCTCATCGCCGACCGCTACTCCGGCGAGATCAAGGCGAACATCCACGGGTCCGACAATCCTGTTATGGCGCGGTTGATCGATGCCGGTGTGCACCTGCACCAGGGCGACTACGGCGCAATCAACCGGTGGGGCAACACGGCGGTTGCGGCGGCGCTGATCTGGATGACCGTCACCGGGCTCGTGTCGTGGTGGCGGCGGCGTCCGAAGGGAGCCGTAGGCGTGCCGACCCGATCGGACGTCGCCTTGCCGCGAATGCTGATCGCCGCTGCGGTGATTGCGTGCGCGGTACTGCCGCTGCTCGGAATGTCGGTTGCGGTGCTGTGGCTGGGCGACGTTCTGGCAACGCGCGTTGCGGACACCAGTTCCTGATGCCATGCGACGCCGGGTGGACTTCAGCTGTGATACGGAGGAACAGACTATGACCAACAGACGAACAGTGGTGCAGAGTCTCGGAACGCTTGCGTTGTTGGCACCTTTCATTGCATCGGAGCGTACAGCGGCCGCTGCCGAACCGACGAAACCGTCCGCGGACATGATGAACGATGCCGATCACATGCAGCGGATGGCCGATGTGCTCGGCCCCGGACTGATGGGCAAGGAGCAGGTGGCGATGTTGCTCTATCCGGGCTTCACTGCGCTCGATCTCGTCGGCCCGCAGTTTTTTTTCGGCGGCATGCTCGGCGCGACGGTACATCTTGTGACGACGGAGCCCGACCTCGCGCCGGTGAAGTCGGACCTCGGTCTCGCCATCGTACCGACGGTGACGATGGCGAACGCACCGCGCGACCTCGACGTGCTGTTCGTCGGGGGCGGCACCGAAGGCACGATGAGCGTGATGCAGCGAAAGGATGTGATCGCCTTCATCGCCGATCGCGGCTCGCGCGCCAAGCACATCACCAGCGTGTGCACCGGTTCCATGATTCTGGGCAAGGCGGGTCTGCTGAAAGGCAAACGCGCGACGTCGCACTGGATTGCACGACCAGTGCTCACCGAATTCGGCGCGACACCGGTCGACGCGCGTTTCGTCACCGACGGCAATGTGACAACGGCTGCAGGGGTTTCGGCGGGACTCGACTTCGGCATCGCGGTGGTCGAGTCGCTGCGCGGCAAACCGTATGCCGCGGCGTTGATGCTGCAGGCCGAATACCACCCGGAGCCGCCGTTCGCGGGCGGCACGCTCGCAACTACCGATCCGGCGGTCGCCGCGATGATGAGCGAGATGTTCGCGCCGGCGGCCGACCGGTTCCGAGCCATCGCAAAGGAGAGTTGAAATTCGATGACGTCGCCAACGCGCATGTACGACAACGCCGAGTGGGCCAAGAGATACGTCGCGGACGGCCCGCCGGCATTCACCCCTGGGCATGCCGGACTGCTGCAGATGGTCGGTGTGCTGCTCGCCGAACGAACGCCGCCAGATGGGACCGTTCTAATCGTGGGTGCGGGCGGCGGTCTCGAGACGCGCTACCTGGCCGGAACATTCCCCGGGTACCGGTTCATAGGTGTCGATCCCTCGCAGCAGATGCTCGACATGGCGCGCGCGATCGCAGCGCCCGCGGCTGGCGATCGGCTGACGTTGATTCAAGGAACGGTGCTCGATGCCCCGCCGGGCCCGTTCGACGCGGCAACCTGCATCCTCGTACTGCACGTGATTCCCGACGACGGCAGTAAGGCGCGCACGCTGGAGAACGTGCGTCGTCGACTGAAACCCGGCGCGCCGTTCGTGCTCGTGGATCAATGCATCGATCGCGCAGCGAGCGACTTCGAGCAGCGCGTCGAGCGGTATGGCGCCTACGCGCTTGCCTCCGGTGTCGACGCCAACACCGTTTCCGGTGCCAAAGAGCACCTGCGCGCGAACCAGTGCGTGGTCGCCGCCGGTCGCAACGAACAGCTGCTCCGCGAAGCGGGATTCAGGGAAGCCGAGGTTTTCTACGTCGGCATGGCCTGGCGCGGCTGGATCGCGCGCGCGTGACGTTGTATTGCGGACATTGTTACGGCTGACTAGACTCGCGGCATGCGTGATTCGCTACATCGAAGGCTCAGGCTGTGGCACGACGGTCTCGTCGTGCTGTGCTGTGCCTTCCTCGTCGCGCAGACGATTGGACTCGCGCACCAGTGGGATCTGACCAAGCATGTCGACCAGACGACGTGCCATATCTGTCAGGCGATCGGGCATGCCGCGGTGCCGCCCGCGCAGGCACATCTGCCGAGTGCGGCACCCGCATTCGGCTTCACCGTCCAGTACGCCCGGATCGTCGCTGCGAGTGTGCGTCCGACGCTCTCGCCGCACGCCCCTCGCGCCCCTCCAACGCTCCTCTGATTGCCCGACGAACGTAGTCGACGCCTCGCATTCATGTGAGGTGTCCGTCGTTAAGCAGGCTTTTGAGGACGATTCAAATGGCACCGAATTACATCGGGGCGCTGGCGATTGCCGGCGCACTCGCATCGCCAGGTATTGCATGGGCAGACGAGCAGAAAGTCGAAGAAATCATCGTGACGGCGAGCCCACTGGGCGGGACCGTCGATCAGCTCGTCAGGCCGGCCCTCGTGGTCAGTGGTCAGGAACTCGACCGTGCGCGGCGGAACACGATTGGCGACACATTGGAAAACCAGCCCGGCCTATCGACGACGGACTTCGGCGCCGGCGCCGGGCGTCCGGTGATACGTGGCCAAGGTGGGCCGCGCGTTGCGGTGCTCGAGAACGGCATTGCGTCGATGGATGCATCCGACGTGAGCACCGATCATGCGGTCACAATCGATCCCGCGTATGCAACTCAGGTTGAGGTGTTGAAAGGGCCGGCCACGCTGCTGTACGGCGGCGGCGCATCGGCCGGTGTCGTGAACATCGTGGACGAGCGACTGCCAACCACCGTGGTGAATGGCTTGCATGGCGATGGCGATGCCCAGTACAACAACAACGGATCTGCGACCACTGGTACCGCGACGTTAGGTTACGGAATCGGCAAGCAGATGTTCCGCGCCCAGTATTCCGATCACAACGCCGACGATTACGACATTCCAGGGTGGTCGAATGTCGACAACACTGGTAGCCGCAATTCGCTTGCCAACAGCGAGGTTTGGGCGCGCACGGGTGCTGTGTCGTATGGCTACATTACCGATGCCGGATCGATGGCGGCTTCATTCGGAAAATTCCAGACGCGCTACGGTCTTCCGGTGGAGCCGGAGGCGTTCATCGACATGAACCAGAACCGGTATGACGTCCAGGGCATCCTGAATTCGCCGACGTCGTTCCTCGAATCCGTCAAGGTGCGCGGCGGATACAACGACTACGACCACACCGAGTTCGAAGCGCCTGGCGTTCCGGGCACCGTGTTCGACAATGAGCAGGGTCAGCTTCGGATCGATGCGGTTCACGCACCGATCGATGACTGGCGTGGTGCATTCGGCATTCAATACGACCACCGCAAGTTCAACGCGATCGGCGACGAAGCCTTCGTGCCACAGTCCATTACCGAAGGCATCGGCGTTTTCCTGATCGAAACGCGTCCCTATAGCCTCGGTACCCTGGAATTCGGGGCACGCGTTCAACGCGACCAGAGCGAACCCCGTCAGGGCTCATCCAGCAACTTCACACCGATCAGCCTGTCGGCCGGTTCGATCTTCGACCTCGGCGAGACCTATCACCTGAAGGCATACGCGACGCGGTCGCAGCGCTCTCCGGTCGCCGAAGAGCTGTACGCGTTCGGACCACATGGCGCCACGGCGACGTTCGAGCGCGGTGACGGCGATCTCGATCTGGAGACCGCGAACAACTTCGAACTCGTGCTCGACCACCATGGCGAACGCATGTTCTGGCAGGTCAACGTCTACTATCAACGCATCGAGGACTACATCTACCTGCAGGAAATCGACGGCGGCCTCAACGCCGACGGCACCGGCATCCCGGTATCGGATGGCATCGCCGATCGCGTGGATGGCGACGGTGTCTTCGACCCCACCGCGGAACTGTTGCTGGTGGACTACAAGCAGCGCAATGCCGAGTTTTATGGATTCGAGGCGCAGGCATCCTATGCGCTGATGAGCCAGCCCATCGCATTGAACGGGAACGTATTTGCCGACAAGGTCATTGGCCAGTTGACCTCCGGGACCGATCTGCCGCGCATTCCGCCTGCGCGCCTGGGATTGAGCCTCGATGCATCTCGCGGCCCCCTCACCGGAAACGTTGGCGTGATCTATGTCGACGACCAGGACGATCTGGGTCCGCTGGAAACGCCGACCGCCGGCTACACGATGCTGACACTCGACCTCGGCTACCGGTTCGCGTTGGGTGGTTCGGTCGATCAGACTGCGCAGGTTTATCTGCAAGGCCGCAACGTGCTCGACGAAGAAGCCCGGCGGGCGACCTCGTTCCTGAAAGATGTCGCGCCGATCCCCGGCGCGTCGCTGGTGGTTGGCCTGAGGGTGACGCTGTGATGTGACGCGGGACCGCGCGCGCTCAGAGCGATACGCGCACACCGACCCAACCGCCGAACGGAGGGGCGGGACCGAGGAAGCGGGGGTCGGTGAACTGCGCGAACGCATCGACCTCGGTCGGGTCGGCCAGCACGCCGAACGTTTTGTAGTCGGTGTCGAACAGGTTCTGAATCGTGGCAAACAGCATCACGCGATCGTTCAGCGTGTAGTCGGCGCGGACGTTGACGACGGCGAACGCGCTGGTTTGGTTGAGCTGGTTTGCTTCGTCGCCGCGCAGGTATTGGCCCGAGTTGAAGACGACATCGGCGCCTACCGACAGCGCCTGGGTGAGCGGATAGTCGGCGCCGAGTTTGACGCTGTGCTCGGGTATACCGGGAATGCGGTCGCCGCTGCGAACCTGCAGTTCGCGCGCCTCGCCGTCACCGTTGAGGTCAACCGCATCGGGATGCGCCGGGCTGCTCGAAACGAACGGATCGGCGAAGGTCGCGTGCACCAGACTGTAGTTCATGAACCACAGCAGCTGCTCCCATTCGCCTGATGCGCCCAGTTCGATGCCTGTGCGCCGCGTGTTGCCGACATTGGCGAAGAATCCCTGATTGCCGGTGATGCCGCCGGTCGCCTGGAAGATGATGTCGTTGGAGTTCGTGGTGTAGAAGGCGCCGACGTTCCATTGCACGTCGTCGCGTAAGCGACCGCGCAAGCCGGTCTCGTACGTTCTGGCCACAACCTGTTGCAGCGGGGGATCGGCAACAAAGGTGTTGGGCAGCGTGCACGGTGCGGTAGGGCTCGCACATGCAAGTTCCACGGGTGTCGGCGTGCGCGAAGCCTCGCTGTAGCCGAGATAGCCGTTCAGCTGTGGTTGAAACTGATACGTAACGCCAACGGCCGGGTTGAAGCGCGAATAGTCGTGGTTACCGTCGAGGTCGTCGAATCCGTCGCCGTCTACGTCGAGGAACTCGCCGGCGTTGCGCAACTCGATGGCGCTGTCGTTGTAGCGCCCGGAGACCGTCAACGCGAGCCGCGGCGAGATGGACAGCGTGTCGGTGAAATAGGCCGACCAGCTGCGCGTGTCCGAGTCGATCGCCGATGCCTGATCGACTGCGAACACGCCCGAACGGTTCGTGCTGCGATCGCTCTGCAGCTGCGCCACTTCCACCTGCGATCGATATTCCACGTGCCCGCGATCGTAGCTGGTGCCGACGATCAGCTGGTTTTCGCGCGCGAACACGTCGCCGCGGTAAGTAGCCTGCAGCGTCGCGCCGTAGTTGTGCTGGTCGCGGTCGCTGATGTTGTTGATCGCGTCGTACTGACTGCCGATGACATTGTCGTACTGGTCGACGAGCAACTCCGCCGGATCGAATTCGCCGGCGCCGCAGATTCCGTCGCCGTCCGCATCGACAAATCCGGCTTCGTCGACCAGACCCTGATTGCCGGCGCCGTCGTCGCACGACGCGAACGGAGATGCGTCGCCGTTGAATGAGTCGACGTGGATGACACGGTAGTACGCATTGCCCGAAATCTGCGTCGCACCATCGAGCCAGTGGGAGCCATCGAGAACCACCATCTGCAGCTGGTTCTTTGTCGAATCCGGGCTGGTAAACACGGCATTGCGACGTTCATCGAGCAACTGATCCGGCGACGGACCATTGCCGGTGAGGTCGCTGTCTGCGTGGAGATACCGCAGATCGAGCGCTGACACATCGGTACGCCAGCCGAACGAGCCGAACAGATTGAGCGTCTTCGTTGGCGAATCGTCGCGCCAGCCGTCTTCGTCGAGATGTTGTGCGTTCAGGTAGTAACCGAACTCACCGTCGTTCGCGGCAGCTTGCGCGTTCGCCACGACGCGACCGAACGAGCCGGTGCTCGCTTCTGCGATGAAGCCCGGATTTGTGAATCCGTCCTTCGTTCGAATCGACAGCGCGCCGCCGAGCGTGTTCAGGCCGAATAGCGGATTCGATCCGCCCGTGAGCTCGACCGTCTGGATGATGGATTCCGGCAGCAGATCCCAGTTCACGGTGTCGCCGAACAGTTCGTTGGCGCGGACGCCGTCGACATAAACGGCGATGCCCTGCGGTAACCCGAGCAGCGGCGACGCGGTGAAGCCGCGATACTGCACGTCGGGCTGAACCGGGTTGTTCTGCGCCGCGTTGATGGTGACGCTACCGAAGTTGCGGTTGAGGTAGTCGCTGAGATCGAGGCTGTGCTGGCGTTCGAGTTGTTCGCCCGTTGCGGTTTGCACGCTGGCGGGTACCTTGTCTCGCGACAGACCGACGCCGTTTGCCGGTGTCACGCCGATCACGTCGATGTGTTCGACGGTGTCGGCAGATTGCGCGACCGTGGCCGCCGAAAGAGCGATACACGCGGCAAACAGCGCGAGCCGACCGAATGTTAAAGGCGCCAGATGACCGATCCTCGCAATGTTTGCGGTTCCAGCGGATGGAAGTGCACGTCGTCGACGCCGTCCGGCGGTTCGCCGTTCAGGCGCGACGCATAGTAGTACGAGATGTCGGCATCGCCCGAATCCAATGCGTTGAACAGATCGAGCCGGAACTCGAGTGAGCGCAGCGTGTAGTTCACACCGACGTTCACTAGAAGCGATCCATCGGAGCGCACCGAGTCGTCTTCAATCAGCGGCGAGCCGCCGAGATAGCGCAGGCGCGTGCTCGCACTGAAGCCGTTCTCCCATATCGCGGTTGCGCCGAGCGTGGCAGTCGATTCGACCGCGCCCGGGATATGCCTCCCGCCGCTCTCGTTCGATTTGAATTTCGCATCGGTGTAGGCGTACACCGCGTTGACGGCGAGCCACGTCGTTGGTTGCCAGAACATCGTCGTCTCCACGCCGGTGCGCTGCGTGGCATTCAGCGGTTCGGTAGTGCCGGCATCGCCGACATAGACGAGTTCCGAATCGAGATCGAGCCGGAACACCGCGACGGTTGCGTTGAACCGATCGCCGAACTCGGTGCGCAGGCCGAGTTCGTAACCTTCCGACGGCACGAGCGCGTTGACCTTCTGCGCGGGATCGCCGGTGACCGCGTCGACGCTGATCGTTGCGCCGCGCACGTCGTTGGAATGGAAGCCCTGGCCCCAATTCGCGTAGCCCTCCAGGTGCTCGGCAAATCGGTAGGCGAGCGCGGCCTTCAGGCCGGTGATGTGGTCCTGGCCGGTGCCGCTGTTCGCGGGTAACACGGACTCGACGTCGTAGTGATAGTAGTCGCCGCGCAGACCGACGACCGTGCGCAGCTTCGGCGTGAGCGGCGTTTCCGCTTCGAGCCAGCCCGACCCGGAAAACTGATCGACGGTGTCGTTGCGCACTTCGCCAATGCGTTTGCGCGCAACTGTGTGGAACAGCCCGACCTGGTCGATGTCGTCGTAGCGCGTCTCCAGACCCCAGCGCAGCTGAGTTTCGAAGCGGCCGATTGCGCGGCTGATCTCGCCCTGGACGGTGCCGCCGTAAATCTGGCGGCCGTCGTGCTGATGAAACTCGTCGCCGTCGACCGGATCGTCGAGGTAGTAGGTGAAGTTGGAATACAGGTCGAGCGTCGACGTCAGCGCGTAGGCGTTCACGCGCCAGTTCTGGAAGTCGACTTCGCCCTGCAGCGAGTAGCGGTCTACGCTGCCCCCGAGGTCCGGGTCGATGTAGCCGAACTTCGTCGTGATGCCTTCGCGAACGGCGCGCATGGGTATCTGATCGCTGGCACCCCAGCTGCCGTCGTAGCCCATGAACGTGACGCGCGCCGTGGCGCCGTCGAACTCGGTCACGTAGCGCAGCGCGCCTTTGTACTGCTCGAGGTTCTCGTCGATCTCCCACGGCCCGGCGTAGAAGGTGCTATCGAGTGCGGCCGTCAGCTCCCCGCCCAGTGCATCCGCCGTTCCGGCCGCGAAGCCGCGGTAGTACTGGTTGCCGCCGACGGTCGCGGAGACAGTGTCGTCAAGGCGGTCGTACAGCGTGAAAGCAACGCTGCCGGCCGACGAGAAATCGCCGACTGATGCATCGTAAGGACCCTTGCGATAGCGCGTGGTCTGCACCAGTTCCGGAATCATGAAGTTCAGATCGAGATAGCCCTGGCCGTGCCCGTGCGTGCGCATGTTCAGCGGCAGCCCTTCGAGCTTCGCAGAGAAGTCGGTGCCGTGGTCCAGATTGAAGCCGCGCAGGAAATACTGGTTGGCTTTGCCGGTGCCGGAGTGCTGTGTTGCGACGAGGCCCGGAACGGACTCGACCAGTTCGCCGACGCGCAGCAGCGGCGGCATCGTGATGTCGTTGTAACCGACCATTCCTTCGGACGCCGACGTTGCTTGGCCGATCTGCTGAGTTGCCCGACCGTACACCACGATTTGCTCGATGGTCGATGCCGTTTCGGTTTCGTTCGCGAACGCATCTGCGCCAACCGATGCCAACAGTATCGCAGTGCCGCGCGCGACAATGCGTATTGATTCAGACGTGCAAGAACCCATGGAATCGTCCGACTGCTAGCGTTGTGGGGCGGCGGGTATCGCGCTCAGATTCTGTGGCGAAGCATCTCGGCCGTCGATCTTCGGCGGCTCGAACGCCGTGACCTGCGGAGCGGCGCCGCTGAAGCGCTCGATTTCCACCAGCGCATGCTGCCCGGAACAACCCTGCGTCAGCTGCGAGGTGCCGATGTCGCGCGTCAGCATGTTCGGGTTGCCGTGCACGCACATTGCGAGGTCCGTGCGTGGATCATCCGGATCGAACCACGCGCCGGTCGATAGTTGCACCACGCCGCGCCTCACGTCGGTCGTCAGCACTGCGCCGGCCAGACAGCTGCCGCGATCGTTGTACAGACGGATCACGTCGCCGGCGACGATGCCGCGCGCGGCTGCGTCGTCCGGATGCATACGGGCGGGTTCGCGTCCCGCCACTTTGGATGCCTGGCTGTACGGGCCGATGTCGAGCTGGCTGTGCAGGCGCGTAGCCGGGTTGTTGGCGACGAGAGCCAGCGGAAATCGTGCGGTGTTGGCAGAGCCGAGCCATTCGTCGCTTTCGAGCCACGCAGCGTGGCCGGGGCAATCGTCGTAGCCGAAGCCCGCGACCGTTTCACTGAACAGCTGGATCTTCCCGCTTGGCGTCTTCAGTGGATTGGCGACGGGGTCCTGCCTGAACGCCTCGAGCATCACCCGCGCGGCGTCGGTGTCCGGCACTTCGAGCGAGCCCTGCGCCCAGAATTCTTCGAACGGGGGCGCGGTTGCGTTGATGTCGGCGAATGCGTCGCGGATGGTCGTGTAGAGATGTTCGAGCCAGCCGCGTTCGTCGCGGCCTTCGGTGAAGTCCTCGCGCACGCCGAAGCGCTGCGCGAGCGCGGCGAAGATGTCGTGATCGCTGCGCGCTTCGCCCACCGGCGCGACGGGGCGATGCATCGCAACGATGCGCGCATCGGCGCGCCCGGAACCGATGTCGTTGCGCTCGAGCGACGTCGTGGCGGGGAACACCAGGTCCGCGTGGCGCGCCATCGCGGTCCAGTACGGTTCGTTCACGATGAGCGTGTCGGGACGCGCCAGCGCTTTGCGCAGGCGGTTGAGATCCTGGTGGTGATGAAACGGATTGCCGCCCGCCCAGTACACGAGGCGGATATCCGGATACGTGTAGGTCGCGCCGTTGTACGCGAACGTCTCGCCGGGCTGCAGCAGCAGATCGGCAATCCGCGCGACCGGTATGAAATCGCGCACGGCGTTGCGCCCCTCCGGCAGGCTCGGCAGCGGCAGGCTCGCGGTCGCATTGCCGACATCGCCC
>Ga0209254_10001257_pt1 | contig 22522 bp, 13 predicted proteins | sample FrelakmetDIP11DI_FD_187148 | JGI IMG/M metagenome (GOLD analysis project Ga0209254, IMG submission 187148) | Freshwater lake sediment microbial communities from the University of Notre Dame, USA, for methane emissions studies - DIP11 DI (SPAdes)... | ecosystem: Environmental > Aquatic >...
CGATCGGCATGCGCGGCGAGATAAGCCAACAACTTAAACTCCGTCGCCGTGAGTTTGATCTCTGCGCCGTGCCGCTTCACGGTGTGCTCTGCCAGATTGATCTCCAGCCCACCGGCCTGAATGCTCATGGTCTTGGACTGCGCCTGCACCTGTGCGGCGTGGCGCAGCGCCACGCGAATGCGCGCCAGCAGTTCTTCAATCCCAAACGGCTTGGTCAGATAATCATCGGCGCCTTTGTCCAGCGCCATCACCTTATCGCGTTCATGGTCACGCACCGACAGCACGATGATGGGCACGCTGGTCCACTCGCGCAGCCGCGCACAGACTTCAAAGCCGTCCATGTCCGGCAGGCTGAGATCGAGGATGATGATATCCGGCGGATGAGCCGCCGCCAACGCCAAGCCCTCTTCGCCGCGGCTGGCCGTCGCCACCTGGAAATGTCGTTCGGTTAGAATCGTTTTCAGTGCGCGTAAAATCTGCGGCTCGTCGTCGATAACCAGAACATGTGTCGATTGGTTCATACTCCGCTCTCGATCGTCTTCAAAGCTGGCATGTCTTTGACCTGCAGCGGCAGCGTGAAGTTAATCGCCAAACCGTCGACCAGATTCTCAGCCCAAATGCGACCCCCGTGTGCCTCCACAATCCCTTTGCAGATCGACAATCCCAGGCCGGTGCCTGTCACCCGATCGGCCGCCGTGACCCGGTAAAATTTATCGAAGATGCGGTCGAGATGCTCTACTGGCACGGGCGGGCCGTGGTTGATCACCCGCGTCACTACGGTCTCAGGATCGCGCCGTTTCGCTTCTACGCGGATGATGGTTCCCCCTGGCGCGTATTTGAGTCCGTTGCCAATCAAGTTGGTGAACACCTGCTGAAGCTGCACAAAATCGACGGGGATCAGCGGCATGTCGTCGGGCACGGCGATTTCCAAACGATGATGCCGCGCGGCCTGTTTCAAGCGCGCCACGGCCGCGCCGATGATCTCTTCCAGATCGTTCCACGCGCGCGCCGGTTTCAGCGCACCGGCTTCGATGCGCGACATGTCCAGCAAATTGCCGACCAGCGCGTTGAGCTGATCGGTTTCCTCTTCGATCGTCGCCAGCAGCTCATCGCGCGCGGTCGACTGGCGCTCGACCGTGCCGCTGCGCAAACTCGTCACGGCCGCTTTGATGGCAGCCAGCGGCGTACGCAGTTCGTGCGACACCGATGAAAGCAGCGCCGTCTTCAAGCGATCGCTTTCTTCAGCCACGTGCATGCGTGTTTCTGATCGCGCCAGTTGCGATCGCTCCAGCGCCAGCGCCCCCTGGGTGGCGAACGTCTTAAGCAAACGATCTTCGGCGGAGTTGATCTCCGCCCGATCGAGCCATACGCAAATCTCGCCCTGCAAACCGCGCGCCGTCAGCAGGGGTGCAATCGAGGTGGGTGGCCGATCAGGCGCAGTGGATCGATCGGCGGGCAACGTGACACGGGATTGCGGTTGATCGCCAGACCCTTCCACTACCACCTCAACTCGATCGGCTTGAAACGTCTCCAGCGTGTATTGCGCGATCGTGCGCGCGATCGACTGATCGGTCTGTTGCCCGGCCAGCGCCGTGCTGAATTCGTATAGACGCATTGCCTCGTGCTCGCGAGCCTGCGCGGCGCTCAACGCGGCACGCGTACGCCCCAGTAGTTGGCTCAGCAGCACCGCCGTCGCCAAAAAGACGGCCAGCACCAGCAGGTCTTGTGGTCGCTCGACCAGCAGCGTAAAGCGCGGCTCGATGAAGTAGTAGTTGAACGCGAAGAACGCCGCCAGGGCTGAGATAATGCCGGGCCCCAGACCCCACAAGAGCGTGCTGGCGACGACAGGCAGTAGATAGCCCACGGTGGCGATCTGCGTATCAAGCACACTGCCCAAGAGTTGCAGGGCCACTGTTGTGAGGCCGACCAGCAACAAGGCGAGCAAGTATTCGACCAGGACGAAGAGGGGAGAACGCGGCCAGTGGCGCATGCCCGTATTATAAGCGAAGACCTGACCGGCCTACAAACCGATCAGGTCTTCTGTCTGCTATTGCGCTGTGACACAATTCCACTTGCTCTAGCCGCCGTCCCCGGCGGCGTCTGCACCATCATGGATCACGCCGGGGACTGCGCTTCGAGCACGCCACAGCGTTCTAATTCTTGGTGATCAGCGGCAGATAGATATTCGAGGCAATATTGCCCTCCTCCACTTCCGGCACGACCTGAATCACGAACGTTGTCGTCGTGAAGGTATTCTGATTGTCGCGCACGCTCAACGTGATGGTATGGGTACCCACACGCAGCGTATCGATCTGCAGCAGCGCCCCGTTGCCCAGCAGTCCATCCAGATCCGATGACCACTGAATGTGATCGTCGGGCGGCACACCGTCTTCGATGTCGTACGTGTCCGCTTCAAACGCGATCGTCTGGCTGACCACATACGTGGTGCTACTAACCGGCAGCACCGCGTTGATCTGCGGCGCTTTGTTCGGCACTGTGAACACGCCGTCGGTTTCATCGGTGGCGGTGTTGACGCCGTCGCTGACCCACACGCGGAACTTGCCCTGCGTCGTGCCTGCCAGCACTGTGACGTCCAACGTCACGGTCGTTGAAGGGATTTGCGCCGACAACGGATTCCACGTTGCGCCGCCATCGGTGCTGTAGTCCAGCGAGAACGTCAGCAGATCATTGTCCGCGTCGGAGGCGGTCCAGCTGGCGATGAGCGAATCGCCCGTCACCGTCACGCCGCCCGTGGGGGCTTGCAGCGTCACCGTCGGCGCGTTGCTGCTCACCGTGCGTGTGATCAAGTGCTGCGTCGCGCTGGCGATCACGATCTTCTGGGTGCCCGTGATCCACGGCACATACTCGGTGATGAGCTGCGCCGGTTCTTCGGGTTCGGTGTCGCCGCGTGGCGAGAAGTTGTAATCTGCGAGCACGGCATCCGCCGCGCCAAGCAGTTTGATGCGATACACACCGTTGAGGTCGCGCTCGAACACGTCGAACGAATCCGGCACCCGATAGAGCGTGCTCAGCGTCACGGCATTCGTGCTGGTCACGATCGACCCGAAGACAGCCAGGTGTTCGCCGGTGACCTGTGGACGTTGCAGCAACACCGGCTCGGTGTTCATGCGTGACCAGATGGCCTCATACGTGTAGTCGCTGATCCATTGGCCGGGGCAGTAAGTCATCACGTCGTACCACGTGGGCGGTACGATGAAGCGCGGCGAGATACTCCAATCGAAGCCGTACAGCGTGGTGTTGGACCACATGGTGGTCTGGGGGCTCATGCGGCCCTGGGCATACGGATACGATCCATCAGGCCCGGCCTCGTCACCACAGCCGCCCGATCCGGCATACGGTGCGCCGCGCACGTGCGCGCGCCCATAGGAGTGGCCGTTTTCGTGGCCGCCGTACCAGTCGCCGAAGTTGCCGTCCGGATCCCAACCGCCGGTATCACCCGTCGGCCCGGCCGCCACATTGCCCGGTGTGCCGATGGATTTGCCGCGCATGAAGCCGCCGATGTCATACGCCTGGCCGTAGTAGCGCCAGCTTGACGTCTCTCCGCCGCCAAAGACCTTCTTGCTCTTGTTCCAGGCCAGATCGCTGTTGACGGTATCGACGTCGGGGAGGCTATTGTACGGTGGATTGAAGTACCCGTAATACACGTTGAGCGTATGGATGGGATATGCGGCGCGCAACCACGCGGCCAACCGGGTGCGGTCCACCGATCGGACGTGGCGAACACTGCCGCCGAACCAGTAATCGACATCGATCATGGCGATGTTCATCGCGCGCGAGGCAACAAAGTTGAGGGACGCCGATGATCGAATGTTGTTGCCGTAATCGTTCTCCGCGTACTTTTTAGGGAGATTCACTTCGCATTCAAAGCGCACGCTGCCAGAGTTCAGCCAGCTCGTCGGCACGTCGAAGTAGTACGCGTGATCGAGCTGCGCCCGATCGGGACTGGTGCGGATGTTGATCTGCGCGCCGCTGTTCGAGGGCGAGAGTTGCCCCATGTACGTCGCGCCGCGATAGACGCGCAGCCGCGCGTTGACATTGTTGATCGTGCCCGCATCGCTCTGGACGTAGCAGCGCACAAAGGTGCGTTTATTGGCGATGAGCAGCACCGAGTTGTTCAAATCCTGCACGGCCTGATTCACTTCAATTCCGGGATTGCGCACAAACATATCGATGGTACGAACTTCCGTCGTCAGATCGGCTGTGCCCGGATAGGCTTCCAAATTGCCGGCGTTGTCACGCGCGCGCGAGCGGAATTCGTAGATGTGGCCGCTGGTGCCGCTGAAAGAGCCCGAGGTCGTGCTTGTCGCGCTCTTCCACGTGGTCCACGCGCTGTTGGTGGTCTTATCGCGATACTGGACGTCGTAATTATCAACGCCCGAGTGTGAGTCACTGCCGGACCAGAACACCGTGAACGAAGTGCTGTTGGACGACGCCGGCGAATTCACCGACGAGGTTGGCGCGGTCACGTCGATCCAGTACGCGCCGCGATCGACTGAGGTGGTGCTCCAGTTGCCGGCCGCATCGCGAGTGCGGAGGTGGAAGTATTTGTTGCTGCCTGTGGGGAGTGAAGCGCTCGTCGTAGACGTGCCAAACGTATCGACAACGGTATCGGGCAGCGTGCCTGCTGCCGTGTCGAAGACGTATGAATACCCGCTGACGCCGCTGCCCCCGGGGTCGCTGGCGCCCGACCAGTTCATCGTGATCGACGGATCGTTGGACCAAATGCCCAGCGTGTGACTAGAACTACTGACGTTGGCGGGATTGTTGGGCGGTGTCGTATCGATGAAAAACGGCCCTGCATGCCGCGCGGTGGTTGACCAGTTGCCGGCTACATCGCGCGTGCGGACGTGCGCGTACCAGTTGTTGCCGTCGGCCAGCGCCGCGCTGTTGAACGACGTACCGCCCGCATTGATCGTGGGCGGCGGCAGCGTCGCCGGATTTTGATCGAACAGGACCGAGTAGCCGAACACGCCGCTGGTCGCGTCGGTCGCGCCGCTCCAGTCGATGCTGATGGTGTTGTCGTTGCTCCACGTGCTGACCGCGTGATCGCTGCTGGTCAACGACGTGGGCGCGGTCGGCGGCGTGGTGTCGACCTTGATCACGGCCTGTGCCAATCCGACATTACCCACCATATCACTCGCGCGCAGTTCGACGATATTCTGTGTGGCGGAGTCTTGCCCAAAGGGCACACTGGCCACTGTCAACAACTGTGTTGCCGTCGAACCGTTCGAGCCGCTGATGCTGGCCGGGAACAAGGCGCTCCACGTGCTGCCACCGTTCGTCGAGTAACGGTACAAGCCCGACGTGGTGCTGATGCCGCTGATCGAATCGAGCACATCGGCCGTGATGTTGGGGCTCTGTGTCGTCGAGATCCACGTCGTCGGTTGAAGGTTATTGATCGTGGGCGGGGCAGCCTCGGCCGCGGTCCAAATCTTCACACCCTGATTGAAGCCCGTCGAAACGATGTCGAGATTGCCATCGTGATCAATGTGGCGGAAGATCGAGTTGAAGAACGCGCCCGTCACGGGCAGATTTGTATTCGATGCTGTCCAGCCACCCGCGCCATCGCCCAGCCAGACCATCACGCCCAGGCCGTCACGCGCCGCAAGGATGTCGAGCCAGCCGTCGTGATTGACATCGCCCAGATCGAGATCGAAGTATTCGCCGACCAAATCGGGGCTGGGCCACGGCGTGAAGTTAAACGCGCCGTCACCCGTCCACACGTACAGGCCCTGCTGGCCGCTGTTCTTGGCGGCGACCAGATCATCTTTGCCGTCGTTGTTCAGGTCACCCACGGCCACAGCGTAGAACATGCCCGGCCCGGTCAGCGAATGCGAGATCCAGCCGCGCGTCCAGTATTCAAACACATTAAGGCCGCCGCCGTTGTTGGGTGTACATTCGGCCGCGGCGATGTCCTGCTTGCCGTCATTGTTAAAGTCGCCCAGCGCGGTGTCGCAGTAGGTGCCGGTCGAGATGGGATTAGCCCGCGCTTGCCAACCGTTCGCGCCATTCTCAAAGAGGCGCAGGCCCTGATTCAAGAGGTGGAAGGGCGCGGCCACCAGTTCGTAGTAACTATCGTCGTCGATGTCGGCCGCCGACAGGCCGCGATACGAGCCGGTGGTCGTAACCTGGAAGGTGAAGAAGTAACTGCAATTGTTGGTGACGTTGCCGAAGTACTGGATGCCGCCGCCATCGGCGCGCCCGGCCACGATCTGCGGATACTGGCTGTTTCGATCGAACGGCGCGGCGATCACGGATTCATACGTGCCAGTGTAAGCGCCGCCTCCGACGTTGAAGGCCGCGCAATACGTCCACGCGTTGCCACCATCGCCCAGATACATGTTCAGGCCGTTGCCGCCCGCGCGATTGAAGATCACGTCGGTGTCGCCGTCTCGATTGACATCGAGCGCGGCCAGCGCGCGGGGGCTGTCGGTGATCTGCGGCGAAGCGATGAGCGTCCACGACCCGATCGGATCACGCACGCCCGTCGAGCGCCACGCCCGCGCGCCGCCACTGTTGTACGCACCCGCGCCGATGTCGAGCAGTCCGTCGCGATCAAGATCACCCACGCCGGGCCGCTCCCAACTGCCGGTCGTCGTCGGCGAGGTCGTCGCTACGAAACCGTTGATCGATCCCAGCCACGCAAAGATGCCTTGCGAGAGGAACGTCGATCCGCCACCTGCCACCAGGTCGAGCCGCCCATCGGTGTTGAGATCGCTCAGGATCAATTTGTAATAACTGTTGTTGACGGGTAGTTGATTGGGCGCCAACGCCCACGTTCCACCCACCTCGGTGTAATCGTACACAAAGAGGCCGCCGCCGGTAGGGCCGGCAATGTTCGATCGGGCGGCCACCAGTTCCAGCTTGCCATCCAGATCGACATCGCCAAAGGTGACGCCGCGCCAGTTGTTGGTGTTGGACAGGCCGCTGCTGGCGTAAGTCCACGCGTTGTTCGCATTGCCGCGCCAGAACTTGAGGCCGGTGCTATCAGCGGCGGCCACCACATCAATGTAGCCGTCGCCGTCTACGTAGGCTGCGGCAATGTCGTTGAAGGTGCCCGTGGTGGTCAGGGCCGTCGTCTCGCTAAAACTGCTGCCTTGGTTCAGATAGACGCGCACGCCTGGAAGAACGATCGTACTGCCGCCCGCCACGATGATGTCCGGGCGACCATCTTTGTTCACATCGCCCAGCGCCACGCCTTCCGCTGTGCCGGTGGGCAGGCCACTGGCAATCGCCGTCCAGTTGCCAGCCCCATCGCCGTACCAGCCCTTGACGCCCACGCCATTGCCTGCACTGGCGACGATGTCCACGTTGCCGTCGTTGTCCAGATCGCCCACGGCGAGGTGGCCGTAACTGCCGCTGGCTGGCAGACCAAACGACAACACGCCGCTGGCCCAGACGCCCGCGCCGTTGCCCTGATAGACGGCAACGCCGATGTTGCCCACGGCGATCAGATCCGGTTTGCCGTCGTGATTCACATCGGCAAATTCGGTGTCACGAACGATGTTACTGGTCGGCAGGCCGGTAGATGTTTCCTGCCAGGCGATGGTGTTAGCCGCCAGTGAATTGAGGGTGACCAATACCAGTACCAGGCTGGCCGCAATCAACACGGGCAGGCCAACCCGCACTAACGGTCGATACAGCAAAGTGGTGCGCACCATGAGACTTCCTCCCTTGATTGATTGTGAGGTAAAGCAGAGCTGTCGAGCGGGCTTGACTCAACAGACGAGGTAGCGGTCTCAGTGTAAACGAAATGATGGTTAGAAGTCAATGCACAACAAAGGACTTGCTGTGAGGATTTGAACAACCGATTGTTTGGTGAAGCGGACTGGCCGCAGTACAATGGAGCACATGAAAACTCTACACAGCCGTACTCCACTTTGGCACTCGCGTCCCATCAGCGCTGCGGCCGGCACACAGGTCTGGCTTAAGATGGAGGCCTTTCAGCCGTCGGGATCGTTCAAGGCGCGCGGCATGGGCGCAGCCTGTCTCGCCGCGAAAGAGCGCGGGGCCACGCGCGTCGTGTGCGCTTCAGGCGGCAACGCCGGTTATGCTGTGGCGTATGCGGGACTTCAACTGGGGCTCGAGGTGACCATCGTCGTGCCACAGACCACACCATTGCGCACGAAGGAGTTGGTTCGAAGCGAAGGTGCTAACCTCATCATCCACGGGGCGTCGTGGGATGATGCCTATGCGCACGCCGTGACGCTGGCCCAACAGACGAGCGTGATCAACATCCATCCGTTTGATGATCCACAAGTGTGGCAGGGACATGCCAGCCTCGTACACGAGATCGCCGAAGCGGGAATCAAACCCGGCGCGATCGTGCTCGCGGTAGGTGGAGGCGGCCTGTTGTGCGGAGTAGCAGAGGGATTGCAATCGATCGGATGGATGGATGTCCCGATCGTGGCGGTGGAGACCGAGGGTGCATCGTCTTTTGCGCAGTCGATACAAGCCGATCGGTTGATCACGCTCGAGCGGATCACGTCGATCGCCACGACGCTGGGCGCGCGCACCGTCGCTCAACAGGCATTGGACTGGACGCGCCACCACCCGATCGTGCCGTGGGTCATTAGCGATCGAGCCGCCGTGGATGCGTGCCTGCGCTTCGCCGACGATCAGCGCGTGCTGGTCGAACCAGCCTGCGGCGCAGCGTTAGCCGCCGGTTATCTTCGCTCCCCGGCGTTGATCGATCGCGATCCCGTGGTCATTATCGTGTGCGGGGGTGTGGGCGTGACGCGGGAATTGTTGCAGAAGTGGAATGAACAAGTAGAATGACAGACCTCATTCGCTGCCTTGGCTGCGGCGCACTGGTGCCTGACGTCGACGGCTCCACGCACGAATACATGCTGTCCGCGCCGGGCTGTTGGTCGCTCTTCAATGAAGTGGCTGTGCAACAATACGAGATTGCCTCTTTCGATCTGCGGCGGCTCGCGGTTGATGCTTACGCCGTGCAACATCCCGGCACCACCGATCGGCGCGCGGTGCAATCAGTCGCCGTGCACTTGATCAGCCTTTATTTCGTGTTGGAACGCGGCCTCAAGCCGAGTGAAGCGACGGACAAGATGCGTCGCGCGCTCACTGATAAATCACGCTTCGTCTGGTTGGAACCGCCGCCATCGATGGGAGACATCACCGTAGTGGACATGGTCAACATCAGCGACCCGACCGAACACAAAGCGATGGTCAACCGCTGGGCGCGCTCGGCGTGGCAGGCGTGGAGTACGCACCACGCACAGATTCGGCAGTGGGCGGGCCGGTAGCACAACAAAAACGTCCCGGAGGTTGGCGAACTTCCGGGACGTTTATGCAACCTGCAGCGTCGCCGTTCCCGCGCGCTGTCGCCAAGCGCGGACAGGGCGTAGCCGGAATCCAACAGCACAGCCAGCTATCATTGCCAATTGCCAGCGTGGATGCCCGACAACTACCTCGGGCATGACACAGGCACCCTGTCTCACGCCACGCGCACCAGCCCCTCTGCTTCCACGATGCGGCCGCTGGCTTTCAACGCATCAATCGCTTGCGTCACTGCCGCATCCATCTTCTTGGTCACACGCGCATAACCCAACAACTTGACCGTCTGCGAAATGAGATCGGCTTCGCTGAGGCTGCGCGCTTCCTGCGCCACCAGGAGCGCCGCTTCGGCAATCTCTTCGGGTGCGATGTGTTCGATCGAGCGGGCTTTATCGCCCTCTTTCGGCGCGCGCACGATCGGGGTTGCCAACCCGATCGGCCACAGGAACTCGCTACGCTGCTCAATACGTTGATCGTGCAATGCGATGCCGATCGCTGTGTTGATTACCTGCTTCACTTTGGCCGTCAGGCGCGAGACGTTCCACGCCGCGCTAATGCGTGCATAGACCAGTTCGATATGCACCGGCCCTTCGGTGCCGACAATTTTGATCACGTCACTCACCAGGTCGTGCGGCACGGCTTTGCTCAACGTGCCGGTGGCTTGCGGCAACTTAGCGTAGATGTAAGGCCACACATACGTGGGCAAGCCTTTCACTTCTTCGGGCGTTTCTGTTTTCGCCAGGAACGCCTCTGCCGTTTGTGGTTGTTCCGATCGTGCTGCAATCTCGGCAACTGGCGTGGGTGATGGCGGCGTTGCCGGTTCTTTCAAGCGCGCCAACACCTTCTCGATCTCGGCGGCCTGATTGCTGATCCAGTCGTGCGACCAGATACGGTGCATCTTCCAGCCCAATTGTTCCAACACCTGCTGCCGCAAGCGATCACGCTCGCGGGCCGTCGGGGCCGAGTGATACATCGCGCCGTCGCATTCGATGCCCAGCAGGTAGCGACCCGGTTGCTGAGGATCGGCTACGCCCAGATCAATGCGGTAGTTCGATACACCCACTTGCTTATGCAACGTCAGTCCTCGCGTAGTCAATGCTTGATACACAGCCTCTTCAAACGGCGACTCGCTCTCAGTGTCTGCTTTCGCCACAGGCGTCACGCCGAGTGTCTGCACTCCGTCGCGCGCATAGAACATGTAATCCCGCAAGCGCTGCGCGCCCAGGCTCTGCGTGCGCGTCAGATCGATGTCTTCCGGCATGATCGAACTGACCAGCTTCACGTGGCGACGGGCGCGCGTCACGGCGACGTTCAAGCGCCGTTCGCCGCCGTCTTGATTCAGCGGGCCGAAGTTCATCAAGACCTTGCCGCTCTCGTCCTTACCGTAGCCCACGCTGAAGAAGATGACATCGCGTTCGTCGCCTTGCACCATTTCCAGATTCTTGATGAAGAATGGCTCCGGACCATTCTCGTCGAAGAAGGCTTCGAATTGTGGTTGATCACGGCGGCGTTTCTCCCATTCGGCGATGATGGCATCGCGCTGCGCGTAACTAAACGTGATCACACCCAGCGTTTGATCGGGCGATTCTTGTGCATGCGCAAACACCAAATCGATCACCCGTCGCGCCTCGATGTCATTGCGCCGCAGGTTGCGCCCGCGCCGATAAATCCCTTCCGGCACGTGCACAAACTCGACGCCGAGATCTTGGCCGTTCTGCTGCACGTTCGGGAACGTGAACAAGCGATCGGCGTAGAAGTGGTGGTTGGAAAAGGCAATCAACTCTTCGTCGCGGCTACGATAGTGCCAGCGCAGCATCTTCTGCGGCACGGTCAAGCCGCTGCTTTCGTCGAGAATGCTCTCGAAGACACGGCCCTCTTCTTCTGCAGTCGCGTCGGCGTCGTCGCTGCCGATAACGCTGAAGAAGCGCGTGGGCGGCAGCTGCTTCGTGTCGCCGCCGATGATCACCTGCGCGCCGCGCATGATCGCGCCCGCCGCTTCCTCCGGCGCAATCTGCGAGGCTTCGTCGAAGATCACCAGGTCGAACTTGAAGACGTGTGGATCGATCAACGTCGCCACGCTCAAAGGCGACATCATCAGGCACGGCTTCACATCGGCGATCAAGCGCGGAATCTCCGCCAGCAGTTGGCGCAGCGGCTTCAAGCGCCGTTTCTTCGCACCCTCCCGCCGCAAGATCGCGGTCTCGGCGGAATCAGCCTGGACCCACGTGTGACTCGGGCGGCGTTCGCTCAGCAAAGCACGGATGCGCGCGCGATTCAAAATCAACTGCTGTCGATCAAGTTCGCGGAAGCGCGTAATCAACGTCTCGCGCGAGTGGCTGTCAAAGCGGCGCAGCACCTCATCGACTTGCGCCGCCGCGTCGACAAAGGCCTGCCAGAAATTCAACCGATACGTGTCTTTCCACTGCGCCGCAGGCAAAGCCGCCGCCAACGCCACCTTGCCGAAGCTCCCCAAGCCCTGCACCGAAGCCTCATCGCTCAAACGCAGCAAAGCCGCGTATGGTTCCAGTTGATCGAGACGGTTGCGCCGTGCGATCAGCCAGTTGGGCAGCACGGCAAATTCAGATTGATCGAATGATCGCTGATCGACGCCAGGCCACTCGCCGCCGTAGATCTCTTTGAGCAACGCTAACGCTTGATCGATGCGATCTCGAATCGTCAATGTCCCTGGCACAAACGATCGGACATCCACCAGCCGATCGGCATTCGCTGCGCTCGCCGGCTCACCGGCCAACTGCTGCTTCACCGCCTGCGCGTGCTGCAGCAAGGCCACCGCTTCGTCGTAATCCAGTTTGTCGTCGGGGCGATTGATCGCGTCGAGTTCCTTGATCTCAGCGCGATAACTGCCTTTGATCGAGCGCAGCACATTATCATAGTCGTGCTCGAAGCGGTGCCGCAATTCGTCGAGGCTGAGCGTGAACAGGCGCGGATCGTTGTCTTTGAGTAGATCAAGTAGCGGCTGCGCCTCACTCAAGTTGATCGGCGCGCGCAGGTTGCAGGCTGCCGCCAATAACTTCATGCGATCGGCATACTGCGGCAGCAGATCGATCAACGCGCCCAACGCCTGTGCGATCTGATCGCGTTGGGCGAAGCTAATCGATCGGAGGGTGATGCCCCGCCAGGGGTGCTGTGAAAAGTGATCGACCACACCAGCCATCGCCTCAAAGCGATCGAGCAGCTGCAAGCGCTGCGCCAGCTTCAGCGCATCGACACTGGTCACGTCGCCGATGTCAAAGACGATGTCGGGCGTCTGCTGCCAGCGGGCGACCTCGCCGTAGGCCTCAAACGCCGATCGGTGCAAGGCAAAGCGCGGCGTGTGCAGCGCCTTCACGTACGCATTCAGTTGACGGCGCGTCTCTTCGAGTTCTAGCAAAGCCATTTGATATTCAGGCTTCAGAGACACATCGGGCGCATCGAGCGCATCGATCAGTTCTTTGACTACTTCACGCTTGTCGCGCTTATAGCTGTGCAGCTGCAAGCAGAATTCGCCCAATCCCGCTTGATTCAGACGATGCTGCACCACTTCCAGCGCCGCCATCTTCTGACTGACAAACAAAACATGCTTGCCCGCCGCCAGCATCTCCGCAATGATGTTGGTGATGGTCTGGCTCTTGCCCGTGCCGGGTGGACCCTGCATGACGAAACTCACACCAGCTTTGGCGGCTTCGATGGCTTCCTGTTGGCTGGAGTCCGCATCGATGACTTGAAACGAGTTCGACGGCGGCACACGATCGTCGAGCTCAGTGGCCAGAAGTGTTTGCGGCGGAGGCGGCAGCGGGCCGCTCCCCGCTAGCGCAGCGATGACGGAATGCGCGGCATACAGGTCTTCATGCTCGGCAATATCTTGATACAGAGTGATCTTCTGGAACGAAAACACTCCGAGGATCGCCTCCTCGGTCAGCGCCCACCCCGATCGGTTGTTAATTAGCCCGCGCAGCTGGTCGAAGTATGGCGCGAGGCCAGTCTCTTCGATGTCTTCCGGTAGGTCAGGCAGACGTAGATCGAAGTCCGTCTTCAACTTGTAAGTCAACGTCGGATTCAACAACAGATCGTCTTCCAGCAGTTCCAGCGCATACGCTTCACGCCCGCGTTCTTTCTCCAACTGTACCGGCACCAGAACAAGCGGCGATTGCACTTCCTCCTTGGTCTCCGGATCGATCCAGTGCAACAGACCGCAGGACACAAACAAGACATTAACGCCCTGTTCTTCGGCGGCTGAACGCCCGCGGGCGCGCAGGTTGTACAAAGCGCGCGTCAGCTTGGCTTCACTCAACGAGGAGGCGAGCATGTTGTTGCGAGCTTTCGCTGTGATTCCGTTCAAGCCCGCTTCAGCGGGTGTTGCAGTGTCGCCCGCCGATTGATCGGCGGGTGATGACATGATTGAAGCGGCTGATCCGGGCGTCGTCTGATCGGCAAGCAGCGGCGGCGTCTGATCACGATGAGGCAGCGCTGCAGAAGATGGAGCGGTTGCAGCTTCGGCCTCGCCCGGCGACACAGGCTGCGCCGTGCTCTGCAAACTCGCCGGGCTGTCCGGCAGCGCCCCACGAATGGGGCCGGATGATTCCTCTTCTTCAAACAACGCGCTGGCATCGGCTGCCGGAAACTTAAGCTGCTTGCCCTGCGTGACCAGCAACTGAAACAACTCCGTCGAAGTCGGCTGTGTGATCGGCACCGCGCTGCCGCGCTCGGCCTTGAAGTACAGCAACCGATTGGCGCGTGTCAGATCGAGCAGCAGCATTTGCCAGTTGTGTAGTTTGCGTTGCACTGAAGCATCGGGCATGGCTACAACCTCAAAGGATGAATGAGAGGCAATGGATGAAGTTAGCGGCTGTCTAGCCAGCCAGCGCCGCTTTGAACTCTGCCCCCGCGCCGATCTGCGCCGGATCGACGTCGTTCAACAGCGCCAAATACACGCTCATGAAGTCACCCAGCAGGATCAGCGACATCATTTGCGCCAGCGGGCTTGCGCCGCGCGCCGTAATCATGTCAGTATTGCAGCCGGCCATCATGAACGCTTGCCGGCTCAGCTGCACGCGCTGAGCGTTACGCGGATGATCGGCCTGGCTGCTTAGAAACAAGGCCATCACTTTGGACGAGAAGCCATCCGGCCATTCCAGCCCGGCCAGGGTATGGTGATTCGCTTCTGGCAGCGCCTCAGATGCGGCCCACGTCCTGGCATTGACGGCAATCTGTGCGTGCCAGCGCCGCGCCACTTCCGCAAGAACGCCCGCCCCGAAGACATAGACCATGCGACCCATCAACTGGCCTGCTTCGCGCTTCGCCAGGTTGCGATTCACAGGACTCTCGGCATTCAGCTCCGCCGTCCACTCGCGGGTCACACGCGCGGCCTCTTCCAGATCATCCTCAAAATGATGCGTCCACCCCAGCTGCGATGCAATGTTCAACAACGAAGCCAGCGACCAGCCCAGTGCCGCTCGTGATGGGGATTGATAATCAATGCGCATGAAGGGCACGGCCTGTTTTTTGGCGCGCTCCAGTAGCTGCCCGTTAGAAGCCAGCACCAGCGACTGGCAGCCACGCACTTGCGCCTGTTCAAAAGCCGCCAGCGTTTCTTCCGTATCCCCGGAATAAGAGGTTGCGATGACCAGTGTGCGTGCGCCGTGCGCGTACGCGGGCAATTCATAATCACGCACGACGCTGATCGGCAGTTGGCACTCCGGTGCGACGAGTGCTGCAAACAGAGCACCGCCGCCGGCCAGACCGCCCATGCCGGCCAACACCACCCGATCGACCTCCCGGAACATCCCCGGCAGATCGATCGCTTCAGCCGCTGCCCAGGCATCGATAAGCTGCTGCGGCAGATTGGCCACATGCCCCAGCATGTCATGGGCGTCAATAATGCGAATCGCTTTGACGTCGTTGAGATCGATCATGAATCCTCCTTGTTCAGCAACGCGTACACGGCGCGTTTATGCCAGCCGGAAAGTTCGGCCACTTGCCGCGCCGCCTCGGAACCGGGCATTCCGTGTTCGAGCTCCGCATGCAGCGCCGCCCGCACTCGATCTTCGTCCCAGCGTTCGGCTTCCGACGCACCAGCCACCACCAGCACGAATTCACCGAGCGCTTCCGCGCCAAAACGCTGTATGGCCTCGGCGATTGTTCCACGCCAAATCTCTTCATGGACCTTGGTCAATTCACGAGCTGCGCAGATCGATCGGCTGCCAAAGACCGCCAGCATGTCCGTCAGCGTGTCACCCACGCGATGCGGCGCTTCATAGAAGATCAGTGTGCGCCGATCGGACTTGAGCTGCTCCAGCGCGCGTTGGCGCTCGCCTGCCTTGCGCGACAGGAAGCCGACGAAGATGAAGGAATCGGTCGGGAGGCCGGAAGCCACCAGCGCCGTCATCGCCGCGGTAGCGCCCGGCAGCGGCACGATGCGATATCCGCGCTCGATCGCCGATCGGATGAGTTCATAGCCGGGATCGGATAGACCCGGTGTGCCCGCTTCCGAGATCAAAGCGACATCGCCCTGTTCCAGGGCAGCTAGAATACGATCGAGTTTGCTGAGCTTGTTGTGCTCAAAGTACGAGGTGACCGGAGTGTGTAGATCGAAGTGGGACAACAGAATCGCCGCGCGGCGCGTGTCCTCGGCAGCGATGAGACTCACGTCGCGCAGGACCTTCACAGCGCGCAAGGTGATATCGTCCAAATTTCCGATGGGAGTGGGAACGATGTAGAGAATGCCCATAATGGCAATGAGAAACCGGGTTTCTCGATTCGAGGTGCAACTGCCCATCAAGTCTGGAGAAACCCGGTTTCTTCTGTCCGGCTTGCGCTGTTTACCGGCTGACGCGATGTGAGATGCCCGTCAAGATGTTTTCGCGTCCCTCGAACGGTCCGGTGACGACCAGACCGCCTTTGCGAATTTCGTAGCGGCGAATCTCCTTGACGTGATCGCTGCCGCGCATCTTCATCACGGCGATAGCGCGCTGAATGGCGCTTTCCACCTCCACGTAGCGCAGCAGCACGATGGTGTCCACAATAAAGGATAACGCCCCACGCTCGACGCGCTGCGCATCCATGCGCCCTTCTTCGGCAAGGAGCAGCGAAGTTACCCCCTCGCGTTTGAGCGCATTGATCAGTTGATTGTAGATATGGCGCAACTGAAGCTGATCGTTGGTGAGGCGCGTAAAGTGGGTGGCACTGTCCAGCACCACGCGTTTGATGTTCTTTTCAATGAACAGATCGCTCAGCGGGCCGGCGGGGGCTTCCAGGCTTTTCAACAGCACTTGCGGCGAAGTGAAATACAGGTGAAGCAGCCCGCGTTCCTGCCAGGCACGCAAATCCCACCCCAGGCCGAGTGCATCGGTTTGCAGCGATTGAGGAAATTCTTCAAAGGAGATCAAGAGACCCGGCTCACTGCGTTCAGCCCCCTGCAGCAAAAACTGCAGCGCCAGCACAGTCTTGCCGGTGCCGGGCGCGCCGCGCACCAAGTTTGCCGATCCTTGTACAAAGCCGCCCGACAACATCTTATCTAGTCCGGCAATGCCGGTTTCTACACGGGGCCTGGCGCTCATATGATGGGGGTAAACCCTCCCGCAGTCATTTTAGCCGATTTGAACTGTTAGTCAATCAGTCCGATAGCCGTTAGTCCAGCGGTCATGCGGTCAGAGAACACGCCACGGCACCGGCCACGCAACGACCAGACTATGTGACTGCGCGACTACTTGACGAATGTCGCTCGCTTTTGCTCGATCACCTTCAGCAGCCCGTCGAACGATTTAGTGAACTTGTCAACGCCTTCGATCGAGAGTTGTTCGCCCACATCATTGAGATCGAACCCCAACGCCTTCAGCACGGCAACAACCTGGTGGGCCGCTTCCAAATCTCGATCGACGGTGCGCTCAACCACGCTATGATTGAGTATAGCGAGGTAAGTTTCAGGCGGCACCGTATTCACCGTATCGGGGCCGATCAACGTATCGACATACATCACATCGAGGTATTTGGGATTCTTGGTACTGGTGCTGGCCCACAACACTCGCTGCGGCTGCGCGCCCTTGGCTGACAACGCTTTGAAGCGATCGCCGCCGAATAGGTCGATGTACTTTCCGTACACCAGTTGTGAGTTCGCTACCGCTGCCCGGCCCGGCAGAGATGCAGCTACGTTCGCATTCGGTCCTTCGGCTTTCACGATCTGCTCCAGTTTGGCGTCCAACAACGTATCGACTCGGCTCACAAAGAACGACGCGACGGAGGCCACGTGATCGATCGACTGGCCGGCTTTCGCGCGATCTTCCAGCGCGCGCAGATACGTCTCGGCCACAGCCACGTAGTGATTCATCGAAAACATCAGCGTCACGTTGATATTGATGCCGTCCGTCAGCGCTTGTTCGATCGCCGGCAGGCCTTCCGGCGTCGCCGGAATCTTGATCATGACATTGGGACGCTTGAGCGTCTGCCACAAGCGGCGCGCATCGGCCAGTGTGCCTGCCGTATCATGCGCCAATCTGGGCGACACCTCGATGCTCACATAGCCGTCTTTGCCCTGTGTCCGATCGAATACCGGGCGGAAGATATCGGCCGCCATGCCCACATCCTCGATGGTGAGTGCATCATAAATCTGCTCCGCCGTCGCACCGGCTGCCACTAACAGGCGCATGGCTTCGTCATAGTCGCTGCTGCTGCCGATGGCTTTCTCGAAAATCGTCGGGTTCGATGTCATGCCCAGCAGGCCTTCGTCGATCATTACTTGCAGGCCGCCGCCTGTCAGCATCTTGCGCTGAATGTTGTCGATCCAGATGCTTTGTCCCAGTTCTGCCAGTTGCTGAATGTTGTTCATCGCGTGCGTTAACCTCGCATAAAATTCCGTGCACGAATGACACGAATCACCCGAATTGATTTTTCGTGGAGATTCGTGTCGATTCGTGGATCAGTTTTCCCGTTCGATTTGCAGCACTTTATTCAACCGCCGCTGATAGCGCTCTCCCGTGTTGAACGTCGCCTGGGTGAAGGCCAGCACGATCTCGCGCGCCAGTTCCACGCCGATGATGCGCGCCCCGAAGCACAGCACATTCATGTCGTCGTGCTCCACACCTTGATGTGCCGAGTAGGTATCGTGGCACACGCCTGCGCGGATGCCTTTCAGCTTGTTGGCGGCGATGCAGGCGCCGACACCACTCCCACAGATAACAATACCACGCGCTGCTTGTCCATTCTGAACGGCTTGACCGACCAGCAGCGCGTAGTCTGGATAGTCGTCGCCGGCGATGTATTCGTGCGCGCCGAGGTCGATCGGCTGGTGGCCGGCCTGTATAAGTAGTTTGGCGATATCTGCTTTGAGGGGGAATCCGCCGTGATCGGCGGCTATAGCGATCTTCATAGATATACCAGTTCCTTTGCCTGCCGCTCCAACTCCTCGCGGAACTCCGGATGGGCAATACTGATCAACGCTTTGGCGCGCTGACGAATGGTCTTGCCGTACAATTTCGCCACGCCGTATTCCGTCACCACGAAGCGGATGTGATTGCGCGTCGTCACCACGCCCGCGCCGTGCTTCAACAGGGGCACGATCTTGCTCGTGTTCTGCCCCTTGATCAAGGCCGACGACGGCAGTGCGATGATGGGAATGCCGCCTTCGCTGCGTGATGCGCCGTAGATAAAGTCCACCTGCCCACCCACGCCGCTGTAGAGCCGCGGGCCGATCGAGTCCGCGCAGATCTGTCCGGTCAGATCGACTTCGATGGCCGAGTTAATGGCCACCATCCGATCGTTCTGGGCAATCACAAAGGGATCATTGACGTATTCCGTCGGATGCAGTTCCAGAATCGGGTTGTCGTCCGCAAAACTGTAGAGGCGCTGCGTGCCCAGCAGGAAGCCGGCCACGATCTTGCCCTGATGGATCGATTTGCGCTCGCCATTGATCACGCCGCGCTCCACCAGATCGATCACGCCGTCGGCGAACAACTCGGTGTGCACGCCTAGATCGCGATGGCCGTTCAGTTCCTTCAACACCGCGTCGGGAATGGCGCCGATGCCGGTCTGCAGCGTAGCGCCGTCGGGGATGAGCGCCGCGATATGCTGCGCAATCTGCCCGGCGATTTCGGAAGTGCTGCCCATCTGCACTTCCGGCAATTTATAATCGACGGGAATGATGTGCGTGAGCTTGGAGACGTGGATGAACGAATCACCCAGTGTGCGCGGCATCTGTTGATTGACTTCCGCGATGACGATCCGGGCGGCCTGGGCCGCCGCCTTGGTCACGCCCACTTCCACCCCGAACGAGCAGTAGCCGTGATCGTCCGGCGGACTGACCTGAATCAACGCCACGTCGACCGGTAGCACCGTCTTGAACGACTTGGGAATTTCCGAGAGAAACATCGGCGTGAAGTCGGCGCGGCCTTCGTTGACGGCCAGGCGCACATTGTCGCTGATGAACAAGGTGTTCACGCGCAGATGCTCTTCCATGCCGGGTTTCACGTAGTCGGCTGCGCCGATGGTCAGCACCTGCACGATCTCGACGTTGTGCACGCTGGGCGCATAGTCCACCAGCGCCTTCATCACCGTCTGCGGCACCGAACAATTGCCGGTGAGGAAACAGCGATGCCCCGGCTTGATCGAACGCACGGCCTCTTCGGGTGTGGTGGTACGTTGTTGAAAAATGGAGGTCCAGCCCGCCATCACTTCACCTCGATCGCATGTAGCGCCGGATTGACAATCTCGCCGCGGCGAGTGTTCACGCCGCGTGCCAACGCCGGATGGACCTCAAGCGCCGCATCGATGCCCAGACGCGTGATAGCTTGAATATAGGGCCAGGCTGCATTGTTGAAGGCATGCGTCACGGTACGCGCCACCACCGATGGCAGGTTGGGCACACAGAAATGGAGAATGCCCTCTTCCACAAACGTCGGCGATTTGTGAGTGGTGGGCCGGCTGGTCTCCACACAACCACCTTGATCGATCGACATGTCGATGATCACGCTGCGTGGTTTCATCGACTGCACCATCTCGCGCGTGACCACAATCGGCGCGCGTTGGCCGGGCAGCAGCACCGCGCCAATCACCACGTCGGCGAACTTCACCACCTTGCGCACGTTGAACTCGTGCGAAACCATCGTGATGGGGCGTCCCTGCAACAGGGTATCCACTTGCTGCAATCGTGCCAGATCGCGATCGAGCAAATAGACGGTCGCGCCGACGCCCGTGAAGGCGCGCGCCGCGCCAGTGCCCAATGTTCCGGCCCCAATGATCACTACTTCAGCGGGCGGCACACTCGGCACACCGCTGAGCAGAATGCCCTTGCCGCCTTTGTCATTTTGCAGCAACGTTCCGGCGACCTGCACCAGCATGCGGCCGGCCGCCTGCGAGATCGGCGTCAGCACCGGCAAGGAGCCGTCATCATTCTGGATCATCTCGTAGCCGATCGCGGTGATATGCTTGTCGAGCAGCGCCTCCACGCGCGAACGGCGCGCCGCTGCCAGATGCAGCAGCCCGATCAGTGTTTGACCCTCCGCCAGCCACTCGCATTCCTCGGCGGTGGGACGCGCCACCTTCAACACCAATTCGGCGCGCCCGTAAGCTTCCTGCGGCTGATAGACGATGCGCGCCCCGGCTTGTTCGTAATCCCGATCGCTGAAGCCCGCCCCCAGACCTGCGCCGCGTTCAACGTACACCGCGTGTCCGTCGGCCGATAGCAGCTGCACACCAATCGGCGTCAAGCCCACCCGATACTCGCTCTCCCGTCGTTCTCGGGGAATCCCAATGTCCATGTTCTTCGTCCTCTCGTGGTGTGATCTCAATCTGATAGAGAGAATGAGAGACCAGGGGAAAGAGAGAGCCCGTCGTCTCTCATTCTCGCCAGCGCTCTATCTCTCTTGCGCTACTTTGCGCGCACCAGCAACACCGGACAACGCGCCGCGTGCAACACCCGATCGGCCACGCTGCCATACGCCCAGCGCGCCAGACCTGATCGGCCATGGGTCGACATGGCAATCAGGTCGATCTTCATCTCATTGACCAACGAGATGATCTCCTCGGCAGGCCGGCCAAAGCGCACTTCGCTGGAAACGGTCACGCCCTCGCGCGCCAGTTGATGCTCGATACCGCGCAAGTAGTCGCGCAAGTCCGTCTCGATGCGGCGCCGTTCGACGTCTTCGTCCACGGTCCGGGCGGGCAGCATCGACATGGGATACGCCATGGCTGAGGCAGCGCCATAATCCACCATCTGCGCCACCGACAGCAGATACACATGCACCTCTTTCAACCCTTCCAGCACGGTCTTGACGTGCGGCAAAACCTGCTCGGCCAGTAACGAACCATCCAACGTCACGAGAATACGGTGGTACATACTTGCGCCTCCTGATCGAACTCGCTACCACAGGTAGGATTAGGGTATCATCGGCTTTCAACTTAAGGCAGTGTACAACATCTTTGTCTGCCAGGCAAAACGTCACACTCACGCGCCGGTTACCGAAAAGCCGATCGGGCGGCACTGGTCTCAGAGCTGAGGGATCAGCGAAGTCAAGAAACCATCTGCCGGTGCAGCGTCGCGCCGAGGTGATTGGCATCCAGGGCCAGCACCGCGTCGAACTGTGCTTTCGCTGCGGCTGCATCACCCAAGCCGAGATAACCCAGGCCCTGCATGTAATGGCAGTGCAGCCGGTTGCGCTCATTCAAGTCTGCGTCAAAGACCAGAAAATCGGGCAGCGACACAGCGAAGTAATCTACCTTGACTTCGTCGTTCAGATGCGATTGACCGTAGGCTACCAGTCTGCCAAAAATATCGCGGGCTTCGTCGAGGCGATTCAACTTCAGGCGCGCCAGCCCCTGATAGAAGATCATGTCGGGCGGCTGGTCGTTGTAAAACATGGCGGACGTCGGTTCGCTCAGGCCGGTGGACGCCCGTTCAAACCACTGCCGGGTGTTTTCGTCATCGCCCAGCGCTTCGTATGCGCAGTCCAGGGTGTAGAAGATGTTATTCTCCTGCGCGCCGTACAACTTGCCCTCGCCCAGGTTGTGCGGATAGGCCTGCGCCTGCATCAGCAGATCGATTGCCTGATGAGCTTCACCGCCAGCAATTAACGCTAGGGCTTGTTCCACCAGACTGACAACATATTGCCCCGTCACCTTGCCCTCGCCGCCTTCCCAGGGATGGAAGTTACGCTGCATCAAATGCTGGCAGGCTTCATCGGAATGGCCCAGCAGATTGAGCAGGGTAATGTACTCGATG
>Ga0209254_10001258_pt1 | contig 22518 bp, 16 predicted proteins | sample FrelakmetDIP11DI_FD_187148 | JGI IMG/M metagenome (GOLD analysis project Ga0209254, IMG submission 187148) | Freshwater lake sediment microbial communities from the University of Notre Dame, USA, for methane emissions studies - DIP11 DI (SPAdes)... | ecosystem: Environmental > Aquatic >...
GTGGTAAATGGTCATACATTCCTCGCCTCTCGATTGATGAATTACGTAAAGCTGAAGCAGCTGAGCTTGCTAACGCACAGTCCGAGCAACCCGTTGGCTTTGAATCTGACGCTAATAAGTTAAAGAAAGAGTTAGACGATTCGCGCTTTCAAGATACGTAAAATAGTAAACTCCCCAGAGAGGTTTTTATTTTTCAACTGGTCGCTTTGGATCGGTGATCCACTCGCTGTAAGAACCAGCATAGAGGCGCGCTTCCCCCAACCCTGCAACCATCATCGCCAGGATGTCATGAGTCGATGTGACACCAGACCCACAGTAGGACACTACATTTTTAATAAATACACCACCAAGGATTTGTTTATACCTGGATGCTAAAATTTCCTTCGAGTGGAAAGTCCCGTCCGTTTTTAGATTACCCGCATAAGCAGCAGATACTGCACCTGGAATATGGCCAGGGATAGGATCGATCGTTTCATTTTCGCCTCTAAAACGGTCCGCAGAGCGTGCATCCAGCAACCGGTAATGGGAATCATTCCGGATCTTATCCACTTCTTCAGCAGTTACGATAAGATCATCATTAGGCCTAGGAATGAAACTGCGTGGTGATCTCGTCTCACTCCCACGTTTAACCGCGCATTCTAATTTTACCCACTGCTGCCAGCCTCCATCCAACACTGCTACCGATTCATGACCCAACCAGCGCAAGAGCCACCATACCCTACCTGCCGCCAGCGCCCCACCCTGATCATCATATGCCACCACCTGAACGCAAGAATCAATCCCGAGCTGGGAAAATACTCCGGAGACTTTATCCACACTGGGCAAAGGGTGCCTGCCGCTTATTCCTTTGATGATGGGGCTTGAAAGATCATCATCCAAATGGGCGTAAACAGCTCCAGGTATATGGGCGGTTTTGTAGTCTATTTTTCCCTGATCTGGATTGGTAAGCTTAAAACGGCTGTCAACGATCACCCAACCTGGGTCATTAAGATGGTTTGCCAGTTCTGCAACAGATATGATTGTGTTGAATTTCATATTCAATCTCATTTTTACAGGGAGGAAAGTTATGCTATTATTTATATCGTATTACAATTAGATGGTCAATGAACCCTGTCTTTTGATAGGATTCTCATTCCTTCGCGGGAGTGGATAAACTATAATTCAAGAAATCAGGATTTCTTGGGTGTGAAAAAGTAAAAACAAGCAGCTGTCTCTCTAATCAGACACACTGGATATTATTCATGGCTGAATTTTGCAAGTAAGGTAAAACAGGAGACCTATGCCAACGAACCCCTACCCTATCTATGAGTTCCATATCTCACGTCAGGCTCGTGACCGGTATAAATTTGATGACCTGATTTTCGGGCTGACCGGAAATGTCATTTTTGCGAATTTCCATGCAACACGCCTCTTTGCAACAAAAATGAACCAGAAGCGTGATGTAATCAATTTCCCCGAACACATGGTGCGTGCCGGTCAAATTAATGCCATGGGGTTGATCGATGAAATCCTGCATATGGTTGTTCATCAGTACAGGCAACAAGTCAAACCCATGGTCATGCAAGAGGCGTTGGACTGGCTATATGGAATGCTGGGAAAAGAAGCGATCGATAATACCCTTCTTCAGTTCATCCAGGAATTCCCTCCGATGGCGATCTACCGCAAAGGCATGAGCCCGCAGGACTATTTGAATTCAAATAGTGATGGGGTATCCAACCAGCAGGTCGCTTTGGAAGAACTCCTCATGTTATGGTTGGCAAATGCAAATCCAGCATTTGAACCCTATCAGGAATTATTCAATGATAGCCACCTGCTGAAAGAAACCGCCTATGGGAAAATTATCCCGTTGATGCATGCATTTTTCGATACCCAGCCACCATTTGGCCCCGACAACCAGAATCTGGTGGATATGCTGCGTAGCCCAGCCATCAACGCCCCGCATTCGCTAACTGCCCAGCTTGAATTCATTCGCCAACGTTGGGGAGCCATACTAGGAAAATTTTTATTTCGTCTCTTAGGAAGCCTTGATTTTATCAAAGAAGAAGAAAAAGCCATTTTTCTGGGTCCAGGCCCGGCACGAATTGTTGAATTTGCTGGTATGGAATTCGAGCCAGAACGTTACAGCACAGATAAAGATTGGATGCCAAGCCTGGTATTGATTGCGAAAAATGCTTATGTATGGCTCGACCAATTATCCAAGGAATACCAGCAACCCATCCATCTCCTGGACCAAATCCCTGACGCGGAACTGAACAAATTGTCCGAGTGGGGAATTACCGGTTTGTGGTTAATCGGATTATGGGAACGTAGCTCAGCCTCCAAGCGGATTAAACAACTGCGCGGTAATCCAGATGCGGTTGCTTCAGCCTATTCATTATTTGATTATCAGATCGCAGGAGACCTTGGGGGTGAAGACGCCTACCAAAGTCTGCGCCAGCGCGCCTGGCGCAGAGGCATCCGACTGGCATCAGATATGGTCCCCAATCACATGGGGATCGACTCGCGTTGGGTGATTGAGCATCCCGACTGGTTCGTCTCACAAGATTACAGCCCATTTCCATCCTACACTTTCAACGGCACCAACCTGTCTTGGGATGAGCGGGTCGGTATCTTTGTTGAAGACCATTATTTTAATAATACCGATGCAGCGGTTGTATTCAAGCGAGTCGATTACTGGGCAGGTCAGGAAAAATATATTTATCACGGTAATGATGGCACCTCCATGCCGTGGAATGATACTGCCCAGCTGAATTATCTCAAAGCGGAGGTGCGGGAAGCAGTGATCCAGACTATTTTACACGTGGCGCGAAAATTCCCGATTATTCGCTTCGATGCTGCCATGACTTTAGCAAAGAAACACTACCAGCGCCTTTGGTTCCCGGATCCTGGGACAGGTGGGGCAATCCCCTCCCGTGCAGAACATAGTCTAACTAGGGAGCAATTTGATGCTGCCATGCCGGTGGAGTTCTGGCGTGAAGTTGTCGATCGGGTTGCCCAGGAGGTACCGGATACCCTTTTATTGGCTGAAGCTTTCTGGTTAATGGAGGGCTATTTCGTACGCACCCTTGGCATGCATCGGGTTTACAATAGCGCATTTATGAACATGCTCCGGGACGAGAAAAACGCAGAATATCGTCTGGTGATGAAAAATACACTCGAGTTTGACCCGGAGATCCTCAAACGCTACGTTAATTTCATGAGCAATCCGGATGAACGCACTTCAGTGGATCAATTTGGAAAGGAAGACAAATACTTTGGCGTCTGCACCATGATGGCAACCTTACCCGGGTTACCGATGTTCGGTCATGGACAGATGGAAGGATTTACTGAGAAATATGGGATGGAGTACCGGCGTGCTTACTGGGATGAAAAACCAGATGAGCATTTGATCGAGCGGCATAATCGACAAATATTCCCTCTACTCAAGAAACGCTATCTTTTTTCGCAGGTTCAGGATTTCTTGTTATATGATTTTTATACCCCCGAAGGATATGTGAACGAAGATGTATATGCTTACTCAAATAAATCTGGTAGCGAGAGGGGTCTGGTGGTGTACCATAATAAATTTGCTACTGCCAAAGGTTGGATCCGTACATCAGCAGCATATTCAGTAAAAACCGAAAGCGGCGAGCACATGCAAATTCAAAAACGGCTAGGGGAGGGTCTCGGCTTATCCAATGATGAAAACACATATTGTATATTCCATGACCCTATTAATGGCCTTGAGTATATCCGTAATAATATGGAGCTCCACGAAAAAGGGCTATATATTGAATTGGAGGCCTATAAATGCCAGGTATTCATGTCTTTCCGTGAGGTCCAGGATAATGAGTGGCACCAATATGCCAACTTGGAAGGTTATCTGAATGGTCGTGGAGTACCAAACATTGACGATGCCATGAAAGAGATTTTCCTGCAGCCAATCCACCAGGCATATAGGGAGCTTGTCAATCCAGGTTACTTCCGTTGGGTAATCTCGAACAGGTTGAGCAGTGAGCCTGATCAGTTAATTCGCCTATCAATCTCCGAGAATATTGTCACCTTACTCGATGAAGCGGAGCGTAAATCAATTCGCCTCCTGGAGGAAGTCAATCAAAATACACTTGGTGCAGGAGACGTGATATCGATAGCTAATTCGATTAATCAGTGTTTACTGGCGAGTATGTATTTGCCGACATTCTCTGATAAATTCCCCTTACCTCACTCCAGGAAATACCAGCAAGCAATGAAGTATCTGCACGCAGGTGCCCTAAAAACTTCACCCTGGCGGAATGGAGATGCATATACATGGGGTGTGATCCTTGGATGGTTGGTGACATCTGCACTGGGAAAGATAGTCTCAGAGACAGGGTATGAAGAGATCAGTCGAAGCTGGATTGATGAGTGGATGTTGAACAAGATACTGGTCAACACTCTCGATAACCTGGGTTTAGATGAACGATCCAACTGGCGCGCAGTAACATTAATAAAATTGCTTACTTCCCATCATGCCTGGTGGATGATAATAAACACTAATCCGAATAATACGGATATAAAATCTGCTTACCAATTCCTGACCAGTATTCTTTCCGATCATGATGCACAAACCTACCTGGGCGTGAACCGCTATCAAGACACATTATGGTTTAATAAAGAATCATTCGAAGATTTATTGTGGTGGTTATATATCATTGCGACAGTGGAAATCTCAAGCCAGCACCTTCAAGAAGATCAAAACAACGAAGTTGGAAAGAAGATCCTGCATTGCTACAACGCAACAACCACCCTGATCGAACAAGCTGAGATATCAGGGTATAAGCTGGAGAAATTATTGGATTTAGTAAGATAACTTCACTGGAAGAGTTTTTTGCATCTCTTTCAGAAAAACCTTGTCCCCACGTACACTCGTCCTCTGGCTGGTGACATACCGTAAATCAGCCATGATTTGACGCGACAGGTCTACCCCAGTTGCCAGATAAGTCAGACGGGTGGCCTGAGCTGCATATGCAATATTATTCCTCGGCTCGATCCGCGAAAAATCATCAAAATACCAGCCACAAGATGTAAATATCCGCTGTCGTTCCCACTGAGCGATTAGCAGTAACCGGATCTTCTCGACCACATCTTGATCTAATTTTCGTCCTGCAGATTGCCTGATTAGATCATCAACAAGCAGCCGACCTAAGATCACATGGATATATGAATTACGCAGCTTCCATGGATCAATTTGAACCTCAAACATTTTATCTACGTAGACTTTGTCCACAAGATAAGCTAGGTGATTGAATGCCTGCCGGAGATAACCTTTCCAGCGACGATCCCCAGGAGTACATCCGCAATCGCCTCTCCAGCGTTCGACCCCATGCAAACATGACCAGGAGGTGTCCTCCCGAATACTTACCCACTTTTGCGCTGGGTACTTTTTAAGCCATAATGCTGGGTAGGTTTTTTCTAAACCGACACTGCTGCTTGCGCCATTAACCAAATGAGCTAAAAAACGATCGCGGAAATGTTGGTGGTGCCCGTACAATTCTCCATCGGAGGCAATTATAAGAAGCTGTGGTTCTCCACGTAGATCTTTTTCCCTCAGATAGGTGGGGATCACCGAATTCTTGATAAATTCATCCGCATTAATCGTCAGCTGTGGGTTAAAACTCACCGCCGTGCTTAATCCCTGATTGTAAAAAAATATGGTTATGCTTTTCCCAGCCGACAAAGCCACTCGATAAGGTTCAGTCACATCGAGATGATCACATTCAGCCTGCCAGGGAGCCAGGATAGTGAATTCTATCCCACGTTCTGCTAGAATATTCAATGTTTCCAAATCAACCGCAGTTTCCGGAAGCCACATACCGATCGGCTTATGACCGAATATGTGCTCAAAGTCTGCAATCCCCCATTCCACCTGGGTAACCTTGTCCTCTCTTGAGGCTAGAGGCAAAATTGTATGGTGATAAGCCTGAGCGATGGCATTCCCTACACCATTTTGCTGAATATTTGCAGCATCTTGTGAAACAATCAATCGGGTTGTAGATGGATCAAACGTTTTCATCCATGAGAATAACGTAGGGCCAATATTAAAACTAATTCTTTCAAAATTCCCCAGCTGCGCATTTGGCAAATAACATTCTGCATGAATGCGCTCATTCCAGTTGCGGTATGGAGCTGCTCCCATCTCTTTTGGTATTAAACCAGAGACAGGATCCTCACGTGGGGGTTGGTAGAAATGACCATGGATTGATATGGCACGTAATGACACTATATTTTCATTTCCCCCATCCTGCTGCGATGACACACCTATTCATTACCCAATTTGTAATACAATTTCTCTCTTTTAGCAAGGGAGAATTGCTACCAATAATAGAAATGATATTTCTGCTTTTTAAGCAGGATTCAATATATCGTGTAAAATAATGTTATCCCAAGTACTCCTATGGCCAATCACTCAAGTATAAAAGTTCTGTTCATAGCATCCGAGGCTGATCCTCTCATCAAGGTTGGTGGGTTGGGTGATATCGCAGGCTCACTTCCGCGTGCATTACGGACGGTTGGTTCATCCTCAAACCTGCTACCTACTGAACTGGATGTCAGGCTGGTAATCCCATTTCATCCCGCAATACGCCGGGACATGTATCCATCCAAGATGGTTGCCGAATATACAGTTCACAGCATTGATAATGAAATCCATGTAAAGGCATATGCCATTGAGTTGGATGGTTTACCGGTTTACATGATTGAAGGGGCACCCATTGAGCAGGAATCCGGGGTGTATTCATCAAATTTGGAAGCAGATGGATTTAAATACGTCTTTTTCTCACAAGCTACCCTCAGCCTGGCAAGAAGTCTTGACTGGAAGCCAGATATCCTGCATGCAAATGACTGGCATACCTCACCTGCAGTCTATTCTTTGGCATTGAATCGACCTATGGATCCTTTTTTTAGGCACACAGCCTCCCTTCTGACTGTTCATAACCTTCCATATCTTGGTTCGATGACAAGCACCGCGCTTGAAGCATTCGAGCTACCTCCTGCAGAAAATACCAGCCTACCTGCTTGGGCAGGGCATATGGCGTTACCTTTGGGTCTGCTAACTGCTGATGCCATCGTAGCAGTATCTCCCGGTTATGCTAAAGAGATTATGACGCAAGAATTCGGTTCCGGGCTAGAAACCTTTCTAAGGGCTCATTCGAAAAAGATAACCGGAATCCTTAATGGACTCGACACAACCAAGTGGAACCCAGTCACCGACATAGCAATAACATCCAATTTTTCCCATGATAACCTGCATGCTCGCTCAGCAAATAAAACTTTCCTTCAGAAGGAGCTAGGATTTGAAAGCAATCCACAAATCCCAATGCTTGCAATGGTCACCCGCATGGATCCGCAAAAGGGTGTGGACATAGCTATTGAATCACTCCGTATATTATTTCACTCTACAACCATGAATACCCACCCCCTTCAAGCTGTTTTCCTCGGCACAGGTGACCCTATCCTTGAGCAAGCAGTGCACCGCCTTGAGTCAGCTTATCCCGACTTTGTACGAGCCCAAATTACCTACAATGAAAAGTTAAGCAGGTCTATCTACGCTGGGGCGGATATGCTATTAATGCCCTCGCGTTATGAACCATGCGGTCTTTCACAGATGATTGCTATGAATTATGGATGCCTTCCCATTGCACGAGCTACTGGAGGGTTATCCGACACAATCCAGGATCCAAGCAACACCGACAAGTGCACCGGTTTTCTATTTAAACCAGCCACACCCGAGTCATTAGCAGACACCATCCTACGCGCATTAATGGTCTATAAAAAGGATCCCCAGATTTGGCAAGCCATGCAAATCCGCGCCATGCAGGTAGATTTTTCATGGAATCGGTCAGCATTGGAATATATCAAACAATACAAAATACTTCTCGAGAGACGAACAGAGCATTAACCGGATTTTGAATTATCTGTATAATGTTTTTGCTACGAACAGGAGGCTTATATGAAAACCCGCGCAGTCATCCTCGCCGGAGGAGAAGGTTCCAGGTTGGGTACTTTGACCGCAAAACGGACCAAACCTGCCGTACCATTTGCTGGTAAGTACAGGATCATTGACTTTACTTTATCCAATTGCGTTAATTCCGGTATCTTCGATGTGATGATCATCGCCCAATACCGGCCTCATTCATTGATTGAGCATATCGGCGCTGGTGGTCCATGGGATCTGAATCGTGACTTTACCGGTGGTGTACGCATCTATACCCCATATAAGGCTCGGGGAGCATCCGACTGGTTCCTAGGAACAGCCGATGCGATTCAACAAAACTTCCGTTTCATCAAGAATTCCTCCACCGATTTTGTGCTTATCTTGTCAGGCGATCATATCTATGAGATGAATTACGCACAGATGATCGATGCTCATGTTGCCAGAAAAGCCGATCTCACCCTGGCAACTATCACCGTCCCAATTAAAGATGCCTCACGCCTAGGCATAGTTGGTGTGGATGCTGAAGATCGCGTGACATCATTCATTGAGAAACCTGCAGAACCACTATCCAATCTAGCGAATATGGGTGTCTATTTATTTAACACGGATGTGCTGGATATGTATTTATTGGAAGACCATAATCTTTCAAATTCGACCCATGATTTTGGGAAAGATATCTTACCCAAAATGGTTGCAAATGGAGCACGGGTCTTCGCATACCCGTACAATGGTTATTGGATGGATGTGGGAACCGCTTCATCATATTGGAAAGCCCATATGGATCATTTGGAGGAAAAACCACCATTTGACTTGAATGACCGCTCCTGGATCATCCATACCCGAACAGAAGAGCGACCTCCAGTATGGATTGCCCGAGGCGCTTCCATTGAGAACAGCATGATCTGTGATGGCTGTGAAATAGCCTCCAATGCTAAGGTGATCCGCAGTGTACTTTCCCCAGGGGTATTAATCAGACCGGGGGCAGTGGTTAGGGATTCAATTATCCTCACCGATTCAATCGTCGAATCAGATTCCGTTATCGAACGCAGTATCATCGATAAAAAAGTCCATATTCAATCGCAGGCAAGAGTTGGGGGTATGGTGGATACTCAGGAACCTGTACTGACGATGGTTGGGAAAAACAGTGAAGTACCTAAGGGATTCATCGTGGAACCTGGCGCTGTGATCGGAACTGACGTGATCGAAAGTGATTATCCAGCCAAAGTAGTCCGTGGAGACGATTATATTCTCACGAAGAGGTTAGCTCATGAAGTTTAAACGCTCATCCGGCATATTGTTGCATCCGACTAGCCTGCCTGGACCATATGGCATTGGTGATATTGGCTCAACCGCACATCGTTGGATTGATTTTCTAGCAAAATCCGGGTGCGGGCTCTGGCAAATCCTTCCCTTGGGTCCTACAGGATATGGGGATTCTCCTTATCAATGTTTTTCCTCCTTTGCTGGGAACCCATTCCTGATCAGTCCTGACGCCTTGTTGAAAGATGATTTGCTGCATCCGGATGACCTTTTTGACCGTCCATCTTTTCCAAATGACCGTGTTGACTTTGGTGAAGTCATTCCCTGGAAACTGGGAGTCCTCGACCGTTCATTCATTCGTTATCAACATTCCCACCCTGACTTCTTTAAGACAGAGATGGAAGAATTTCGTATAAAACAATCAGCCTGGTTGGAAGATTTTGCATTATTTATGGCCCTCAAAGAAATTCATGGTGGTGAGCCGTGGCATACCTGGGAAAAACCTCTCAGGACAAGGCAACCAGAAGCATTATCAGACGCACGGAAGCGATATGATGTTGCCATCCAACGACAAATCTATCGTCAGTTTATCTATTTCCGCCAATGGTCGAAGTTACGAGCCTATGCTCATGAGAATCACGTCCAGATTATCGGGGATATCCCTATTTTCGTTGCCCATGATAGTGCTGATGTGTGGTCAAACCCACATTTATTCCATTTGGATGAATCTGGAAAACCAACCGTAGTTGCTGGTGTCCCTCCTGACTATTTCGCTCCCACTGGACAATTATGGGGCAACCCATTATATCGGTGGGAAGTTCATGCAAGAGATGGCTACGCCTGGTGGCTAGCGCGAATTAAGGCGACCCTGGACCTTGTGGATATTATGCGCATCGACCATTTCCGTGGTTTTGCAGGCTATTGGGAAGTGTCTGGAACTGCAAAGACTGCTGAGTTCGGTCGTTGGGCGCCTGGTCCAGGTAAGGATTTCTTCCAAAGCATTTGCCAATCGCTCGGAGATCTGCCCATTATCGCTGAAGATCTGGGGGTGATCACGCCTGATGTAGAAGAATTACGCGATTCCTTTAACCTTCCTGGGATGAGAATACTCCAGTTCGGGTTTGATAGCACACCACAAGATCCATTCTTACCACATAATTTCCCTGTGAATTGTGTTGTCTATACAGGGACCCATGATAATGACACTGCATTGGGTTGGTTCAAGCGTGTTCCAGAGAAAGATAAAGCTTTCTACCGCAGTTATATGGATCGAGATGGTAGTAATGTCAGTTGGGATCTTATCCGTGGTGTTTGGTCATCCGTGGCGATCTTTGGGCTGGCGCCCATGCAGGATTTTCTAAGCCTTGGAAATGAAGCTCGCATGAATTATCCAGGAAATCCGAGCGGGAACTGGACCTGGAGAATGCCGAAGAACTACCAAAGCCTGGTGCTTCCAGAAAAGATCAAGGAATTAAATTATATATATGGCCGGTTGAATACGCCGGCATAAAAATATTCCTACGCAACTTAAAAGTTAGGATAGTAATTCAGTATGTCATTACAGACCCCATCATCCCCCAACCGTCGCTTGCACCCAAATATTTGGTTCCTCACCATTGGATCATTTCTTACCGATGTATCCTCTGAAATGTTGAACAATCTGATCCCCCTCTTCCTATACAATGTTTTGGGGGTCCAGACAAGTATTATTGGCCTTATCGATGGGATCGCTGAGGCTACCGCTAGCCTGGTAAAGATTTATTCGGGTGCATTATCTGACCGGCTTGGAAAACGGAAATCCCTGACGGTGTTCGGTTATGCTTTATCTACTATATCTAAGCCTTTTCTATATTTTGCCACCACCTGGGAAAGGGTTTTAGGGGTACGGTTTACGGATCGTGTTGGAAAGGGCATCCGCACCGCTCCACGCGATGCCCTATTGGCCGGAAGTGCAAAATCTGACCAGCGTGGACTAGCCTTCGGTCTGCATCGCGCCGGAGACACCGCTGGTGCATTCGTTGGATTGGGTATTGCTTCTCTGATCATCTGGCTAACGCAGTCTGGCTCTACGGAACTAACTCGGCATACATTTCAAACCGTGGTCCTGGTGAGTATTTTCCCTGCTGTATTAGCGGTCTTAGTCTTGGCTTTGGGTGTGAAAGAAGTGGAGGCTGCCAGGCAGGGAAGCATCGGCCAGCCTGCACTCACTTGGAATGCATTTGTCAATCGCTTTAAGGCTTTCCTCGACTCAATTAGAAAGTTCGATAAACGCTTCCTGTCTTTCCTTGTTGTTGTAATCATTTTTACTCTGGGTAATTCCTCTGATTCTTTTATTATTCTTCTTGGACAAAATAACGGACTTACCTTGCTTCAAATCATGGGTATGTTAATGACTTTTAATGCCGTATACTCCATTTTAGCTGGACCCTTCGGCTCACTTTCTGACCGTATCGGCAGGCGTAAATTAATGCTTGCCGGTTGGACTGTATATGGATTGGTCTACTTGGGATTTGCACTCTCCCATACAGGTGCGCAGATATGGGCATTATTTGGTATCTATGGCGTATACTACGCTCTTACTGAGGGGGCAGCAAAAGCATTGGTCTCCGATTTTGTACCGCAAGAGCAGCGTGGGACTGCTTACGGGTTATTCAATGCAGCCATTGGATTAATGGCTTTGCCAGCTTCTTTGATAGCAGGCATATTATGGCAGGCAATCAGTCCTTCAGCACCATTCATATTTGGCGCATCACTTTCACTCGTTGCGGGATTCCTGTTGCTGACCTGGGTAAAATGATAAGTAAATGCAATTCTGGCAGGAAAAAATCCTGCCAGAATTGTGTCGAACCGGTTAAACAAACCCCACCGTGTCGTGTGCTACGAAGTTCTGAACCTGCCTTCGCAGGTTGGTGTCCTAACCGGAGGATCCGCCTTGGCTCTGGCCTATCGCGTCACCTTCGAGAGATCGGACCCCTTGTAAACAGTGTTGGCTCAGAACGCTAAAGCAGCAACACGTGCACAGCAGGGCAACTATCTTATACCACAAAAAAAGTCGGGTGAGTAGATAAAATTAGATTAGAGCAGTTTACAGAAACATAAGGTGAAACAAATCCACCTGCGGAAAAATATCATGGATAGACTCTTTTGATGGTGCGTGGAAATGGAATCGCCTCACGTATATGCTCAATCCCACAGAGCCAAGCCACAGTTCTTTCCACACCCATGCCGAACCCTGAATGTGGAACACTCCCAAAGCGTCTCAATTCGAGATACCATTTAAAAGCATCTTCGGGAAGATCGTGCTGCCTCAGACGTTCCAGCAGCAAGTCGTGATCAGAAATTCGCTCGCTTCCTCCGATGATCTCACCATACCCTTCAGGTGCTAATAGATCCACACTTTTACATACCTCCGGGCGCCCTGGCCAGGGTTCCATGTAGAATGCCTTCACTTCCGTCGGATAGCCATACACAAAAACTGGTTTTTCATATAGATTGGTTAACTCTGTCTCATGGGGTGAGCCAAAATCCATCCCCCAATCGATTTTAAGCAGCTCCTTTTTATCGACGTCGTCTATTTCAGCACGCAATTTATCGATTATTTTGACAGCATCATCATAGGAAATGCGCGGGAATGGGGGTGAGATTCCCTCAAGTTTGGTGATATCCCGCTTTAAGGAATTTAATTCAGGGGTGCATTGGTCAATCACCCGTTTTACAATGTGAGATACAAATTGCTCTTCGATTTCCATGAGCTGGTCGAGGTCGCAGAATGCCACTTCCGGCTCAACCATCCAGAATTCAGTCAGGTGGCGGCGTGTTTTGGATTTCTCAGCTCTGAAGGTTGGTCCAAAACAATATACCTTTTTAAACGCGAAGATATCCGCTTCATTATACAACTGGCCACTCTGCGCAAGATATGCCACCCCTTCGTCAAAGTAAGGTGTTTCAAATAATGTGGTTGTCCCTTCACAGGCAGCAGGTGTCAGGATGGGTGTATCCATACCTAAAAATCCGTTTGAGTCCAACCATTCACGTATCGCTCGAATGACAACTGCTCGCACCCGCAGGATTGCCCATTGACTGGGCATACGCAGCCATAAGTGGCGGTTATCCAGAGCAAAATCAACCCCTTGCTCTTTAAGCGCCATGGGATAATCCGGGTTGGCTGCCTGTAAAATATCAACACTTTTCACTCCGACTTCATAACCACCGGGAATTCCCGGTGCCCGCGGATCTGCTCTCACTATACCCGTGATATTAATGGATGATTCTTGTGGTAAACGCACAAGGCGGTCAAATAATTCGGGATCGAGATCTCCCTTAAATGCTACACATTGAATGAAACCATATCCATCTCGGACTAATAGAAAGACAAGTTTGCCTTTATCTGTGCGGTTATAAACCCAACCCGTTAGGGTGACTTCCTGATCAATATAATCAGCGATTTTATCTGCTCTAATGATGGGTGCCATTTTCCTTCCTCCCAGCAATATTAAATATCCAGCTTGATATGCAATTCCTTGAGCTGGTTCGGTTCAGCTGGCGATGGTGCATCTGCCATTAAATCTCGTGCGGTTTGGCTCTTGGGGAAAGCGATAACTTCACGAATGTTCGGCTCGTCTGCCAGGATCATGCAGATGCGGTCAATCCCCGGAGCTATTCCACCATGGGGTGGTGTCCCATATTCGAATGCTTCCAACATGTGTCCAAAACGCTCACGTGCAACCTCCGGATCCAGTCCAATCAGCTTAAATACCTTCTCCTGCAGATTACGTTCGTGAATCCGGATTGAGCCACCACCGACTTCATAATTGTTTAGTACCAGGTCGTATTGTTGACCATGTGCTTTACCCGGATCAATATCCAATAAAGGAATATCCTCCACCATGGGTGAGGTGAACAAATGGTGGCTTGGGTCCCATCGTTTCTCATCCTCATTCCAAACCACAAAGGGAAAATCAATCACCCAGCAGAATGCCAAAACGTCTTTATCAATAATACCCAACCTCTCAGCCAGAAGGACTCTCAATCTTCCCAATACTTCATATACAACTCCAGGTTTGTCTGCCACAAACAAAAGCAAATCACCTGGTTTCGCTTTCATGGTTTCCAGGATAGATTCAAGAATTTCTGGCTTAGCGAATTTTGCAAACGATGAGCGTTGCTCTCCATTGGTGCTGATCGCGATATACGCCATGCCTTTTGCACCGTGCTTCTTAGCAATTTCAGTTAATTCATCCAGCTGTTTCCGGCTATAATCTCCCAATCCAGAGGCATTTATTCCACTGACTTGCCCACCATCAGATATAGTGCTTTCAAAAACCTGAAACCCGGATCTTCCCGCTAGCTCCTTGATTTCCTGTAATTCCATGCCGAAACGAATATCAGGGTTATCCTTTCCAAAACGCTGCATTGCCTCAGCGTAAGTTAGCCTCGGCCACGGGCTGCCAAAAAGCCTTTTTGCTGGCACAACCTGCGCCACCAAGTTGGTAAACATTTCTTCAACCAGCTGCATGATGTCTTCCCGTTCCACGAATGACATTTCAAGGTCCAATTGTGTAAACTCAGGCTGGCGATCCCCACGTTGATCCTCGTCCCGGAAGCAACGAGCAATCTGAAAATATCGTTCCATTCCAGCTACCATGAGTAACTGTTTCAACTGCTGAGGGGATTGTGGTAGGGCATAAAACTCACCCGGATATATTCTCGATGGCACCAGGTAATCACGCGCTCCCTCGGGAGTGGTCTTGAAAAGTATCGGTGTCTCAATTTCCAGAAATCCCTTATTATCGAGGAAATCACGAATAAATTTAACCACCTTATGTCGCAAGATCAGGTTTCTACGCATCCTTTCGCGGCGCAGGTCCAGGTAGCGATAGCGCAAGCGGATTTCCTCATTCTCGTCTTCTTCTTTACTGATCGTGATGGGTGTCGTTTTGGCTTGATTGAGAACTTTCACTCCTTTGGCAAGCACTTCAACTTCACCCGTAGGCATGTTTGGATTCGCCAATCCCTCCGGGCGTAACCGAACCACCCCCTTCACTTGGATAACCCACTCTGGCCGGACTTCTTCAAGTGCCTGATGGATTTCCGGGTATGTGGTTGGGTCAGTCACTACCTGGATTATGCCAAATCGGTCCCTTAGATCAATAAAATTGATCCCACCGAAGACTCTCCGTCGGTTCACCCATCCTGCCAGGGTAACCTCAGCCCCAGCATGGCTGGCACGCATCTCACCACATGTATTTGTCTTATACATTCATTACCTCCGCTAAAAAACTATGACCGTACTATGTAGAAAAATAAATCGCCCTTCGCATTTTGCGTCGGGCGATTGGTGATGCTTGTAAAGGCTTAGTTTCCCTGCAGCCTGAAGCCTCTCGCCTGACGCAAGATTGGATTATTATTATCATCTACGACGGAAATTGCCCAGGTAAACATGATCTTTAAAGCCTCAAGGTTTCCAGCATTATACACGAGAAAAGGTTAGCATGGAAGGAAAAGTAGTGTAAAATATCACCCTCAGATTAATACAATGTTAGTGAGGAGTAAGTGTATGTTACGGAAATGGCTTGTTTTTATTGGTGGAATTCTGATCCTCTCCTGCTTTTTGGCAGCTTGTGCGGGACCGGTGGGTGATACGGGACCTGTCGGCCCTGCAGGGGTTGCGGGTCCCGAGGGTCCGGCTGGTCCGCTTGGTGAGCCTGGTCCTGCAGGTGAACCAGGACCTACCGGGGCTGAATATGTGGGTGACCAATTGTGCTCAGGGTGTCATTATGATCTAGCCCAAACATATATGAAATCAGGACATCCATGGAGTCTCACCACGGTTACAGAAGGGGTTCCGGCTGACTATCCGTTTACTCAAATCACTTCCCTCCCCCAAGGATACACACTAAAGGATATCAGTTATATCATTGGTGGTTATTACTGGAAATCAATCTTCGTCGATACTCAAGGCTATATCATAACAGACGCACCGGGTTCATCAGATGATCCAACTTTCTTGAACCAATATAACTTTGGAAACCCGACCCTTGGATTAAGTTCAGGATGGACTTCTTTCCACGCCGGAGAAGCTGATTTATCATTCACATGCGGATCATGCCATACCACCGGCTACGATAATGGTGGTAGCCAGGATAGCTTGCCTGGAATTGTTGGCACCTGGGCAGAACCCGGTGTCCGCTGTGAACGTTGTCATGGTCCCGGTAGTCTCCATGCAAATGACCCAAAGGGAGTCCGCTTGCAGGTTGAGCGTGATTCTGCATTATGCCGGGAATGCCATATATACGTCCCCACCGCCTCTCTAGACGTGAAAAACGGTTTCATCCAGCATAACGACCAACTTGGTGACCTTTCGCAAAGCAAGCATCAAATCTTGGATTGCCTCATCTGCCATGATCCTCATTCGGGGGTAGTACAAATGAAGCTCGATGGTCAACAGACTTCTCGCCTTCTATGCCAGGATTGTCACTGGCAAGAAGCCCAATTCCAGAATAATCCCAGACATATTGTCAATAGTATAAGCTGCATTGATTGTCATATGCCTCGACTGATCCAGAGTGGTTCAGCTAATCCCCAAGGTTTTACCGGAGATATGCGCACGCATGTTGTTGCCATTGACCCACTAAAGGTCAGCCAGTTTAATGAAGACGGTAGTCTGGCATCCGGTCAAATCAGTCTGGACTATGCATGCCGGCGTTGTCATGGTTCAACCAAGACAGATGCAGAATTACTGACTGCAGCCAGGGGTTATCACGAGGTTCAAGCTAGTCATCAAATACCATAATAATATTGCGAGGAAACCTAAATAGATCCATATATAAAAAATGCGGACTTAATGTTCCGCATTTTTTATGTTTCTTTCTCATTACTCCGTTACATATGTCCAGCATTAAAAATGACTTTATTAACTATATATTTCACTAGTTTCATTTATCATGGGAATAGGGTAAAATAGCCATATTCTCATCTTATATTAATAGGGTGAATAACCTATATGGAGAAGAATGCGATGAAAATCATTAAGGCGATCCAGAGACACCGCAGCTTGCTGGTATTTGGACTTATGTTTAGCATATGTGCATTTATGGGGTCATTATTGGCAGTTACCCGGCCCGTAGCTGCAGCCCCTGTTGAACAACCCGCATACCAGGTACCAGGCTATGCCGGTTCCCAATCCTGTGCCCAATGTCATGAGAATATCCACACAGAATGGACCGGAACGCGTCATTCACAGGCTTTTTCTGCCCCCATTTTTCAACGCGATTGGACACAGCTGGGTAGTCAGGTCTCCTGCCTGGAATGCCATACCACAGGTCTCGATACACAAACCGGAAAATACGCTGAGGAAGGTGTGACCTGTGAAGCCTGCCATGGACCGTTCCAACCTGATCATCCACAATCTCCAATGCCCATCACTCCCAACGCTGATTTATGTGGCAACTGTCACAAAACCACCACAGACGAATGGCGTGCCTCTGTCCATGGTCAACAGGGGATTCAATGCCAGGCTTGCCACAACCCACATTCACAGACCCCAATGGCCAATTCGGTAACTGAGTTATGCACTACCTGCCATCAAGAACGCGGTGGTTCCTTCACTCACAGTACACATGCCAATGCTGGTCTGGAATGCAGTAATTGTCATATGTACACCAGTCCACGGACGAACGATCCAATCATGGGTTTAGTACCGACGGGTCACACCTTTAGCGTAGGCTCTGACGCTTGCATTGCATGCCATCAAGACACTGTTCATACACGCGATGAGATTGTTAAATTAACTGGTGAAGTTTCTCAACTGCAGAACGTCGATGCAGCCACCCTAGAGCAAAAGGTACAAACACAGGAGCAACAGATCGCTAACCTAGAAGCCCAGAGTGCAAATCGCTTGTATATTGGTCTTGCTCAAGGAGCAATCGTTGGTTTGTTAGTCGGTGGAGCAGCCGCCTTGGTTGTCAGCCGCGGCATCCGTGTCGTGGAGGTTAAAGACGATGAGCAAAAAGAAGACTAAGATCAAGCTCGAACTAAACAGACGAGATTTCTTGATTGTCGGCGGCACTGCAGCTGGCTCAGTTGTGGTTGCACAGTTCCTGACTACTGGTCCACTTTCTCCTTTTGCCAGTTTCAAACAGCAACAAGTAGAAGGCGTTGAAGACGCTGGTTCATTTGTAACAGGTCATCGTTGGGGGATGTTGATCAATCTAGATAAATGCATCGGTTGTGAATACTGCCTGAGAGCATGCTCTGCTACGAATGATGTTTGGGTCGACATTCCTAGCGAAAACAATGATCCGGAAAATAAACGCCCCGAGAAACCCTGGAATATCGTCGTTCAAGAGAAGACCTCCACAGGAACACCATTCTTTTTCAGTCGTCCATGTCTTCATTGCGGGGATGCACCGTGTGTAGAAGTATGCCCGGTAAAAGCCACCTATCATCGAGAAGATGGTTTGGTCGTGATGAACTACGATCGGTGTATCGGTTGTCGATATTGCGAAATTGCCTGCCCGTATGATGCCCGTAAATTTAATTGGCAGGAACGTACTGATGTCAATCCATATATTCCCACCTGGGGCATTGCTGAAGTCGAGCGACGTCCACGTGGAGTAGTAGAAAAATGCACTTTTTGCATTCAGAGGATCGATTCAGGATTAAAAGCAGGCTTTATGCCAGGGGAAGATCTCGAAGCCACACCCGCCTGCGTTAATATTTGTCCTGTGGGTGCACGAGTTTTCGGTGACCTGAATAACCCAAACAGTAAAATTTCTCAAGCTATTGAGACAGAAGCCACCATCCGCTTGCGCGAAGAGCTGGGTACTGAACCAGGTGTTTACTATGTAATTCCCAAGGAGGGCTTGTAACCATGGCTACCAGCACTACAAATGAACATAAACACTTATACATCAGCCCAGCAACCTTAGCCTGGATCGGATTCATCGGCATTTGCATTACCATCGGCCTTGTTTCTGCCCTTGCCGTATTCTGGAATGGTTTGTACATTACCAATATGACTGACTCTGTCCCATGGGGTTTGTGGATCACCATTGATCTCTCGGCTATTGCACTGGGTGCGGGTGCATTTACTTTATCTGCAGTTGTTTATCTATTTGGATTAAAACGCTTTCAGCCCATTGTCAGGTTCGCAGTGTTCGTTGGCTTCATCGGTTATTCCACCGCTTTGTTAACTTTAGTGATGGATATCGGCCGTCCAGATCGTTTTTGGCATCCTTGGGTCTATTGGAATATCCATTCTGTTTTATGGGAAATTACATGGTGTATCACAATTTATCTAACCATTATGTTGGTGGAATTTGCCCCTGTGATTACTGAAGCGCATTTTTTTGATCGCTACCCCTGGGTCAGACAGGGTGCAAAATATCTTCATCGCCTTGCACCACTACTTGCCCTGTTGGGTCTTGCAATATCTTTGCTGCACCAGTCATCTTTGGGAGCTACCTACGGCATCGTTAAATCTCGTCCGATTTGGTTTAAGCCCAGCATGCCTATTATGTTCATACTTTCAGCAATTGCGGTGGGTCCTGCTTTGACAATGGCACTAGCGATTATCACCGAGTGGGTGACAGGCAAGAAAAGTGTGCCTGATGATATATTGCGTTCCATCGCTCGTTTCAGCGGTTTTGCTCTCTTAGTCTACGGGTATATTCGTTTCTGGGATCTTGCTGCTGTCACCTATTATGGTCGCACACCTTCTGTAAGTGAGGCTTTTAACTTACTCAGGCAACAGACTCCCTACAATTTCTCGTTTTGGGTGTTTGAAATCTTTTTGGGTGTTTTCTTACCAGCAATTCTTTTCCTGTCTCCGCGCTTTAATCGCAATCCTGGATATCTAGTAATGGGGGCTTTATTTGCGGTGACTGGTATCGTCATAAATCGCTGGAATGTAACAGTTGGAGGCTTATTTGTTCCCCTTAATTACTCTCCAGGTACAATCTATCAACTTCCACCTGGAAATTATTTCCCCGCTCTACCTGAATGGGGTATTGCGATTGGGATAATCGGCTATGGTCTTGCCATGCTTACCCTGGGTATTCGCTATTTACCATTGTTCTCAAAGGAAGAGCATTCCTGATACAAAATTCGCTGATAGGTTATACTTAATAGTGAAAAATTTCTTTTATACAATAACCTTCTCCCTGCATATGATCATCCAAGCTTATCTGGGTGGATCTGCATGGTTCTGGGTTGCATGTGGAGGATTTGAAAATGGGTGACGCTTCTGCGAATCCAATTTATGTAGCTTTGCTCTGTATAGCGCGTTGCCTGATTCCTTTGATTATTTTATTTGGGATTTCTTACCTGCTTCGCCGCTTTGGGTTGATCGCAAAACCTGCTCCTCCAACTGACGATTACCAAAGCTCCGAAGATAATGGGTATTAAGGAGGACCGGCAAATGTCAAAGATTACTCTTGTTACAAAATTGCCGGGCATATTCCTGGTAATTGGTTTCCTCAGCCAGGCAAGTTTGCTGTGGTATACAACCGCCCACGCAAGTGAGCCTGCTCAGCAAACTGAGGAATATTGTTTGAGTTGCCATTCGAATCCCGATCTAAAAACCACCCTTCCAAGCGGAGAAACACTTTCTCTTTATATCTCGCCTGAAAAATTAAAAGATTCCGTCCACAGCCCGAATGGGATTGAATGTGAAGCCTGTCACACCAATATCACCACCTATCCTCATCCACCTATAGAGTATCAGACCATCCGGGATTTGTCTCGTTCATATTACGCTGCATGCCAGAAATGTCACCCCGACAATTACACCAAAACTATGGATAGCATGCATGCCCAGGCAGCTGAAGCTGGTGATCTTGATGCACCCATATGCACGGATTGCCATGGGTCCCATTATGTTCATCCCCCAGATCAACCCAGGACATTAATCCCTTCTACTTGTGGCAACTGCCATACGAAGGAATATTCAGTTTATCAGTCAAGTGTTCACGGTAATGCCTTGGAACAGGAATCCAATCCAGATGTACCCGTCTGTACGACCTGCCATGGTGTGCATAACATTCAAGATCCAACCACACAACAATTTCGGGTGGATGAACCAGATTTATGTGCCAGCTGCCATGCCAACGAAGAAATGATGAGTAAATATGGTCTCTCAGCAGAAGTATATAGTTTGTACAGTCTATCCTGGCATGGTGTGAATGTCTCAGTTTACGATGCCCGTTGGCCGACCGTACAACATAATTCAGCGGTCTGTTCAGACTGCCATGGCATCCACGATATCTTAAAACCAAACGATCCAAACTCATCGGTCAATCCAAACAACCTCCTGGTAACCTGCCAAAAGTGCCACCCTGGTGTCGGTCCGAATTGGACGGGTGCCTGGACAGGGCATTATGAAGTTAGTTTGGAACGTTCGCCATTCTTGTATTATGTGGAATGGTTCTACTCGATCTTTACCCCAATGATTTTATGGATATGTGGGATTTACGTTGCATTACAAATTATTAGATTAATCGTTGACCGAGCGAGGAGGAGTTTACGATGAGCCAGCAAAAACCAACCCCTTCCTCATCAACTAATCGTGTCAAAGTATTACGCACTTTCCCGCGCTTCAATGTCAGCCAGCGCTGGGAACACGGTATTTTGCTTATTTGTATAGCCATCTTATTACTCACCGGTTTGCCTCAGAAATATTCTTCATCAACCTGGAGCCAGACGATTATATCCTCACCTGAACGATTGGCTTTTATCCAGCTAATTCATCATATCACTGCGCTAGTTCTGACCGCATTGGTTTTATATCATTTGGCGAAAGCAGGTTATTTACTTGCCCGTCGAAAACTACCCGGTGATATGCTTCCTGTCCTCCAGGATATTAAAGATGCCTGGAATATGCTACTCTATCTGATCTATATCAAAAAACAAAAGCCCGCATTTGGAAAATACAACTTCGAACAAAAAGTAACCTATTGGTTCCTGTTTTTTTCGATCGGGATCATGGTAATCTCTGGATACGTCAGGTGGTTCCCCGAAGCAGTCACACGCGTCCTTCCAGGTGGCGTCATTCCTGCCGCGATCATGGCCCATAGCACAGAAGCGATGGCCACTGCCATCTTTATCGTGATTTGGCATTTCTACCATGTCCATATTGAGAGACTTAACCTGAGCATTTTTTCGGGCTGGCTCAATGAAGAGGATATGCGCAAATATCACTCCCTTGAATATGACCAATTGGTTCACCAGCCTCACTCCAGTCAGGATTCAGGAGATTTAAGTCATGAGGCGTGACAATAAGCAGCTTCTCATCTGTCTGGTTTTACTGG
>Ga0209254_10001259_pt1 | contig 22506 bp, 12 predicted proteins | sample FrelakmetDIP11DI_FD_187148 | JGI IMG/M metagenome (GOLD analysis project Ga0209254, IMG submission 187148) | Freshwater lake sediment microbial communities from the University of Notre Dame, USA, for methane emissions studies - DIP11 DI (SPAdes)... | ecosystem: Environmental > Aquatic >...
TTCGAGGACCAGGGCCTCCTGCTGCTGCCAGGTGCCGGCGGCTTTGGCGGCGTAGGCGCGGGTCTCGGCCTCCAGGTCGCCCCACAGGTCTTCGAGCACCTGCCGGCCCCAGGCTTCGAGGCCGGTGACGCATTGGTGCTGCGGGTCCCACTCGGCCTGGTAGTCCCGCCAGCGCCCGGGCAGTTCCCTCTTGATGCGGGCCTTGAGGGCATCGAGCTGGGCCTGGTTCGCCGCGGCGCCGGGCTCGCCGGTGTGGGGCTCGCGTTCGTCGCCGTGCAAAGACCCTCGCAGAGGACGCCCGATGCAAGCCTTGATCGCTGTCAGCATCGAGTGCTGGGGGAGGAACACCTCCTGGTCGCCCTGCCCCTCCCTGTAGGCGTCGGCGGTCTTGGGGTCCATGCGGTCGTAGGGCAACGGGGCGCGGAAGTAGAAGCGGCTGCGCCCGCGCTGCTCGGGGCTGTCGAGCACGCCGTATTCGATCTCCAGGGCGGTGACGCTCTTGCCGGCGAGTTCCCCTTGGTGGCCGGCCTCCTGCGCCGCCGCTTGCATCCGCTCCAGCGGCGGCACCCAGCCGTAGCGATCACCGATGAGGGCAATCAGGAAGGGCCGCGAGCGTTGGATCTCCGCCAGGCAGACCTTGAGCACCAGGCGCTGCTTGGCCTCTTCCTCGCCCTCGGAGGCGGTGTCCACGCCCCAGCGCAGGTCGATGGGCTCTAGGTGGTGGGAGCGGGCCTTGAGCCGCTCCTCCAGCTCCGGGAAGACGAACCGGTGCAGGTGGTCGCGCTCCGCCTGGAAGTCGCGGAAGGTGCTGGTGACGAAGACCGGGCGGGATTTCCAGACGGCGAAGGTTTCCATTGATCACCCCTGATCTCAAGCGCGGTGAACGGGAGGCGGATCGACGACGCCTCTTGTGCGGCGTGCCATGGTAATCCGCAGCAGGACGGTGCCTCACTGCCAGTTCATGCGTAGGACCAGACATCGCCGATGCCGACAAGCGGCAAGGTGCTGACGGCGTCAGCAAGCGGGTAGGCCCGATCACCCGGGTAAACCACCCACAGGTGGGCCAAGTCCAGGTCTTCCACAGCGCTGGCCATGGAGCGGGACAGCCGAGGGGCGTCGGCGTACTTCAACTCGATCGCCCAATTCTTGCCGTGCTCTTGCCAGAACAGATCCACTTCGGCCCCGGTGTGGGTCGCCCAAAAGGCCAGCTCTTCGGGGCGCTTGCCAATGGCCCGGGCGGCGACCTCGAGCGCGAAGCCCTCCCAGGAGGCGCCCAACTTGTTGTGCTCTGCCAGATCGCGTACCGAACGGATCGCGAGCAAACCATGCAGAATGCCGGAGTCGCGTAGGCAGAGCTTCGGCCGCTTGACCAGCCGCTTGCCGATGTTCACATGCCAGGGTTGCAGCAAACGCACCATGAAGGTCCCTTCGAGAATATCGACGTAGCGTCGCACCGTCATGTCCGACACACCGAAGGCGCGCGCCAGCTCGGCGTAGTTGAGGAGCTGGCCGTGGTAGTGGCAGAGCATCGACCAGAAACGGCGCAGCGTCGCGGCGGGTATGGTGATACCCAACTGCGGGATGTCCCGCTCCAGAAAGGTGGCAACGTACTGCTCGCGCCAAAGGTGGCTGTCGGCATCCGTCGCGGCCGTGTAGGCGGGTGGCAACCCTCCGCGCAGCCACAGGTCTCGCCAATGCGCCGCCCCGACATCGCCCAGCCGGAATCCCCCCAGCTCGTGATAGGCCACGCGCCCCGCCAACGACTCCGAGGACTGGCGAATCAGGTCGCGCGACGCACTGCCGAGGATCAGGTAACGCTGGTCGCGGTGCGCGTCTACCAGGTAGCGAATGAGCGGAAACAACCCCGGCGCGCGCTGGATCTCGTCGATAAGGATCAATCCGGACAGCGACTCCAGCGCTAACTGGGGCTCGGCCAGCATCGCCGCATCGCGCGGGTTCTCGAGGTCGAAGGAGTGGTCTGCCGAAAGCCCCTGGGCCAGCGTCGTCTTGCCCGACTGCCGAGGCCCGAGAATGCCCGTGACCGGAAACACGGCCAACAGCTTGGCGAGGGCCGCCTTGTCCGTGGGTCTGTCGATCATCATGGGGGTAGGATAGTCGACTGATGCTGTAATCTCCACTAACGATGATGACTTTTCAAGTCTACAACGCAGCCTCATGGGCGTCGCGGGGGATCATTACGCCATCCTGCCAAGAAATTCTGGAGCCAATCTCCGGATTCTCCGCCTGGAGTCCAAATCCGCCGCCATGGGTAAGTGCGAGTGCGGGCTGCCCAACCCGCCCGATTGCGACTGGCGATCTGTCGGCTTAGCCAGCTGGAGGTGAGTTGCAAACCCCAACGATTCGCAGGTTGACTACTCCAGAAGCTGGGGTTCGTACCTCACCCCAACTGCGGCCCCACGGTCCTGTTCCAGAAAATATTCGAACGGCACGTTGAACAGGTTCATTTCCCAGAATTCGAACAACCGCTGGATCTCCCTGGCGAAGTGTGAGTCTGGGCGAGAACTAAACCGACCGGGGTACTCTTGGCATCCCTAGCCTTGGTCGTTCACCGCTTGGAGACTCGCTCGGCGGCCAGGGTGAGCGCGGTTTCCAGCCCGCATTGATCAAGCTTCACCGCCGCTTGCTCACGCAAAGGGCGTGGGAGGTCCTTTGCGTCCATTCCTGAGACAACGGCGAAAAAGGGGGCGTCCGGCGGCTTGCGGCGAGACTTCATGTCGTTGTGGAAGTTTCGCCACTCGTATTTGACCCACGATTTGTTCAGATGATCGGCATGAGTTCCAACGGCGACGAATGCCTTCGCTGCGTCCAGCGCGCAGTCGATCTGATCCGCGAAGCCACCGCCCGTAAGCGTCAGGTCACTGAAAAAGACGCGGCGGTTGGCCTTGGTCGAAAGATGATCAAAGACCTGCCGTGCCAGCGAACGGTCCTCCGATGCGAAGGACAGAAACACCTCGACCGAATCGTCGGGGAGCGTCGGGGTCGGCTCGGCGTCCAGCAGCTTCTTGTGCCGTCCGATGATGGTTCGGCTGACCGGGCAGAGGTCGAAGGGGTCAACGGGTGGGTAAGGGCCGGCCTGCTCGCGGCGCTCTTCGTCGACCTGCACCCAAGAAGACCCGCGGTCCTTGAGAAAGGCTTGGATTACCGCTTTGGGATCGTCGCCCGTCCGGTTTTCCCCATTCCAGTAAAGCTGGTCCGGAACGAAGCAGTGCTGCCCGGCATCGATTTCATTGAGCATTCGCTCGACACCGAAAAGGCCGACCACGTGGTTGAGCAACTGGTCGCCACGCAGTTCGCCGTCACAAAAAATGGCTTCCGGGCCAACCGTGAGCTTGGCAATTCGGTCGAACTCGATACCAAAATCCTCGGCGTTAATGTTGAGGAATCCACGATCCGTGTAGATCGCCGGGCCATCGCCACAGCGGATGCGCATCGCGTCGTGCTGACGCTGGTTCAGGTCCTGAGAGTTGGCGTCCGGCGGTAGGGACCACTTCAACGGGAGAGCCATCCGCTCGAATTGCGCGAACCCCTGGCGGTGGAACTTTGCCGTCCACCACTCTTGCGCCAACGCAAAGTCCGGATGGTCTCGCAGCCGGGCATCCTGCCAATCGAAGACATACCAACGCCTCCGTTCAGGCTCGACGATGATCAACTCCTCGCGCAGTTCACGCTCGACAATGGCGTCCGGGTGGAGCACATCGTAACGGGTATTGGCACCGCCGTTGGCGATGTTCCAACCCGTGGGATGTCTGTCGCGATAGAAAAGGCAGTAGTAATCCGTGCCCTTCAAGCGAACGACAGGCAAGGTACCGCCATTGCCCAACCGGAATGGGAAGGATGGATCGTGGTAACTGAAGACCTCATCATTGGAGGAGAAGAATGCATCGATCCGCTGCTGGACGGCCATGCGCCGCTCCTGGGGAAGCAACCGGCTAAGCTGCCGCTTGGCCTCAAGCAACCAGATTGCAGGGGCTCCGTCATGAATGACGACCTGTAGCTCGAAGCCCTGGCCTTTCCTGATAATCTGAAATTTGTCCACCAACACTTGCAGAAGCTGGTTCTCGGCCAGCGCGAGCGGACGGACATAGGAAGGATCGAGCTGAAGTGGTGTCATGACCGCATTCTCACTGCTAGGGAGTCAGTTGGGTGCGCTTGGGAAGCTGGACGGTTCGTGGACATACACACAGGCGCGTCGGGGCTCGTTTCTCACCCCGACCTACAACCCTTCGGTTGGGACCAGCTCCGATGGGGTGCAGACTCGCACGTCAAGGGCGCCGAATTGCTTGGTGTAGCCCGGATCTCCCGAGGGGGTAACCAGGTAGTTGCGACCTTTTGGGTAATAGCCGCGAAAGACCTGCAGGGCCGTGCTGTCGAAGGCATCGGGATTCCACCTGCATTCGATGGCGTCCGCTTCGTCCCGGCGATGGGCCAGCACGAAATCCACTTCGCGACCCTGCTTGTCGCGCCAGTAGCGCACGGGAGTGTCCGGGAACCGCGCCTGCAGATGCTCCAGGACCAGGTGCTCCCACAGCACGCCGAGGTCCTCCTGTCGCAACGGATCCCAGCCGCGGGCGAAGCTGACGAAGCCCGTGTCGAAGCCATAGACCTTGGGCTGCTTGACGAGCTCGTTCTGTCCGCCGCCGTGGAAGGGTCGCACCAGCGTAACGGCATGGGTGATCTCCAGCGCACTCACATGGCTCTCCACGGTGGCCCGAGAGGTGCCGAGGGCGGTCGCGGTCTTGGTGATCTCGAACTGCCCCCCGCTCTGTTGCAGCAGGTATTCGAACAGGGTGTTGAACCGGTTGATGTCCCGAAAACCGAACAGCCGCTGGATGTCCCGGGCAAAGAACGAGTCGAGCCACTCGCGATACAGGGCCGGCTGTTTCGACTCGGCCAGCAGCGCCGGCGGGAGACCACCGTGAAACAGCCGCCGCAAAAGCGGTACCTGGAAGGCCGCCAGCTCATGCCACGACACGGGCGTCAGATGCACCTGCCGTTTTCGGCCCGTCAGCGTATCGCGGAATTTCTTGCTTGCCGCCAAGGTGGACGAGCCTGTGGCAAGGATCTTTAACTCGGGAAAGGCGTCGGCGCCGATCTTCAGTACCCGGGCGGGATCGCGGAGCTGGTGGATCTCGTCGAACACTACCAACGGTTTGGTGCACCCGCTGAAGAAAAGCGAGGGGTCCCGGACCATGTCCTCAACGATTGGAAGATCGCAGTTGACGTAGACGATGTGGTCGGCGCCGAGGCTCTGGGCGAGCGTGGTCTTACCGCAGCGACGAACGCCGGACAGCCAGACGATCGGCGCTTCGCGCCACGCCGACTCGATCCGTTGGCGCCAGAACGGCCTCTCGATCATGTTCATAGACTGGGCGTTTGGTTCTACCGAATGCCCAGTATCATAGCCGATCTGACGCGGGTTGGAGAAGGGTGTCGAGCTCCTTGGAAGGGTCTCGGCCGGCGACCGCAGCCCCAAGGCGGGCGGGTCACCGCCCAGCAGGGTGCGGGTCGGGTTTTGCCGCCAGCGCAGGCGGGTCTGCTCATCGGGGGCGAGGAAGGACCTTGGGTAGTTGCTCCGCAGCCAGCATTGCTGCCACCGGCCTCTCCTACCTCGGCCAACCCAAGCCCGGGCAGCGCGTGATGGACAAGACGCCCGGCCGGGGATTCCGCGCTCTGGCGGACCAGCGCGGGGTCGCGCTGCCGCCAATCAAAAGCGCGCCGGGGTGGTCCGGTGGTCTGGACGCCGTGGCACCGGGCGGGGCTTTCGGGGTGCCTTCGGCGTGGTGATCGAGGCCCTGCCGCCGAAGCATCCGTTCGCCACCGGGGCGCTCACCGGCTGAGGGGCGAAGCCGCGCCCCGTGGGTCCTGTGCTTTCGCTCGCCGCTGACAATTCCCCGAACAGGCGACACCTGACTTGAACCAAGTAGGTTGGAGTCAGCAAGCGAATCCCAACGAACTACCACTGGGCGGCGAACGAGTTGGGGTGAGCGGGGAGCGAAACCCAACAACCGGCAACGCAATGTTGGGGTTCCTTCGTCACCCCAACGGCCCTTGATAGCGGGAAACAGGTCAGGCGCCTTCTGGACTTCGTCGAGAACGATGGGGCCGGAAAGATTGCGGACGAACCCGGTCGGGTCGTCGGACACCAGCGCCAGCGTGGCCGCATCGTCCAGGGTAAGGTACCGAGCGCCGGTGGTCTCCGAGACGGCCTGTGCCAGCGTGGTCTTGCCGGTCTGCCGGGCGCCGTTGAGCAGTACCACCGGCGTGTCTGACAGGGCCAGCCGGATCGCGTCTTCGATGTTTCGCTGAATCATGGCGTGATATTCACCAGTCCGTGGTGAATTCGCAAGACGCCGAGAACCACACCGGCCAAGCATCAGCACCGGAAGCCGACCCTGGCCCTGGCCGCCGGAGGCCGACGGCGGCCCAGTCAAACATGATCTGCGGCCAGCACCGACCGCCGCGCCCACTCCGATGATGTAGCCTGGGCCTCGTCGAGACAGACGGCGGAACCCTTTCCGGACAGGCACCGGCGCAGGTCATCGGCTGGGACCCGACCAGGGATGACGCGGGTGCAAACCGAGTCGCAGTGCATGGTTAATCCAGCGATATGGGTTCGGCGTCGCGCCAGGCGGGGAAGGCGTCGAGTTGGGGTTTGGGTAAGCTTGCAAACCCCACTGAATTGAGGATCGACACTTCGCAACGTTGGGGTTCGTTCCTCACCCCAACGGTCATGTCAGGCGCCCTTGACACCCCGCAGCCATGAAAGCCGTCCCGGTGGACTTTCATGGCAACCTACGGCCCTCAGACTTCCCCGGGTGGGAAATCCAACTCGATCGGCACCTCGGGCATTGTCCCTAGCCAGAAGGCAAGTCGCTGACGGACCGTTAGCTTCTTCAACCAGCGTGACTCCGTCGCTCTCAACTTGGCAGCAATGGGGTGCGCCGGATCTTGGAGCGCAACCAGTGCATTTCGGCAGCCATCGAAATTGCCTTCAAGTAACAGCGCAGTCGCGAAGTTCAGCTTGTATTTGTCTGGAATGTCCGTGTCGATGGACATCACATCGTCGGGCAGGACGAGGCGGCGCAGACATCTTACTGCACCCTCTAAGTTACCTTGCCGCATTAAGCAAACCGCGTATGCGTTGCGGACCTCAGGGACCTCGTCGGCGCCACCCCTTATCTGCCCCAGCACCTCTACAACTCGGCCCTCTGCAAGCATTCGGCGAACATATGCCAGTTCGACTGCCTCCCGTCCCAAGGGCCGCATCGACCTAAGATCACTCGTTTGACCGGAAGTTTCTTCCTCGCCCGTCCACTCCTGGCAATCTCCCCGATGCCCTTCCTGACCAGGATGCGCCTTACCCGCCACCAACTCGCACCGACCCCCCCACGAAATCTCAGCCGCGGTGGACACCTCAGGATTAACCGGTTGATGCGACTTCGCGACCGCCTGCCTCCGCAGATGCTGACGCAACTTCGCGACATCGTAACACCGTTCGTAATCGTTTCCATCCATGACGGAGCAGGTCCGAAAGCTTGGAATCAGCCGTGCAAGCGAAACGCGCAAACGTATCTTTGGTGGCGCCGGAATTGGCTCGAGTAGGAGGTCTGCGACCGGAATTTGACCCACGCTTCTCTGGTACGGGAAGGGTGTTCTCGTTGGTGGTGCGGACTTAACGCCAGCGAGCGTTTGGCGGCGGTTCCCTTCATGAACGTGAAGGATGCACACCTGATAATCGTCCTGTACGGCAATGATGATCCCCTCTGGGAGAAGGTGCTGTGCCCAACATGGACAGTTCGCGTGCCAACACGCCAGCGCTTGGTCCTGATAACCAAGACGAAGAAGTTCCAGGAAACCGCCGGAGGAGTGCACGGAGTGCGGGCCGCAAAGGGTGTGATCCACTCCCCGAGCTGGGTGGATGTCCACCGACGGGTAATCCATGACCAGTTCATCTCGTGAAACCTGTTCCAGCCGACTGCCCCTCCCGGGGTCCCACACCCAAAGCTCGTCGCCGCCTGTCCACGACAGCAATAAAATACGGCCATCCGGCAGCACTTGGGCGCCCTCAAGGGGCTCGCACCCATCGACGGTGCCAAGACACTCACCGCGAAAGCCATCCCAAAGCCTGATCTCACGGTGCGGCGACCACGAAAGGATCCTGCCATCGGAGAGCACCTGAGCCCCGATGACCATGTCCCCGTGTCCCTCAAGTGTATGTAGAAGCTGGCCACCCCGAAGATCCCAGATACGGAGCGTTCCATCTTCGGACCAGGAGAGTATTCGGGCGCAATCCAGCGCGCACACACCCCAGACAGTGCCTGTGTGACCCTCTAGGGTGTGCAACAGTCTGCCGCTCTTCCCATCCAACGCGCGTAGCGTGCCGTCTTCAGACCAACAAATCAGCACACCGTTATGCAAGATTGGCATGTGGAGACCGGAGTAGCCATCGAGGGTATTCAGCAGCGCGCCCGTCTGCTCATCCCAAAGCCGCATAGTGTTATCGCGCGCCCACGACAGAGTCCGCCCGTCGCCCAACGCTCTAGCTCCGTAAACATACCTTGTGTGGCCCCGCGCTTTTTCGCCACCTGCAAACTTGTCTGAATCCCATAACCGAGCTGTGCCGTCATCTGACCACGAAAGGACCCGGCCATCCCCATAGGCGCGCGCGCCACCTACTTGACCAGTATGTCCGTGAAGCGCACCCAAAAGAGCGTGTGCGCGATGGTCCCAAAGGTGTAAAGTGCCGTCCTGCGACCAGGATAAGATCCTAGTCTCTTTCAATACCAGAGCGCCATCGAACGCCTCCGTCTCTCCACCCATTACGCTGAGCACTTCACCGCTTGAGCTGTCCCAAAGGCGCAGCTTCAGGTCATCTGACCAAGTCAGTATCCGTCCGTCGACCAATATCAACGCGCCAAGTTGCATCCAATTGTACCGCCAGCCTTCTTCGGTATGCATCCAGATGGTGCGAAGCGAAGTTCCCTTCTCTGTATCCCAGAAGCGCAGTGTCGCGTCCATCCCCCAAGAAAGAATTTTGCCATCTGGCAGAGCATGTGACCCGGTCGGGCCGGTTAGGTGGCCCTCAAACACCCGTAGTAACTCCCCGGTCCGCTCATCCCACAAACGCAGGGTCTTGTCATCCGTCGAGGGTCCGCACCACGACAGGATCCTCCCATCGTTCAGCATGAGAGCGCCAGTAATGGTTCCGGTGTGTCCCTCCAACGTGTGGAGCAATGCGCCGTTGCGCCAGTCCCATAGTCGAAGCGTTTGGTCGTTCGACCACGACAGCATCCTGCCGTCGTCCCGCGCTTGTGCGCCGGCGATCTCATCCACAGGCGCATTGATAGTGCGCAACAGCTCACCATTAAGCGCGTCCCAATATCGCACGGTCCTGTCCGCGCCCCACGATAACAACTGCCCATTGGGAAGCACGCTTACCCCAAGTACCTCTTTCGTGTGTGCTTCCAGAGTCAGCATTAACGCACCGCTTTTCTCATCCCACAACCTTAAGGTACCGTCATAACCCCAGGATAGGATTCTTCGGTCATCGAGTATGTGCGCGCCTAGTACAGGACCTCTGTGTCCTTCAAAAGTGCGGAGACATGGCCCTGTTTCGAAATGACTTTGCCTGCCGCCTGCGCGGCGCAGCCAAAGCCAATCGCATCCACCTGCCGCCAGCCAGCGATCTGCGCCAATCGTGAGCGGACTATCATCGGCGTGTTCGACGGCGAGTTGGAGCAGAATTTTGTGCGCGGGCCACTCACTATTCCCGCGCCGTAGGATGTGGGCCTTCTCGCGGAAAAAATCGGCCCAGATCGTCAACTGGTCGGCCACATTGGGAAGAGTGGGGAACTCTAGGTCAGGACTCCCTACCGCGGCATCAAGCCGAACCAAGTCGTAGTCCTCGAACGCGCTGCCGAGTAGTCCCACGCGCAGCTTGTGTAGCACGAATGGGAAATTAGTGAGCAGCTCGGCTGCTTGATCGTACAGTTCCGCATTGACCAGATGGAACACGCACTCTGAAAATCCTCGAACGCTGTCGGTTTCCCATTCCTTCTGCGGGGCGGCTCCCTTGGCGCAAGCCGTGAAGTATTTCGCTAATCGCGGGTGCGCCTTCCATGACTGGACCGTGGATTCCCATGCCCCGCGGGGACGCTCGCCTGTCAAGCCTAAATGGTCTCGCACCCATTCCGCCACCTGACGGTGGTAGAACGTCAGCACATTGGCACCGGGTGCGGCCCGCTCGGTGAGGTACGGGGCGAGGTCAAACCGGAGCCGAGACCACAGCGCAATCGGAATGCGCTTGGCATTGGGCGGCAAAGCATGCCGGGTCTGTTCGGATGCTCCATTGAGCTTGGCCCAGTACTCGGGGTCAGCGAACAGGATCTCCAGAATCTCGTTTTCCGCCAATCCATACCGCGATGCGGACAGATAACCCAGCGCGCGATTCACCAACAGCGGACCGTGGTTCGTCGGCTGGCTCACCCGGTCGAAGAGTTGTCCGAGCAGGGCGGAGACGCTCTCGCCCAGCACCGCCGGCGGATCGTAGGAACGCCAGAGCTGGACTTCGTCGAAGAGCAGCTTCAGGTAGATCGGCTGGCGGCAGGCCGGAGAGGCCAGGGGTCGCTCGATGCGCGCCCGCTGATCGTCGCTGACTGTTCGACCTGCCTTGGCAAGCCAGCGGTCGAACAGCAACAAGCGCGCTTCAGCCTCCGAGAGCGCGTCCAGGTCGATGAAGTGCTCTGCCGGGATTGGGCGGCGCTTGAGCTCGGCGTAGGGTTGCCCGGCGGGATCAGCGTTGGCCCGGTCGGACAGGCAGGAGGCAACGAGCTTCACATGGGGCGGCAACGAGCCGAGCGGCAGCCAGTCCAGCAGTCGGCCATTCTCGGCATCGGCAAGCTGGTCGAGGGCGTCCAGAAACAGGATCAGCGGCTGCTCCGGCGTGGCGGCCTGCAAATGCTGCGAGAATTCGTCGCGTAGCTCCTTGATCTCGGTCGGAAGCGAGTCTGGGCGCGGGTTCCGCTGCCGCAGTTGCTGGCAGAGACTGCTGAGCAGTGAACGGAGGTCGGACGACCGGGGCGCCACGCCGATGAAGCGTTCGATCCGGCTGCGGGTCTTGGCCACTTCTTGCGACGCGCGCGCCAACAAGGCGGTCTTGCCGCAGCCGGAAGCGCCGTGAATCACCAATGGCCAGCGGGAATCGTTCCGCACATAGTCGAGAATGGCCCGCAGCTCGACTTGCCGGCCGACAAACGATGTCTCACCGCCCCGCTCCTCGGCGAAGCGTGCGTATTCGCGCTGCTCGATTTCCAGGTCGCGGGCGGCGCGGTCAGCGGAAGCGGGTGCGGTATTGCGCCAATACGCGTCGATCTGGCGTTCGACGATCGGGCGGAATCTCTCGAACACGGCATCGCAAAATGCCCTGGTGTCTGCCTCCGAAGCGTCCACAACCACCCTGCCGCTCTCGCGCTTGAGGCGGGAATAGGGAACCGGCAACGTGGCGTCCTTACCCAGCCGTTCCACGATCGCTTTCCTCAAGGCGTTCTGCCTCTTTGCCGCAGCCTCGTCGAACCCCTTTGTCTCGGTCAGGTCATAGAAGTCTCTCGCCTCTTCGGGCGCAAAGCCGTCCCGGTTCGTGATGTCGCGAAAGAAGGCGAGTACATGCCGCTCGGCGTTGGGCACCGACAGCGCGCCGGACCAGATCTCCTGCTCGGTGGCCGAGGCCTGGAACCGGACGATTTGGGGGACAACTGTTTTAGGATCGGGTCTGTCGTGGACGCTGGCCACATGCCGGGGCCAATCGATGTGATCGAACCGATGGTCCAACGACTCGACGGGAAACGCGACATCGATGATGCGCCGCAGGACCTGCTGAACGTCTCTCCAGTCCTGCGAGTACGCTCGCTGCTTCTGATTCGTACGGGTGTAGTCGCGCCCATCGTGAAGGTCCTGGGTGCGGGGTTGCAGAACGTAGTTCAACGGCGCGTCATCAAACGCGGTCTTCGGAGGGACCGGGAGCAGCACGTTCTCGTCGCAGCGATACCAGTCACGCAAGACTTGAAGGGCGGTCTTCCCGTGGGTGCCCGGAATCGGCGCCCGATGCTCTCCACCAAATTGGGCGGCCGCCGCGAGTTGCTCGTATTCGGCCTGCGATATCTCCTCTGGCAAGGGCCGCATGCCGTAGCGGTTACCCAGCAAGATCAGGAAGTTGGGTTCGGGGGAGATCTCCTGCGACCGCCGGAGCTCATCGAAACAGATTCGCATCGTGCGGTGATCGTCGCCGGCTTCGCTTGAGATGCCCCAGCGCAGATCAATGGCTTGGAATTGGAACTGCCGGCTCGCACAGAACTGCTCCAACTTTGGGAACACATCCCGTTGCAAAGCGTCACGCTCGTGCTTGAGGTCTGAGAATGTCGAACTGACGAAGACGCGAATGACGGGGCGGAGGCGCGATATGGAGGGCTGTTGCGTCATGATGTTCGATCTTCCTCCTCAGGTGAGCCGCATCCCCAGGTCCACGTCCTGCTCGCGGATGACGCCGGCGCAGCCGAGCAGCCAGCGCCCGCCGGGGTAGAAGGCCGCATAGGCGCAGGCGTACTGGGTGGCCAGCGCAGTCTTGCCCAGCCCGCCCATGCCTTGCAGGGCGGTGGGCACCCCGAAGATCCCAACCCCGGCAGACTGGAGCAGGCGCTGCATCTCGGGCTCGCGCCCGACGAAGCGCGGGTTGTGGACCGGCAGGTTGCCGGGGGCATCGGCCAGGCGGCGCAGCTTCGAGAGCCGCTCGTGGAGGCTCTTCTCCAGGTCCTCCAGCCGGGTGCGCACGTCGAGCTGCTTGAGGGCGGCGGCGCCCTCCTCGTTCCAGGGGGCGCAGATCGAAGCGGGTGCGCCGGCGCACCTGGGCGAGCCAGGCGGCCTCCTGGGCCGGGAAGTCGGTGCTGCCCGCCCCGGGCAGCTCGACGAAATAGACCGGGGCCACCCCCTGGCCCAGGGCGGCGCGGGCGTGCTCGTACTTGAGGTACTCGACGATCTCCCACTCGCAGTATTGGCTCTTGACGTAGGTGGGGGAAAGGACGAGCAGGAGCAGGCTCGAATGGCACAGGCCCTCCAGGATGCGGTGGTGCCAGTCCTCCATGTCGTGGATGTCGTCGAGGTCGAAGAAGCAGACGAGCTCCTCCCGGGCGAAGGCGCGGTAGTCCTCCCGGATGCGCTCCAGGAGTTCACTCACCCGGCCCTGGGCGTTGTCCTTGCGGGAGTAGGAGACGAAGAGGTCGTAGGACATGGTGGCTTGGGATCGCTGGGGTTCGTTCTTCACCGCGGCCGAGGCAGCGTCGCGCCGGGGCGACGCTCCCACAGTGGCGGTGCTTCCTGTCGCACTCGGGGCGGCGCGCCCACCTCAGCACGCTGCCCGTCCTGGGACCTAGGGCTTGGCGAGGTGTAGCCGGCTGTTTTCGTCGTCGATGGTGAAGCGGAAGCGGCCGAGGACGCTCATCCCCAGCAGGCCCTCGCCGGTCAGTCGGTCGTCGGCGATAAAGGAGGCGGCCACCTGGGGAATGCGTTGCCCGCCGAGCCATACGGCGGGGAGCATGCCCACCGAGCCCTCGACGGTGCCGTTGGCGGTCTCGAACTTACCCGGTTGCAGGGCTTCCTCGGGAATTCCGAGCACTGGAATCAGCGAGGCCGGGAGCGAAACGCTCGACGCACCGGTATCCACCATCAGGGTCCGTTGGATGCGCCGATCGCCCTCCCCTTCCAGGGTCACGGAGACGCTGTGGTGGTTGCCCGAGCGCTGGGTGTCGAGGATGATCTCGTCCGTGTCGCCGCTCGGTGACGGAGGCGCGGGAGGCGCCACCGCCGCGCTGGCGAGGACGTGCAGGACCGAGGCGGGATAGCCGATGGTGAAGCCGACGGTATCGAGCACGCAGGGGTCGGCGGTGTCGATGAAGCGATCCTGTCCGGCGAACAGGGTGCGATAGTCGCGGCGGAGCCTTTCCTGAATGGTTGGGGTGCAGCGAATCGATGCCTGGCGCTGGCAGAGCCCAAGCTCCAAGAGGCGGGGGATCCGGGCGGAAGCGAGCTCCGGCTCCGCAGTCAGCGCTGCGTCGATCCTATCCAAGAACTTCCAGGCCTCGTCCTTGCCCGGCAGTTCGATGATGTCCAGGATGTCCAGGCCCCGGGCGGGCTTGAAGCGGTCGGTGGCGAAGTCCGCCACCCGGCGGGTGAGAAGGTCGGGATCGGCGTGGAAATGGTCCCGCAGGGTCTTGCAGGCCGCGTAGTCCGGCGGGTCGCCACCGTCGCGCTCGATCAGGCTGGGGACGTAGGACAGCAGGGCCTCCACCAGCTTCGGCCAGTTCGGCGTGCCCAGTATCCGCGCATACAGCAGGTCGCCCTTGTCGGGGCGATTGACCGTCATTTCTGGCAGACGATCCAGCTCACGGAGCTTACGGGCCTGCTCCCATTCGCCATTCCAGGTATTGCGCAAGGCGTCGAGAAAGCGGTCGAAACGTGCCCGCACATCCGCGTACGCCTGGCGTGCCCCATCCATCAGAGCCGCGCGCCGATAATGCGGCCACAGGAGGTCCCGGACCAGCTCGCCGAAGAGCTTGGCAGCGGCGTCGAAGTCGGTCAGGGTAGCTTCGCGCTGCTCCGCGAGCTGCTCCATCTGTTCTTCAAGCTCGCGCCTGGCCTCGGCGTAGGCGAACCGCAGCCAGAACTTGTAGACAGGGTAGGTCTTACGCAGGGTCCGTCCTTGCTCCCGCAAGGCGTCGCGGGCCTGGTCGTACTCCGCCAGACGGCGGGCCGTGCGCTCCGCTTCGGTCAGGAAATCCTCGGCGACGCGGGCGATCAGGTCGCGGGCGCCGGTTGCGGTCAGCGTGGACTCGCCCAGAGCCGTCTGGACCTGGTCCCACGCGGCAGTCAACTGGCGGGCTTGCGCCGCCACTTCCTCCGCCCGGATGCGGATCTCGAGGAGGCTGGCCGCGTCGCTGCAGCCCGTCTGGGGATCAGCCGAGGCGGGTGGCGGCACCTGATAACGAGCCAGGGCCGCTTTCAGACGTGGGTCAAACCACTCGACCGCCGCATCCCTCAGGGGCTTGCGGCAGAACATACCTTCCAAACCGGCGATGCTCTCGGGCGCAGCTCCGCCTTCGCCTTGGGAGGGCGTCGCTCCCAGCAGGCCCAAGAGCGCCTCGGCCCCGGCCAGGTACTGCGGCGAACGATCAAGCAGGCCGTCGAGCTCGGCCTGCAAGCGTTGCTCGATCGCCGCCATGGGCTCAGCGAGCCGGGCGTCGGCAAGGATCTGCCCGCTGGCGACCGCTCGGAGCACCACCTCGCGCAGCAACTCGACGTCGAGTGGCTCGTCGCCCGATGGGATCGTCGGAGGCTCCCATCCGATGGCACCACCGCCATGCCGCGTCAGCATCTGCCGCAGCTCATCGATCAGCCCTGCCGCCTGTGCGCGCAACGCCGCCTGGCTTTGGGGGGAAAGCGTGGTCGGGTCGCACAGGGCGAGGGCGAAAAGCTCGCGCTGGAACCGCGCGCGAAGGTAGCGCAGCAGTTCCTCGCGATCGTAGAGCACGCGGCAGGCCGCCAAGGACGAGCATCCGGCCGGCTCGCCGTCGCAGTGGCGTCGGTTGCGGATTAGCGGATCGGCCTGGTGTCTGACGACGGCGCCGGTGTCGTCATCGACAATGCTGCGACAGAGCGCGTCCGACAGCCTGTTCAGGCTCTTGGCGGAGGGGTCCGGCTGCCGGTAGAGATCCAGATCGATCTGAAACACCAAGGCGGACCCGAAGGAAGGCACCCTGCCCATAGCCCTGCCCACGGTCTGGAGCGTGCTCCAGGACTGGGCCGCGTGGGCAGGAGTGGCCAAGGCAGGGGGCACCAGCAGGCTCAGGGCCAGGCCCCGGCCCGCCGACAGCGCCCGTGCCATCAGGTCGCTCACCTCCTGGAGCAGACGGTCAAGGGGCTCCGCGACCTCCCAGGTGGCAACCAGGAGCCTGACCTCGACCTCCGCCCCCCGACCGCGGGGTCCCGTGTCTTGGGCGATGTCGGCAAGAACTTCGGTCAAGCCGGAGCGGAAGTCCCCCGAGGGCGCGAAGGGCCGAACGACACCTGCTTCCCGTAGCACCGGCGGAACCGCATCCAGCACCTTGCCGGCCACCACCGCTGCGGTGGGGCCCATGGCCCAAAGTACCAAGGGCGACGTACGCAGGGGCCGGCCGTCTGCCCACCAGTCGCGGGGTGGCTGAGACATGGCGGCGGCGTCCTAGGTCCCGCTGATGTAGCGATCCATCTTCATGGCAAACCGCCTGGGGTTGAGGAAATGCTCCAGCGCTTGGATCTCGCGGTAGGTGAGACGGGCGCTGACCAGGCGCGAGAAGTCGCGATGGTCCAGCTTCGCCTTCAGCTTGGCGACGTGATCCTCGATGGCCTTGCGCAGCTCGTCCCGGTCCATGGACTGGACCTTCTCGATCAGCCGCTCCCGCAGGAGGTCAAGCAAGCCGTCGGCGTTATCCTGGAAATCCTTGTACATGTCACGGAAGAGTTTCCACTCCAAGGGTTCGCCGTAGTTCAGTTTGCGCACGGCGTCGTTATCGAAGGTGAACCGGTGGCCTTTGCTGAGCTTCTCGTCGTGAATGACATCGATGCCCGGGACTATGGCCATGCCGAGCAGCCGCAGGGCCGTGTTGGCGTTGTCCCCCTCGGGCAGAAGATCGGGGACGTCCTTTTCGAGGCGACTGTCGATGTGATAGGTGGGCGTGATCTGCTCTTCGTAGAGGCGTTTCGCCTCGGCCATGCCGTTGAGGTAATAGGCCGGCAAGGCGGCGCCGAAGCACAGCATCCAGAGGCGGTGGCGGTCGCCCGTGGTCGAGAAGGCGAGCTGAGAGTCGATATGAAACCGCACCTTGGCATCGTTGGCCGCCGGCTCATAGACGGGCAGGTCCCGCGCATGGTCCCGAAAGCCGATGTTGATGACCTTGTCCAACAGCGCCTCCTGCTCCGCGTTCAGCCGCCCGCGCTCGAAGCTCCAGAGCGGGGAGGACAGGCGGAACAGGTGATCGAACTGCATGCGGCGGAAACCGTCCGCGTCGCCCGACTCGTTCGCCAGGGTCTCCAGGGCCTCGTCCGCCGAAACGCCGAGGATGTAGTCCAACCGGCTTGCGCAGTAATCCATGAACAGGGATTCGAGTGTCCCCGGCGACTTGCGGAACAGGTCGAGGTACTGCTCGGAGGAGTGGATCTCCTTGTCGCGGATGAATTCCTCGTAGCTGGGACCGAATTCAGCGTCGTCGCTGCCGCGAATCTGACGCCCACCGCCGGCCTCATCCTTGGTCGCGTACGGCACGATAATGGTATTGCCGCCACCAAGCAGCACATGGTTCGGGCGATTGCGCAGCCCTTCCAAGACCTTACCCTCGCCCGATACGCACTGCTGGAGCGCGGTCTCGGTCTTGAGAAGCGCCTTGAGGATATCGGAGGTCGCTGGCACTGCCGTCGCCTTGGCGGCCTCCACCGCGGCCAGGAGGCGCTCGTAAAGCCGCCTTTCCCGCTCCAGGTTGCGGACCGTCTGGAGCTTGGTCAGATACTCCCCGACCCGTGTTGCCCAGGCGTTGACCGCGGACTTGCGGTGTCCCCCGATGAAGGGGATGTGACGCGACTTCTCGGCGATCTGGAACAGGGCCTCGGCGTCCGCTTCCAGATTCCTCGCCGTTTCGGTGGCCTGCACTAGCTCGTTGGCGACGGTCTCGTGCAGGGCGCTCAGGTGCTCGTAAAGGCGCTTGCCCCACTCGCGCCGATAGGTGCGGTCCAACTCGGGGCTCGATTCGACCTTGCGTAGCTGTGCCGACAGATTGCCCAGCGTCTCGTCGGCGAAGACCGAACTGGGTCCATTCGCGGCCTCTTTGGCCAAGCCCGTCTCCAGTGTCTTCTTCTCTCCGTCGAGACGCTGCTTCAGCGATGCCGCAAAGTCCGCGTCGGCGATCTCATAGGACTCGACCGCGAACGACAGGGCCGAGTGCCGGGGGCACAGGTGGCCCTGAATGTTGTTGCGATGCAGGTTGAGGTTGGTGATGACCTGCTCCACCGCCTTCACAGCCCGCTGCACAGTTTCCTCGCTACCAGGTACTGCGGCGCCGATCTCGGTGCCGGATTCGACCCGCCGCCGCGCCTCACTGCAGATGGCCAGGGCGCGGCTGGCCGAAACCCAACGGTGAAGCTCAGGCGCCGGGTAGTGCAGCGAGCTGATGCCAAGGCTGGAATAGCGCGCATAGCGCTTCTTCCACACCTTGGGGTCCTGAGAATTGAGGAAGGCCAAGAGATTGTCGTTGACGCTGGTGATGGGGATGGACATCGAGCCCATGGAGAGGAAGATGGCGTTGGAAACCACTTCACAGAGGTCGGAAACGCTGTCGATGTTCTGCCCGTAGTCGTTGCGACCATCGATCAAATGGAACAGATCGTAGGGGGCCTTCTCGACCTTCACATGCAGGTCGCCGTAATGAATCTCGTAGGGGGGAGAGCCCTCATCGCTCTCGCCGGTGAACATGATGCTCTGCAGACTGTCGAGCTCAGCGAGCGCAGCATAGGCGTTCTGCCGCAACCGGTAAGCAAAGGACTTGCTGCGGTACACCCAGGGCAGCAGGAAGAACCCATGGATCAGTGCGTTACGCTCCAGCTCCCGCAGTAGCAGGCCGCAATCGATGAAGGTTCCGCTGCCCGTGCCCCCGGCGACCGAGCCGCACACATAGATCTCGGTGGGGCGGTTCGAGAGCGCAAAGCCGGTGGTCGCACCGGACTCGTTCCCGGCATCGGCCATCTTCTGCGGCAGGCGCACATCGTTGAGCTCTGCCAGCATGGCATCGATGCGCTTGCGGATCTCATTGATCCAGAAAAAGAAAGCCAAGCGGCCGTTCTGGCGCACTGCGCCGGCTCCGTGGTTGATGGCATTGACCGGAACCGGACTGACGTACCACCCCTGAACCGTCTCGGAAGCACGGATGAACCCGGGCGGATCGTCCACCTTCAGATGCAGGAACTCTTTGGGCTTGATCGAATAAGTGTCATCGCGCGTCTGCGAGCGCATCTTCAGCGCCTCGTCGTCCGTATCCATGCAGAAGATCTTGACGGACGGCGGGACCACCCCGTAGGTGTCCATGAAGAAACGCTTGGTGCGCAGCACGATCTGCTGCCCTGCCCCACCGAGCCCGATCAGGATGGTCTTGCGAAACTCGGGTTTCGTGCCCTTGCCAGAATGCTCGCTCATGGTCGAATCGATCCTCTTGTCCCAGACATTGACACTCGCAGACGTTTGGCAGGGCCACCTAGACCTTTAGGGTCAGGGTGGCCTCCACCGGATCCCCATCGGGATGCGTGAAACGCAACACGTGGCGCCCCCGCGCCCGAACGCAGCTCGCCTTCCCCCGCTTTAAGGGGACATTGTTGAGGGTCGCATCGACCCCGGTCATCACGACACACAGACGCTTGAACAGGAACAGGTGGCGGCTCGGGCGCACGCGAAACCCCGCGGTCCCGAAATCGATGTCGTGCACCGCCGTGCTGCGCAGTTCCTTGCGTGGCGTAAGGGTCACGGCGGCAAAAGCCGGATTGATTCCGGTCTTTTCCACCTGAACCTGGCCGCGGACCTTGGCGGTAAGCGCCGAGAGCAGCTCCAAGAGCATCAGTACCGCCAAAGCCACCCCTGCGAAGAGCGCCCAAGGCGGCTCGACGCGGAAGGAGCGAACAGCGCTTTGAATCAGGAGCTGGCTGCGCTCCCGCGGGCCCGAGTACTCGTAGCCGTAGCGGTAGTCGCCGTATTCGTCCAGTTTGGCGGAGACGAGGTAGTCGAGACGCTCCCCAGCATCGGCACCCTGAACGCCCTGCGCGAGGACGCGCGCATACTGCCCGGTCTCGGGGTCCTGCCGCTCGACGAAGACCCGCAGCCTGGCCGGTATCTCGAATCCGAGCTTCTGGTAGGCGGCCTTGTCCACGCTGCCGCCAAGGACGACCGCGTTGCCCAAGCCGGGGACCGGACGCTGGATCGGCGGGACATCCCGCCACGCGACCAGCGGCTCCCTGACCTCGATGGACAGCGGCGAGGACCGGCGCACGAACCAGGGGTCGCCGTCCTTGCGCGCGACGACCTCCAGCTCGATGCGGCCGGGCTCCAGCGGTTTCCCCAAGGCCTCGAACACCGCCTGCGGCAGGGCCAGGAAGGAACGGCCACTCGCATCGTCGCGGCCCAGGTCGACGTACTTTTCCGACGAGCTGATACCTCCGGCCTCGGCGACCCTGGCCTGAAGCTGATAACCGTCGGCGACACGGCTCTTTGTCGCTTCGTCGTACAGCCAGGCCTGCAGGACGCTGGCCTCGTTGACATAGAGCTGCTCCGGCGCCTGCACCCTCAGCTTCACGGGCGAGACGATCTTGCTCAGCACCTTCGGCACCTTGCCGTCCTTTAGGGTCACATGCCAGATCCCGGGGCGCGGATGGCGTACGACGAACAGGTCGAAATGCTGGTAGTCGCGATTGCGGTAGATCGATTCCGGCCCGGGTGCGGGCGCTGCCTGCCCGGCATCCGTAGACGGCTCCGGAGGAGCCAGATCGATCTGGTCGGACGCCGGCAGGTCTGAGTCGCCCGCTGAACCCGGGGGGCGCTTGCGCACGATCAGGGTCATTAGCTCGACGGTGCTGTCCACGCGGAAGGCCGCACCGCCCTCCTCGCCAAGTGAGGAGATGCCCTTGGTGTCGTTGAGGATGGTCACCGCGATGTCGGGCAACTCCTCAAGGTTGCGGGCGTGGTAGAAGTGCTTGGGCGAAGATGCGACATGGCTGGACATGAGATCCAGCCCGGTGAGGTTTGTAAGCCCTGGGATGGGCTGGCGGCTGGAAGTATCGCCGAGCACGACGGCATAGACAGGCAGGCCCGCCAGCGGGCCACGCAGGTCGGCCTGCATCTGGTCGAAGGCAGCTTTGGTCTGCCCGTCTCTGGGTTCGAGCTTGCCGTCGCTGAACAACACCGCCGCCCGGATGGCGTTGGGGGAAGGCAGCAGTTGCCCCTGCTCGTTGGCCAGCACCCGGATGCCGGCCCGAATGTCGGAGAACCGCTCGCTGAAATCGACCTGGTCCCGCACCGCCGCCTTGAAGGCATCGCGGTCGCGGTCGGACGTCAGGGGCATCCCCACCACTGTCCGAGCCCCCTCCCCGAAGGTGACGACCGAGATGCGGTCGCCCGGATCGACCAGGTCCGCGAGGAGCATGGTCGCCTCGCGGATGATGACCTGCTCCGGCGGCCTGATGCTCCTGGAGTTGTCGATGAGGACGACGAACTCGTTGTGTTGAGGAGGCGCCTCGACGCTCGGCGGCAGCACACTGGGCAGCGCGCCCCCCTCGGAATCCGACTGCTCGGAGCAGGCGGTCAGCGCCAGGGACAAGAGCAAAGACGCCGCGAACACGAGGCCCGAGCCGAGAATCGCCCAACTTGAAGCTGGCCGCTTCTGCCTTGGGGGCCAGTGGCTCGGACTAAGGGGGGCATGGAAGGACACCGGATTGACGATCCGACGAGACAGACCTTGCAAGGGCTTCATGCGCTTCCTTCCTGATCCAGGGGCAAACCGGGATCCGCCGAACTTGGGTTGTGGGATGGGAACGCGACACCACCCCCAGACGCCCCAGATTCCAACCGGAACTTGACCGGGGGAATCATAAGGCGAAATTGGGATGCGCGCCTCCAAAGATTCAGGCAGTACCCAGCTCAACGTGGGGACTGCAAGCCCGCAGTTACGGCGTCCACATTCGCCGACTTGTTGCGGTCCACTTTGTTCGATAGGCGTCGCCGGTGCGCGGCGGGTAGCTCGATGGTCGCAAGATCGGGCCGCTCGACATTGTTGATGGTGACATCGGCAGGGATCAGGGTCGGGTGTTTGGAACCTGTTTGGAGGACCTCTGTCAGGGTGCCAGGCTCGGCAGTGAAGAGCTTCGGGGCGAGCAGGCCGGTGAAGGTCTCGGCGAAGGTCCGCGAGCTGTTCGCCTGGCCGTCCAGGTCTGCTGTCAGGATCGGTCGGCGCTGTTGGGTCTGCCCCATGTTGTGGACGTCGTCAGCCAGGCACTTCGATGCCGCCCAATGGCCACGGCTTGTCAGGGCGAAATCCGCAACGCCTGCGGTGCCGCGGTTCCGTGCCTCGGACCCGGCATCGTCAGTGCGTGACACCTGAGGCCTTGTCGCCCACCTTGGCATTACACCGATGCACTCGGAGATCCCCCTACACCACCAACCGCCCTACCCCATCGGCTACCCGCACCTCGGCCCGAGTCCCAGCGTTGAAGGGCAGCGCATCGTCGAGCATGCCGTCGCTGAAGATGACGCCCTCCTCGGCCATGCGCGACTCCAGCACCAGGGGGGTGCGGGCATCGACCCGCCCGTAGACCAGCTCGGTGCGCCCGGCGGTGCCGGCATAGGGCTCGCGCACGGCGAACAGCAGGTGGCGGCTG
>Ga0209254_10001260_pt1 | contig 22499 bp, 17 predicted proteins | sample FrelakmetDIP11DI_FD_187148 | JGI IMG/M metagenome (GOLD analysis project Ga0209254, IMG submission 187148) | Freshwater lake sediment microbial communities from the University of Notre Dame, USA, for methane emissions studies - DIP11 DI (SPAdes)... | ecosystem: Environmental > Aquatic >...
CTAAACATCCGAAGAAAGCCAACAATGTCTACAAGCCAGCGTAATTGCTGGCTTTTTCGTTCATGCTTCGTCCAATTGAATCCAGCGCAATGCCCCCACATCCGAGCGATTGAGGGGGCATATTCGGGGGCATGGGACAACAGGCCCGAAGGTGATGCCCCCAAAGCGTTGAGAAAAGGAAAAACGGCTTGCCCTGGGGGTTTATCCCGAAGTGCCGTTGAAGGAAGCTCGCGTGAAGCGAGACGAAGCCCGCAAACAACTTGCCCAAGGCATCGACCCCTGCGGGCTCCGCAAAGCGACGAAGGTCGTCCAAACCGCAGACGCGAACACGTTTGAAGCCATCACGCGGGAGTGGTACGGCAGGCACTCGCCCAATTGGTCATCCGCACATGCTGAACGGGTGATCCAACGTTTCGAGCGGGACATACTCCCCTGGCTCGGTAGCGTACCGATTCAAGACATCAAAGCACCTGACTTACTGCAAGCCCTTCGCCGAATTGAATCCCGCGGAGCACTGGAAACCGCTCACAAGGTTCAACAAATCTGCGGGCAAGTGTTCCGCTACGGCATTGCAATAGGCCGCTGTCAACGAGACATATCCGCTGATCTGAGGGGTGCCTTGCCGCCCGTGAAGGTGAAACACTTTGCGTCTGTGACTGAACCCAAAGCGATAGCGGCTCTGCTATGCGCTATTGATGGCTATCGCGGCTCCTTCGTGACCCGATGCGCTATGCGACTAGCCCCGCTGGTATTCGTACGCCCTGGCGAGCTGCGAAGCGCCGAATGGTCGGAATTCGATTTCGACAAAGCCGAATGGCGAATTCCCGGCGAGAAAATGAAAATGCGCGATCCGCACATTGTTCCGCTATCCACGCAAGCCCTAGCGATCTTGGGTGACCTTCAACCGCTGACCGGGCGCGGGCGCTATGTCTTCCCTTCTGCGCGAACGCCGAATGGTGACCGCGGCATGAGTGAAAATGCAGTGCTGGCCGCGATGCGGCGGCTGGGCTACACCAAGGACGAAATGACGGGGCATGGTTTTCGTTCGATGGCGTCTACGCTGCTGAATGAGCAAGGCTGGCACCGTGACGCTATCGAGCGCCAGCTGGCCCATGCCGAGCGCAATGCAGTTAGGGCAGCCTATAATTACGCCGAACACCTACCAAAACGCCGAAAGATGATGCAAGCCTGGGCGGATTATCTGCTAAAGTTTCGGAGTTCATTTTTACCCAAAAACTTCCCGCGAGCCCTTGAATTACGTGGCCTCAAGTCGTAGCGTCTGGGGGTCAAGTTGCAAGGCTTGCACAAAAAAGCGTTGGACGTGGGATTCGATCGTCTCCATGACCAGGGTAACCGCATCGCCCAGCAAAATTTTCAACTCATCCAGCGCGCCTGCAATGATCGCCCGGAATACCTGCCATAACTGCGCGCCGAAGCTGATTTGATGGGCATTGGCGGAAATCGTTTGGCGTATTTCGGCAACCCCGCTGGCCTGGCGCCTGAACTTGGCGATCACCAGCAGGCAAAAGCGGATCGCCGTCAAATGAATCGAGGCAACGTAGGCGGCATAATGGGTCGACTGTTCCTTGAGGAAGCCCAAATGCTGCTTGGCTTCTTTGAAATAAACCTCCACTGCCCACCTCAGGGCATATAGCTCCAGGATGCGTTGCGGTTCAAGACTGGCATCGGTCGACAAAAACACCGCCCAGTCATGTTTTCCGGCCTGCGCTTTTTCACCGTTCACGATGCCGCGCACAAACAACAAACGCACCTGGATCCAGCGCTCCGGCTGTTTGGGCGATTCGCTCAGGTTCAACTCCACGTCCAAGGCTTTGGCTTGATAGGGCTGCCCCGGGATTTTCTCCCAGTGCCTACGAATGCAAACCTGATAGAGAGCCTTCACGTTCATGGCTCGATGAACCTTCTGGCCTTGCCGAAACTCACTAGTGCGATAGCTCATCGCGTCCTTTTTCATGCGCAAGACAGCCGTCAATAAGGACTCCTCTGCCATTCGCATCGTCGTCTTGTTACCAAACCAGGCATCCGCCAGCAGATAATCGGCCTCGATTCCTGCACGCATGACCCTTCGGATCATGGCTTTCCCCATTTGCAGCTTGGTCTGCTGACCCGCCACACGGTAGCGTTTCGCCACCACGCTGCGGCCATCGCGAAACGGTTGGGGTAACCCCTGCGCCTTCGTAGCACTGATGAACAGTTCGCTGTCCAGGGGGATAAATCCTTCCTCACTGCTTAACCCCAGCGTCAACACCTGTTGGCCCATCACATGCCGACCCGTGGTGTGGTCAAAATGACTGGATACCCCAGGCATCTTTTTACCATGGCGGAGTTTGATCGAGTCATCCAAGACCAAAGCTTTTGGCCCTTTCGAGGGACGCAGGGCGCCAATCGCTTTCAGCGCCACGTGCTGGTGAAACCGACGCCAATCCAAATCTTCGCGATTCAGCAGATCATACAAGGCGTCTTTCTCCGCATCGCAAAACACATGCAGGGACTCCCGCGCAAACCAGGCAATCGAGCCTGCCTTCAACCACACCCACAGCACCAGTGAAAACACCAACCGGGGAATCGGCGTTCCCGAGCGCTTTTTAAAGCCGACTTGGTTCAACAGCGTCTCCATGCCAACCTGTTTCCAAAGGTCCGCAAACACATTATCGACCAGCAGACCATTCTCCCGAAGCAAATCGGCGGTCAGGGCTGGAAGTGCCGATTGAGTTGCGTCACCATCCATCGTGGTCTCCTTTTGTGGGTTATTGGGTGTTTGCAATACAACCAATATTATACCGCTTAGGAGGCCGCATTTCCTTTATATTTCAGATCTTTATAAGCAGATTTTCGCCTTTTTTGAAGCCCGAAACTTTAGTTATAACAAACCGCGGCGGCACGAGGCCGCTGGATCCTAAGGCTGGGCGGCCGCGATAACGGTCTTGCCATTGGGCAGCTTCGGCCCTCCCGGCTCCATTATGGGCTGGTTGCCGCAATAGCTGCGAATGCCGTAAAAGATGGAGCGGGCGACCTTTTCCTGATGGCGGTGGCTGCGGAGGTTTCTTTCCTCATCCGGATTCGAGATGAAGGCCGTTTCGATCAATAGCGAGGGAATGTCGGGCGATTTCAGCACGGCGAAGCCGGCTTTCTGCACCGCGTGATGATGCAAAGGGTGGTTCTTTTGCAATTCATTCAGGATCCGGGTCGCCGCCCGGTCGCTGTCTGCCATCGTTGCTGTTTGCGATAAGTCGAGCAATACCGAGGCGAGCAGTTTGTCCTTGTCACGGAGCTTGACGCCGCCCACCAGATCGGCGGAATTTGCCCGGCGGGCCAACCAGCGTGAGGCCTCGCTGGTCGCGCCATGCGAGGACAAGGTGAACACCGATGATCCCTTGGCCTCGCCGTTGACATACGCATCCGCATGCAGGGAAATAAACAGGTCGGCCCGGGCTCTGCGGGCGATTTCCGCGCGCTGTCGCAAATCAATGAATTCATCGCCCTTGCGCACCATCACCGGCCGCATGCCTGGCTCGGCACGGATCATCGCTTCCAGCTTCCGAGCGATAGCCAGCACCACATCCTTCTCACGCGTCCCGTTGGGACCGATGGCCCCGTTATCCTTGCCCCCATGTCCGGCATCGATGGCAATGACCAGCTCTCTCGACGCGACCGACGCCCTGCGCACCGTTCGACGCCCCGCTTCCGCGAGGCTGGCCGGTCCGCTTCGCTCGGGCTTTTTCGTGACAGGATTCACTTTCCCCGAACCGTCCAGGGCCGGCTTGATGTCGCTCAACTCGACGACCAGGCGCAAGCCTGTCTTGCGATGACCCTGAAAATACTTGTGCGTGACAGGCCTCTTCAAGACAACGGTCACGAGCAAGCCATCGCTGACGCTTTCCATCCTGATCCTGCCGATCTGAGGATGATTGGCGGGCGGCTGTTTCAAGGCGGTCGCCAGGCGGGTCTTGTCCAGCCTGATCGTCAAACGTTCGGGTTTGCTTGTGCGATTGATGCGGGGCGCAACGGGCGCGGAAAGGTCAAGAATCAGGCGTGTACTTTCCGGAGCCGTGGCCAGGCTGAAGAATTCGAGCTGAGCAGGTTCCGCGAACAATTCGCCGGAAAAGAATACTAGGGCGGCGACCAGCCAACCCGGCACGGTTTGCTTGTGCATCTGCAGACAACACCTCCCTTGAACGGAAAAAACTAGCGCAGCCCATCCCGCTTCGCAAGCGTTTTTTTAACCCCGGCCCAGACCTTCAAGAATCGCCCGGCCGGCAGCCGTCAGCGCCTTCACCTCGACGGTTCGGGCCGACGCGCCCTCGATCAGCATGGACAGATCAAGGTCGGCGAGCGGCAACACGCCTTCCCCGCGCTCCGGCCATTCCACGAAACAGATCGCGTCCGGCTCAATATAGTCACGAATTCCCATCCATTCCAATTCTTCGGCGTCTGCCAGACGATAAAGATCAAAATGGTAGATGGTTCGCCCGTTGCTGTGATATTCCTCAACCAGGGTGAAGGTCGGGCTTTTAACCGGGCCTCGATAGCCCGCCGCCCGCAGGCAGCCACGCACGACAGTGGTCTTCCCGGCCCCCAGGTTACCGCGCAGGTAAATCAGACACCCCGGGGTGAGCGCCTGATAGAGTTGCGCGCCAAAATCCGCCGTCGCTGCTTCGTCGGCCAGGAAAAGCTTCATCGGTTCACCAGCAGCCGCAATGGCCCCATCAGATCGGCGGCCAGCAGACCCCTTTCGCCATCCGTCGCCGCCAGATCCCCCGCCGCGCCATGCAAGCGTGCACCGGTTGCAGCCGCCTCGGCTGGCTGCAGTCCTTGCGCCAGCAAGCCGGCGATGACGCCAGTCAATACATCACCCATGCCGCCACTGGCCATGCCGGGATTGCCCAGTGGGCAAACGGCGGGGGGCAAGCCGGCCTCGCTCAACACTAGCGTGCCGGAACCCTTGAGTACAACCGTGCCGCCAAAGCGTTCAACTAGCGCGGTGATGGCGGCGAAGCGGTCGCGCTGGATGGCGGTAGACGTGGTTTGCAGCAGACGAGCAGCCTCGCCCGGATGGGGCGTCAGAATCCAGTCATTGCGGCGCATCGGGTTGCGCGCCAGAAGGTTCAGGGCATCTGCGTCCACGACCAGCGGCCGGCCGGACGCGAGTACCTCGGCGAACAGCATCCCGGCCCACGCGGATTGCCCGAGACCGGGCCCCATCGCGACGACGCTCGCCCGCACCAACAAGGGATGCAGCTCGGCGGGTGTTTCGACACCATGGCACATCAATTCGGGACGCGCAAGATTCATCAGGGTGGCATGTCCCGAACGCGTGGCGATGCTGACCAAGCCGGCGCCGACGCGTGCGGCGGCTTCCGCCGCCAGCCGCGCCGCCCCGGAAAAGCCGGCCTCCCCCCCCACGACCAGCACATGACCGAAATGACCCTTATGCGCACTGCAGATACGCCGTGGCAATCCACGCTGCCACCGCGGCATCAGCAAGGCTGTGGGTGCCACGCAGTGGTGAACGGCGGCAGGGGTGTCGAGATCGTCAAATACCACCTCGCCGCAGTGCTCCAATCCCTCGCCGGTGAACAGCCCCTGCTTGAGGCCGATGAAAGTGACCGTCACCGCCGCCCTGACTGCGACGCCCATTACACAACCGGAATCTGCGTGCAATCCGGAGGGAATATCCAACGCTATCACGCCGCCGTCGAAGCGATTGATGGCGCGAATGACCTCGGCGTAAAGTCCCAGAACTTCACGGTCCAACCCCGTACCCAGTAACGCGTCGACAACAACTTCCGCGCCCTCAAATGCGGCAGGCACAAACTCAATAATTGTGCCGCCAGCGGCCTGATAATCCTGGCAGGCCAGCAGCGCATCACCACGCAATGTCGAAAGCGGGGCGACAGCATAGACTCGGACATCCAGTCCCTCCTCCAGCGCCCGATGAGCCATGACATAGCCATCGCCGCCGTTGTTGCCGGACCCGCAAACCACAGAGAGGGTGCGCACAGCCGGCCAGTGGGTACGCAAAGCTGCAAAGGCGGCCATGCCCGCTCTTCGCATCAATTCGATGCCCGGTATGCCGAGCTGGTCGATGGCGTAGCGATCCATCGCGCGAATCTGCTCAGCGCGGTAAAGCATGGCGGGCAATTGCGGTTTGTCTCGATCGATCATAGCGGGTTAAGCTGTGCTTGAATCAACGCTGTTTGGGCTACCCAGGCAGGGCTTGAGCATCTGCCAAGTCTGTTCATTCTGTAGCAATCCCATGGCTTACGCAAAACACTTTCCGAGCTCCTACGCAGCCATTCCCGACCCCGCCGGGCTCGCTGCAAGCATCAAACGCTGGGGGGTGGAGCTGGGTTTCCAGCAAGTCGGCATCGCCGACACCGAACTGAGCGAAGCTGAGCGGCATCTCCTTGACTGGCTGCAAGCCGGTTTTCACGGGGAGATGGGCTACATGGAACGACATGGCATGAAACGCAGTCGTCCAGCGGAATTGAAGCCTGGAACGATCCGCATCATCAGCGCGCGCATGGATTATCTGCCGGAAAACCGGAAAGCCATGGCGGCGCATTTGGACCATCCGCTGGCGGCTTATATCTCGCGCTATGCGCTCGGGCGAGACTATCACAAGCTGCTGCGGGCGCGTCTTAAGAAACTGGCAGAGCGCATCGAAGCGGCAACCGGCGGGTTCGGCTACCGGGTCTTCACCGACAGCGCCCCGGTTCTGGAGAAAGCCCTGGCGGCCAAAGCAGGTCTGGGCTGGATCGGGAAGCATAGCAATCTGATCAGCCGGAACGCGGGTTCCTGGTTCTTCCTCGGCGAAATCTACACCGACCTCCCCCTGGCCCCGGACCAACCGGCCAAGAACAACTGCGGTCAGTGCAGCGCCTGTCTTGACGCGTGCCCCACCCGGGCCATTGTCGCACCGTACCGGGTGGATGCAAGGCGCTGCATAGCGTACCTCACCATCGAACTGCGCGGTCGAATCCCGGTAGAATTCCGGGCGGCCATCGGCAACCGTATTTACGGCTGCGACGACTGCCAGATTGTCTGTCCCTGGAACCGCTTCGCTCAACTGACCCGCGAACAGGATTTCCTTCCGCGGCACGGCCTGAATACCGCCCAACTCGTGGAATTGTTCGCCTGGGATGAAAAGACTTTCCTGGAAAAAACCGAGGGCTCGGCCATTCGGCGCATCGGCTATGAAAGCTGGTCGCGCAACATCGCCGTTGCCCTCGGTAATGCGAAAACCTGCCCTGCGGTCATTGCGGCACTGCGGACCCGTGAAAAGAACTCCTCCGAATTACTCAGGGAGCATGTTCTCTGGGCGTTAGAGCAGCATAGAAGCTAGGCTGTGGTGCACGTCCAGTCCAGTTGCCACGCCCCTCCCCGCGCCGGGGACGGTTTCCATTCCCAACTCGATCATTTCCTTTCCGGCTTTCCGCGCGCTCTGCGCTCTGTGAAGGATGCGGCAATAATTCCTCCACGACCCCGAGATAGCGTAGAATCTGTCCCAACCAAAGCCGACCCGAGAAGCTAGGAGACCTAATTCGATGCAAGGTGTCTTTGTCCTGGTTCTGACCGGATTGCTCATTGCCGCATGTCAGTCGGCGCCGGTCAAGAGCGATTGGCAACCCTCCACCCTGCGGGAGGAGACTATCGCCAAGGCGAACAGCGCCGTTCGCAATTATCACCAGTGCCTGAACGATGAGACGCTTGCACTGGCGGACGATCCGGCCGACCCGCGCGCGATCGCCGATCTGATTCTCAAGCGCTGTGAGGACAAGATGATGCCGATCAAGGCGGCGTTCGACGCCGAGCAAGTGCCCGCCAGCATCACTGAGCGTTATATGCGCAAGACCCGAAGTCAGGGCGCTCAAAGCGTCCTGCGCTACGTCATGGCCGTCCACGCTGTACGCTCCGCCAACGAAGCAGAAGCCCAGAAATCTAACCCCGACGCCCATTAACACGCCATCCCGAATCATAAAACCGAGAAATCGAGCATGAAAATTGACCTGTCCCTGATCCCGACAACCTTCGACGCCCTTCACGCGGCGCTGGCCGCCGCGGTGGTCGGCCTGTTACTCTTGCAAGTTCTGCTGCTGACCGTCGCCGTCGTGGCGATTTTCCGGAAATGGACGCCGGCAGAAGCCACACGCGAACCGGTTAGGCCCAGCGAACCCATGACGACCCTGCGGGGGGCGGATCGTCCAGAGCTGGCCGTGGCCAGACCGGTTGCCGTCACGGCTGAAACCACCATGCTCCGGGAGTCCACGCCGGACGCGGCATTGCAACTCTTGGGATTGCTGCAGAAGGAAGCCCGCTTTGTCGATTTCGTACAGGAAAACGTCAGCGGCTACTCCGATACCGACATCGGCGCGGCGGCCCGGGTCGTGCACGAGGGATGCAGCAAAGTGCTGCGCCAGCATTTCGAACTGGAGCCGGTGCGCCACGAGGCGGAAGGCAACCGCATCACCCTGCCCAAGGGTTTCGATGCTTCCGCGGTGCGCCTGACCGGTAACATCGTCGGTGACGCGCCGTTCACCGGCACCTTGGTTCACCGCGGCTGGAAAGTAAAAAACATCAAGCTGCCCAAGATCACGGAAGGTCATGACGTCAGGATCGTGGCCGCGGCGGAGGTGGAGCTGTGAGCGATACCTCCCGCTTCTCGGTCGGCATCGACCTCGGCACAACCAACAGCGTCATTTCCTACCTCGAGCTGAGCCGATGCGACGGCGATCATGCCCCGCTGGAAGTCATGGACATCCCCCAACTCACCAGCCCCGGCGTAGTTGGCGACAAGAAACAACTGCCGTCGTTTCTGTACCAGGCCCATGAAGCCGAGCTCGCCCCCGCCGATATCGTCCTGCCGTGGAACGAGCAACCAGAAGCCGTCATCGGCGAACTGGCCCGACAGCTCGGCGGCAAGACGCCGATCCGGCTGGTCGCCAGCGCCAAGAGCTGGCTCTGCCATAGCGGGGTCGACTGCCGTGCGCCCATCCTGCCGATCCAGGCGCCGGAAGAAGTCGAGCGCATTTCCCCGCTGCAGGCTTCCATTCACTATCTGCGGCATATGCGCGACGCCTGGAATATGCAATATCCCGACGCGCCGTTGAGCGAGCAGGAGTTGGTCATCACGGTGCCGGCCTCATTTGACCCGGCCGCACGTGAGCTGACCGTTGAGGCGGCCCATGCCGTCGGTCTCAAGCAGGCGATCCTGCTGGAGGAGCCTCAGTCGGCCCTTTATAGCTGGATACAGACCACTGGCGGAGCGTGGCGCGACCAGGTCCAGCCTGGCGACATCATCCTGGTGGTGGATGTCGGCGGTGGCACCACCGACCTCTCGCTGATCGCGGTTAGCGAAGAAGAAGGCAATCTGGTTCTGGATCGCATCGCCATTGGCGACCATATCCTGCTGGGCGGCGACAATATGGACCTGGCGCTGGCCTATGTGTTGAAGATCAAGCTCGAAGCCGAAGGCAAGCGGCTCGAACCCTGGCAGTTGCAAGCCTTGATGCATGGCTGCCGCGACGCAAAGGAGACCCTCCTGGCCGATGCCAAAGCGCAGGAAGTCGCCGTGGTCGTCCCCAGTCGCGGCTCGTCGCTGATCGGTGGAACCCTGCGCACGGCGCTCACCCGAGAGGAGGTCGGCCGTACCTTGGTGGAAGGTTTTTTCCCCCAAGTCGTCATCACTGACCGCCCCGCAGTTCAAGCGCGGACCGGACTGACCACACTGGGCCTGCCCTATGCCAAGGACGCCCGCATCACCTGCCATCTGGCTGCGTTTCTCAGCCGCCAACTGAAGGCGGCCGGAGAACTGAAGGGCTTTACGCTGCCGGAGGGCGCGCGCTTCATCCATCCCACCGCCCTGCTTCTCAATGGCGGCGTGTTCAAGTCCGAATCCCTGAACCAGCGCTTGCTGGCTGTGCTTAACGGCTGGCTGGAGGCTGACGGGGCACCCCCGGCCCGACTGCTCTCCGGAGCGGATCTCGATCTCGCCGTTGCGCGGGGCGCCGCCTATTTCGGCTATGTGCGCAAGGGCAAGGGCGTGCGCATCCGGGGTGGCACGGCGGCGGCCTATTACGTCGGCGTGGAAAGCGCCATGCCGGCAGTGCCGGGCTTCGCCCCGCCGCTGCAAGCGCTATGCATCGCGCCCTTCGGCATGGAGGAAGGCACTGAGGCGGAACTCCCGCCGGAGGAGTTCGGCCTGGTAGTCGGCGAACCGGTCCGTTTCCGCTTCTTTGGATCCACCGTCCGCCGCGACGATCAGGTCGGCGCGCGGCTGGAATATTGGACTGAGGACGAGCTGGAAGAGCTCGACGAAATTGAGGTCAGCCTGTCGGCTGAGAAACATCAACCGGGCGAAGTCGTACCCGTTCATCTCGCTGCCCATGTCACCGAGGTCGGCACCCTGCAGCTCGAGGCCGTAGCCCCCGAGACCGGTGAACGATGGAAGGTGGAGTTCGACGTGCGTGCCGGAGAATCGCCCAAACCCGAGGAACCGACCAGCTTTGCGGATGTGGCCGAGAACCCGGTGCAACCGCTATCCGGTGAACCGAAAGAAACCGAGCAAGCAGAAACGGAAATAGACCTGGATGCAGAGCCCAGCGAATCGAAGCGTGAAGAGGAAGCCGGCAAGAAGTCTTTTTGGCCTTTTAACAAATAGGTAACCAGCCCGGGTGAACAGGCCCCATCCGCGCACAGCGGAAATCGTTTGCTCACCCCACCCACCACCGAACTGATGCCACCCCATTCCAGCGCCCGGTCTCACTACCTTGTTGGCATCGACCTCGGCACCACGCATACCGTGGTCGCATACGCCGACACCAGCCAAGGCGCTCATGCCAGAATCGAGATTTTCAACATTGAACAACTGGTCGCCCCAGGCGAGCTGTCGGCGCGCCCGTTGTTGCCTTCGGCACGATACCATCCGGCATCTGGCGAACTGGCGGAGGCCGATACACGCCTGCCGTGGCCCCAAAGCGACGACCCCAGTCATCCTGTCCTGGGCGAGCTGGCCCGCTCATTGGGTGCGAAGACAAGGGGCCGGCTGATTGCCAGCGCGAAGAGCTGGTTATCTCACGGTGCGGTGGACCGGACTGCCGCGATTCTGCCCTGGGGGGCACCGGAGGAGGTAGCGAAAGTCTCGCCGGTAATAGCCAGCGCCAGTTATCTGATTCATGTCCGATCAGCCTGGAATCATCACTTCCCCCACTGTCCGCTCGAGCGGCAGGAAATTTTCGTCACCGTCCCCGCCTCCTTCGATGAAGCGGCCCGGTCGCTGACGCTGGAAGCCGCACGGCTGGCGGGATTGACTGAAATCCGACTAGTCGAGGAACCGCAGGCGGCTTGCTACGACTGGCTGTGGCAGCACCGCAAGACGGTCACGAAGAACCTCGCTGGCGTGCACTTGCTATTGGTGGTCGACGTGGGGGGCGGTACCACCGACCTGACGCTGATCAGGATCACGGCGGGCGAGAACGGACCCCAACTGACGCGTATCGGCGTCGGCAATCATTTGATGCTGGGTGGGGACAATATCGACCTGACCTTGGCGCATGTGGCGGAACGTCGGCTGCTTGCCGGGGGCGACCGGCGTCTGTCGGCGGCCGAATTGTCGCAACTGGTGGAACAATGCCGCGGCGCGAAAGAGCGCCTGCTGGCCGAGGATGCGCCGACGGCGGCCCCGGTCACACTGGTGGGCGCAGGGTCGCGGCTGATCGGCGGCGCACGTTCCACTGAGCTGAGCAGGGATGAAGTTCGGGAAATCGTGCTCGATGGTTTTTTCACCCTGATCGGCCTGGACGAACTGCCTGACCGCAAACGCAGCGGCGTGGTCGAGTTCGGTCTGCCCTATGCAGCCGATCCAGCGATCAGCAAGCACCTGGCTGCTTTTTTGGCGCAACATCGCGAAGCCGCGCGTGAGGCTCTGGGAGAGAATATGGCCAAACCGCTGCCAGAGGCGGTCTTGCTCAACGGGGGTGTCTTCAAGAGTCCGCTCATCGCCCAACGCTTGATCGACCTCATTGCCGCATGGCGTGGACAAAAGCCGAAACAGCTCAAGAACGCCCACCCCGAGCTTGCGGTGGCGCGTGGCGCGGTGGCTTACGGACTGGCTCGGCGAGGGGTTGCCATTCAAAAGATCGGTGGCGGCTCCGCACGCAGCTACTTTCTGCTGGTGGATACGGAACAGGCGGAGAGCCGCCATGGCGTCTGTCTGCTGCCTCGCGGCAATGAGGAAGGGCGCGAGGTTTTCCTGACGGAACGAAGTTTCGCCCTGCGGCTCGGACAACCGGTTCGCTTCCATCTCGTTTCGTCCCTCGAGGATAAGGTCTACCGACCGGGAGACCTGGTCGAAATCGACGATGATCGCTTCAGCCAGCTGCCACCTCTCGCGGTCGCTTTCGACCGGAACAGCAGCCCGAACCGCCGGGAAGTCGTCGTGCAACTGGCCGCAGCGCTCACCGAGGTCGGCACCTTGCAGATTCAATGTGTGGACGTAGAAAATCCCACCCAGCGCTGGAATGTGGAGTTTCAACTGCGGCAGCAATGGCCAGCTTCCGCCCCTCCCACAGAGGCCGGTCTGCATCCCCGCTGCGCGGAGGCGCGCTCCAAAATTCAGCTCGTCTACGGCAAAAAGGTCAAGGCGCTCGATCCCAAAGCCATCAAGGGATTGCGCACCGAGCTGGAAAAGCTTCTGGGTAGACGGGAAGACTGGGATATGCCCCTGCTCCGGGAGCTTTTTTCCGCGCTGTTGGAAGGCCTGCCACACCGCCGCCGCTCCGCCGACCACGAACGCGTCTGGCTGAGCCTGACCGGTTATTGCCTGAGGCCCGGTTTCGGGTACCCGCTGGACGACTGGCGCGTCGAACAGGTCTGGAGCACCTATCATCAGGGCATCCAGTTCGTCCACGAAGCGCAGAACTGGGCCGAATGGTGGACCCTATGGCGGCGCATCGCCGGCGGTCTAAGCGCCGACGCACAGCGACTGCTTTTCGCTGACGTCGCCGACTTCATTAACCCGGACACGGCCAAACGCGGAAATCTCGCCACCCTGGCCAAAAAACGGGCCTACGAGGACATGGTGAGACTGGCGGCCGTACTCGAACGTCTACCGCTGAGCGACAAGATCGCGCTGGGCGACTGGCTGCTGCAACGCCTGCGCAAAGCCGGCGAACCCGCTGAAAGCTGGTGGGCCCTGGGACGGGTCGGGGCGCGGGTGCCATTCCACGGCAGCGCCCACGGCGTCATACCCCGGGAAGCGGTTCAGACATGGCTGACCGGCCTTTGCGAATACGATTGGAAAAAAATCAGCTTCGCCGGTTTCGCCGCGACACTCATGGCGCGTATGAGCGGCGACCGGGAACGCGATATCGAACCCGCGTTGCGTCAGCACGTCGTCCAACGCCTGCGCGCTTGCAAGGCGCCGGAGTCCTGGGTCGAAATGATCATGGAAACGAAGGAACTCGACGAGGCCGATGAGAAAAGGATTTTTGGCGAGGCTCTTCCGCCTGGACTCAAGCTACTCGCTTAAGGGTTCTGTTACCCGTAACGTCAGGCGGGCATGGCGTTCAAGGTGGGCGGTAAACGCCCTGCCGTCTGGCTGGCCGAAGGGGTCTCGTCTGCCCCGGGCTGACTAGCGATTTGCGGACTGATCCCCGGAGAATTGGGCTTTGTTACAGATTGCAGAAATAACCCGCGTCTTAGTAGTTCTTTAGAGTAATATGCAGGCAAGTAGTCCGGTTGCAACAAAGCCCGAAGAAACCTCTCTCCTCCTGGTTATTATTATTATCCTCCGATCCATTGCAGGCGCTTGATGCGGACTGGACGCAATCCACCTGCGCGCGTTTCTGTATTCTACTTATTTCTCATGATTTGCTTTTCGACTTGCTGCTTGGTCTCTTCATAGGCCTTCTCTGGCACGCTTTCCATTTCTCTGCTCTTCAGCAAGAAAACCAGAATGATGGCCGTAATGATGACGCCGGCGATATAGAGCCAGAAGTTGTCTTTTTCCTTTTCCATTTTTAACCTCATCGGATTTATTGTTCAAGAATCGACGCTCGATGGCGCCCACTGATTACCGCAATGTCGCTTGATGCGACATTTCCGGCGGGATGACGCGAACTGCAGCATCTCCGCAGGACGTGATCATTCTATATTCGTGAATGATGTAATTCAACAAGTTTGCTTGACTCAATTTCGCAAGAGCGTGCGCAGACCGTCCCGGGGCCGTCGTCCACACTTCTTCCGAGTGCTGCAGCGAACCGGTCGGCGCTGACAGGCCCGTGCCGCTTACCGGATCAAACCGGCCCCGCGCCAGCCAACTCGACCTCCTGGGCCGATACCCATAGCTGGGAAACTCTTGTATTATTTGCGTGTCAAACTTTCTGACAATTACCTAACGAGGAGTCAAATATAATGAGTCAATACGGCGTCTTAAGGCGTTCGCAAGCGGGGGTCCTGGAAACCAATAAGGTCCTCCGAAACACCTACGCACTGCTGTCAATGACACTGCTGTTCAGCGCGGCGGCGGCGGGACTTTCCATGGTGCTGAATCTGCCCCATCCCGGGTTGATCGTCACGCTGGTCGGTTATTTCGGACTGCTGTTTCTGACCTCGAAGTTCAGCAACAGCGCATGGGGCATCGTCTTCGTGTTCGCCCTCACCGGTTTCATGGGTTTGACGCTTGGCCCGATCTTGAACTTCTACGTCACCCACATGGCCAATGGTGGCCAATTGGTAATGACGGCTCTGGGCGGGACCGGAATCATTTTCCTGGGGCTTTCGGCCTATGCGTTGACCTCCCGTAAGGATTTCAGCTTCATGGGCGGGATGTTGATGGCCGGTATCCTGGTGGCGTTCCTGGCCGGCATTGTTGCGGTGTTCCTGCCGAACATGCCGGGGCTCCATGTTGCGGTGTCAGCGATGTTCATTTTGCTGATGTCCGGCATGATCCTGTACCAGACCAGCGAGATCATTCACGGCGGCGAAACCAACTATATTTTGGCCACCGTCTCGCTTTACGTATCGATCTTCAATCTGTTTACTAGCCTCCTGCAGCTGCTGGGAATTTTCGGCGGCGAGGATTAGAAAAAAACCACAACTTCAGAAATCAAACAACCCTCGGGCCATTAAAGGTTCGAGGGTTGTTTTTTGACTTCGCTCGGGGGGGCGCAGTCGCGCAGCGACCCCCATTCATTCAACTATCGACCCGATCGACCGCCTTCATGCTAAGACGGACACGGCCCTGTCGGTCGATTTCCAGCACCTTGACCCGGACGATATCGCCTTCGGCCAACTTGTCGCTGACTTTTTCGACATGCTCATCGGAAATCTGCGAGATATGCACGAGCCCATCCTTGCCGGGCAGGACAGTGACGAATGCGCCAAAATCCATCAACCGCGCCACCTTCCCTTCGTAGACCTTGCCGACCTCGACTTCCGCGGTGATCGCCTCGATCCGGCGGCGCGCTTCGGCCCCAGCCGCCCTATCAACGGAAGCGACCTTGACCAAGCCATCATCGGTGATGTCGATGCTGGCACCGGTTTCCTCGGTGATACTGCGGATGGTGGCGCCGCCTTTGCCAATGACCTCGCGGATCTTGCTGGGATCGATGGTGAAACTTACGATTCTTGGCGCATAGTCGGACATTTCCTGCCGTGGCGAGGACAGCGCTTCGGCCATCTTGCCGAGAATGTGGAGGCGTCCCTCCTTTGCCTGATCCAGCGCCGCTCGCATGATTTCGGCAGTAATGCCGTCAATCTTGATGTCCATTTGCAGGGCGGTGATGCCATCCTGGCTGCCGGCGACCTTGAAATCCATGTCTCCCAAATGATCTTCGTCGCCCATGATGTCCGACAGTACGGCGAAGGCGTCGCCCTCCTTGATCAGGCCCATCGCAATGCCCGCCACCGGCGCTTTTGTCGGTACACCGGCATCCATCAGCGCCAGGCTGGTGCCGCATACCGAGGCCATTGAGCTGGAGCCGTTGGATTCGGTGATTTCCGAAACCACGCGCACCACGTAGGGGAATTCCTCCTGACTCGGCAGGATTGCCTGGACGCCGCGCTTCGCCAACCGCCCATGGCCGATCTCGCGCCGCTTCGGCGAGCCGATCATGCCAACTTCGCCGACGCAATAAGGCGGGAAGTTGTAGTGGAGCATGAAGGAATCCTTATATTCGCCGTCGATTGCATCGATCACCTGGGCGTCACGCCCTGTCCCCAGTGTTGCGACGACGAGCGCCTGGGTCTCGCCTCGGGTGAATAGCGCCGAGCCATGGGTGCGTGGCAGAACCCCCGTGCGGATCGTAATCGGACGAACGGTTTTCATGTCGCGCCCGTCGATTCGACTCTTCGCGGTCAGAATATTGCTGCGCACGACTTCGTATTCCAAGCGCTCCAACATGTCGCGTACCGCACTTTCCGCATGTTGTCCATCCTGGGTCAGGGTCTGAACCGTGGCGATGCGGATGGTTTTCAGGGTTTGTTGCCGCACCTGTTTTTCCGCAATCCGATACGCCTGGGCGATCTGTTCTTTCGCTGCGTTGGCAACCGCCTGCTTGAGCTGCTCGTCAATCACCGGCGCCGTCCAGTCCCAAGGCTGGACGCCGGCCATTCCGGCGAGTTCATTAATGGCGTTGATGGCTACCTGCATGTGCTCATGGCCGAACAACACCGCTCCCAGCATGACCTCCTCCGTCAGCATCTTCGCTTCGGACTCGACCATCAACACGGCCTTTTCAGTGCCGGCGACGACCAGATCCAGTGCAGAACCTTGCAGCGCCGATTTGCTGGGATTCAACAGATATTTGCCATCCTGATAGCCGACCCGCGCCGCGCCCACCGGACCGCGGAAGGGCATGCCGGAAAGCTTGAGTGCCGCCGAAGCGCCCAGCAGGGCGGGGATATCTGCGTCGACTTCAGGGTTCAGGGACAGAACGGTCGCCACCACCTGGACTTCGTTCGTGAATCCTTCCGGAAACAGGGGACGGATCGGACGGTCGATCAAACGGGCGGTCAGCGTTTCCTTTTCACTTGGCCGTCCTTCCCGCTTGAAAAAACCACCCGGAATCCTGCCCGCCGCATAAGTCTTTTCCTGATAATTTACCGTCAGCGGGAAGAAATCGCCTTCCCTGGTGACTTCCTTCAAGCCGACTGCGGTCACGAGCACTACGGTACCGGCCATGTCCACCATGACGGCAGCGTCGGCCTGGCGCGCGATTTCGCCGGTTTCCAAAATAACGAGGTGATCGCCGTAGTTAAATTCTTTCCGAATCGGATTCACAAGCTTTTCCTTATCAACAGAACAGGTATGATGCTTTCTTATTTATTTCCGCAAACCGAGGCGCTCGATCAGGGAGCGGTAGCGTTCGGAATCCTTGCCTTTCAGGTAGTCCAGTAATTTGCGGCGCTGATTGACTAAGCGCAGAAGACCTTGGCGGGAGTGATGGTCTTTCTTGTTCTGGGTGAAGTGCGGGGTCAGGTAATTGATGCGCGCCGTCAGGAGAGCGACCTGAACCTCCGGCGAGCCGGTATCGTTCGCTGCCCGCTGATATTGCTCCATCACGGCGCGTTTCTCTACTGTGGTATAGGGCATAATTGAACTCCTAGAAAATGAATCGCGAATAAATGCTGGATTTTACGTTTTCAGTACACTGGAAACAAGGCAAAAACGGTTTTATGAATCGGCACCGCAAATCGAGGCGCCGGATTTCAGCGCTGCAAAGTGCTGAACCAGGCGACGGGGAGTGATTCTGCCGTCGTCCATCACCTCCCCGACTCCCAAAAAAGTATCCTGCGGAGAGTAAAGTCTGAGCATTCCGTGATGCGGGGCTTTACACACCAGAACCGGCTGTCCGCGACGCAGAAGGAACGCCAACTCCTCGCCGACTGCAACGGCTGGCAGAGCTGAGACCATCCGTTCCAGAGGCAGGAGCATCGCCAGCCGCCCCTCATCGGCAAGCGCCTCGAACTGCTCAAGACCTATTGACTGAGCGATGGATAAGTCGCCTACTGCCGTCCTGTGCAGGCGCTCCACATGGGCACCACAGCGAAGTGTCTCACCGATATCCTCGGCCAGGCTCCGGATATATGTCCCCTTGGAACAATGTACGTCGAGATCCAGATGTCGTGGTCCGAAATCCATCAACCGCAATGCGTAGATACTGACCTGACGGGCCGGTCGCTCCACTTGAATGCCCCTGCGGGCCAATTCGTAAAGCCTGACACCGTGATGCTTGAGTGCGGAATGCATGGGCGGCACCTGAGCGATCTGCCCCCGGAATCGTTCCAGCACCCCTTCTATGCTCGCCTCGGTGAGAGTCGGGACTGGCTTTTCCTCCATTATCTCGCCCTCGACATCACCGGTACGGGTCGTTTGTCCCAGACGAAGCAGCACACGGTAACGCTTGTCCGTGTTCAATAAGAACGACGATAGCTTGGTGCCCTCCCCCAGGCAGATTGGTAGCAGGCCCGTGGCGATGGGGTCAAGACTGCCAGTATGCCCGACCTTGCGGGCCTGTAACAGGCGTTTGATACGCTGCACCGCCCCATTGGAAGTCATGCCCGGACTCTTGTCTAAGAGCAGCATCCCGTCAATGTTACGGCCCGGATTGCTGCGGCTCATGAATCGTCGGAAGTAGGGTGCGACTGATTAGTACTGTCCAACTCCAACTGATTGAGCAGGGCATCCATCCGCATACCGCGCTCGATGGATTCATCGTGGACAAAGCGCAGTTCGGGCATGACGCGCATCCGCGTCCGCTTGCCCAGCTCATGCCGGAGCATGGGGACGGCATGAGCCAGCGTCGCCAGACATTGCTTCACCGTCTCACTCGCACCCAAGAAACTGACGAATACCTTGGCCACCGACAAGTCACGCGTAACCTCCACGTCGCTCACCGTCACCATACCCAGGCGCTTGTCCCGGACATGCATTTGCATTAGCTCAGCCAACTCCTTCTGAAGTTGGGATGCGACGCGATCGCTACGAGTGAATTCTCTGGGCATCTTTGTCTTTCGGCTTCGGCTTCGGGATGACGGCAGGCGCGCCGATCAGCGCGTCACCAGCACTTTTTCAAACACTTCGATCTGGTCGCCTGGCTTGACGTCGTTGTAGTTCTTGACGCCGATACCGCACTCCATACCCATCTTCACCTCACTCACGTCATCCTTGAAACGGCGCAAGGATTCCAGCTGACCCTCATAGACCACCACATTCTCACGCAACACGCGGATTGGCAGGTTTCGCTTTACAAATCCATCCGTGACCATACAGCCGGCGATCGCGCCGAACTTCGGCGAACGGAACACGTCGCGGACTTCCGCTATCCCGACGATCTGCTCCTTATACTCCGGCTCGAGCATGCCATTGATCGACTTCTTGACATCGTCGATCACTTCGTAGATGACGCTGTAATAATGCAGGTCGATGCCGCGCTCCTCGATCAGCTTGCGCGCACTGGCGTCGGCGCGCACGTTGAAACCGATCAGGATGGCACTCGAGGCCAGCGCCAGATTGGCGTCAGATTCATTGATGCCGCCCACGCCTCCAGCCACCACCCTGACCTTGACCTTGTCGGTGGATAGCTCGCCAAGCGAGCTGCGCAGGGCTTCCAGACTGCCCTGCACGTCCGCCTTGATGATGAGGTTGAGCTCGATGGCTTCCTCCGTTTCCATTCGCGAGAATACGTCTTCCAGCTTAGTGGCCTGCTGTGCCGCCAACTTGGTGCTGCGGGACTTCTCCTCACGCTGCAGGGCGATTTCGCGAGCCTTGCGCTCATCGGCGACGACGATGAATTCATCGCCGGCATTGGGGGCGGCGGACAGACCCAGAATCTCGACGGGCATCGATGGGCCCGCGTCTTTCAAGGGCTTCCCGTTTTCGTTGAACATGGCGCGGATACGGCCGAACTCCTGGCCGCAGAGGATGAAGTCGCCCTTTCTCAGGACACCCTTCTGCACGAGGATATCTGCGACCGGTCCGCGCCCTTTGTCCAGTTTCGATTCAAGCACCACGCCGGCGGCCGGAACCTGATAGGCCGACTTGAGCTCCAGAATCTCCGCCTGGAGCAGGATGGCATCCAAGAGGCTATCGATGCCCACGCCGGTCTTGGCTGAGACATTCACGAACTGCGTATCGCCGCCCCATTCTTCCGGCACCACACTTAGGACAACCAGTTCCTGCTTGACTCGATCCGGATCGGCATCCGGCTTGTCGATCTTGTTGATGGCGACCACGACCGGCACGCCTGCGGCCCGGGAATGTTCGACCGCCTCGCGGGTCTGCGGCATCACCCCATCATCCGCGGCAACCACCAGCACGACGATATCGGTTACTTTCGCGCCGCGTGCTCGCATCGCCGTGAAGGCGGCGTGGCCCGGCGTATCCAGGAATGTGACCGTACCGCGATCCGTCTTGACCTGGTAAGCGCCGATATGCTGCGTGATGCCTCCGGCCTCGCTGGCCGCGACCCGGCTCTTGCGGATGTGATCCAGCAACGAGGTCTTGCCGTGGTCGACGTGGCCCATGATAGTCACCACTGGCGCTCTAGCCTGCTGTTCGACGCTTCCCTCGACCGCCATACTGGCCATAATTTCGGCCTCTAGGTTATCCTCGGCCTGGACCACAGGCTTGTGCCCCATTTCCTCGACCACCAGCATGGCCGTTTCGTGGTCGAGTGTTTGGTTGATCGTCGCCATGACACCCATGCGCATGAGTGTCTTGATCACCTCCGCCGCCTTGACCGACATTCGCTGGGCCAGATCGGAAACGGTGATCGTTTCCGGCACCATCACTTCATGCACCATGGGCGCGGTGGGCCTTTCGAAGCCATGCTTCTGCTCCGGCAGCACCACGGCTCCGCGAAAGGCCTTGAGTTTTTTGCCCTTGCCCTTGCGCGCCACGTCCAGATGGAACGGCTCGCGTCCTTCCTCTTCGCGTTTGGAACCCCGTTCCGCTCCAGCGGGTGCAGCCTTTTTCTTGCCGCGCCTCGCCTCGATCTCGGCTGCCCTCGCTGCCTCCAACTCTGCCGCCGGTCTGGCCACGGGCATGGCGGGACGGGTTGCTGGTGCCACAGGCCTGCCTGCGGTCGGTCTTGGTGCGGCGGTTGGCGCTTCACCCGCGGAAGGCAGAGGCCGTTTGGCGATTTCAGGCACGGGCGGCTCCAACTCCCTCTCGGGCTGCTCCTTAGCCTGCCTTGACTCTTCCAGAAGTCTTTGTTGCTCGGCCCTTTCGGCTTCCTCGCGTTGCTTGCGGGCCGCTTCCTCAGACTGTGCCCGCATGGACTCTTCTTGTTTCAAGATTCGCAGGGCTTCCTCTGCTTCGACCTCCCTCTGCCGTTCTTCCAGCGCAAGTCGGGCATGTTCCATCTCCAAACGACGTTCGCTGCTTTCGGGGAGTTCGCTGCGTTTCACATAGATGCGTTTCTTGCGGACCTCGACGCTGATCGTCTTGACGGCTTTGCCTGGGACTTTGCCCTGCTTGAGCTCGCTCACCGTCCGGCGTTGGAGTGTCACCTTTTTCGGCTCCGCGCTTTCGCTCTGTTCCTTACCGTGACTCTGTCGCAAATAGCCAAGCAGCTTCAGCTTCTCCGCATCGCTCAGCATGTCGTCCGCGCTACTTACCACCAACCCCGCATCGCCCAACTGCGTGAGCAGCCGATCCAGAGGGATTCCCACCACTTCGGCTAATTGCCTTACTGTCACATCACTCATTGTCTAGCCCCGCTATCAATCAATTCCCTAGCCTTCCGCAAACCAAGACGATCGAGCTTTCATAATCAGGCTCGCCGCCCTTTGCTCGTCCATGCCCTCGACTTCCATCAACTCGTCAACCGACTGTTCCGCCAAGTCATCAACCGTCCGAACCCCGTGGCTCGCCATCCGGTAAGCCAATTCCCGATCCATACCCTCCATGTCGAGCAACTCTTGCGATGGCTCCGTCTCTTCAAGCTTTTCCTCGCTGGCGATGGCTTTGATTAGCAAGGCGTCACGCGCCCGGTTGCGGAGCTCCTCCACGGTACTCTCGTCAAATTCCTCAATCTCCAGCATCTCCTTGGCCGGCACGTAAGCCAACTCTTCGACACTGGAGAAACCTTCCCGCACCAGAATTTCCGCCACGTCCTCGTCCACGCTCAATTGCTCCATGAACGCATTCAAGAGCTTGACCGCCTCCGCTTCATTCTTCTCTTCGGCTTGGGTGGCACTCATCACATTGAGCTCCCACCCCGTCAATTCCGAAGCTAGCCGCACGTTTTGCCCGCCACGGCCAATGGCCTGCGATAGATTTTCATCGGCCACGGCGATGTCCATGCTGTGCTTGTCCTCGTCGACGACGATCGAGACAATTTCAGCCGGCGACATCGCGTTCACCACGAACTGGGCGTCGATTTCGTTCCACAGGATGATGTCGACGCGCTCACCCGCCAGCTCATTCGAAACTGCCTGTACGCGAGAACCCCGCATGCCAACGCAGGCCCCCA
>Ga0209254_10001261_pt1 | contig 22491 bp, 22 predicted proteins | sample FrelakmetDIP11DI_FD_187148 | JGI IMG/M metagenome (GOLD analysis project Ga0209254, IMG submission 187148) | Freshwater lake sediment microbial communities from the University of Notre Dame, USA, for methane emissions studies - DIP11 DI (SPAdes)... | ecosystem: Environmental > Aquatic >...
ACGTCGGCCGGTCCTTCGACGCAGAGGCCGGAGTGGGTGGCGTTGGAAGGGATGTGGTAGGCGCCGCCGGGGGGGACGATGCGTTTTTCTCCGGCAATCGTCAGCTGCAGCTTGCCCTTCAAAACCATGCCGATCTGCTCGTGCGGATGAGCGTGCTCGGGGATGCCGGAACCCTGCGCGATCGTGAAAAAGGCGAGCGTCATGCGCTCGCCGTGGATGGCGCGCATCTCGACGCCCTCGGCGGGCTTTTTGGGCTGAATCTCCTGGATAGCGTAATAGGTCATGGTAGCTTCCTCACGATTTTTCCGCAGACCGCCTGCCGGGACGGGTTGGCCGAGTGGTTCATATTCCGCAGATCCGGCGGACTTCCTCGTTGTCCACCAGCTCGGCGACCGGACCTTCGCAGCGGATGCGGCCGTTGTCGATGATATAGCCATAGTCGCTCAGGCCGAGCGTGAACTTCAAGTTCTGTTCGGCGAGGAGCACCGTCAGGCCGAGCTCCTTCAGCCGGCGGATACGCTCCTCGAAGATCTTGACCATGATCGGTGCCAGACCTTCGGTGGGTTCATCCAGGAGCAGCAGTTGGGGATTCGTCATCAGCGCACGGGCGATGGCGAGCAGCTTCTGCTCGCCGCCGCTGAGCAGCCCGCCCCGGCGCGAGTCCATGGGCTTGAGCGGCGGAAACAGGTCATAGACGCGCTCCTTCGTCCAGCCTTCGGGTCCTGGCACCGGCCGGGCGGCGATCTCGAGGTTTTCACCCACGGTCAAGTCCGCGAAAATCCGCCGATCGTCCGGCACGTAGCCGATTCCCTTGCGGGCGAGCCGGTAGGGCGCTGCACCGGTGACGTCTTCACCGTTTAACCGCACCCGGCCGCGCGACGGCGGCGCCAGCCCCATGATGCTCTTGAGGGTGGTCGTTTTGCCGGCGCCATTGCGGCCCAGCAGGCAGACCACCTGGCCCTTCTGAACCTCCAGGGAGACGTTGAACAGGATATGGCTCAACCCGTAATAGGTATGGATGCCCTGGACTTCCAGCATCTTCAGGCCTCTCCCAGGTAGGCTTCTTGCACCGTGGGGTCCTCACGGACCGCGGTCGGGGTGCCCTGGATGATCGTCTGGCCGTGCTGCATGACCATGATGCTCGTGGCGACATTAAAGACGACGTCCATATCATGCTCGCAGAACAGGATCGTGAGCCCCTGCTCGCGCGCGAGCCGGGTCACGAGACTCATGGCGGCAGCGGTCTCATCAGGGCTCATCCCGGCCGTCGGCTCGTCGAGGATCAGCATTTCGGGCTCGTTGCCGAGCGCGATGGCGATCTCCAGCGTGCGTTTATCGCCGTGGGAGAGCGAGCCGGCCACGTCCAGCTTTTTTTCGATCAGGCCGACGCTTTTCAGAATTCGTTCGGTCTCCTCCACCATCAGGCTTTGGGCCGGCCGAAAAAGTGTTTTGCTCAGGTTCTTCTGGGAAAGAACCGAGACCTGGACATTGCGGAACACGGTCAGCCGGGGGAATATGTTCGCGATCTGAAAGGAGCGGGCGATGCCCCGGCGGCAGATCGCGTGAGCCGGCAGCCGCGAGAGGTCCTCGCCCTTGAACAGGATCTTGCCTTGGCTGGGCTTGAGGTGGCCGGTGATCAGGTTGAAGAGCGTGGTTTTTCCGGCCCCATTCGGGCCGATGACAGCGACGAGGTCGCCCCGGTCGACCCTGAGGTTTGCGCCGTTTACGGCCTTGAAATCATCGAAAGCCTTATGAAGGTTCTCTACCCGCAGCATGGCTTTCTCAGTCCGCGGCCTGGGCAGACGCACGCCGCGAACGGATTCGCGCCCATTCACGGAAGTTGATGCCCATGATCCCCTCCGGCAGGAAGAAGATCAGCAAAATCAGCACGATGCCCAATACGAACGTCCAGTACTCGGTGTAACTGCCGACGAAGGTCTGCAGAAAGACCATGATGGCCGCCCCCACGACCGGCCCGAAGAAAGTGAACCAGCCGCCCAAGAGGCACATAATGAAGATCTCGAGCGAGAGCACCCAAAAGAGCATGTCCGGAAAAATCGAACCTTCCAACACCACGTAGAGCACCCCGGCAACGCCGGCGAAAAAGGAGGCAATGACGATGGCCAACAGCTGGTGGCGGCGCACGTTGATCCCCACCGCCTCGCAGCGCTGGGGATTGTCGCGGATGGCCCGCAGCGTGACGCCGAAGGGTGATTTCAGGATCAGGTACATGACCACCAGGCAGGCCGCCGCGACGAAAAGCAGGAAATAGTAGGTGGGGGTCGCGCCCGAGATCACATCCGGCACCGGTATGCCGTGGATCCCGTCGTCGCCGGCGGTGAGGCTGTACCAGCGCAGCGCGATGATCCAGACGAGGGAGCCGAGCGAAATCTGGAGCATCCCGAAATAAAGCTTGTTCAGGCGTACGCAAAACAGCCCGATGATCAGCCCGGCCACAGCCGCCATCAGCGGACCGGCCAGGAGGGCCATCCCGGCCGGCAGCGGAGTTTTCGCGAGGATCAGGCCGGCGGTGTAGGCCCCCACCCCGTAGAACACGGCATGGTGAAACTGATAGATGCCGCCGTGCCCCACCAGGAGGTTCAGGCTCATCGCGAGCAACGCCCGCGCGAATATCAACCCGAGAATGTAAACGTAAAACCGCGCGGCAAAAAAGGGCACCAGCAACAACACCAGGAAAAGCATAGCGCTCCAGAGAAAACCGGAACGCGCGAAGTTCAGTTTCTTTTCCATGGTGCGCCTTTTTTACCAGACGGATTTTAGAAGTCCTGTGGGCTTGAGGGTCAGGATCACGACCACCGCTAGATATGGGAAAACGATGGCGAACTGCGGCCAGAGCAGCACCCCGAGGGACTGGGAGACCCCGAAGATAAGCGAGCCCACCATGGCTCCCCAGATGTTGCCGAGCCCGCCGATGATTACGATCAGGAAGGCCTCGATGATAACGGTGTGATCCATTCCGAGAGTGATGCTCACGGTAGGCGCCACGAGCGCCCCGCCCAGGCCGGCGAGGAAGCAGCCGAGCACAAAAGCGAAGGCGAAAACCCAGCTCACGTTGATCCCGATGGCCCCCACCATCTCGCGGTCCACCGCCGCGGCGCGTGCAATCTTGCCGATCTTGGTCTTGCTGGAAAAAAGATAGAGCGCCACGGCGACGAGGGGCCCGACGACCAGCAAAAAAAGGTTGTACCGGGGAACGGCCGTGTCGAAGATCGACACCGATCCCTGCAGGACCGGCGGGGCGACGAGTGAGCGGTAATCGGCCCCCCAGGTCATCTTGGTCAGGTCGCCCAGGATAAGGGCGAGGGAGAAAGTGAAGAGCAGCAGCATCAGATGCTCGCGCTCGTAGAGGTGGCTGAAGAGCGCCCGTTCGGCGATGAGGCTGATCAAGGCCACAACGAGCGGCGCCACGATCATGGCCGCCAAGAATCCTACCATGCCTTCTCCGAGGAGCACGGCGATTCCGTGGGCCGTGAAGGCGCCGATCATGTAGAGCGATCCGTGGGCCACGTTCGGCACGCGCAGGACGCCCAGGATGAAGCTCAGGCCCGAGGACACGATGAACAGAATCATGGCCCGGCTCAGCCCGACCAGAACCTGGCTGAAAAAACCTGCGAAAGTGATCGTGACGTCCATGGAATCGACCGGCAAAACGGAACAAACCTGCCCGCCCCAACCCCAATGGGGACGAAGCGGGCAGGTAGCGCCGAAGGAGGGTTATTTGGCCTTGCGCGCCTGGGCGATCTCCTCGCAAGAGGGCATGACCTCCGCCCCGCGAAGCGTGATAATATCTGATGAGATGGCCCCGCCGAACTCCTTGGAGATCTTGGTGGTACCGAGGAACATGGGGTAGACGGCCTGATGGTCGCAGGCGCGCATTTCCACCTTGCCGACCGGGGTGTCCACTTTCAGGCCTTCGACCGCATCGATGAATTTTTCCTTGTCAATCTGGCCGGCCGCACGGAAGCCTTCGGCGATGAGCTGAGCCGTGGTGTAGGCGTTGAAGGCCGGAAATCCCGGCGGGTTGCCGTAGGCCGCCTGGAAGTCCTTCACGAACTTTTTGTTGGCGGCGAGATCCGGGTAGTAATAGTGGTATTGAATGGTGCCCATAACCCCCTCCGGCGCGTTCATGCCGAGCGGCTTCAAGACCGAATGGTCGGTGGCGGTGTGGATCCATGCAGGGGTCTTCATGCCGGTGGCCTTGATAGCCTTGAGCACGTTGGCCATGCTCAGGCCGCCGGTGGCAAAGATGATGCAGTCCGGCTTAGCGGCCTGGATGGCGGTCAGGTAGGGAATCAGGTCGGGCTCGCCGGGCTTCCACCAGGTTTTGCCGATGGTTTCGGCCTCCGGTTTGATCTTGCTCAGGTTGCGCCAGGCGGCGTCGGCGAGCGCGTGGCCGTATTCATAGTCGTCCCCGGCAATCCAGAATTTTTTAAACGGTTTCTGGGAGAGGGCGACCGCCGCCGACTTTCCGGCCATGGCGGTGTTCTCGGCCGTGGAGAAGACATAGCGGTGCCCGGCCTTGCCAGTGATGTTTTCGCTCTTGGCGGTCCAGACGAAAAAGGGGACCTTTTCCTTCTTGGCCACCGCCTCGGATATGGCCATGGAGGCGCCGCTGTTGATGGTGCCGACCAGGACGTCGACATTCTCCTTCATTACGAGCTCCTTGGCCATGTTGAGCCCGATGTCCACCTTGAACTGCTCATCGCGGGTAGTAAAAACGATCTTGCCGCCGAGGACTCCCTGCTTGTTGATTTCATCGACGGCCAGCTTGAACCCGTTGAGCGCATCGTTGCCGAAAACGGCCGCCGGGCCACTGTAAGTATCTACGATTCCGACTTTAATATCGCGCGCCGCGGCCGGCGCCGGCAGCAGCAGCGCTGAAATGACCCACCATCCCGCCATCAGGAGCAGAGTGGCTTTCCACACGTGTCCTCTTTTCATCGAAGCCCTCCCTTCGTGATCAAATTGGATACAGTCGTTCGTCTTATGGATGACGGCCCCGCGGCATGCCCCGCAGGGCCTGCGAATATCCCGTTTTCCCTAATAAGGAAGCCTGTCGAAGTCAAGAAATAAGTTGAAAATCAAAGGGGACTCAGATAATAAGAATCTCCTTTTAAATCCTGTGGGTTGCCACATAACCGTCAGAGGTGATCTATGATTCGGATCAACGAGAACTACCTGAAGCTCCAGGCCTCTTACCTGTTCTCAGACATCGCCAAACGGGTGGCGGCGTTCCAGAAGGCGCACCCCGGCAGGGACGTCATCAAGCTCGGCATCGGCGACGTCACCCGGCCGCTGCCGCCGGCCTGCATACAGGCCTTCCACAAGGCGGTCGACGAAATGGCGCAAGCCGTCACCTTCCGCGGCTACGGGCCCGAGCAGGGCTACGACTTCCTGCGGGAGAAGATCGCCAGGGAGGATTTCCAGGCCCGCGGCGCCGAGATCTCGGCCGACGAGATCTTCGTGAGCGACGGGGCCAAATGCGACAACGGCAACGTGCAGGAGATCTTTGCCACCGACATCACCGTGGCGATCCCCGACCCGGTCTACCCGGTCTACCTGGACACCAACGTCATGGCCGGCCGCACCGGCAGCTTCGCGGACGGCCGTTACGAGGGCGTGGTCTACATGGACTGCACCCGCGAGACCGGCTTCATCCCCGCGCTGCCCGGCCGGAAGGTCGACCTGATCTATCTCTGCTTTCCCAACAACCCCACCGGCGGCACCATTGCCAAACCCCAGCTCAAGCAGTGGGTGGATTACGCCCGGGAGAACAAGGCCATCATCCTTTTCGATGCCGCTTACGAGACCTTCATCCGCGACGAGCGCCTGCCGCATTCGATCTTCGAGATCGAGGGCGCCCGGGAAGTCGCGATCGAATTCCGCAGCTTCTCCAAGCAGGCGGGCTTCACCGGCACCCGCTGCGCCTACGCGGTGGTGCCGAAAGCCTGTACGGCCTATACGGGGTCCGGCGAGCCGCGGCCGGTGCACGCCCTTTGGCTGCGGCGCCACACGACCAAGTTCAACGGAGTGTCCTACCCCGTGCAGCGGGCGGCCGAGGCGGTTTATACCCCGGAAGGACGCACCCAGTGCCGGCAGCTCATCGACGATTACCTGCGCAACGCGGCGCTGATCCGCAAGGAGCTGACGGCCCTGGGCTACGAGTGCATCGGCGGGGAGAACTCACCTTACATCTGGGTGGACGGGAAGATGGATTCGTGGAAGTTCTTCGATCTGTTGCTCGAAAAGGCCAACGTGGTCTGCACGCCCGGGGTGGGGTTCGGCCGCTGCGGCGCCGGCTATATCCGCATCAGCGCCTTCAACGATTATGAAAAGGTGCAGACGGCCATGGAGCGCATCCGCCAAACGATAAAGGCGGCGTGAACAGCCTACGCCGCCTTCATTGTTTAACACAGGGGCACAGGAAAGAGCAGAGTATCGCCGGACATAAAAGGGCGGTTGCGATAACAGCCAACCGCCCTTACTTATCTTTTGTTATAAGGTAGGTCAGACCGCGGCCTTCAGCTTCTTGCCGGCCTTGAATTTGACGACCGTGGCCGCCTTGATCTTGATTTCGGCTCCGGTCTGCGGGTTGCGTCCCGTGCGGGCCTTGCGCCGGCCCTTGGAGAAGGTGCCGAAACCGACCAGGGTGATCTTGCCGTCTTTCTTCTTGAGGGTTTTGACGATCCCGTCGACAAAGGAATCCAGGGCGGCACCAGCGGCGACCTTGGAAATGCCGGCGTCCTTGGCCATGGCCTCGATTAAATCCGCTTTCGTCATTCTGACCTCCTTGGCAAATGGGTGAACTCTGCCTGGAAACTGCTGGTTTGAGGGTTATGGAGCTATCGTCCCGATTTAAGCCAATAGCCCAATATAGAGATCATGTAGGAAAGTCAATAGGAATGTTACCCCTGCTGCCCATGCATCGGGCTTTTCCGCTGGCCGGCCCGCCCCAAAAGGTCGGCCGCGCGCTGCTGAGCGCCGCCCTGCTGCTGGCTGCGATGCTAGTCATGACGCCGGCGGCGAACGCCAGCCCGCCCGGCGATGCCGTCAGGCAGATCATCGAGGACGGACGACGCATTCTGAAGGACCCCTACTATCGGCCGGCCGAGCGCAAACCCCTGCAGCAGGAGCGGCTGCGAGCGCTCCTGTATCGCGACTTCGACTTTGCCGAGTTTTCCCGGCGGGTGCTCGCCGACAAGTGGGCCTTGTTCTCTCCGGCGCAGCGTGAGGAGTTCGTGCAGGTCTTCTCGCGCTTCCTGGCGGATTTCTACCTGTCCCGCCTGCAGCGGTCTTACACGGATGAGACGGTGACCGTCAGCGATCAGGCGATCATCGCATCCGGAAAGGCCCGCGTGCGCGCCAACGTGATCTGGCGCAACCGCAAATTTCCGATCGAAATCCGCCTGCACGACCGCGGCGGGAACTGGAAGATGTATGACCTGAGCGCGTTAGGGATCAGCGCCGTGCAGCTTTACCGGGCCCAATTCCAGGAGATTCTGCGCACCCAGTCCCCGGCGGAGGTCATCGACCTCATCAGGGGCAGGCTGCAAGAGTAGGGTGATCGACGCGCTGCGGGCCTGTTCATTCACCCAGCTGTTTCTTGAAAGCCTCGATGGCGTCGCGCAGCATGCGCCGGATGAAAACCTCCTTATCGCCGCGCGCCAGCTGGTTGTAGGCCCCATACTCCGGGTGGGATTCGGTAAGCTCCGGGGGAGCGAGTCTGGACTGCTGCTTCACAGCTTCGGCGCGCTGGATCATCTCGATCAGGCTGGTGTCCGGGCAAGGCAGGCGGGTCAGCCAGCCCAGGCGTCGCATCATCTCGAAGCGGACATGGTCGGCCAGCAGCAGGTGGATATCGACCACCCGCATCTGCTCCTCGTTGGCGAGGTAGTAGAATTTAACCGCGGGGCCAAGATCCAGCGCGCCCATGATGATCTCGTAAAACGCCGTCGAGCTGTTCTCCCCCGGTTGCGCCAGGGCGAAGAGGGTCTTGTCGGAAAGATCTGACAGGCGCGTGTGCGTGCCGTAGGATTCCCCGAAGCGCTTCTGCCAGGCGGTGAAGCTCCGCTGCTCGAGCGCTTTTTCACGGAACGCCTGCAGATCGACGATTTTGGTCATTCCCGCCCTCCGAGCGAGCGGCCGCGGCTGCGGGGCCGACGACCGTCAATGGAATGAAACCGGCGCACGCGAATCAGGCGCAGAATGCCACCCCTGCGGACCGGCGTCAAGTCGGCGGGGCGGGCTGCCCGTGCGAGCGCTTCACTGCTTGCGCGCGGGCGCTTTTGCCACCCGCATGCCGATGAGACCGATCTCGAACAGCAGGTAGAGGGGCACCGCCATCATGGCGAGGTTGAAGGCATCCGGCGTCGGCGTCAGAATGGCGGAGATGATGGTCAGGGCGAGAACCGCATAGCGCCGGTTTTTCGCCAGGCCCTGATGCGTCAAGACACCGATCCGCCCCAGCAGGATCATGACCAGCGGCATCTCGAAAACGATCCCGAATCCGAAGAGGAACAGCAGGCAGAACGCCGCGAATTTGCGCACGGAGATGATCGCTTCTATGTTCGGGCCCTCGAACTCCAGCAGGAACTGAACCCCGTAGGGCAGAGAGATGTTCATGCAGAAAAGGACCCCGGCATAGAACAGAACGACGGACGCCAGCCAGAATCCCCGCACCATGCGGCGCGTAAGTGATGGGAAGAGGGGCTGGACCCCGGAAAGAAGGGCGTAGAGCATATAAGGCATGCTCGCGAAGACCCCCACGGCGAGAGCGAGATTCAGGAACGTGAACAACGTCTCGGGAATGCCGTAGGCCGCCAGCTTGACCCCCGTCAGCTGCTGAAGGTGCCGCAGGATCGGCTCGGCGAGGTAGTAGCCGGCGATCGAGCAGACGAGCACGGTCGCGCCGATGCGAATGAACGACCGGCGCAGGGTTCGAAGGGTGTCGAAGACCCGGTCGCTCTTCTCGGCAGCGGTTTTATCGGTAGCCTGGTCTGAGCTCATTCTTGTCCGCTTTTCCCCGCAGGAAGCTGCAGGAGCGCTTTTTTTGACAGCAATACCTTTTGGCACGAGGGTTTGGAGTCTGTCAAGGCGACGTTTGAAATCAGGGGATCACGGCGCGGGCCCGGTCATGCCGGAAAAGGCCTGACAGCAAGACCCGCTGACTTTACCCGTAACCAGAGTTCCTTTTCGCGATGACAACCGCCTCCAGGGAGGGCCGCCATGCTTGCACTGTCCATCAACGGCCGACGGTACGAAGTCGATGCCGATCCAGCCACTCCGCTCCTCTGGATCCTGCGGGACGTGCTGCACCTGACCGGGACCAAGTTCGGCTGCGGCGCCGGCCAGTGCTGGAGCTGCACCGTGCTGGTCGACAGCCGGGCGCGGCCGTCCTGCACGCTGCCGGCCTCCGGAGCGGTGGGCAAGGAGATCGTTACCATCGAGGGCGTGGCCGAAGACCACCCGGTCAAGCGCGCCTGGGTCGCGGAGCAGGTGCCGCAGTGCGGCTACTGCCAGCCCGGCCAGATCATGCGCGCCGTGAGCCTGCTGCGCGAGAACCCCGCCCCCAGCCGCGAGGCCGTTCGCAAGGGCATGCACATGAACCTCTGCCGCTGCGGGACCTATCCGCGGATCGAGACCGCGGTGCTGCGCGCCGCCAGGGAGGCCCAGCCATGAGCGCTCCCAGGGAAGTTGCCGTCAGCCGGCCCGACGCCGCCCTGCCTTCTCCCAGGGCTACCGGATTCGCCCGCGGCAGGGCTGCTCCCGTCGGGGGCCTTTCCAATACCTGGCTTGCCGTGCACGCCGACGGCCGGGTGACGCTCATGTTCAACAAGCTGGAGATGGGCCAGGGCACGGCCACCGGGCAGGCCATGATCGTAGCCGAGGAGCTGGACGTGGAGTTGGGAGCGGTGGAGGTGCTCCAGGCGGACCACGACCCCCGTTACAACGACCCGGTCTTCCGGATGATGCTCACCGGCGGCTCCACCGGCATCGCCAACATGATCGAGCCGCTGAGCCACGCCGCTGCGGCGGCGCGCGCCATGCTATTGGAGGCTGCGGCCCGGCGCCTGGGCGTGGCGGCATCCGAATTGGCCACCGAGCCCGGAGTGGTGGTCCACTCCGCCAGCGGCCGGCGCATCCCTTACGGCGAGCTGGCCACCGCGGCGGCGACGCTCCCGGCGCCCCGAGCCGTGAAGCTCAAGAAGCCGGAGCTTTACCGCTACATCGGCAAGGCCGTCCGCCGCCTGGATATTCCCCCCAAGGTAGATGGCACGGCCATCTTCGGCTGCGATGTGCGCCTGCCGGGCATGCTCCGCGCGGCGCTGGCCTGGTCGCCGGTTTATGGGGCCAAACCCGTGGCGTGGGATAAGACGGCGGCCCTGGCGGTGCCGGGCGTCCATGCGGTGCTGGAAACCGAGCTGGGGCCGGCGGTGCTGGCCGCCACCACTTGGGCGGCCTGGAGGGGCCGCGAGGCGCTCAAGACCCGGTGGGACCCGGGAATCCAGGCCGGCCTCTCCGATGAATCCCTGTTCGCCGAGCTGGCCGCCAACTTGGATAAACCGGGCATCGTAGCCAAGCACGCGGGCGATCCCGCCGCCGGGGCGGCCCGGGCCGTAAAGAAGGTCGAGATGACTTTCCGTCAGCCGTTTCTGGCCCACGCGGCCATTGAGCCCTTCAACTGTACGATCCACCTGAAGCCCGACGAGATCGAGATCTGGGCTCCCACCCAGTACCAGACCGGCTGGGTGGACGAAGCCATGCGGCTCACGGGCCTGCCCGTGGACCGGGTGACGCTGCACACCGCGCTGGCCGGCGGCGCCTTCGGCCGGAAGGCCATGCTCGACGTGCTGCGCGCCGCCGTTGGTATCGCGAAGGCGCAGGGCGTGGGGGGGCCGCCGCTGCAGGTGCTCTACGACCGCGCCGAGGAGTTCCGCCACGACTTCCTGCGGCCCGCCACCATGGCCAGGGTGGAAGCCGGGCTGGACGCCGGGGGCGGCATCGGCTTCTGGCGGCAGCGCAACACCGGGGCCTCGGTGCTGGCCGAGCTGCTGCCCTTCATGCTGGCCGAGAACGGCCTGGACTTCACCGGCGTGGAGGGCTCCGAGTGTCAGGACTACATCGTCCCCAATCTGCACCTGGAGTGGGTCCGCCACCAGACGCCGGTGCCCATCGGCTTCTGGCGGTCCGTGGGCCACTCGCACAACTGCCTGGTGCGCGAGAGCGTCATGGACGAGCTGGCGCTGCTGGCCGGCGAGGACAGCCTGGAGTTCCGGCTGCGGCGGCTCAAGAATCCGCGCGCCAAGGGCGTGCTGGAACTGGCCGCCGAGCGCTTCGGCTGGGGCCGGCCGCTGCCCGCGGGCCGCGCCGCGGGCATCGCCTACGAGCTGTCCTTCGGCACCTACGTGGCCCACGCCGCGGAGGTGAGCCTGGACAAGTCCGCCGGAAAAGTTAGCGTGCACCGGGTGGTGGCGGCCGTCGACTGCGGTATGGCGGTGAATCCCTTGGCGGTGGTCATGCAGGTGGAGGGCGCGGCCATCATGGGCCTGTCGGCGTTGCTGGGCGAGGAGGTCGCCTTTGCCGGCGGGGGCATCGCTACGACCATGTTCGGCACGGCCTACCAGATGCTGCGCATGGCCGACAGCCCCCTGGTCATGGAGGTTCACATCGTGGAGAGCACCGAGGCCTGCGGCGGCGCGGGCGAACCCGGCCTGCCGGCGATACTTCCCGCCGTGACCAACGCCCTGCGGCGTCTTACCGGCGTGCGGCATACCATCCTGCCGCTTACCCCGGAACGGCTCAAGGCCGTTGCATAGGCTGCTTGCGCCAGATCATAGCCGCGGCATGAAAAAAGAAACCTGTGCGGGTTGCCTAATTGCGCATATTCTGTCAACAACGTCCCTTAAATTATTTTACGCACGCAATTGCCAGAGCCGCCTCTAATGCGGTTTTGCCTCATCCAGCAGTTTTCGCAACACGTTCGAAAAATCGCTCATGGTCAAGGGCTTGAACACGAAGTCCTTAATTCCGGCCGCGCGCGCTTTTTCCTCGTTTGCCTGGTCGCTGAAACCCGTGCACAGGAGGATCGGGAGGTCTGAACGGACCTCCAGCAGTTTTTTTGCAAGGTTCAGTCCATTCATTTGAGGCATGGTCATGTCGGTGATAACAGCGTCGTACTTGCCCGGGTTCGCGCGGAGGGCCTCGATCGCCTCGAGCGGGCTGGTGCGCGTTTCCACGTGATACCCCAGGCGCTCCAACATCTGCTGCGCCATGTCGATCAGGGCCTTTTCGTCGTCCACGAGCAGAAGCGTTTCGGACCCCCCTGGCAGCCGCGTGTCCCTTTGGGCCGCGGCTTTGCCTTCGCCCTCGGCGACGGGCATGAAGACATGGAAGCTCGTCCCTTTGCCCACCTCGCTGTAAACTTTGATGAAACCGCCGTGGGACTGGACGATTCCGTGGACCACGGACAAGCCCAAGCCGGTCCCCTTTCCCGGGGCCTTGGTCGTAAAATACGGTTCGAACATGCGCTCGCGGACCCGGGAGTCGATGCCCGGCCCGTTGTCGACAACGGTCAGTTTCACGAACTCCCCGGGCTCGACATCATGTTCGAAGCGCGTGTCCTCCGCGGTCAGCACCGTCTTCGCCAGCCCGATTTCCAGCACCCCGTTCTCCTGGTTCTCCATGGCATGCGCGGCATTGGTGCACAGATTCATCAGCACCTGCTGCACCTGGGTGGGGTCCGCCAGGATCCGCCCGGCATCCGCCTGGATGTTCTGCCGCACCTCGATGTTGCTGGGGAGGGTGGCCTTGAGGAAATCGAAGGTTTCCCGCACCACCGGTTTGAGATTGAGGAATATCCGCTGTTGATCGCCACGGCGGCTGAAGGTCAGTATCTGCTTCACCAGCAGCTTGGCGCGGTCCCCGGCGGCAAGGATCTGCTGCAGGCAGGCACGATCCTCCTCCGTCAATGCATCTGACAACTCGATGATGTTGGCGTAGCCGATGATGACGCCCAGGATATTGTTGAAGTCGTGGGCGATTCCGCCGGCGAGCGTGCCAATGGCCTCCATTTTTTGCGCCTGCCGCAATTGGCCTTCAAGCTTCGCTTTCTCCTGATCGGACTGGACGCGAGGGGTGATGTCGGTGACGAATGCGAACGAACAGCCGGTGTTGTCTTTTTTCAGATAATAGGTAGTGATTTCAACCGGAATCGTCGTCCCGTCCTTGTGGCGCTGGTTCGTCTCGATGGTGCGGGAGCCTGTGACGGAGATCTTTTTTAAATGCTGGATCCATTTTTCCGAGGAAAGGGTGGAATCGATATCGAAAATCTTCATCCGCAGCAGATCGTCTTTGGCGTAGCCGAGATTCCGACAAACCTGCTGATTGACGTTCAGGATGCTTCCGTCGTCTGCGACCTGGAGGATTCCGATCGCCGCATGGTTCACACAGTATTGGAACAGCTGCAGCTCTTCATCGGCCTTCTTGCGCGCCGTTTCGTCTTGAACCAGAGAGATGAAATATTGAGGCCGGCCCTCCCGGTCGCGCTGGACGCTGGCCCATATCAGGGTGGAGACGACCGAACCGTCCGCGTGCAGAAAGCGCCGTTCATCCTGGGAGGATGCCAATCTGCCTTCGACTAGGCTCTTTATAAAACGCAGCCGTGAATGGTAGTCGTCCGGGTGGGTGAAGTCGGTCTCCGGCTTGCCGACCATCTCGGTGGGGGTGCGTCCGATCATGCGTGCCAACGCCGAGTTCACTTCGATAAACACCCCGTCGAGGCCGACCAGGGCCATCCCGACGGATGCATTTTCAAAGGCGGTCCGGAAGCGGGCTTCGCTGTCCCTCAGCGCCATTTCGGAAAGCTTGCGATCGGTGATATCTTTCAGGCTGCCCTCGTAGCAGACGATATTGCCTGCCGAGTCCCGGACCGACCTTGCCTGATCTTCGACCCAAATCAGCGAGCCGTCGAAACAGCGCATCAGAAATTCGCTGCAGAATTCGCCGGCCTGGCTTTCGACCATGTTCTGGAACCACTGCCGGTCGCTCGATTTCAGGTAGAGCTGCTCGGCGGGTTGGGATAGAAAAAACTCCCTGTCGGGGCACTTGAACATCTTCAGGAGCATGATGTTGGCATCCAGCGTCCGCCCCTCCGGCGTCGTGCGGTAGAGCCCGATCGGAACGTTGTCGAAAAGGCTGCGGTAATGCTCTTCGCTCTTTTCTAATTCGCGCTGGGTCGTCTTCAGCTTCTTGTAGTTGCTCTTGAGGTATTCGAATTGATTCTTGAGCTGCCTTCGCATGTTGCTGAACGACTGCGCCAGCTCGCCGATCTCGTCCTGGCGTTCGCCGACCTGAGGCGCCCCTTCGGCATCCCAATCGCCCTCGGCCACGCGCCTGGCATCCTCCGCAAGGCGTCGGATCGGGTCCGCAAACCGGCGCGCGGCGTTCTGACTGAACAGGTACACCACCGCCAGGGTCACGCCCATGATGACCATCACCGAAATGCCGATCAATTTGGCCTGTTGGGAAATGTAGTTCCGGTACGCCGCGCTGACCTCCTGCTGCTTTTCCTCGATAAACGTCAGAGGCGCAACGAACTCGTCCGCGCTGATCGTCGCGGCCACCATCAAGACCAGGCCGTCCGGCCGGGGTGCTACCGGAGTCAAGGCCATGAATTTCCTGCGCAGCTCCCCGTTCGGTTCGAGCCAGTCGTAGTAGCCGGAAACGGCCTCTCCGGCGAGGGAAGGCTCGAAAATGGCCCACCAGCTCGGCAGAATCTCCGAGAAAGAGCGCATGTCCACGTTGATCAGTTTGGGATTCGGATGAACGCGCATGATTCCCGTGCCAGCCTCGTAAAGACACGTGTAGCCGGAACCTTCGAAGCGCTGCATGGCAACCGCTTTGAACTCTTCGCTGCTCTGCAGCTGGGACACCTCCATGTCGTAGTGGTCCGAAAGGAAAGAATCGATCTGCGCGGCCACTCGTTGCGCCTTGCTCTGGACGGAATTCCGCCCTAAATCTTCGAGCTGTCTGCGCGCACTGGTACCGATCTGATCGATTGAATTGTTGATCAGGCCGGCAACGTGATGCTCGGCGATGCGGCCTCCAACCAGAATGCAGAGAAAAAAGGTAAACAGGGGGATAAGCGAAAGCTGCAGGTATTGCCGGCGGAGCTTTCCCATCAAGGACCTGGATTTTGATTGGGAGATCGGAATGGAAGCGTTCATCGGATCGGCTAGACCCGGTTCCGCCACAGCGGAAAAAGCCTTTTTGGACCGGCTGCAGGCTGATAGGTGGGGGGTGGTTTCCATCAATGCTAACTATCGGCATATATTTAAATGACTCAATCCGGCGGGTATCAGCCCGGCTTTCCGTGGCCCCCCAATCGGGAGCATGCGGTCCGCACGGACTTGGCTTCTCGGAATGCCAATGGGGATGGGCGTGAACCTGCCGGTTGTGCTGATGGTGGACTTTGAGAGCAGGGCGGGGGAAACGGCCGCAACAGGTGTGGTGTCTTGTCACCAATTGCTGAAGCCAGAAGCCTTGACGCGACAAGAGTTGAGTCAGCGTTTTGTGCAATTAAGTCTACTTCAGTCAACTATGGCCCTAAGTGCCGGCTGGGCAGTGCCATATTTCGTGAGCACGATCTGCCACACCTGGTTGCTGCGGGCGCGGAAGGCGCCGGCACAGGAGAGAAGATAGTAATCCCACATGCGCTTGAATCGGGCGTCGTATTTCGACTGGAGCCGGGGCCAGGCATTTTGGAAGTTGTGGTGCCAGGCCATCAGGGTCCGGTCGTAGTGCGGTCCCAGGTTGTGCCAGTCTTCGACCGCGAACAGCCTCTCGACGGACCGGCTGATCTGGGCGATGCTGGGCAGCATGCCGTTGGGGAAGATGTATTTGGCGATCCAGGGGTCGCATGAGCGGGTGCTCTCGTTGCCGCCGATGGTGTGCAGCAGGAAAATCCCGCCGCCATCGAGACAGCGGTGAGCGACCCGCATGAACGTACGGTAGTTCCGCCAGCCGACGTGTTCGAACATGCCGACGGAGACGATCTTGTCGAACCTTCCCTTCAGCTCGCGGTAGTCGCACAGCAGAAATCGAACCGGCAGTCCCCGGCAGAGTTCGGCGGCATACCGCAGCTGCGCCCTTGAGATATTGACGGCGGTCACCGTGCAGCCGTAGGTTTCGGCCGCGTATTTGGCAAACCCGCCCCAGCCGCAGCCGATGTCCAGGACATGGTCCCTGCGGGCGAGCGCGATCTTGCGGCAGATCAGATCGAGCTTTTTCCGCTGGGCCTGGTCCAGGTCGGCGGTGCCGTCGAAATAGGCGCAACTGTATTGGTTGTAGGGATCGAGAAAGGCGAGGAACAGGTCGTCGCCGAGGTCGTAGTGGCGCTCCGCAACGATGCGGGCGCGCGCTTTGGACTGGAGGTTGAAGAGGACGCCCGGAAGCAGCAGGGGGAGATACTTCAACCCGCCCCTGAAGGTCGTATCCAGCCGCGATTTCAGGACGCGGGATATGAATTCGTCGATTCGGCGGCAGTCCCACCAGCCGTCCATGTAGGCTTCCCCGAGCCCCAGGTTCTTTGCGCGCAGGACGCGTGCAAAAAAGCGTTCGTCGCTCACGCTGATGTCCCAGGGATCCGTCCCGCCGACGGCCACCCCCGCACGGGAAAGCAAGGCCTCGACCATCTGCCGGTGTCGGGTCATATGGTCAACTCCTTGAAATCACTTTACTGAAAGTGTATGACCAACCTAATCCATGTCAGTGTCCGCGAAAATGATTCTCTCAGCCGGCATCATCGTCGTCAGGAAGGAGGAGGGCGGCTGGCAATACCTCTTCCTGAGAGCCTTCCGCAACTGGGACTTCCCCAAAGGTGAAACCCAGGCCGGCGAGTCGCCGCTCGAAACGGCCGTCCGTGAAACCCGGGAGGAAACGGGGATCGTCGAGCTTCGTTTTGACTGGGGCGAGGTTTCCAGGGCGACCGAACCCTACAACCGGGGAAAGAAGATCGCACGGTATTATCTCGCCCGAACGTCTGCGGATCAAGTGGTTTTCAGCGTCAACCCGGAGATCGGCGGCCCTGAGCACCACGAATACCGCTGGCTCTCCGGTGCCGAACTCGAGCGGCTGGCGCCCGACCGGCTTCTGCCGGTGATCCGCTGGGCGCGCGGAATCGTGGAAGGATGATCGACGTCACGGCGGCCCTCTTGATCGAAAACGGCAGGGTGCTGATCGCCCGCCGCAGGCCCGGCGCCTCGCAGGCCGGCCTGTGGGAGTTTCCGGGCGGCAAGGTCCGGCCGGGGGAATCCCCCCAGCAATGCCTCAAACGGGAGATACAGGAAGAGCTCGGCATCCGGATCGCGGTGGAGGAATTCTTCGGGGAGAGCGTCTGGGCTTACGAGGACAGGACCATCCGCCTTCTGGGGTATCGGGCGCGGAAAGAAAGCGGCGAGATGGCGTTGAACGACCATGCCGCGCTGGCCTGGGTGGCCCTGGCCGATCTCGGCCGGTACCGGTTCTGTCCGGCCGACCTGCCTTTCGTCGAAAAACTGCAGAAAATGGAATGATGCGCTTTTGCAGCCAAAACCTCATCCGGGCCGCCGGACTGGCCCTGCTGCTGGCCGCGCTGGCGGCCTTCGATGCCGGCGCGCAGGCGACCAAGCAGGCCGTTCCGCCCGAAGTCGTGCGCCAGCGGGCACTGGAGCGGGATGCCGCCGTCAACCTGTCGCTCGCCAAGAAGTCGATCCAGGAAGACGCCTTCTATAACGCCAAGGTGGCGCTCAACGTCTGGCGGCTCAGCGCGCTGCAGGCCGGCAATTTCGACCGGAAGCTGTATGAAGACCTGCGCAAGCAGCTGTATGAAAAATCCATCCGCGACAACCTGCGCTGCATCGACGTCGCCGTGACGCAGCGCGATGCGCCGGAGGCCAATCTCTGCCTGCGGATCTACCGCCTGCACGCCCAGGAGATCAACGCCTTCGACCCCAAGCGCTACGAGGACCTGCGCGCGCGGGTGAACGGGATCCGCAAGAAAGAAAAATAACCTCGGGAGGACTGCATGAAGATTCTGGGAATCGTTGGGAGCGCGCGCAAAAGCGAAACATCGGGGGTCCACACGCTGGTTCAGACGGTGCTCGAATACAAGTGAGCGGCCTCCTGCTTCTCGTGCGGGTATGGCGAGACCTGCAAGGTCGGCATCCCGGTGTTCCTGCACGGGCCCGGGGTCAAGATCACCGAGGGCATGATCCCGGATGTCGCCAAGCAGCCGCAGGCCATGCAGGCGGCGGCCGAGGCCGGCAAGCTGTTGGGAAAACGCCTGCGGGAAGGGCACGACCGGGGCCGCGTGACTCAGAACATGCAGCAGCGGCTCATGGCGATGTTCGCGCATTCCGCCTGACCGGCGCTGCGTTGGGCTGCGAGCCGCCTTTAGAGAAGTTCGAAGGTCGCCGTGAAATGCCGCAGGATCGGCGGCTCCTGGACGATGCGCACGCCCCGGATCGAATCCCGCCGCGCGAACACCTCGCCGATGCACTCCACCACGTAGTCCATGTGGCTCTGGGTGTAAACCCGCCGGGGGATGGCCAGGCGCACCATCTCGAGCATCGCCGGCTGGAACTCCCCGGTGGCGGGATCGGTCCTGCCGAACATGACACTCCCGATCTCGCAGGCGCGGATGCCGCCTTCGAGGTAGAGCGCGCAGGCGAGCGCTTGACCGGGATATTGCTGCGGCGGGACATGGGGCAGGAAGGCCTTCGCGTCCAGGTAGACGGCGTGGCCGCCGGCAGGCTTGAAAACCGGCACCCCCAATCCATCGAGCTTCTCCACCACGTACTCGGTGGAGCGGATGCGGTATCTCAGGTAGTCTTCGTCCACCACCTCCTCGAGCCCCTGGGCGAAGGCCTCCAGGTCGCGGCCGGCCAGGCCGCCGTAGGTCGGGAACCCTTCGGTGACGATCAGGATGTTGCGCGCCCGGCGGGCCAGATCGTCGTCGTTCATGGCCAGGAAGCCGCCGATGTTGACCAGCCCGTCCTTCTTGCCGCTCATGGTGCAGCCGTCGGCATAGGAGAACATCTCCTGGGCGAGCTGCTTGACGGATCGGCCCTTGCAGCCCGGCTCGCGCATCTTGATGAACCAGGCGTTCTCGGCGAAGCGGCAGGCGTCGATGAACAACGGTATCTTATAGGAGCGGCAGAGGTCGGACACCCGGCGGATGCAGCCCATGGACACCGGCTGCCCGGCGCAGGAGTTGTTGGTCACCGTGAGCATCACCAGTGGGATATGCTCCGGCCCCTTCTGCTTGAGCAGGCGCTCCAGGGCGGCGATGTCCATGTTGCCCTTGAAGTCCTTGACCAGCGCCGGAACGAGCGCCTCCTTCACCGGAAGATCGGCCGCTTCGGCGCCGCTGACCTCAATGTTGGCGCGGGTGGTGTCGAAGTGGGTGTTGTTGGGGATGATCTTGCCCGCGCCGCCCAGCAGCGCGAAGAGAATCTTCTCGGCGGCCCGGCCCTGGTGAGTGGGGATGATGTGCTTGAACCCGGTCAGGTCTTTGACCGTCTTCTCGAAACGATAGAAACTGCGGGCGCCGGCGTAGGATTCGTCCCCGTCGATCAGCCCCGCCCACTGCCGGGCGCTCATGGCCGCGGTGCCGCTGTCGGTGAGAAGGTCGATGAGCACGTCCTCGGCCCGCACGTTGAAGAGGTTGTAGCCGGCCCTCGCGAGAGCTTGCTCGCGTTCGCTGCGCGAGGTCATGCGTAACGGCTCGACGGTTTTTATTTTAAACGGTTCGACGATGGTCTGAATGGCCATAAGCTATCCTGGGGTTTAGGGGGTGTTTGACGGAAGAAGCCGAAGTTGTGATATGCTATAGTACAAACTGCCATGATGCAATAGAGGACGAGCGGGAGCCGCCCATGAAAGCAGCCGTTCATGAGTACCTCGCAGCCCTTGAGGCCGGCGATGTCGCAAAGGTCCTTTCGCTCTTTTCGGCCGATGGCTGGGTCCTATCCCCATTGCTCGGCCGGATGAGCGCCCAAGAGTTCTTCCCCAAGGTCGTGGCCGCGTCAAGCGCAACCGAGCTCACCGTGCACGATGTGCTGGTCAGCGTCGAAGGCCATCCGCGCGCCGTCGGTTACTTTCTCTACGAGTGGTGGCTCCGGGACGGCTCCAAGGTCGCCTTCGAATGCGCGGATGTCTTCAACTTCAACCCATCCAGCGGCAAGATCGAATCCATGATCATCCTCTACGACACGCACCCGATTCGCCAGTGCGTTGGCGACAAATACGCATGACTCCATTTCAGCAAAGGAGCCGCCCATGAAGAAGCAATGTCTGGCACTGCTGTTGCTGTCCATCGTCACTGCCGGCCCGGGCTATGCGGAACCGCCGCCGGCCGTCTACCAGGAAGCGGTTCGACGCCAGCGGGAGAACAGGTTCAACGAGAACGAGGTCATCAGCTTCGTTTACCAGGTCTACGCCATGTATGACCGGCATGTGCCGGTCGAGCGTTTCCTGCCGCTCCTGGCATCCAAAAATCTGGAAATGCGCTTTCCGGAAACCACCCTGCGCTCGCATGCCGATTTCAAGCGCTGGTACGCCGGCATCGGCCGGGACATCGCCAGCAACACGCACACCATAGAGAGCGTGCAGGTGACTATCCCGGGAGGCGGCCGCTACCAGGCGGACATCGTGGGCGTCTGGCAGGCCGAGACCCGCAAGGGGGAGTACCTCGTTTTCAAGTTCCGCCAGCGCTGGCGGCTGGTGGACGGGCCCGGTCGGCAGCCGATCATCCAGACCTATATGGTGGAAGCGGCAAACTAGACTGAATCCAAAGTGGTTTCGGCCAGGCGGAAGCCATTGCCATGGCGGACAGGATGGGTTTGAAACCGAAGGCCGCCACGCGACCGAAATTGTGGCCTTTGTCACACACCGGCATTGAGACCTCGACGGTCAGTTCGGCCGGGTCGCCGCTCTCGGCGTAAAGATCGCCGGGGCCGTGGCCGACCTCGAAATCGGAGGCTTTCGGCTCCGGCGTCTCCTCGCCGTATCTGATCCCGCCGGGTTTTCCGAAACCGGCCGTGTGGCAATGGTTGACATGGGAAGTACTCCTCCGCTTTGCCAACACCCCTCCCTCCTCTGATCAATCCACCTTGAAAAACGCTAAAGGCAACGATCTCCATTTCCGATAATCAGTACCAGGGGTTCGATTACATGTCTCAAATTGCATCTTTTTGTTATTGCAAGATAATCAAAACGGCTATGGCAGGAATCCTATCTATTAGACCGTCCTTGTCGGGTATCTTCGGCAGGCTCATGGCTGCGGCAGGCTTCAGTCCGTGTGTGGAATACATGGGGCTGCCTTTCTGGCGCGAGCGCATACTGCGGTCGATTCTGATTTCGGGACTCGGTTTATCATTGTTGGCCTATGTTCCCGCCTTGCGAATCGCCTTGAAGGAAAGCCTATGGGATTTGGCGCTGATTGACTCTTGCGCCTATTTGCTGCTTCTGCTCTTCTTGCGGTTCCAGAATGCAAAGTTCCAATACCGCGCGATTGGATCGTTGGCGCTTATTTATTTGGTGGGCTTATTTATCATTTTAAGGATCGGCGTCGTCAGCGGAGGCCCTGCCTGGCTGTTTTCGGCCGCCGTGCTGGCAGGCGTGCTGCTGGGCTTGCGGGTAGCCCTGTTCGCCCTGGCGCTGAACACGGTGGCCCTATCGGGGATTGGCTGGCTGATTTCAACCGGAAATTTTGCCCCCCTCGACGGGTTGTTCCAAAACTTTGAAAGAGGCTTTGCCGCCGTAGCCAACTTTCTTTTCCTGAATGCGGTGACGGCATTATCCGTGGCGGCGCTGGTAGAAGGCCTTGAAAACACGACCCGGCAGAAGGAGTTGACGGCCAACAAGCTGGCTCAGGAGAGGGAGGAGCTCGTCAAGGCTAGGGCGACCCTGAGAATTGAAGTCGAAGAACGAAAAGCCTCGGAGGCCGCCCTGCGCGAGAGCGAAGTGCGGTACAAGCTGCTCGCCGAAAACGTCAGCGACGTGATCTGGACCGTGGACCTCGGCCTCCGCTTCACTTATCTCAGCCCGTCAATTGAAAAACTGCTGGGTTACAACGCAGAGCATCTGGTGGGCCGACAGGTAGTCGACTTTCTGGCCCCCGATTCTCAACGGCTGGTTGCCCAAAAGACCGCCCGCTTGAGCGATAGGCTCTTGGAGAACGAAAACCGGCCCTTCGATCTGCAGAATATGGAAATACAAATGATCCGCAAGGACGGTGTTGATATCTGGGCTGAAATCCAAAATAGCTTCTTCCTCAGCGACGGTGGGAGGATCGCCGGCATCATCGGCGTTGCCAGAGATATCACCAAACGCAAGGAATATGAGCAGGCATTGAAAGAAAGCGAAAACAAGTACCGCAACATTCTCGAAAGCATCGACGAGGGATATTATGAGGTCGACCTGGCGGGCAAC
>Ga0209254_10001262_pt1 | contig 22490 bp, 19 predicted proteins | sample FrelakmetDIP11DI_FD_187148 | JGI IMG/M metagenome (GOLD analysis project Ga0209254, IMG submission 187148) | Freshwater lake sediment microbial communities from the University of Notre Dame, USA, for methane emissions studies - DIP11 DI (SPAdes)... | ecosystem: Environmental > Aquatic >...
GACCGGAACGCTGCCAGACAACTGCTTGTCCACCCGACGATGTTCCTCGATTCGCCAAATTCCATATAATGACTATACTTTATATGGTATGTCAAGGCGAAGTATAGGACGGATAAGACCTCCGGCTCGCCGTCGCCGCGATCCGGACCGTATTGCCCCTTGCGCGCAGCCGCTCCCCTGCCGAGGTCTGCAAACTGACCGCAGCAAGAGCGCAACACCCGGTTGAACAGGCCGGCCTGCGGGGAGCGTCTCAGCCCAACGCCCGCGGGCGGGGCCCGGCACGGCGGCGGCCGGCCGCGCGATGAAATCCAGCGCACTCGAAGAACACGTGCGTGGTGCCGTCCGAGTGTACGTGCACAGTGAGGCGATGGAGCACCGTGGTCTTATCCTTGCCTCGCAATGCGGTTGGACGCCGGCGAGGTAAGTCCCTTCAGGCAGAGGTCCAACACCTTGTCGCCACAACCAGGAAAATGCAAGAGCGCAAGACCCGATTGAACAGGGCGGCCTGCGGGGAGCGTCTCAGCCCAACGCCCGCGCGGGCGAGCCGCTCACCCGTCACACCGCGGAAACCTGCTCCCGAGCTACCGCGGCCCCGCCCCGCCCACCGGCCGCAGCACCAGGTCCACGCGGTTCGGCGCGCCTTGCGTCTCTCAGCCGGCGTCGGCGCCGAGCACGCCGTCGGTGAGCCGCACAACGCGGTCGGCGCGCGCGGCCAGCGTGGGGTCGTGCGTGACGATGACGAAGCTCGTTCCGTGCTCGCGGTTGAGCGTCAGCATGAGATCGTAGACGCCGGCGGCGGTCTTGCGGTCGAGGTTGCCCGTCGGCTCGTCGGCGAGCACGCAGGCCGGCTTCGTGACCAGTGCACGCGCGAGCGCCGTGCGCTGGCGCTCGCCGCCGGAGAGCTCGCCCGGCATGTGCTCCAGGCGTTCCGCGAGGCCGACCGCGGCGAGCACTGCGGCCGCTGCCCGCTGCGCCTCCGCGCGCGCCATGCGGCGCACGAAGAGCGGCATGGCAACGTTCTCCAGCGCAGTGAACTCCATCAGCAGGTGATGGAACTGGTAGACGAAACCGAGCGCCTCGTTGCGCAGTCGCCCGCGCTCGGCCTCGCCGAGCTCGGTCATGCGCCGCCCCAGCACCTCGACCTCGCCGGCGGTCGGATCGTCCAGTCCGCCGAGGAGATGCAGCAGCGTGCTCTTGCCGGAGCCGGAGGCGCCGACGATGGCGAGCACCTCGCCCCGGTGCACTTCGAGATCGACGCCATGCAGCACCGGGACGTTGAGGGGCCCCTGCGAGTAGGTCTTCCGCAAGCCGCGGCAGGCGAGCACGACAGGTTCCCCGCCGTCGCCGGGCTGCGCGTGCCGTGGGACGGGAACCTCGTCGCGCTTCATTCGTAGCGCAGCGCTTCCGCCGGCCGCACGCGCGAGGCACGCCAGCTCGGATAGAGCGTGGCGAGGAACGCGAGCACGAGCGAGACGAGCGCGATGGTGACGACGTCGCGGCGCTGCAGGTCGGAGGGCAGCTCGCTGATGTAGTAGACCTCCTTGGAGAGGAACTGCACGTTGAGCAGCCGCTCGAGGAAGGGCACGACGACGTCGATGTTGACGGCGAGCAGCACGCCGAGGATGACGCCGAGGACCGTGCCGATGACGCCGATCAGCGCCCCCTGCACGACGAACACGCCCATGATGCTGCCGGGGCTGGCGCCGAGTGTCCGCAGGATGGCGATGTCGGACTGCTTGTCGGTCACGACCATGACGAGCGTCGCCACGATGTTGAACGCGGCCACGGCGACGATCAGCGTCAGGATGATGAACATGACGTTCTTCTCGATCTGCACCGCGCGGAAGAAGTTCGCGTGGCTGCGCGTCCAGTCGCTCACGTAGATGTCCGGCCCCAGGTTGCGATAGAGGGACGCGGCGACGTCGCGCGACTTGAAGAGGTCTTCGAGCTTGAGCCGCACGCCGGAGACGTTCTGGCCCATCTGGTAGAGCCGCTGCGCGTCCTCGAGGTTCACGAGCGCGAGGCCCGAGTCGTACTCGAACATCCCGACCTCGAACAGGCCGACGACGCGGAACTGCTTGAGCCGCGGCACGAGCCCCGCGGGCGTGACGAGCCCCTGCGGCGCGATGAGCGTCACCCGGTCGCCCGGACCGACGCGCAGCGCGCGCGCAAGCTCCGAACCGAGCACGATGCCGAACTCCCCGGCACGCAACTGGTCCAGGCTGCCTGTCAGCATGTGCTTGCCGATGTCGGCGACCTGGTCCTCCATCTGCGGGACGACGCCGCGCACGATGGCGCCGCGCACGTTCGCCTCGTTCGCGAGCATGCCCTGCGCGTTGATGTAGGGCGCGGCAGCCACCACGTCGGGCTCGCGCTTCACGCGCTCGGCCACCGCCTCCCAGCCGGCGAGGGAGTTGTCCGGGCCGGTGACGAGCACGTGCGAAGCCACGCCCAGGATGCGCGCGCGCAGCTCCTGCTGGAAGCCGTTCATGACCGAGAGCACGACGATCAGCGCCGCGACGCCGAGCGCGATGCCGAGCATCGAGATGAGCGAGATGAACGAGATGAAGTGGTTGCGGCGCTTGGCGCGGGTGTAGCGCAGGCCGATGAAGAGCTCGTACAGCAAGCGGCGCCTTTCGACGAATCCGCGATTGTCCCATATCGCACCGTCGCGAGCCGCCCCTGCATCCGCGGGTGCTGTGGCTCCGTCACGCGCGGGAACGACGGTCCGCACCATGCGCGCCGCGCGCCGCGAAAACGCTTGCCGCACCGTAGGGCCGCCACTAGACTGACTCGCGACATGCATGTGCGTCTCGTCATCCCCGACCTCGCCTGGCCGGGAGAGGCCGCGGAGCTCTACGAGAGCCTCGTCGTTCCCGCTCTCGCGCATCTCGCCTCCAAGGGACGCCGGACCCGCTCGCCGGGCAAGAGCCTCGAGGCGTGGCTCCTCGAGACGTTCCAGGTCGACTTCGGCGACGACCTGCCCGCGGCGCCCTACTCGCTGCTCGCCGACGGCGGCACGCCGGGGACGGACGTGTGGATGCGTGCCGATCCGGTGCACCTCCACGTGACGCGCGACGAGCTGCTCGTCGCCGACGCCCTCACCTTCTCGCTCGAGCGCGTCGAGGCCGAGGCGCTCGTCGAAGCGCTCAACCTGCACTTCGTCGCGGACGGCCTCGCGTTCTTCCCGCTCACGCCGACGCGCTGGTACGTGAAGCTGCCCGAGCTGCCCGCCTTCGCGCCGGCGCCGCTCGGCGCGGCGCGGGGACGTGCGCTCGGCGCCGTCATGCCGCTCGAGCCGGCCTCGTCGCGCTGGCGCACGCTCATGAACGACGTGCAGATGCTCTTCCACGACCACCCGGTCAACCAGGCACGCGAGGCGCGCGGTGCGCAGCCGGTGAATGGCATCTGGCTGTGGGGCGCCGGTCGGCTACGGCCCGCCAAGGCCCGCGCGGCGACGCGCGTGTACGCCGGCGACCCGCTCGCGCGCGGGCTCGCGCTTTCTGCGCAATGCGCGGCCCACGACCTGCCGCCTGGCGCTGCGGGCATCCTCTCCGGGCCGAGCGAGGGCATCGTGCTCGTCGTGCTGGACCACTTGCGCGCTGCCGCGGCCTACGGCGAGGCGGGCGCGTGGCGCGAGGCGCTGGAGACGATCGAGCGCGACTGGTGCCTGCCGCTCGTCGAGGCGCTGAAGGCGGACCGCGTCCACATGGTCACGGTCCACGCCCCGTGCGAGACGACGACGCTCGACTTCGAGACGACGCGGCGCGACCTGCGCGCTTTCTGGCGGCGGCTGCGGCCGATGGAGGAGCTGGTGTGAGCCAGGCGCTCGTCGCCGCGGCGCTCACCCCCGCGCGGGCGCCGCGTCTCGTCGCCCGGCGCGTACCGCTCGCCGCCTTCCACCGTCTGGTCGGCGAGGGCGTGCATCCCTTGCTTGCACGACTGTACGCGGGGCGCGGCATCGCGTCCGCGGTCGACGCGGACACCTCGCTCGCACGCCTGATCCCGCCATCGCACCTCGCGCGCGCAGACGAGGCCGCCGCGCTGCTCGCCGACGCCATCGAAGCGCGCAAGCGCCTGCTCATCGTCGCCGACTACGACTGCGACGGCGCCACCGCCTGCGCCGTCGGCATGCGCGCGCTTGCGGCCTTCGGCGCCAACGTCGGCTTCCTCGTCCCCGACCGCTTCGTGCTCGGCTACGGGCTCACGCCCGCGCTGGTGGAGGTCGCCGCCGCCGCCCGGCCCGACATCATCGTCACCGTCGACAACGGCATCGCGAGCGTGGAAGGCGTGGCCGCGGCGAAGGCGCGCGGGATCGAGTGCATCGTCACCGACCATCACCTCCCCGGCGATGCGCTCCCCGATGCGGCGTGCATCGTCAACCCGAACCAGCCGGGCGACGCGTTCCCGTCGAAGTCGCTCGCCGGGGTCGGCGTGATGTTCTACGTGATGATGGCGTTGCGCGCCGAGCTGCGGCGCCGCGGCGCGTTCGCGTCGCGGCCGGAGCCGAACCTCGCGCATCTGCTCGACCTCGTCGCGCTCGGCACGGTCGCCGACGTGGTGACGCTCGACGCGAACAATCGCATCCTCGTCGCCCGCGGCCTGGCGCTGATGCGCGCCGGCCGCATGCAGCCCGGCATCGCGGCGCTCTTCGCGGTGGCGGGGCGCGATCCGCGGCGAGGCACAGCGCTCGACCTCGGCTTTGCCCTCGGCCCTCGACTCAACGCCGCCGGCCGGCTCGCCGACATGAGCCTCGGCATCGAATGCCTGCTCACCGAGGACATGGGCCGCGCGCTCGCGATCGCGCGCGCGCTCGACGACCTGAACCGCGAGCGGCGCGACGTGCAGGCGACGATGCTCGTCGCGGCGGACGAGCAGGTCGCCGCATACGACCTCGACCGCACCGCCAGTCTGGCGCTGTTCGATCCCGACTGGCATGTCGGCGTCGTCGGCCTCGTCGCCGCCCGGGTCAAGGATCGCGTCCACCGCCCGACGTTCGCGTTCGCGGCCACCGAGGACGGCGAGCTGCGCGGATCGGGCCGGTCGATTCCCGGGCTGCACCTGCGCGACGCGCTCGATCTCGTCTCGAAGCGCGAGCCGGCGCTGCTGCGCCGGTTCGGCGGCCACGCCGCCGCGGCCGGCGTGACGCTCGCACCCGGTGACCTCGGCCGCTTCCGTGCGGCGTTCGGCGCGGTGGTGCGCGAGCTCGTCGGCGAGGACGTCTTCGCGCGCACGCTCGAGTGCGACGGCGGCCTCGAGCCCGAGTACGCCACGCTCGACGCGGCCCGCCTGCTCGATCGTCCGGTGTGGGGTCAGGGATTCGCACCGCCGCTCTTCGCCGACGACTTCGAGGTCGAAAGCCAGCGCCGCGTCGGCGAGAAGCACCTGCAGCTGCGGCTGCGCCGCGCCGGTCGCGTCTACCGCGGCATCGCGTTCGGACGCGATGCGCCTCTGCCCGCCCGCGTCCGGGCCGCTTATCGCCTCGCAAGTGACGAGTGGAACGGGCTGCTCGGCCTGCAGCTCGTGCTCGAGCACGCGGAGGCGCTCGGGCACGCGTGAAATGCGCGGCCGCCGCCGGGCGTCCGCCCCGAGCCCCGTGAGTGCGCGCTCGGCAAGCGAAACCCGAGGCGCCGGACCCGGCGCCTGCCACCGCTGCCGCTCGTCGCCGCCCACGCGACGAAACGCGACCCGGCGGCTCGGTGTCGCCGCCGGCTACGCACCCTTGTCCGGCCTGGACCGGGCGGTCCAAGGGCGCGCCGTTGGCGGTATCCTTGCGGCGCTCTGACGTCACCGGAGATCTGCCATGGAGCGCAAGCGCATCAGCTCGTCGAAGATCCGCGGAGTCGGCTACGACCCGAAGTCGCAGGAGCTGGAGATCGAGTTCAACGACGGGCGGGTGATGGCGTACAGCGGCGTCTCCAGCGAAATCCACCGGCAGCTCATGGCTTCGCCCTCCCCGGGGTCCTTCTTCGAGGACAAGATCGAGGAGGAGTACACGGGGCGCCGCGTCAAATGACGGACGGCGGCTCGAGCCGGCAGGACGCTCGCTTCGTGGCGGACACCGCGACGCCCTGAAGGACGGGGCGGTTGACGCGTCGTCGTGGGGCCTCGCCGCATCGCCGACCTGTCGCACCACCGCCCTTTCTTCATCAACCAGGCCTTCGTCTCGTCATGGCGGACTTCGAGCTCCACAGCGAGCAGGCGCGCGAGATCGAGCGCGAGATCGAGCGCAAGGGCATCGCGCTCGGCATCGACTGGTCGAACGAAGTGCAGGTGCGCGAGCTCGCCCACGAGGCGATGCAGCACTTCGAGGAGCATCTGCACCGGGCCTCGAGCACTCCGCACGACCGCAAGCAGATGGCGAAGGTCGAGCTGTTCGGTCTCGCGGCGCTCATGCTGCAGACGATGACCGAGAGCGCCACGCGCGGATTCGAGACCCACGGCGGCGATGCGTGGAAGGCGTTCGCCCGGGCGCTCTGGGCGGAAAAGGCGCTGCGCGAAAGTTCGCCGGACCGCGGGGAGTAATCCGGCACGCGGCGTGGGCGGGCGGCGGCCGCAGCGCCCGCATGCCCGAGCTCACTGACCTCGCCTCCCCGCCGCCGTACGGTCGCTCCCCCTGTCAGGGGGGGTCAGGGGTAGGGTCAGGGTGGGGGTGCTGACGTCGTACTGGAGATCCGGGCCGAAACACGGTGGGATCGCCCGCGACTTGCGTTTCGCCGCCTCTTTCTCGCCCTCGAAACCTGATCTGCGCTAACGCCGCGCAAGCCGCGGGACGAGCAGCATCCAGAGCGCGAGCGCGACGAAGCAGACGAGCGACCACTGCGGCACCGACAGGCCGAGCAGCGTCCACGCCTTCGCCTCGCAAGTGCCGCCGTACTGGAGCAGCGGCGGAACCCAATCGCCGATGCGGCTCGCGTCGAGCAGCCGCTCGAGCGACGAGCCGGCACATGCAGCGGCGCGCTTCGGGTCGCTCTGCAACCAGAGGTGGTAGACCGCGGTCGCCGCGCCGCCGAGCGCCGCGACCGCGCCGAGCACCGACCACACGCGTATGCCGACGGCCCAGGGCCGCTGCAAGGCGGCGATCAGGGCGATGAGTGCCACGAGCAGGAAGCCCACCCGCTGCACGATGCACCAGGGGCAGGGGTCGAGCCCCTCCCAGAACTGCACGTAGACCGCGAAGCCAAGGATGCCGAGGCATGCCAGGAGCACGGCGATGAACAGGCGGGCGGCGCGGTCGCGGACGACGAGGTTGAGCGATTCGGTCATGCGGAAGGCGGCGGATGGTACTCGCCCGGCCAGCAGGGCTCAAGCGAGGATGCTCTCCGCCAAGGCGGGCCTCGAGCGAACAGCTCTCACCGCAAAGGCGCAGAGGACGCAAAGGGAGAACAACGTTGGGTCGAAACGTATCTGCGACGGGGGACTCGCCGCCGAGGTCCGCGGCAGGATAGCGGCTTACGGGGGCTTGGACGCATCAAGGGAAGCATGCCCGGCAAGGGTGAATCTCTGCCGACCGACCTCGCGATTCTTGCCCCAGCTTTGCGGCCCTTCGCGTCCTTCGCGCCTTTGCGGTGAACCTCCGCGCAGGAAACACCGCGGAAGCTCGCTTTGCCGCCGCCGGTATACTCGCGCCTTTTCCCGGCGGAACTGCCATGGAAGCCGAACGCATCAATGCCCTCGCGGGCGAGCTCGCCGACCTGTCGCGGCGGCTCGCGGAACTGCGGAGGTATCTTTGACTTCGACGCGAAGCACGCGCGGCTAGGGGAGGTCGACCGCCAGCTCGAGGACTCGGGCGTCTGGAACGACCCGAAGCGCGCGCAGGAGCTCGGCAAGGAGAAGAAGACGCTGGAGGCGATCGTCGCGGGCGTGAACGACGTGAGCGGCCGGCTGCGCGATGCCGGCGAGCTCTTCGAGATGGCCCGCGGCGAGGACGACGATGCCACGCTCGAGTCCATCGTCAAGGACGTGCAGGGCGTCGAGAAGACCGTGGCGGAGATGGAGTTCCGCCGCATGTTCTCCGACCCGCTCGACCCCAATCCCTGCTTCGTCGACATCCAGGCGGGAGCGGGCGGCACCGAGGCCCAGGACTGGGCGCAGATGCTCTCGCGCATGTACGCGCGCTACGCCGAGCGCAAGGGCTACAAGGTCGAGCTGCTCGAGCAGTCGGAGGGCGAGGTCGCCGGCATCAAGACCGCGACGCTCAAGGTCGCGGGCGACTACGCCTACGGGCACCTGCGCACCGAGACCGGCATCCACCGCCTCGTGCGCAAGTCGCCGTTCGACTCCAACGCGCGCCGGCACACGTCGTTCGCCAGCGTGTTCGTCTACCCCGAGGTGGACGAGACGATCGAGGTCGAAGTGAACCCCACGGATCTGCGCATCGACACCTATCGCGCGTCCGGCGCCGGCGGCCAGCACGTGAACCGCACCGACTCCGCGGTGCGCATCACGCACGTGCCGAGCGGCATCGTCGTGCAGTGCCAGAACGACCGTTCGCAGCACCGCAACAAGGCGGAGGCGATGGCGATGCTCAAGGCGAAGCTCTACGAGCAGGAGCTGCGCAAGCGCCAGGCCGAGCGCGACAAGCTCGAGGAGTCGAAGACCGACATCGGCTGGGGCCACCAGATCCGCTCGTACGTGCTCGACCAGTCGCGCATCAAGGATCTGCGCACCGGCGTGGAGATCGGCAACACGCAGGGCGTGCTCGATGGCGACCTGGACCCGTTCATCGAGGCAAGCCTGAAGCAGGGGGTCGGCAAGGGCAGTCCTGCCGTGGCAGCGACCGAGGAGTGATCAGGACTCCCCTCCCGCCCCCCGCCCTCACCTCCCCGCTCGCGGGCCGGTCGGGAGCCTGGCTCGCAGGACTCCCCTCCCGCACCCCGCCCTCACCTCCCCGCTCGCGGGGAGGGAGGGAGCCTGCCGCGGCGATCGACGGGCGCAGAGCGCGTTCGACCGCAGCGCATCTTGTGAAATCGCAGCATGACTGAGACGGCTTCGACACCTCCCCAGGACGAGAACCAGATCATCGCCGAGCGCCGCGCGAAGCTCGCGGCGTTGCGCGCGCAGGGGAATCCCTATCCCAACGACTTCCGGCGCGAGCATCTGGCGGGCGATCTGCATCGCGCCTACGGCGCGCTCGACAAGGCGGAGCTCGAGTCGCATCCGATCCATGTCGCTGTCGCGGGTCGCATGATGCTCAAGCGCGTCATGGGCAAGGCGAGCTTCGCCACGCTGCAGGACATGAGCGGCCGCATCCAGGTCTACCTGTCGAACGACGTCACCGGCCCGGAAGCGCACGAGGCGTTCAAGCACTGGGACCTCGGCGACATCCTCGGCGTGGAGGGGACGCTCTTCAAGACGCGCACCGGCGAGCTCACGGTCAACGCGACCTCGGCGCGCCTGCTCGCGAAGAGCCTGCGCCCGCTGCCGGAGAAGTTTCACGGCCTCTCGGACCAGGAGCAGAAGTACCGGCAGCGCTACCTGGATCTCATCACCAGCGAGGAGGCGCGCCGGACGTTCGCGACGCGCAGCCGCCTCATCCAGGAGATGCGCGCGTTCATGGTCGCGAACGGTTATCTCGAGGTCGAGACGCCGATGATGCAGCCGATCCCCGGCGGCGCGGCGGCGAAGCCGTTCGTCACGCATCACAACGCGCTCGACATGACGCTCTACCTCCGCATCGCGCCGGAGCTCTACCTCAAGCGCCTCGTGGTGGGTGGCTTCGAGAAGGTGTTCGAGATCAACCGCAACTTCAGGAACGAAGGCATCTCGACGCGCCACAACCCCGAGTTCACGATGATGGAGTTCTACGAGGCCTATCGCGACCATCGGTACCTCATGGACTTCGTCGAGGAGCTGCTGCGCACCTGCGCGCAGAAGGTGCTCGGGACGCTGCAGCTGCCCTACGGCGATAGCGTCGTCGACCTCTCGCAACCGTTCGCGCGGCTCACGATGGTCGACGCCATGCGCATGCACCAGCCCGACCTGTGCGCGATCGACTTCGACAGCGCCGCCGAGGTGTCGGCGGAGCTCGCGCGGCGCGGCCTCGAGCCCAAGCCCGGCGCCGACGTCGCCGAGCTGCAGCTCCTGCTCTTCGAGGCGACCGCCGAGGCGAAGCTGATCCAGCCGACCTACATCGTCGACTACCCGGCCGTGGTGTCGCCGCTCGCACGCCGCAACGACGCGAACCCCGCGATCACCGACCGCTTCGAGCTCTTCATCACGGGGCGCGAGATGGCGAACGGCTTCTCCGAGCTGAACGACCCCGAGGACCAGGCGGCGCGCTTCGAGGAGCAGGCGCGCGCGAAGGCCGCCGGCGACGAGGAGGCGATGTACTACGACGCCGACTACGTCCGCGCGCTCGAGCACGGCCTGCCGCCCACGGCGGGCTGCGGCATCGGCGTCGACCGCATTGTCATGCTGTTCACGAACAGCCCGTCGATTCGCGACGTCATCCTCTTCCCGCACATGCGGCCCGAAGGTTGACGAAGGACTCCGGGCCGCGCCGGCGAGTAACGCCGGCCGTTGCTCTGGACGGCTCTCGACGCATCGCTCGCGCTCGGCATGCCGACGGCGTTACATTGTCGCGATCGCTCCTTGCTGCCGGACCCTGATGATCCGCCTGACCGACTATCCGCTCGCCGTGTTGCTCGCGGCGTTCTTCGTGCTGTGGCTGTCCGTGCGGGCAGGGTCCGGCGTGCTGCGGCGGCGCGCGGGGCTCGAAGAAGACCTGCGCGAGGACTTCGGCGTCGTCCTGGCCGCCATCATGACCTTGCTCGGCCTCGTCATCGGCTTCAGCTTCTCCATGGCGATCAGCCGCTACGACCAGCGCAAGACGCTCGAGGAGGCCGAAGCGAACGCCATCGGCACCGAGTACGTGCGCGCCGACCTGCTTCCCGCGGCCGACGCCGCCAAGGTGCGCGCGCTGCTGATGCGCTACCTCGAGCAGCGCATCTCGTTCTACACCACGCGCAGCGCGAAGGAGCTGGAAAGCATCAACGCCGAGACGGCGCGGCTCCAGGCCGACCTGTGGTCGGCGGTCCGCACGCCCGCGCTCGCGCAGCCGACGCCGCTGTCGGCGCTCGCCGTCGCCGGGATGAACGACGTGCTGAACTCCCAGGGCTACACCCAGGCGGCGTGGTGGAACCGCATTCCGCGCGCCGCCTGGCTGCTGATGGCCTTGACCGCGGTCTGCGCCAACGTCCTGCTCGGCTTCATGGCGAAGCGGGCCGAGGCCGAGCGGACGCTGCTGCTCGTCATGCCGCTCATGGTGGCCGTGGCGCTCGCGCTCATCGCCGACATCGACAGCCCGCGCGGCGGCGTGATCCGCGTGCAGCCGCAGAACCTCATCGCGCTCGCGGAGTCGCTCAAGGTGCGCTGAAGGCGCGATCGACCTCCGGGCGCAGGCAAAAGGCCGGGCGACCGGCAGCTCCGGCCGAGTGCGTTGCCTGCGGGAGAACTGCGCCGGTCCGGGCGGGTCACACCGCAGGAGTGTGCTGAAAAAGGGGGACACGCCCCTTTCGACCCCGGATCCGGCGGCGGTCGAGCGCTCGGGTGCCTCTTCGAGGAATGCGCAGGAGCTCTCAACAGCCGGCCAGGAAACTCAGATGTCCGTCCCATGACGCCATCGACGATCGAGACCGGCTCCTCCACGCCGGTCGCATGGCACGCGATGACCGCCGCGGACGCGCTCGCCCGTTGCGAGGCCGCTCGCACGGGCCTGACCGCGCCCGAGGCGGAGCGGCGTCTGGCCGTGCACGGAGCCAATGTCATCGACCGGGCGCGCAAGGACGGCCCGCTCGCGATCCTGTTGCGCCAGGTCCGGAACCCGCTCATCTACGTCCTCCTCGCCGCCGCCGCGATTGCGATTGGGCTCGGCAAGACCACCGACGGTCTGGTCGTGCTCGCCGTGGTCGTGCTCAACGCGCTCGTAGGCTTCGTGCAGGAGTACCGCGCGAGCCGGGCCATCGAGGCGCTCCGGGATATGGTGCCGGAGCACGCCCTCACGCTGCGCGACGGCCGTCCGGCGACGGTTGCGGTCGCCGGCCTGGTGCCGGGCGACATCGTGCTCCTTGCCTCCGGGGACAAGGTCCCGGCCGACCTCCGCCTGCTCGAGGTCAAGAACCTCCAGGTGGAGGAGGCGGCGCTCACCGGCGAATCGGTGCCGGTGCAGAAGGCAACCGCCGCCGTGTCGCCCGATGCACCGATCGGCGACCGGAGCACGATGGCCTTCGGCGGGACGCTCGTGACCTACGGTACGGCGTCCGGCCTCGTCGTAAACACGGGCGCACGCACCGAGCTCGGCCGCATCTCGACCATGCTCGCCGAGGCGACCGCCATCGAGACGCCGCTCACGCGCGCGCTGGCGAGCATCGGCAAGATGATCGCGACGGCCGTGATTGCGGTCTCGCTCGTGATCCTCGCCATCGGCGCGGCGCGGGCCATGGCGGCCGGCCTCCCGGCGCTGGACGCCGTGCGCGAGATGCTCATGTTCGCGATCGCGCTGGCCGTCGGCGCGATCCCGGAGGGCCTGCCCGCGGTGGTCACCATCGCGCTTGCGATCGGCGTGCAGCGCATGGCATCACGCCGGGCCATCATCCGCAAGCTCCCCGCCGTGGAGACGCTCGGGAGCACCACCGTCATCTGCTCCGACAAGACCGGCACGCTGACGCGCAACGAGATGACGCTCATCGAGGTGTGGACCCCGGAGCACGGGAGGTGCCGGATCAGTGGCGTCGGCTACGATCCGCGCGGCGAGTTCGCGCGGCCGGGCGTTCCGGGCGGCAGTGCGTCCGCCGACGTGCGGGCGCTGCTCGAGGACGCCGCGCTCTGCAGCGACGCCACGCTAGAGCGCTCGGGAGAGCGCGTCGCCATCACCGGCGACCCCACCGAGGCCGCGCTCGTGGTCGCCGCCGAGAAGGCGGGCGTGACTGTGCCGTCTCTGCGTCGGCAGCGCCCCCGCCGCGACGGCATCCCGTTCGAGTCCGAGCACCAGTTCATGGCGAGCCTGCACGACGCTCCCAACGGCGCTCGCCTCATCCTCAAGGGCGCGCCCGAGGCCGTCTTCCGGCGCTGCACGGGCACGACCTCGGGCGACGCGCTCGCGGCGGCCCAGGCCGAAGTCGAGCGGCTGGCCGCCGGGGGCATGCGCGTGCTCGCCGTCGCCGCCCGGGGCTGGAAGGATCGCGGCCGCCCACTCGCGTTCGACGACGTGGCGAGCGGATTCGCGCTCGTCGGCATCGTCGGCATGATCGATCCGCCGCGCCCCGAAGCGGTGGCCGCGATCGCGGCCTGCAGGCAGGCGGGCATCGCCGTGAAGATGATCACCGGCGATCACCGCGCCACGGCACGCGCGATCGGACGCGACCTCGGTCTCGACGCCGAACGCCCGCTCACCGGCAACGACTTCGCCGGGCTCGACGCGACAGGGCAACGGCAGGCGGCGCGCGGCACCGGCGTGTTCGCGCGCGTCGCGCCCGAGCACAAGCTGCGGCTGGTGCGCGCGCTGCAGGAGGACGGCGAGGTCGTCGCCATGACCGGCGACGGCGTAAACGACGCGCCCGCGCTCAAGCAGGCCGACATCGGCGTCGCGATGGGCATCACCGGTACCTCGGTGTCGAAGGAAGCCGCGGACGTTGTGCTCACCGACGATAACTTCGCGTCCATAGTCGCCGCGGTCGAGGAGGGGCGACGGGTCTACGACAATCTCGTCAAGAGCCTCGCCTTCATCCTGCCGACCAACCTGGGCCTCGCGCTCGTCATCGTCTACGCGGTCCTGTTCTTCCCGTTCGACGCGTCCACCCGCGAGCTGCTGCTGCCCATCCAGCCGACGCAGGTCCTCTGGATCAACCTCGTCGCCACGGTTGCGCTCGCACTGCCGCTCGCCTTCGAGGCGCGCGAGCCCGACGTGATGCGACGCCCGCCGCGCGCCCCCGCGGCGCCCGTCCTCTCGGCCTTCGTCGTGCGGCGCACGGTGCTCGTCGCGCTGCTCATGGCCGGCGGCGCGATCGGCCTGTTCCAGTTCGAGTACGGCAAGTACATCGGGCAGGGCGCGAGCGAAGCGAAGGCGCTCGCGGAAGCGCAGACGATGGCCGTCACCACGGTGATCCTGTTCCAGACGTTCTACCTGCTGAACTGCCGCTCGCTCCGCGACTCGATCTTGGCGATCGGGCTCTTCAGCAACCGCATCGTGTTCGCCGGCATCGCCGCCACCGTCGCCCTGCAGCTCGCGTTCATCTACGCGCCGCCGCTACAGGCCGTTTTCGGCACCGCGCCGCTCGACGGCCGCGATCTCCTGCTGTCCGCGCTCGTCGCGGCGGTCGTGCTGCCCGTGATCGGACTCGAGAAGCGGCTGCTCGGGCGGCGCCAGCCGACCCGGCCCGTCGTCCCGCTCGCCGGGCGCCGATTCTGAATCGCCGGCGTCGCGCTGACTTCCCCAGCCAGCGCGAGCAACGGAGCACCCTCTTGGGCTGCAGCTGCGGGAGCCATTCGTGCGGCAGTGAGCGATGCCGCTCGCGGCAGCGGGCACGCAAGCTGCGCCGGCCGCGGTCACCTGACCGTGACCGCCTGATCAGGCGTCCAGCGAATCCGCGGCCGGCAGAGACGAGCAAGCCCGCGGCGGCGCGACGCACCATGACGAAAGGCAAGAGGGCGAACACCGGAACGGGCGCAGGCAGGTGCTCGTGACGCGAGAGCTGTGTGTTACACCGCACGACGTCGCAATGGGTGTGCGAAGTCTCCGCCGCTGCTTGTGAACGGGGCGTGTCAGCCGCGGGCGAGGTCAGGAAACGGGGCTGGTTGCTCACGCGCCCCGTGAGAGCGGCAGGACGCGAGCACGGGCCCGCGAGCCATCGATCACCACGATCGCGCCCACTTGGAGGTCGGCTTCGAACTGGCCGAGCGCAGCAACGAGAATCTCCCGGAAGGCGTCCGACAGCAGGTCCTGGGACCGGACCTGGATCACGCTCGGCCCGTCGGCGGCGGTGAGGGCGAGCAGCGTTCCGAAATCGAGATCGTGGGTGAGGATCACGAACCCTTGCGCCTTCGCATAGGCCATGACCTCCACGTCGGGCGCGGTTGGCGCGCCGACTGTCGACCAATGCACTGCCTCTCAGCCCTCCCCGGCAAGCAGGTCGCACCAGCCAGGGCTGAGGTTCATGTCGACGAGGATCTTCACGAGGTCGTCAGCGGTACCTCGGATTCCTCCAGCCGCCAGGCAGCGTAAGCAAGCGCCGCCCTGATGTCGGCTGCTTCGATGTACGGGTACGCGGCGAGGATTTCCTCGTCAGTGCGTCCAGCGGCCAGAAGTCCGACGATGGTTGCAACGGTGACGCGCATGCCGCGGATGCATGCCTTGCCCCCCATGACACTCGGGTCGAGGGTGATGCGGTCGAGCGGGTTCACGGGGCGACTCCTTGTACTGCCCGACATTCTCGCATCAACAGCCGCAGGGCCGCGCTGCGGGTGGCAGAAGTTCGGAAACGCCGATCCGTCCGGGTGACGGTCTCAACAACTTGCAACTTGCTATTCCCCCGCGAGCCTGTAACCCACGCCCAGCTCGGTGAGCAGATAGCGGGGCTTCGCCGGGTCGGACTCCACCTTGCGCCGCAGGCTCGCCATGTGGACGCGCAGCGTGTGCGTTTGCTCCGCGTAAGCCTCGATTACCACGATTGCGCAAGCCTGGAGGTCGGCCTCGAGCTGCCGTCCGGGCAGCGACTCGTCCTGTCCTTGACACAGCTTCCTGTCTTGACAAGCCCTTGATGCCAGCGACCCGCAGCTTGATGCCGCACGCCGCCTCGCGGTCCTATAGTGAAGCCACGGACGACGCGGCGGGCAGAACCGCCGCGCCTCGCGCGACAAGACGAACACGACTGCCATGACCCGTCGCACCCGTCTCAACCGCTGCCCGGGGCCGTCGCCCCTCGCGACCGATTCAGCGAAGGCGCCGCCGCACGAAGGCCGCGACGAAGAGGCGGGCGACCGGACGACCCACATCCTCCACACGTGGGTGACCGCCAGGGTGCAGGTCGATCTCGCTCGTATCGCGTCCCTGCCGGTCACCGCGGGGCGGCGCAAGCCGTGAGCGATCCATCACACGCGCCGCCCGACCGAGGCCTATGACCACGGCGCCCGACAGCAGTGCCGAACGGGAGCCACTCCCGTCGGGCGACGATGCCGCATACAGGCCCTTTCGCCCGCGGGTGTACAAGTTCCGCCAGATCATCCTCTGGCCGGTTCAGCTGATCCCGCGACAGGACGGCGCGCAGATCCAGCGGCACTGGGAGGTGCTGTCCTCTCCCGCCGGGAACTTGCCGTGGCGGGAGGTCGCCGACGAGTTCACCGGCGACCCGGCGGAGTTCAGCGAGCGCCACTACAAGGAGTTCGTGACCTTCCTGCCATACGTGCAGCGCTTCCTGTACGGCGAGGGCGGTCCGGACGAGCGCTCGGTCTTCGGGCGCTCCTCGATCAAGGTGTTCCGCCGCCAGGACGTGGCGCAGGCGCGCGTCGTCTTCCCCAACGAATCGGCGGCGACGCTCTTCGACGTCGTCCACGCCGACCTCTACTTCTTCCACGACCTCGACGTCGCGATCCTCGCGATGGAGATCGCCGCCGAGGACCTCTCACTCGCCACGGCGCTCAACGCCATGTACCGCTTCGGCCGCGCCTACCCGACGCACTGGGAGCCGAGCGGTCGCGGCGGCCACTGCGCGGAGCGCGTCGAGTGGCTGGGCCGCGGCGGCGAGGTGCTCGCGACCTCCGACTACGGCGACCGGCAGAAGTACCTCGCGTTCGTGGGCGAGCATCGTATCCCCTGCGTGGCCGCGCACTGGCGCTTCCTCCTCGAGCCGCTGGCGCTCCACCACTCGGGCGAGCGCGGCGGCTTCCGCTACCGCGAGATCGAGTACCAGCGGATGCCGGTGATGGCGTGGCTCGCGTTCGACGACGCCTCGCGGCTCACCCGCGGCGACATGGTCCGCCTCGGACTGGTCACGCGCCCCGGCGACCCGGAGACCCTGCCCTACTCCGAGCGTTTCCTCATCGACTTCGAGTACCGCTACTGCAACGACCGCTACTGGGACCAGACCCGGCCGCACGACTGGCCGAGCACGCGGTTCATGTCGAACGGCCACGCGTTCGTCGTCGTGGGCAACGTCGGCGACGCGTTCTTCACCGACGAGGCGAGCGGGGTGCTCGGCCAGTTCCGCCACCAGCACTTCCTGCTCGGGCTGATCGCACACTTCCACAAGGCGGCGCTGCTCATGCTGTCCGACCGGCTCGTGGTGGCGCTCGCCCGGCTCGACATCCACGGCGCCGAATCGATCCGCCGCTTCAAGCGCGACATCCGCCAGACGATGGAGATCTTCCTGCGCTTCACCCACCGCTACTGGTTCCACGAGGTCTCGGACCAGGCGCAAACGCGGGAGCTCTTCAGGATGTGGTCGGATCACCTCGGCACCGATGGCCTCTATGCCGAGGTGCGGCAGCGGATCATGGACATGGCGCAGTACCTCGACAGCGACCAGCTGCGGCGGCAGGCCGAGACGGTGATCCGGCTCACCGTGGTGACGACGCTCGGGCTGATCGGCACGGTCTCCACCGGCTTCCTCGGCATGAACCTCATCGCCGAGGCCGACAGTTCGCTCCCCCTCAAGCTGTTCTACTTCGTGCTCGTGTTCGTCCCGAGCTTGGCGCTCGTGCTCTACGCCGTGGCGAAGTCCAAACGCCTGTCCGAGGCGCTCGAGACGCTCGCGGACGAGCGAGCCGCGCTTGGCGAGAAGCTGCGTGCCTTCTCTTCCGTCTGGTCACGGAAGCGAGCGCGCCGCCGGCACAAGGCGTAGCGGGGCCGTCGGAACGTACTCCACGGACGCCGGGCGCCGGGCGCCGGCTGAACGCAGCGACGGGTGTGGACAGGGACCCACGTGCAGGATTGCGTTGCAGCGTCGCAGCGGCCGACGCTGAGGCGGCCGGGCGGGGTCGGGACGCTATTCCGCGGCGAGCCGGTAACCGACGCCGAGCTCGGTGAGGAGATATCGCGGCCGCGACGGATCGGCCTCGACCTTGCGACGCAGGCTCGCCATATGGACGCGCAGCGTGTGCGTCTGCTCCGCGTACGCCTCGCCCCACACCTCGCGCAGGAGCTGGCGATGCGTCAGTACCTTGCCGGCGTGACGGGCAAGCGCGGCGAGCAGCCGGTACTCGATGGGCGTGAGGTGTAGGGCCGCGCCTGCAAGCGTGACCCGGCGCGCCGCGAGATCGATGCGCAGCTCGCCGATCTCCAGCGCCGGCTCCCCGGTCTCGGTGCGGGCACGGCGCCGGAGCGCGACGCGGATGCGCGCGAGCAGCTCGGCGGCGCCGAACGGCTTCGTGAGGTAGTCGTCGGCGCCCGCGTCGAGGGCAGCGACCTTCTGCGTCTCCTGGGTGCGCGCCGAGAGCACGAGCACGGGCACGTCGGTCCACTCGCGCAGCCGCTGGATCACCTCCTTGCCGTCCATGTCCGGCAGCCCGAGGTCGAGAATCACCACCTCGGGCTTGCGCATCGCCGCCAGCACGAGCGCCCGGGCGCCGGTCTCGGCCTCGACGACCTCGAGCGACTCCGCCGCGAGCGCGGTGCGCAGGAAGCGGCGGATCTGCGGGTCGTCCTCGACCGCCAGCACCGTCGGCCGCGGCTCGACCGGATCGCTCAAGCGACCTCCTCCGGCGCACGCTCGACCGACTTCAAGCGGGCTGGCAGCGTGAAGCGGAAGACCGCGCCGCCGGCGCCGAGGTTCTCTGCATTGATCGTGCCGCCGTGGAGGTGCACGATGGTGCGGCAGATGGAAAGCCCGAGGCCCACGCCGCTCTGCGCGCCCTCGACGCGCTCGCGGTGGAACTTCTCGAAGATCCGCTCCTCCTCGCCCTCCGGTATCCCCGGGCCCTCGTCGGACACGGCCACCCAGACGCCGCCGCGCTCGCGCCCGGCCGCGATGCCGATCCGTGTTCCGGCGGGCGCGTACTTCGCGGCGTTGAGGAGCAGGTTCTCCAGCACCTGCCCGACGAGGACCGCGTCGACGTGCACCATCGGTAGATCGGCGGGAACATGGGTCTCGACACGGTGGCCGGCAAGCGATGCCTCCAGGCGCGTGAGCACGCCACCCACGATCTCCTCGAGCGGATGCCAGTCGCGCTCGAGCCGCGGCTGCCCGCTCTCGAGGCGGGCCATCTGCAGGACGTTCTCGATCAGCCGTGTCATGCGCTCGGCTTCCGCGCGGATCGATGCCGCCAGCTCCGGGCCCGCGCCCGCGGCGAGGCCGGCATGCCGATCCGCAAGCGTCGAGGCGGCGCCGATGATCGCGGCGAGCGGCGTCCGCAGGTCGTGCGAGATGGCGGCGAGCAGCGCGTTGCGGACGCGCTCCGACTCGGCGTCGACCTGGCTCGCGCGCGCCTCGGCCGCGAGCCGCGCCCGCTCGAGCGCGAGCGCGATCTGGCTGGCGAACGTGTCGAGCAGCCGCTGCTGCTCCGGGACGAACAGCCGGCGCGGGTTTGCCGGCTCGAGGGCGAGCACGCCCACCAGTCCCTGGCTCGCCGGCAGCGGCACGTAGTGCGCCCCGGCGGACGGCAGCGTGTCGGTGCCGAGGCCGGCGCGATCGCCGTGGTCGAACACCCACTGCGCCACGGCGAGGTCGGCGCCGTGGAGCGACTGCGCCTGGCTTTTGCCGCGCGGCAGCCGAATGCGACCCTCGCCGTCGGGGAGCAGGATCACGACCTGCGCATCGAACACCTGCGCGACGTGCTCGACCGCCGTGCGCAGCATCGGCTCCAGCGCCTCGATTGCCGCCAGTTCCCGGCTCATCGCGTAGAGCGCGGCCGTCCGCGTCTCGCGGTAGCCGGCGATGCGAGCCTGTGTGCGCAGGGCCGCGGCCAGACTGCTGATCACGAGCCCGACCACCAGCATGACCGCGAAGGTGACGAGGTACTGGGTGTCGGAGACCGCAAAGCTGAAGCCCGGCGGGACGAAGAAGAAATCGAAGGTGACCACGCTCAGCACCGAGGCAAGGATCGACGGCCCCCGGCCCAGCCGAGCCGCGGCATAGACGACGCCGAGCAGGTAGGTCATGACGAGGTTCGAGAGCTCGAAATGGCCCGACATGAGCGCCGCGACCGCGGTGCAGAGCGCGACGATCGCGACGCTCTTGGCGTAGCCGGGCCAGCGCGCCTTGCGCGTCTCGCGCACGCCGAGGTGCTCCCGGCTTCGCGCGAGCAGCGCGCGCGCCTCCGGCGCGGCCTCGTCGAGGTCGCCGGAGATCACCTGCACGTCGATGCCGGCAGCGAGGTCGAGGAGCCGGTCGGCCACCGAGAGCTTGAGCAGCCGGCGCCAGCCGGTACGAGGATCGCGGCCGACGACGATGCGGCTGGCGTTGTTGGTGCGCGCGTAGGCGGCGATCTCCGCCGCCGCGTCGCCGCCGCCGACCGTCACGGACGCCGCACCGAGCGCCTCCGCGAGCCGGAGGTTGCGCAGGATCCGGTCGCGCTCGGCCTCCGGCAGCCGCTGCAGCCGCGGCGTCTCGACGTACACCGCCGTCCACGTTGCGCCGAGCCGTGCCGCGACGCGCCGGCCGGCACGGATGACGCGCTCGGCGTGCGGGCCGGGCCCCACCGCGACGACGATCCGATCCGACACCGGCCAGGCGGTGCGGATGGCGTGCTCGGCGCGATAGAGCCGCATCTGCGCTTCCACCCGCTCCGCGGTGCGTCGCAGGGCGAGCTCGCGCAGGGCCATCAGGTTGCCCTTGCGGAAGAAGTTCTGCGCGGCGTTCTCCGCGGCTTCCGGCACGTACACCTTGCCCTCGCCCAGTCGCTCCAGCAGCTCGTCGGGCGGCAGGTCGACGAGCTCGACCTCGTCGGCCTCGTCGAACACGCGGTCGGGGACCGTCTCCCAGATGCGCACGCCGGTGATCTGACCGACCACGTCGCTCAACGAGTCGAGGTGCTGGACGTTGATCGCGGTGTAGACGTCGAGTCCGCCGTCGAGCAACTCCTCCACGTCCTGCCACCGCTTCGCATGGCGCGAGCCGGGCGCGTTGGAATGCGCGAGCTCGTCCACGACGACGAGCTGCGCACGCCGGCCGAGCGCCGCGTCGAGGTCGAACTCGGTGAGCGTCACGCCGCGGTAGGCCACCTTCCGGCGCGGCAGGATCTCGAGCCCCTCGAGGAGCGCTTCGGTCTCGGCGCGGCCGTGCGTCTCGACGACGCCGACGACCACGTCCACGCCGTCGGCCTTCTGCTCGCGCGCGGCGAGCAGCATCGCATAGGTCTTGCCGACGCCCGCACAGGCGCCGAGAAAGACCTTCAGCCGGCCGCGCTTCGCCGCGTGCTCCTCGCGCTGCACGCGGGCGAGGAGCGCATCGGGGTCGGGGCGCTCCGCATGTTCCGTCATCTCGTCAGCGAGGCGATGCGCTTCGGGCCTGCATTATTGCAGCCCGGGTCGTCGATCGCAGGCGCGACGCGCCGGGCATCGACCACGGGACGGGTCGCCCGCCGTCTTGCCGGTTCAGTCGCGCAGTCCTGGCGGGCCGCACCGCGTAGGCCACCACGTTTTCCCTTTCGACGTTCACGGCGATGCCCACGTAGCAGCAGTCCATGGCGATTCCCATCCCCGGATGAACGCGATCGCCCGGAGCATTACGGGTTTCGCGCCTGTCCCGCTTTCGAGCCTCACAGCTCGAACAACGCGACGACTTCCGGCGAAGTGACGCACGCGGCGAGTGCCAGCCGGAAGCGGGAATCGGCGAGCTTCTCGGCGACCGCCGCGAGTATGGCGAGATGCGTTTCGTCCGCTTGTTTCGGCACGAGGAGCACGAAGAACTCGGAGACGTCGACGCCGTCGGGGGCGTCGAAGGGAACCGGAGACCGGGGGCGCAGGAACCCCGCGACCGGCTGCGCAAGGGTATCGAGCCGGGCGTGCGGAATGGCGCAACCGTGGCCGAGAGCGGTGGAGCCAAGCGCCTCCCGATTCTTCAGCCGGGCGTTCACCTGTCGGAGCGCGTCTTCGTCGCCACCGGCGAGCAGCCTCGCCGCGTGCGCGAGGATCCCCTCGCGGCTCTCGGCCGGGACGCCGAGGGCGACGCGTTCGGGCAGCAGCAGGCCCCGGAGCGGCGCACTCATTGCGAACAGCCGCGTCACACTGGGCAGCATCGACGCGTACGGGCCGTCAGCGGCTGGCCGCGTCGAGCGCGAGGTTGAGTCGCAGCACGTGTACCCGTGGCTCCCCGAGGAAGCCGAGCTGCCGCCCCTCGGTGTGCTCGGCGACGAGCGCGACGACGCGCTCCGGCGCCAGCCCGCGAGCACGGGCAACACGTCCTACCTGGTAGGTGGCGCCCTCGAGGCTGATGTGCGGGTCGAGCCCGCTGCCCGAGGCGGTGACGAGGTCGACGGGCACCGGCGTCGTGTTCCCCGGATCCGCCGCGCGCAGCTTCTCGACGCGCACCTTGACCGCCTCGAGCAGCGCCGGATTGGCA
>Ga0209254_10001263_pt1 | contig 22473 bp, 20 predicted proteins | sample FrelakmetDIP11DI_FD_187148 | JGI IMG/M metagenome (GOLD analysis project Ga0209254, IMG submission 187148) | Freshwater lake sediment microbial communities from the University of Notre Dame, USA, for methane emissions studies - DIP11 DI (SPAdes)... | ecosystem: Environmental > Aquatic >...
CCTTTGCGCCTATCCGGCAGGCCGCACAGCGCCGCGCGGATCATGCCCACGAGCGTCGCCGCTGTGAAGGTGGGACGCACAGGGGCGGGGGCCGGCTTGAGGACCATCGGACTCTCCAGTAGGTTCTGAAGAGTCCTTCATAACACGATGGGCTTAAATTTAGAACTGCTGGTTCGGCGCCCCGTGATGAGTCACGCGCGCGATCGGCGCTTTCTCGATCATCGAGCAGCAGCCTCCCCGAACGGGAGGCTCATTCCCAGACCGCGAACCAGCACTCCGCAAGGCACAGATGAAGATGCGCGTACTTGGCATTGAGACCTCCTGCGACGAGACGGGAGTGGCCCTCTATGACGGTCAGGCCGGTCTCCTGGCCCAGGCAGTCTACAGTCAGGTGGAGATCCATGCCCGCTACGGGGGTGTCGTGCCTGAGCTGGCCTCCCGGGACCATGTCCGCAAGACCCTGCCCCTGATCCGTCAGGTCCTGGAGGAATCGGGGCTCGCGCCCAAGGCAATCCAGGGCGTGGCCTACACGGCCGGCCCCGGCCTCATCGGCGCCCTCCTGGTAGGCGCGGCCGTGGGACGCAGCCTCGCCTGGGCCTGGGGGGTACCGGCCATCGGTGTGCACCACATGGAGGGGCACCTGCTCGCCCCCCTGCTGGAGGACCCCGCCCCGGCCTTCCCCTTCGTGGCGCTCCTGGTCTCGGGGGGTCATACGCAGCTGGTGGACGTGGAGGGGGTGGGTCATTACCGGATCCTCGGCGAGTCGGTGGACGACGCGGCCGGGGAGGCCTTCGACAAGACCGCCAAGATCCTCGATCTGCCCTATCCAGGTGGGCCTGCCCTGGCCCGTCTAGCCGAGGTGGGGGATCCGGGTCGCTTCCGCTTCCCGCGCCCCATGACGGACAGGCCAGGCCTCGACTTCAGCTTCAGCGGTCTCAAGACCTTCGCGCTGAATACCCTGCGGGAGGAGCTCCCTATCGCCGCCGATCCGGACCAGACCCGGGCGGACATCGCCCGGGCCTTCGAGGAGGCGGTGGTGGATACTCTCGTGATTAAGTGCCGGCGGGCCCTCAAGGAGACCGGGCGCCGACGCCTGATCCTAGCGGGCGGCGTGAGCGCCAACCGACGCCTGCGCAGCCGCATGGACACGGCCATCGGGGCCGCTGGAGCCGAGACCTACTACCCGCGCCCAAGCCTGTGCACCGATAACGGGGCCATGATCGCCTACGCGGGCTGGCAGCGTCTCAAGGCCGGTCAAGCGGAGGGATTAGGCTTCGCCCCGAGGGCGCGTTGGGCGATGGAGTCCCTCACGCCGATCGACTGACGAGCATGGAAAGAACGTCGCGAGCAGCCCCTAGGGACGGCCGGCCCCGATCTTGCCCTCGCTCCCCTCGATGAGATTGCGGATGTTGCTGCGATGGCGCCAGAAGAGGATGCCGGTGACCACGAGCTGCATGCCGATCAGCACCGGCGCCGGCCAATAGACCCAGACGACCAGGGGCGCCAGGGCCATGGAAATCAGGGCAGACAGGGACGAGATCTTCAGCACCTTCGCCACGAAGAGCCAGAGGGCGGCGACCGTGAGCCCGATGGGCCACCAGAGACCGAGTTGGACACCCAGAGCGGTAGCGACCCCCTTACCACCCCGAAACCCAAAGAAGATCGGGAACAGGTGGCCCAGGAAGGCAGCGAGGCCGATGGTCGCCAGCCCCGCGGTCCCCACGCCGAACAGGTGGCCGGCGACCATGGGAATCACTCCTTTGAGGCTGTCCCCCACCAGGGTAATGGCGGCGGCCTTCCTTCCGCCGATGCGCAGCACATTGGTCGCCCCCGGGTTATTGGAGCCCTGGGTGCGGGGGTCGGGGAGACCCAGGAGGCGACACACGATGATGGCGCTCGAGAGGGAGCCCAGCAGGTAGGCGGCGATAAGCAGTAGCGCGGCGGTGAGCATGGGCGCGCATTGGAACCGGGATGGGACCAGGGGTCAAGGCAGGCCTCGTTGGGTGAGCCGCGGCGTGCAAATTGGGGCATCATCCGTCTTGCCATCGGCTGACCATCCTGACCCGGAGCCCCATGGACATCGTCTTCATCCGCGGCCTGAACCTGGACACCATCGTCGGCATCCATGACTGGGAGCGTCATACCCCGCGCCCGGTGGTGATCGACCTGGAGATGGCGAGCGACATCTCCCGGGGGGCCGCGACCGACCGCATCGCCGACGCACTGGACTATGACGCGATCACCCGGCGCTTAACCCGCTTTGTCGGCGAGAGCCGTTTCCAGCTCATCGAGACCCTGGCGGAGGGATGTGTCACCATCCTGCGAGAGGATTTTCAGGTGCCCTGGGTACGCCTCACCCTCCACAAACCCGACGCGGTCGGCGAGGGGGTGGATGTGGGCGTGGTGATCGAGCGCGGGTATCCGCCGACGCAGCCGGCGAGGGGGGGCGTCGACGAGCCCTAGCCGCCGCCCCTGGGCGCTGGAGGGATGCCGCCGATGCGCAGGAGCTGGCTCACCAGCTCGCCGGCCTCATCAGGCTCCGCTTCGCTCCCCGCCGGGGTCCAGGAGTAATCCGGCTCCAGGCGGTAGGATCCCAGGAAGGCGTATGGCGGTCGCCCTCCCCAGTCCGCGGGGGAGAGCATAGAAAAAAAGGATTCACCATCCCCCTTGCCGTAGAGGTGGTAGGTCTTTCCCGGGATGCGCTTGAAGGCGCACTGGGCCTGGTTCAGGGCCTGCTCCTCCCGGGCATCGGCAAGCACTTGTCGAGCCGCCCGCTGCAATGATTGGATCTGGTCCGCGATCACCCGCAGCTTGGCCGCCGTGCGGGCGGACAACAGGGTCTCGGCCTTGGCCACCTCGGCCGCAAGCTCGCCAACCTGGAAGGCGGGGGCAAGGCGGCTCACTGGGTAGGGGGAGCTATGGTCCGGACCTGGATGAAGAGTTGCAGGGGTCTTTGGGCTCTGGGACTCGGTCACGGGCGTTCGGCTTCCTCGTTCTCTGGGTTGAGGCGATTGCTTGGCCCATCGGGGGCGGCTCTAATCGCGGGATGATAAGACTCCGCGGGATCGGTAAGGCGATTGCCGGAGAATCATGTACCAGACCGCGAAGGATTTCCGTCTCCCTTCAAGGAGCGCCGACAGGCGCATAGTCGGGCTATGTGAGCGATGCGACTGTCCGCGCGACGCGGAAGGCGGGCCAAAAGACCAGCGAGATGGTTCATGATTTGACGGAAGTCGCTTAAGGCCTGGACATGACCTCCAAACTCGACCACCTGGACTGGGATCCGCAAGCCCTGGCCATCAGCCGTCGGCTTCAGGCCCTAATCCACGCGGAGATCAAGGCGGCCGGAGGGCGAATCCCCTTCGCTGGCTTCATGGACCTGGCCCTCTATGCCCCGGGCCTCGGCTACTACGTCGCCGGCTCCATCAAGCTGGGGCCCGATGGGGATTTTGTCACCGCATCCGAGGTCTCGCCGCTGTTCGGGGCCTGCGTGGCGACCCAGTGTGCCGAGGCCCTGGAGCGGCTCGACGGGGGCGACATCCTGGAGCTCGGTCCAGGCAGGGGGACTCTGGCCGTCCAAATACTGGAGCGGCTGGACCGGCTCGGCTCCCTGCCCGACCGCTATCTATTGCTGGAACCGAGCCCTGACCTGCGGGAGCGCCAGGGGCGCGCGATCGGCGCGCTGCCCCAGGGACTGGCCCGCCGCTGCCTGTGGCTGGATCGCCTGCCGGAGGGGTTTCGGGGGGTGGTGGTGGCCAACGAGGTGCTGGACGCCATGCCGGTTCACCGCTTTCGGATCGGCGACGGAGGGGACGTCGAGGAGTGCTTCGTCGTGGAGGACGACGGCGAGCTCGCGGAGGTCTGGGGGCCCCTGGGCTCGGCCGGATTAGCGGAGGCGGTGGCCGCGCTCCAGGCCCAGGGGCTGGTCACAGGCCCAGGCTACAGCTCCGAGGTCAACCTAAGACTAGCCCCCTGGGTCTCGGCGCTCAGCGAATCCATGACGGCGGGCCTGGTGCTCCTGATCGACTACGGCTATCCCCAGAGCGCCTATTACCAGCCGGACCGCAGCATGGGCACCCTGATGTGCCACCTGCGCCATCAGGCCCATCCTGATCCCTACTGCCACATCGGGCTTCAGGACATCACTGCCCACGTAGACTTCAGCGCCGCGGCGCGGGCCGGCAGCGCCGCTGGCTTCCAGCTCGCGGGGTTTGCCACCCAGGGGCACTTCCTCATCGGCTGCGGGATCGACCGCCTGGTGCTCGACCCGGACGGCGCCCCAGATCTCGACCTTACGCTGGGGGCCAAGCAGCTCCTTCTTCCGACCGCCATGGGGGAGCGCTTCAAGGTGCTGGGGTTGAGCCGGGCGCTGGAGGGGCCCTGGCGCGGCTTCTCCGTCCGGGACCTCTCCGACCGACTCTAGAGGCCACCCGGTTGTCGCCAGCGAGGCGAGGCGGGCCTGGAGGCGACCCAGGCGGAGCTGCGCCGGTCGGCCCGGTCGGCCAAGTGGTCGCGGGTACGAAGCCGCTGACGTGGCGTCAGCAGGCCCCGGCGCTGCGCTCGATCCCGGCCTCGGCCAGGGCCACGGCACGGAAAATGGCGCGGCCCTTGTTCATGGTCTCCTTCCATTCCAGCTCCGGCACCGAGTCCGCCACGACCCCGGCCCCGGCCTGGATGTGCAGCATGCCGTCCTTAATCACGGCAGTGCGGATGGCGATGGCCGTGTCCATGTTGCCGTTCCAGGAGAGATAGCCCACGGCCCCCGAATAGACGCCACGCTTCACCGGCTCCAGCTCGTCGATGATCTCCATGGCGCGGATCTTGGGGGCACCGGAGACGGTCCCCGCCGGGAAGGTGGCCCGCAGGACGTCGATGGCGTCGAGCCCGTCGGCGAGCTCTCCCACCACGTTGGAGACGATGTGCATGACGTGGGAGTAGCGCTCCACGATCATGCGGTCGGTGACCCGTACGGTACCCACCTTTGCCACCCGCCCGGTGTCGTTGCGCCCCAGGTCGATCAGCATCAGGTGCTCGGCGAGCTCCTTTGGGTCCGCCAGGAGCTCCGCCTCCAAGGCCTTGTCCTCCGCCTCCGAATAGCCGCGCCGGCGTGTACCGGCGATGGGCCGTACCGTGACGACCCCGTCCTCCAGCCGGGTCAGGATCTCGGGCGAGGATCCAACAATCTGGAACTCCTTGAGGTCCAGGAAATACATGTAGGGCGAGGGGTTCAGCCCTCGCAGGGCCCGGTAGAGGTCAAGCGGTGGTGCCTCAAAGGGGATGGAGAGACGCTGGGAGAGCACCACCTGCATGCAGTCCCCCTCCAGGATGTAGTCCTTGATGCGCGCCACCGCCGCCTCGAAGCCATCCTGGGTGAAGCCGGAGACGAAGTCGCCCTCCTGAATGCGCCGCTCGCCCCCCGAGGGTCGCCGCGGCGCCCCGCGCTGCATGCGTTGAATGAGGTCCACCATGCGCGCCTGACCTGCCTCCACGGTGCCCCCCGCCAAGGGATCCAGGTGCAGGATGATGTACATGCGCCCGCTCAGGTTGTCGAACACCACGACCTCGTCCGAGACCAGGAGGAGGATGTCCGGGGTGCCGAGTAGATCCGGGTTGGGGCAGCGGGCGAGCCGGGGCTCGATGTAGCGGATGCTGTCGTAGCCGAAATAGCCCACCAGGCCGCCCGTGAAGCGCGGCATACCCCCGTGGCTGGCGACCCGGAAGCGCCGCTGGAAGGACTGGATCCAGGCCAGGGGATCGGCGCTCTCGGTCTCCTCCACCACCAGGCCGTCCCGCTCCAGGGTGATGCGCTGCCCGCTCACCTTGAGGACGCTGCGGCAGGGGAGGCCGATGATGGAGTAGCGGCCCCACTTCTCGCCGCCCTGCACCGATTCGAACAAATAGGAGTAAGGGCCTTCCGCGAGCTTGAGATAGACGCTCAAGGGGGTGTCGAGGTCGGCTAGGACTTCGCACACGAGTGGGATGCGGTTGTGGCCCTGGTCGGCCAAGGCGCTGAATTCTTCCGGGGTCATCGGGCTCTCCGAGCAGAACGGTGGAGGAGGCAAACGAGGCGAAGGCCTAGCGTCGCCATCGCGACCCGCTCATCACCACCGAACCCGGGAGTCTCATGGTGGAATCCGCTGCCTCTTCACCATCCGATCAAGCCGTGGCGATCAACCCCTTGAGCTCGGCCATGGAGTCGATCACGGCGTCCGGCTCGGCGGCGCGGATATCCTGACCGTGGTTGTAGCCATAGCTCATGCAGATGATCGAGAAGCTCGCGGCCCGCGCCGCCTTCACGTCGCTCACCGAATCGCCGATCATCAGGGCCTCCGCGGGCTCCACCCCGAAATGGGCCGCCGCATGGAGCAGGGGCGCCGGGTGGGGCTTCTTCTCCGGCAGGGTGTCCCCACTCACCACCAGCCCGAAAACATTCAGCACCCCTAGATCCTTGAGCAGGGGCAGGGTGAACTGCGCGGCCTTGTTGGTCACGCAACCGAGCGGATACCCGTTGGTCAGCAGATAGTCGAGTCCATCGCGTACCCCAGGGTAGAGTACCGAGCGCTTGGAGGTGTTCTCCGCGTAGAGGTCCAGAAAGATCGGATAGGCCCGGTCGAAGTCCGCCTCGCTCGGCTCCCCGTCCAGGGTACCAGTCAGGGCCCGGCGGACCAGGCGCTCCACCCCGTTTCCCACCCAGTTGCGCACCACGGCCTCGCCGTGGGGCGAGCGCCCCAGGCGGACCATGAGCTCATCCACGCAATAGGCCAGGTCCGGAACACTGTCCACCAGGGTCCCGTCCAGGTCGATCAGGATCATGTGGGGCTTGATGGGTGGCCGTAGCATGCGGTTACAGCTCCAATGGAGTTGCTACCGGGCCGCCGGGGTCAGCGGCTCACCGCGGCCATGGCCTCGCGCATCTGGCGGATGATGGTGTCGTAGCGGTGGGGATCCCCGTCTCGGCCCTTGCTGAAGATGCCGGAGCCGGAAACGAAGGTGTCGGCCCCCGCGGCCTTGATCTCGGCGATGTTGTCGGCCTTGACGCCGCCGTCGATCTCCAGGCGGATGTCGAGCCCCGATTCATCGATGAGTTTGCGCACTTGGCGCAGCTTGTCCATGGCGGAGGGGATGAAGCTCTGGCCGCCGAAACCCGGGTTGACCGACATCAGAAGGATCATGTCCACCTTATCCAGCACATAGTCGAGGTACGAGAGGGGGGTGGCCGGGTTGAAGACCAGGCCGGCCTTGCAGCCCTCGTTGTGGATGAGCTGTAGGGTGCGGTCGATGTGTTCGCTGGCCTCGGGGTGGAAGGTGATGTAGGTCGCTCCGGCGGCGGCGAAGTCCGGCACGATGCGATCGACGGGCTTAACCATGAGGTGCACGTCGATGGGGGCCTTGACCCCGTGCTTGCGCAGGGCCTCGCACACCAGAGGGCCGATAGTCAGATTGGGCACGTAATGATTGTCCATCACGTCGAAATGGACAATGTCCGCTCCGGCGGCGAGGACGTTGTCGACCTCCTCACCGAGTCGGGCGAAGTCCGCTGAAAGGATGGAAGGTGCGATGAGATCGGTCGCCATGGGGTCCTCCGGGGATTTCGCTGGCCGACCCGGGACTTCGCCGGCCAGTGAACTGATTTGGAAAGCGCTCCACTTTAACCCAAGTAGTGGCGGTTTTCACTCGGCGCGCCGCCATCCTTCCGGGGTGATGTGCGTGGCCGGTGGCCCTCAGGCGACCCGCGCCCGGGTGATGGTCTCGTAGGCCCGGCGGATCTCCTGGGTGCGTTGGGAGGCGAGCTTGAGGGCCTCCTCCGGCGCCCCGCGGGAGATCAGCTTGTCCGGATGGTGGCGGTTCATGAGCCGGCGGTAGGCCCGCTTCACCTCGGCCTCGCTCGAGCCAGGCTCCACCCCCAGGGTGGCATAGGCCCCGGCCAGGGACTGACCAGCGGATGCCCCGGTCCAGCCCCCGCTCGTCCCGGGGCCTCGGCCTGACCGCCCCGATTCCTCGAATCTGCCCCGCGACCAGGCCCCGTTCAGCACCCGCTGCTGGAGCACAATCAGCCGCTCGACCCGCCCGAAGGTGGCGATCGGGACCTGGAGGGCGCGCCGGATGCGCTCCAGGATCTCCCGTTGAGCGGGGGCGGGGTCCCCGTCCGCGTAGGCGGCCCCAATCTGGATCTCCAGGAAGATCTGGCGCAGGGGCCCCTGTCCCAAGCCCGCCTGGCGGAGCTCCGCCAGCGCAGGCAGCAGCTCGAAGGCCGGGGCCTTGCCCTGGTTGAAAAACAGGATGGCAGCCCGTCTCAGGGCCGGGCTCAGCTCCATGCGCCCCATGACAGACTCGGCGAAGGCGATCTCGGGCTCGCCGATTCGGCCGTCGGCCTTGGCCAGATGACCCATAACGGCGAAGGTGGTCTCCAGGAAACATTCCTGGAGGCGGACCCGATCCTTGACCTTGGCACCCCCGAAGAGATCGGCACGCTCGGCGCCACGGTCCAACCCGTGCCCCACCGCGGCACCCAGGATGGCCCCGACGGGCCCACCCAACGCCAGGCCCAGGACACCACCGAGGGCCTTGCCCCACCAGCCCATGACTCCCCCGCTACTTGCCCTTGAGGTATTGCTCGTCGCTGAATGAATAGACCCATTGGGGCTTGAAGGCCACGAGCACGGCCAGGAGCCAGCCATTCAACATGGCCTCCGGCAGGAACATCAAGGGGAAAAAGGGCAGGACCGTCTGATCTAGCTCCGCGTAACTGTAAGCGCCGCTGGCCACCAGCAACCAGGCGGCGAGATAACCCGAGGCCACGCCGACGAAACCGGCGGTAAGGAACCCATTGACCAGCACGTAGACGAAGAAATGCTTAGGGAGATACCAGCGGATCAGGATCAGGAGGGCTTGGGTCAGGGTGATGGGGACCACCCCGCTGACCAAGGCATTGAGCGCGAATCCCTCCCAGCCTGCACCACTATTGAGGGTCACCCCGAGCAGAACCAGGGTGACGGCGATGACCGCGAGGGACCAGCCGAACATCAGGGTGATCGCGGTCACCCCGAGCAGGTGAAACGACAGCCCAGGCTGGACCTGTGCCTCCATGTGCCAGAGGAGCAGGAGGACCACGGTGGTCCCCAGGAAGACGTGGACCTGCTCGGAGTCCCGGAACTTGCGCCAGGGCGCCAGCCGCAGCGCAGTGAGCAGGCTCAGACCGAACAGGATGTTGAGGGCCCAGAGGACGAAGGGGGTGAAGAGTGCGCCGTCGATCGTCATGTTGAGGCTCAGTGAGGCCGAGGCCGCGGGTCCACAAGAAGCGCCGAGCACCGGCAAACATTGCGCCCGCCCCATTGCCGAGAGTCGAGCACCGCCAACCGCTTTAACAAGTACCGGAGAACGCCATGCAGCACAGACCCTTGGGTCGCACCGGCATCGACGTTAGCGTCCTGTGCCTGGGCACCATGACCTTCGGCGAGCAGAACACCGAGGCGCAAGCCCACGATCAGCTCGATCGGGCGCTAGCCGCCGGTATCGACTTTATCGACACGGCCGAGATGTACCCGGTTCCACCCCGGGCGGAGACCCAGGGACTGACCGAATCCTACATCGGCAGCTGGCTCGCCGCTCGGCGCTGCCGCGACCGGGTGATCCTCGCCACTAAGGTGGCGGGTCCGGGGGATTGGATCAACTGGCTGCGTGGAGGCGGCCATCGGCTCGACCGGCGCAACATCGAGGCAGCCCTTGAGGCGAGCCTGCGCCGGCTGCGCACCGACTACGTGGACCTATACCAGATCCATTGGCCGGACCGGGAGACCAACTTCTTCGGCAAGCTGGGATTCAGTCCCGCCGAGGAAGACCAGAGCGTACCTCTTCTGGAGACCCTCGAGGTGCTGGGCGACTTAGTCAAGGCGGGCAAGGTACGCGCCGTTGGCGTCTCCAACGAAACTCCCTGGGGCCTGATGCGCTACCTGGCCCTGGCGGAGCAGCAAGGCCTGCCCCGCATGGCGAGCATCCAGAATCCCTACAGCCTGCTCAATCGCAGCTTCGAGATCGGGCTCGCCGAGGTGGCCATCCGCGAGGAGTGCGGATTGCTTGCCTATTCTCCCCTGGGCTTCGGGGTCCTCTCAGGCAAGTACCTTGGCGGGCAACGACCGGCGGGGGCTCGGCTCACCCTGTTCGAGCGCTTCAACCGCTATTCCAACCCCGAATCGGATCGGGCCACGGCCCAGTACGTGGAGCTGGCCCACCGCCATGGGCTGGACCCGGCCCAGATGGCCCTGGCCTGGGTCACCAGCCGACCCTTCACCACCAGCAACATCATTGGCGCCACCACCCCGGCGCAGTTGGGGGACAACATCCGGAGTGTCGAGCTGCGTCTGTCGGACGAGCTGATCGCCGAGATCGAGGCCATCCATCAGAGCCAGCCGAATCCGGCGCCTTAATCGAGTGGCGAGTCGCGAGTGGCGAGTCGCGAGGGGATGAGGACCCACCCCTCGTTCAGGATGACGCGGACAGGGACAAGGTGGGCGCCGAGGCAGGGACCGTGGACGCACTCGCCGGTCTCCGGCAGGAAGAGGGCCCCGTGGAGGGCGCACTGGATCAGTTCGCCGGTGAGATCCAGGAACTGGCCTGGCCGCCAGTGCTGGGGCGCGCCGGTGTGGGGACAGCGGTTGCGGTAGGCGCGGTGCACCAGCAGGCACTCGACGGGGCCTTCCAGGCTTGGGAGGTCGAATCCTCGGCTGCCCGGGTCCGGCAGCTCATCCAGGCGGCAGATGGAGAGCCCTTCGCTCCGGAATCAAGCTGTTCCGCGAATGAACGCGAATACAGGAAAGGCACTGGGGTCCCCTTCCACAGCCCAGGGGCGGTTTCGAAGGGCGCTCCAGAGCGCGCCCAAGCCGGAGGCCTTCTTCATGCCCTTCGCGTTGTTCGCGCTCTTCGCGGACCTAGAGCCAAGACGCAGGTTCACTGAAAGCCTTCCGCCCGGGCGGCCTCCACCAGGCCGGATAGCCCGACCCGACCGCACTTGATCCCGGCAAGCCGGACCGCCCGGGTGACCGTCTCCGCCGGCGGCAGCCCGCGGAGTAGCCCGTCGATTACCCCGGCGTTGAGCACATCCCCTGCCCCCAGAGTGTCGATTAGACGGCTCAGGGGCTGGGCGGGACAGTGCAGGGGGGCGGCGCCCTGGCTGCACAGCCAGGCGCCATCGGCACCCCAGCCGAGGACCAGGAGTCGGGCCCGGGTGCGTCCGGTCAGCTCGGCCAGGGCCGCGGCGGGATGCGCACCGACGCCGGCGCGCGCCAGCACGAAGGTGCGGGAGATGAGGAGCAGGTCCGGGCCATCCAGCAGGGCATCGATCCCGGGCCTGTCCTTTTCCAGCTCCACCGAGAGAAATGCCAGTGGCGCCTCGCGCCGGACCCGAGCCAGCATGTCCTTGGTCTCGATCGGATTGCGCCCCTCGAAGTGGATCCAGTCCAGGTCCCCCAGGGGTACCTCGGCGAAGTCCGCGGCGGTCAGCTCGGGCAGGTCCCGGTAGTGGACGATGGTGCGACTGCCAGTGGCGCGGCTCAACGCGACATAGGAGGTGGGGGTGATGCCCTCCGGTATGGTGACCGGGTGGCGCAGCTCGATACCAAGCCCGGTGAGATCCGCTTGGATAAAGACCGCCGCGGCGTCATCGGCCAGGATACCCACCCAACCGCAGCGATGGCCGAGCTCCGAGAGCACCGCCAGGGTGTTGGCCGCGTTGCCGCCGCGGGACCGGCGCTGGGTCAGGGCCCGCACCTCCGCGTCCTCCGGCGGGTAACGCTCGACCTCGTTGATTAGGTCCAGGGTAGCGATGCCAACACCGAGGATGCGGGTTGGCAGCGCGGCGAGTGGAGGGTCAGGGGTCACGGGCCACCCGGAACCCGAGGTTATTGAGCCGGGTGTCCGGATCCAGCTTAGTGCGCGCATAGGCGCGCATGGAGGCCGAGGGCTTGTTGAAGGCCCCGCCCCGGGCAACCCGCAGGCGACAGTCCCCGTCCTCGCGCGCTTGGCCATCCGGGGGAGCCCCCTCGTAGCTCGGGTGGTAGCAGTCCGCGACCCATTCCATCACATTACCCGCGGTATCGTAGAGTCCGTAGGCACTCGGCGGGAAGCTCCCGACCGGGGCAGTGGACCTGCTGTCAAAGGGGCTGCCGCAGTCGAAGCAGGCGGCGCGTCCTGGCTCGAGGCCAAAGCCCCACCAATAAGAGCCGCGACCACCGCCCCGAGCGGCAAACTCCCATTCCGCCTCACTCGGGAGCCGGTAACGCTGGCCGGTCTGCCGGGACAGCCAGTCCACGTAGGCCTGGGCGTCGGACCAGGAGACCCCGACCACGGGCCTGTCCCCCCGACCCCAGCCGAAGTCGTCCGGGAGACGTCGGCCGGCGGCCCGAGCGAAGCGGTCGTAGTGCTCGAAGGTGACCTCCTGGATACCAATCCCGAAGGCCCCCACCCGAACCTCCCGTTCCGGCCCGGTATCGCCCCCGGCGAGGGTGTTGTGGCCCATACGAAAGGCGCCACTGGGGAGTCGCGACAGGGTAGGCCCATGGCCTCCAACACTCAATCGGTCACGCAGGGTCGGCGGCGGCTGTTGCGGGGGGCTGACCTGTGCGAACGGTACTGAGGTGGTCTCCTCCTGGACTGCGCCAAGCGGCGACGGCGTCTCGCCCTGGATCTGGGCCTGTGGCTCGGGCAAGTCCGCCGCGGCCGTGGCCTGGACGGCGGGTCCGGCGGGCTCTTCCTGGATCCAGGGGAGACCACCGGTAGCCCCGATGACAAGGCCGGAGATTCCTACTACGACGAGGGCGGAGAGGATCCCCATGGCGTAGCTCCTAACTGAGGTGCTGGATCTGGCTTCGAGCGTTTCATGCGCCGGCAGGTCACCGGTCGGCAAGCCCCGAGACCGCTCCGGGGCTGCACTGGCGGGCCCGCTGAGGTCGAACGACTGCTCCTGGATCAGCGCCAGCTGCTGCTGGAGCCGCAGCACCTCCTCACGGGCCGCCTTGAGCGAGCTCTCCTTGCGCTCGACCTCCTGCTTGAGGCCGTCGAAAACGAGGTGCTGATCCTCCAGCTCGTCCTCCAGACGGCGGCACTCCCCGGTGATCTGATCGAGCGCCTGCTCCTTCTGCCCTAGCGCGCTATGCAGGGTGGCGAGCTCCTGCTGCAGGGCGATGCTCTCGGTCGCGGAGACGACACGGCTCTCGGCCGCATGCTCCCGGTCGGCCAGTTTGCGGTTGAGGCGAGTAATCTCGCGCTCCGCCTCCTTGCGCATCTGCTCCAGGGCGGCACGCAGGTCGACCGCGTTCGCCGCGGGCTCCTTAGGTTCCGTTGGATGGGACATGTTCTCGGTCGAATGGGACTCGTAAGAGGGTTGGATCTTTGCGTCCTGGGGGGACCCGACGCGCCGCAAGCGCGCTGTTGGAAAAGGTTAATCGGCGTCGGGACGGCGGCACGCTCGGATCATCCGCCCCCCGAGTCTCTCCCCCCCTGTCTCCAGAGCGCCCAGGGTCGCGCCACCACACCGATCAGGGCCAGACTGAAAACATAGGCGCGCAAGAAGGCCAGACCCACGGAGGCCAAGAGCCCCAACCCGGCCACCAGGGCTTGGGGAAGATCGGTGAGGCTCCGTTGGAGGTTCTGGACCGACCAGAAGCCTAAGGAATCAATCGCGGACAGCACCGCGGACCACTGGGCTATCACCGCACATCGGATGTCGGGCTCCCGAGCCCCGTGGACTATGACCTCCTGCCAACGCAGGCCCATGACGTTCTCTCCGCTCGAGAGGAAGAGGACAATGAGCGCCTCAAGCCAGAGCAGGACCACACCGCACCACAGGGTCCAACGGCGGGCCGTCACGTACCGATACCGCTCCCGGACCTGACCGGCAAAGGCCCCGTAGAACCGGGGCAGCAACAGCCCCAACAGCAGAACGACCGCGAACGTCAGGGACCACTGCCGGGGGACGAAGGTCAGGGCGCTGACGACCAGGAAGACCGCCAGCACCAGGGACTTGACAGCCGCCAGCGCGACCAGCACGTAGCGGCGCCGGAGGAGTCGGTGAAGGAAACCGCCAGGCTCGAGGCTGGCGTCTATGAAGGCTTGGCGCTTGGCCAGGGCGATCTCGGTCGTGGACAGCGTCAGTACCAGCGTAAACAGGGCGACCAGACCGATGACAGGCAGACAACCGCTGCGCCCCGCCAGGAAGTGCCAGGCCAGCAGGACCAGCCAGACCAAGGCCATGGACAGAAGCCGCGGGATGTCGCTGTATGTCACGCCGTCTTGCCTCCCCTCTATCGCGATGGCGATCCCCTGCCCCGCGGCCCCCGATGCCCTGGGCGTGCGTCAAGACATACCCCATCCCTGAGGGCCATGCCGTGAAGGTCCTCGCGAAAGCCCGCCTAAAATCCGCCTTTGGCGCCTGATGAGGGGTTGACCGCCCAGTGCCTCGCCACCAGAAACGGGCGGTAAGAGGAGCACCTTTTCCCCGTCCTGGATCGGTGTCTCGGCCCTGGTCATCTCCTGGTCAACCGCGACCAGGAGCACCTCAACCTGACTCAGGCACTCGGCTCAGACACCCCCACGCCCCTACAGGCGGATCACCAGTTCGGCGGCGGTGACGAGGTGGATCGGCCGCTCGATGCATGTCGCCAGTCCGATGCCACCGTAGTTCATAATCAGCCTCCAGGTGTTTGAGACCTCGATTCCGTTCAACCACTGTCGGCTCGGTGAGCGACAGGATGTGAGCGTGCCAGGATTTAGGAACGCGAGAACAGGACACGCGTCCCAGGGCCCCCTGTGGCCCAGCCCGCCTTGTCACCCCGGCCCTCGGCGTGTCTAATCGGGTTTAAACGCGCACGACGAGCCCGCCCATGTCCCTACCCGACCTGGCGCCGGTCCTGGAGCAACCGGGGCTGGTGGATGATTATCGGCCCCTGCCCGGGTGCTACGACGAGATGCGCCCGAGCGCGGGCGAGGTGCGCCCTCAGTGGCAGTACTTCCTGGATGCCCTGCGAACCCTGGGCCCCGCCGGCATCGAGGAGCGCTGGCGCGAGGCGGCGCGCATGGTGCGCGACAACGGCGTCACCTATAACCTCAACGGCGACGACCAGGGCATGTCCCGGCCCTGGGAGCTGGATCTGCTGCCGCTCCTGATCCGCAGCGAGGAATGGGCCGAGCTGGAGCGTGGCCTGATGCAGCGCGCCGAGCTGTTCAACCTGATCCTGCTGGATCTCTACGGCCCCCGGGAGCTGATCAGGCGCGGCCTGCTGCCTGCGGAGCTGATCGACGGCTATGCGGACTACCTGCTGCCCTGCCACGGCATCGAGGTGGCGGGCCGCCGCCCCCTGGTCAACTACGCCGCGGATCTCACCCGCATGCCGGACGGACGCTGGCGGGTGATCGGCGACCGGACCCAGAGCCCGCTCGGCGCCGGCTACGCCCTGGAGAACCGGGTGGTGCTCTCGCGCATCCTGCCGAGCCTGTTCCGGGACTCCCACGTCCACCGCCTGGCGGGGTTCTTCCGCTCCATGCGCCGCACCCTGACGGGGCTTGCGCCAGGCCGCGACGGCCACACCCGGGTGGTCATGCTGACCCCCGGGCCCCAAAACGAGGCCTACTTCGAGCACGCCTATCTGGCCAATTACCTGGGCTACACCCTGGTCCAGGGGGGGGACCTTTCGGTGCGGGACGGGGCCCTGTGGCTGCGCACCCTGGGCCGACTGGAGCGCATCGACGCGGTGCTGCGGCGGGTGGACGATGTCTGGTGCGATCCGCTGGAGCTGCGGGAGGACTCCCTGCTCGGGGTTCCGGGCCTGGTGCAAGCGGTGCGCGCGGGCAACCTGGTGGTGGCGAACGCGCTGGGCAGCGGGGTGTTGGAGCACCCAGGGCTCATGGCCTTCCTCCCGGCGCTCTGCCAACACCTGTTGGGGGAGGGGCTGCTGCTGCCCGACATTGACACCTGGTGGTGCGGCAACCGCAAGGCCATGGACCAAGTCCTGGCCAATCTGGACGCCCTGGTGATCAAACAGGCGGGCAAGCTCCCTGGGCAGCGCTGCCTCTTCCCCGCCGCCATGGAGCCCGCCGCCCGCGACGCCCTGATCCGCGCCATCAAGTCTAACCCCCAGCGGTATGTGGCCCAGGAGTGCGTGAAGCCCTCCACGGCCCCGGCCCTGATCGGCCAGCATCTGGAGCCCAGGCCCAGCGTGCTGCGCACCTTCCTAGTTGCGGAAGAGGACGGCTACGCCGTGATGTCCGGGGGCCTGGGCCGGGTGGCGCTCAGCGCCGAGGGGCCCCTGATCACCAGCAAACTGGGGGGGCTGGGCAAGGACGCCTGGGTTCTGGCCTCGGAGCCGGAACGTAAGGAGACCCTGCTGGTGGCCCGGGAGTCCCAGACCCCGGCGGTTACCCAGGAGAGCGAGGTGTCCAGCAGGGTGGCGGACAACCTGTTCTGGATCGGCCGTTATGCGGAGCGCGCCGAGGGACTGGTCCGGCTCCTGCGCATTACCATCTTCAAGCTCGCGGAGCGTGCGGATTTCGGAGGTTCCAAGGGCCAATCCTGCTGCCTACGATCCCTCTTGCAGGCACTCACGAACCAGAGCCAGGCCTTCCCCGGCTTCATCGGCGAGGGGGCGGAGGCGCGCCTGCGCAATCCCCTGCCGGAGATGCTGTCCCTCATATCGGACCCAGCCCGGCTGGGCGGACTCCCTCAGACCCTGCAGGCCCTGGGTCAGGCGGCTTATTCGGTGCGCGACCGCCTCTCGGTAGACACCTGGCGCATCATCAGCGACATCGAGGGGCGCCTGCGGGCCCTGACGGATCGCCCTCCAAGCCAGCTGTCCCTGGCCCTGGACGAGCTGGACCCACTGGTGACCTCCCTGGTGGCCTTCTCGGGGCTGACCCAGGAGAACATGACCCACAACGAGGGCTGGCACTTTCTGGAGGCGGGCCGGCGCCTGGAGCGGGGCTCCTCCCTTGCCGCCCTGTTGCGGTCCACCCTGACGCCCGTGGTCACGGAGCAGGACGAGACCACCCTGATCGAGGCGGTGCTCGGGGTCACCGACAGCCTCATCACCTACCGCCGCCGCTACCGCGCCGGGACCCGGGTGGGGGCCCTGCTGGACCTGGTCTTTCAGGACGAGGGCAACCCCAGAGCCCTTGCCTACCAGCTCGCCAAGCTGGAGCAGTTGGTCAGCGAGATGCCCCGGGGCGACCTGGCGGTGGGTCGCACCCTGGCGGAACGGCTGGTGCTGCGGAGCCTCACGGAGGTGCGGCTCGCGGAGATCGACGCCCTGGCCCAGCCGGACCCCGAGGGTCTGCGCCGGCTGGCCCTGGATGCCATGCTGAAATCCTTGGACGACCAGCTAGCGGCGGTCTCCGATGCCCTAACCGCCCAGTACTTCCGCCATGAGGAGCAGCCCCACAGCCTGCTGCGGCGCCTCGGAGCGGCCGCCTGATGAAGTTCCGCATCACCCATCTGACCCGCTATGGCTATGCGGAACCCGTCTCGCTCTGTCACAGCATCCTGCACCTCAAGCCCCGCCGTACCGGGCTAAAGGGCCAACAGTGCCTGTCCAGCCAGTTGCGCATCGACCCCTGGCCCGCGGTGAATCGGGAGCACGTGGACTTTTTCGGAAACCGGGTCAACTACTTCTCCATTCAGCAGTCCCATTCCGCCCTGGAGGTCACCGCCATCAGCGAGGTGGAGGTTAGCCCCCCCGAGCTGCCGGATCCGGGGACCACGCGGCCCTGGGAGGTCGCCCTGGAGCGACTGCACGAAGCCCGCGACCCGGTCACGGTGGCTGCGCGCATCTTCGCACTGCCCTCACCGCTGGTGCCGTTGGAGTCGGCCGCGACCGCCTACGCGGCCAAATCCTTCTCCCCGGGGCGCCCCATCCTGGAGGCCGCGCGGGAGCTCATGGGGCGCATCTTCGCCGAGTTCGACTACGACCCCCACTTCACGACCGTGGCCACCCCGGTGGCGGAGGTGATGGAGCACCGCCGAGGGGTCTGTCAGGACTTCGCCCATGTGGCCATCGCGGGGCTGCGGGGCCTGGGGTTGGCGGCCCGCTATGTCAGCGGCTACCTGGAAACCCTGCCACCCCCCGGGAAGCCCAAGCTGCGGGGCTCCGACGCCTCCCACGCCTGGTTCTCCGTCCTGGTGCCGGAACTGGGCTGGGTGGATTTCGACCCCACCAACGATCAGACCCTGGGGGAGCAGCACATCACCACCGCCGTGGGCCGCGATTTCCAGGACGTGACCCCCATGCGCGGCATCTTCTACGGCGGCGGCGCCCACGACCTGACCGTAGCCGTCGACGTGGACCGCATCGAGTAGGAGAACGCAGCCCCGGCGCGATCTCGTGGGCGGTGATGTGGCCAGCGGGGTCCCATTGCGGCGGCGCGCCGCTTCTACGGGGTGAATAGGGCATGAGGTTGGGGTGGGTGAGTCGGGTCGGGCTGAGGGGGGCGAGCGACTACCGCCTCGTGGCCTGGGTCTTCCTGCGGCTCTTCGGGCTCGTCTATCTGGCGGCCTTCGGCTCGCTGGCGTTGGAGATCGAGGCCCTGGCGGGGTCCCAGGGGATCTACCCCATGGCCGAGCAGCTCGAGCTCGCCGCCGCGCAGCATGGGGCCCTGCGCCTTCTCGCCTACCCCTCGCTTTTCTGGATCTCCTCGGGGGACTGGGCGCTGCTGGCCGCGGCCTGGGGCGGCGCTGCCCTGGGGCTCCTGCTCACCCTCTGGCCCTGGATAGGCCGCGACCGGGACCGGGGCTGGGGGGAGCGCGCCCTCCTGATCCTGCTCTTTCTCCTCTATCTCTCCCTGGTCCATGCGGGGCGATACTTCACCCATTTCCAATGGGACAACCTGCTTCTGGAGGCGGGGTTCCTAGCGATCCTGCTCCCCGGGGGCAGCCGGCTGGTGGTTTGGCTCTTCCGCTGGCTGCTGTTTCGGTTGCGCTTCGAGTCCGGACTCTCAAAACTCATCTCCGGTGATCAAGGCTGGCGGGACCTCAGCGCCCTGCGCCATTACTTCGAGACCCAACCGCTACCCCATGCCGGGGCCTGGTACGCCCACCAGTTGCCGGACTGGCTGCTGCGCCTGGGTACCGGCGGCACCCTCTTCGTGGAGCTGGTGGTGCCCTTCTTCATCTTTTTCCCGCGGCCCTGGCGCCTCTTCGCCGCTTGGATAACCATCCTGTGGCAGGTGCTGATCATCGCCACCAGCAACCACAACTTCTTCAACCTGCTGACCATTGTGCTCTGTCTCTTCCTGCTCGATGACCGGGCCCTGGGTCCCTGGACACCGGTGGCCTGGCGACGGCGCGCCAGTTCCGGTGCCCTGCTCCCGGAGCGTCCTCGGGCAGCGACCAGTGCACTCCTGCTGGTCATCGCCCTGGTCCTGGTTCCCGCGAGCCTGGTGACCGCCGGCGAGCTGGCGCTGCGACGCCCCATCGACCCACTCAGCGGCTGGGTACGGTGGGTCAACCACTTCCGCCTCGCCAACCGTTACCACGTCTTCCCCGAGGTGCGCACCCAGCGGATCGAGGTCCAGGTCGAAGCAAGCTTGGACGGAAAGCACTGGGAGCCGTTGGACTTCCGCTTCCGGCCGGACGACCCGGCCCAGGCCCCCGGCTTCATCGTCCCCCATCAGCCACGCCTCGATTGGATGCTGTGGTTCGTCCCTATGAACCCGGCCTTCCTCGACCTGTTCGACGGCTTCCTCACGCGTCTCACGGAGGGCTCACCGCCAGTCACCGCCCTGCTCGCCCGGTCTCCGACCGGCGCCGAGCCGCCGCGCCTGCTGCGCGTGCGGGTCTACCGTTACCGATTCACGACACCGCAAGAGCGGGCCGAGACGGGCCATTGGTGGCAGCGCGAGGACCTGGGGCCCTTCTATCCTCTGCCCATGGTCGAGCGATCCTAGGCGATGGACGGAACCGCCAAGCCCGGCGCCCGGGTGGTGATGGGGCTCTCCGGGGGGGTGGACTCGGCTGTGGCCGCCCATCGACTCCTTGAGCAGGGCTACCGAGTCCAGGCCCTGTTCATGAAGAACTGGGAGGAGGACGATGCCCCGGGCTACTGCGCCGCCAAGGAGGATCTGAAGGATGCCGCCGCGGTGGCGGAGCGGCTCGGCATCGAGCTCCTGACCGTCAACTTCGCCGCCGAATACTGGGACCGGGTCTTCGCCTACTTCCTGGCGGAATACCGGGCGCTGCGCACCCCCAACCCGGACGTGCTGTGCAACCGGGAGATCAAGTTCCGCGCCTTCCTGGAGCATGCCCTGGGGCTCGGGGCGGACTGGATCGCCACCGGCCACTATGCCCGGGTGACCCGGGACACCGCTGGCAGCCACCTGCGCCTATCCGCCGACCCGGACAAGGACCAGACCTATTTCCTCTGTCTGCTGGACCAGCGGCAGCTCGCCCGCAGCCTGTTCCCCCTCGGGGATCTCACCAAAGTAGAGGTGCGGGCCCTGGCACGTCGGCTCGGGCTCCCCAACGCCGCCAAGCGGGACAGCACCGGGATCTGCTTCATCGGCGAGCGGCGCTTCCGGGACTTCCTTTCCCGCTATCTGCCGCGGAATCCCGGCTCCATCGAGACCCCCGAGGGGCAGGTCCTCGGCGAGCACCGGGGGCTTGCCTTCTACACGATCGGTCAGCGTCAGGGGCTGGGGATCGGGGGGGTAGCGCACGCGGGCGAGGCCCCCTGGTTCGTCGCCGCCAAGGATCCGGCGCGAAACCGGCTGATCGTGGTCCAGGGGTGCGATCACCCCCTGCTGCTGGCAGCGGGTCTCCACGCGGTGCGGCCCCACTGGATTCGGGGGTCACCGCCCGGGGAGGTCCCCTTCGACTGCCTGGCGCGCCTGCGCCACCGCCAGTCCCTTCAGCGCTGCACCATCACCCGCCTCAGCGACCACGCCTGCGAGGTGCACTTCGGCGAGCCTCAGCGGGCGGTGACACCGGGTCAGGCGGTGGTCTTCTACTCGAGCGACGAGTGCCTGGGTGGGGCAACCATCAAGGGAGCCCTGGCCTCGAGCGTGGGCTGAGGGCACGCCCAGAGCGGGGGCCAAGGGCCCCCGCGACTGGTATCCTGAGTGCTTAGGCGCCGCCCCGATTCACGAGCCGAGGAGTCTGATGACCCACGACAACCAAGACCGCGCAACCGCCCTCGCGGGGATCTATCAGGCGGTGGCCTGCGTGATGCGCATCGCCCGAACCGGTAGCGCCGACACGGCGGCCATGGAGCCCTGCATCCACAGTTTGTTCCAGGTGGATGCTCCGACGGTCGCCGCGGTTTACGGCCCACCCGGCGCGGTCGCCAATGGGGCGCGCCAGATCATCGCCCAGCTCACCGGCAAGCCGGAACGCAACCTGGAGCTGACGCGTTACGTGGTGAATCTGCTGAAGCTCGAGCGCAACCTCGCCCGCCGGCGGGAATTGTTGGCGCGCATCGGCCAGGGGATCGAGGCCGCGGCCCAGAAGCGGGAGCACTTCGCCCTCCTGCATCCGAATCTCATCGCCCACTTCGCGGAGCTCTACAGCGAGACCATCAGCCACCTTCAGCCGCGCATCCTGGTGCGGGGTGAGCCCATGCACCTTCAGAACCCCGACAACCAGAACCGCATCCGAGCCCTGCTGCTCGCCGCCATCCGCTCGGCCATGCTGTGGCGTCAGATCGGTGGGAGTCGACTGCAGCTCCTGCTCGGCCACAAGCGGCTCCTGCACGACGCCCGTCACTACCTGGAGCAAGCGGCGGTACCCAAGCCGGAAGGCTCCGCCCACTGACGCCGTCGATCCGCGGAGGGTGTTCCCTTGCCTCCGACCCAGGAGCCCAAGCCGGGCATGACTGGCAGCTCCATCGGCCGGCGCATCCTGATCCTGTTCGCCCACCCCGCACAGGAGCGATCCGAGGTCAATCGGCCCCTGGCCGAGGCCGCCCGAGGTATGCCCGGTGTGGAACTGCTCGACCTTTACGCAGAGTACCCGACGCTAGCCATCGACGTGGATCGGGAGCAGGCGCGGCTCCTGACCCATGAGGTCCTGATCTTCCTGCACCCCCTCTACTGGTACTCCACCCCGGCCATCCTGAAGGAGTGGCAGGACCTGGTGCTGGAGCACGGCTTCGCCTACGGGACGGGCGGTACCGCGCTGCGGGGCAAGATCTTCTTCAATGCCCTGAGCGCCGGCGGGCCCGAGCCCGCTTACTGCGCCCAGGGGTACAACCACTTCACCATCCGTGAGCTGCTGCGGCCCCTGGAGCAGACGGCCCTGCTGTGCGGGATGGTCTACCTGCCGCCCTTCGCACTCTTCGGGGCCCGCGCCGCAGTCGAAGAGGGCCGGTTGGAGGCTCATGTGGCGGATTGGGTACGGGTGCTTGCCTTACCGGTTAGCTACAGTACAATAACAAAGCGCTAAGTACCTCAATACAATGGCTATGAGCGGATTATTTAAACGCTGCTTAGAATCATATAGTT
>Ga0209254_10001264_pt1 | contig 22465 bp, 36 predicted proteins | sample FrelakmetDIP11DI_FD_187148 | JGI IMG/M metagenome (GOLD analysis project Ga0209254, IMG submission 187148) | Freshwater lake sediment microbial communities from the University of Notre Dame, USA, for methane emissions studies - DIP11 DI (SPAdes)... | ecosystem: Environmental > Aquatic >...
CCAGCTTATCCCGGACCGCACGGCAGAAACAGTGACGGGCATCAGGGGTGACCCCCACCCAGCCAGGATGTAGGATCTGGGGGATAGCCCCCCACCCGTCCCCGTTCCCGTTCCCGTTCCCGCTCCCGTCCACGCTCGTTCGCTCCGTCCTCGAGATCGCTTCGCGCCGATTCTCTGGAGGCGCTCCCCGAGGTGACTCGCGGCCGGCGGCCGCGGTGACCAGCCGTCACCAGCGGGTGGGCGGCGTAACCCCTAGATCCTAGCCCCTAGCCCCTGGCCGGGCGGCGGCACCGCCACGCCCAGCCGCTGGAGCGCCGCCAGCACCGCCTCCGGCGCGGCCCGCCGCTCGAGCACCAGCGCCGCCGGCGGCAGCGCCGACGCCCCGCCGGCCGGCGCCAGGACCACCGCCGGCAGCTGCCAGTGCTGCAGCCAGGCCGCGATGCCGCCGTCCGGCAGCTCGGAAACCGCGACCACGGCGAGCGGCGACCAGTCCGTGGCCAGGGCGGCGGCGGCGGCGAGCGACGGCGCGTGTCGGGCCTCGAGCCCGGCGTCGGCCAGCAGCTCGATGATCCGGGTCGCCTCGCGGCCATCGTCGTCGACCACCAGCACGCGGCCGGCCGGCCGGCGGTCGGCCTCCGGGGAGGCGGCCGGCAGCGGCTCGACGTCGCTCTCGCGGCCGAGCGGCAGCCGGGCCACGAAGCGCGCGCCGCGGCCGGCGCTCGGGTCGAGCTCGATCTCCCCACCGTGCTCGGTGACGATGGCGTAGACCACGGCCAGGCCGAGCCCGGCGCCGCGGCCGTGACGGCGGGACGAGAAGAACGGCTCGAACAGCCGGCCGCGGACCTCCTCCGGCACGCCGGGCCCGTTGTCGCTGACCTCGAGGACGGCGCGGACGCCGTCGGTCCCGAGTGCGACCTCGACCCAGCCGCCGACCGGCGGCACGGCGTCGCCGGCATTGACCACCAGGTTGAGCAGGGCTCGACGCAGCGCGACCGGGTTGCCGACCACCGGCACCACTTGCTCCGGCAGCTGCAGGCGCAGCTCGACCGAGGACGGCAGGAGGTGGCGCAGGACGCTCTCGTGGGCCGCCACCAGCGCGCCCAGGTCGAGGGTGCGCGGCGGCGTGCTCTCGCGGCGGGCGAACAGCAGCAGCTCGCGCACCACCTCGGTGCCCTCGTCCGCCAACTCGCGAATCGCGGCCCCCGCCTCGGCCGCCGCCGCGGGATCGCGCTCGAGCCAGCGCACATGAAGGAGGATGGCCGCCAGCAGATTGTTGAAGTCGTGCGCGACGCCGCTCGCCAGCGTACCCACCGCCTGCATCTTGTCGGCCTCGCGCAGGCGCGCCTCGGCCCGCACCGCGTCGGTCACGTCGCGCGCGACCAGGATGAAGCTGCCGAGGCCCTCGGGCATGGTCAGCGAGCAGGCCAGGAGGCGGCCGCCGGAGGTCACCCGCCACTCCGCCTCCGGCGACATCAGCCGGGTGGCGAGGCCGGATCGGATCGCCGGCAGGTGGCGCTGCAGGGCCTGGTTTGCAAGCACGACCTCGCCGCTGCCGTCGATCAGCGCGACGCCGTCGACCATCGCGTCGAAGGTCCGCCGCCAGCGCTCGCCGAGCCGGCGCACCCGGTCGGTGAGGTCATGGACCGCCACCAGCAGCCCCGGCGCGCGGTCGTCGCCGGCCGGACGGACGTGGAGCTCGACCTCCGCTTCCTCGCCGCCGGGCAGCAGCCAGCGCGCTTCGATCACCGCCTCCTCGGCCAGGTAGGCCGACACCAGGCCCGCCGCCAGCTGGTCCTCCGGCATGCCGGTGACGTAGCGGTTGACCGCCCGCCCGGCCGCCGCCTCGGGCACGCAGCCGAGGAAGCTCATGGCCGCCGCGTTCGCGCCGCGGATCACGAGGCCGTCGTCGAGCTCGAGCAACGGGGTCGGAGAGGCCGCGAACAGCTCGCGGTAGCGGCGTTCGGATGCCGCCAGCGACCGGCGCTGCTCGGCCAGGCGCTGGGTCATGTCGTCGAACGCCTCGGCAAGCTCCTGGACCTCGCGGATCCGGCTCGGCTGGAAGCGCAGCCTCGGTGCGCGCTCGGCATCGAACGCCCGCACCCCGTCCGCCAGCGCGCGCAGCGGCTCGACGACCCGCGCCACGAGTGACAGGCCGACCACCAGGGCGAGCGCCAGGGTCAGGCCGAGCGCGGTCACCAGCCGCACCGCCGAGTCGGCGAACTGCCGGTCGATGCGCGATCGCGACACCAGCAGCACCACGTCGACGGTGTCGCCACCCGCCCAGGGACCGCGGCCCACCTCCACCGACTCGTCGATCCGCAGCAGCGACAGGTCGAGCGACAGCGCCTCGTCGAGCGGAGGCCCGTACCGCCACAGCACCTGGCCGTCCCTGGTCCGCGCCTCGCCGGCCCGCAGGTCGCCGGTCGAGATCACGCGCAGGTACTCGGGGGAGCCGCCCTCGGCGACGGTCAGGGCGAGGGTCTTGGCGAGCAGCCTGGATTGGCTCTCGAGCTCGGCCTCGAGCGCGCGCTGCTCATTCCACAGCACCAGCGCGCTCACCAGCACCAGGGTGACGATGAGGACCCCGAGCAGCCACAGCAAGAAGGTTCGCCCGATGGTCATCGGCACGCGATCCCCCGGGGCTGGCGGGCGCCGAGGAGGGTCAGAAGTCGAAGAAGTCGCCCTCGAAGACGTCGGACAGCTGGCGCATCATCGCCGTGGACAGCCCGGCGGTGATGCCGGCCATGATCGCCGCACCCTTGGTGCGCCCGACCAGGTAGCCGACCAGACCGACCGCCACCACCGCGCCGACGGGATGCCGCCGCACCGTGTCCCGCCAGTTGATGGAGCGGGGCACCAGAGTATCGAGGATGGCGTCGGCGTCGAGGCTGCGGACGCTGTCGATGACTCCAGGCTTCTCGTCCTCGTCGTCCTCGGGCTCGGCCAGGTCGTCGATCACGTCGTCCACGTCGTCCATGCCCGTTGCTCCTAATCACGCGGCCGGCTGACGTAGCCGACCACGAAGCCGACGGCGAGCGCGATCAGAATCGACTTGCCTGGGTTCTCCCTGATGTACGCCAGCACCTTTTCGCCCTTCTCCTTGAGGTCCACTTCGGCCATCTTCTCCTTGAATCTGCCGTACAGCTCGCGGGCCCGAGCCGACAGGATCTCGTACTGCTCGCGAGCCTTGGCGTAGAGGATCTCGGCTTGCTGCCGCGCCCTTACGGCGAGCCGGGTGATCCCGTCCTTGGCCTCGGCCAGGTAGCGCCCGGCGTCCTCCAGGTAGGCCCGGGTCCGCTCGGCCACGTCGGCCGTCTTGCCCCTGGTCCTGCCGCCCGCGTCCTGCATCGAGCTGCGAGCGCCGTCCATGGCGGTGTGGGCCTTCGCTAGCGACTCCCTGACGGCGGAGAGGCCTTCCTCCGTCTCGTCGACCATGTGCCCGATCGCCTCGTCGACGCTCTTCTTGTCCTTGCCGGTCATGACCACCTCCGCAACCTCAGAAACACCACCATTCTACGGGTGACTCTCAATCGAGTAAAGCGAGGGGACTTCTTCCCGCTTCCGCCTCCGCGCCCACCACGCGAGGCGAGTACGCGGAGAGCGCGTCCTGCAGGCGTGCCATCTTTGGCGATTTCGGGACGACGTTCCTCCTCAAGATGTGCTCGAGACCCGAAATCGCCAAAGGTGGCAACCTGCCGACGGCAGCGGCTGTGGCCGTGGCCGCAGTGGCGTGCGGCCTACGGCCATCCGCTGGTGGCGGCTGGTCACCGCGGCCGCCGGCCGCGAGTAACCTCGGGGAGCGCCTCCAGAGAATCGGCGCGAAGCGTTCTCGAGGACGGAGCGAACGAGCGTGGCGGGGACGGGAACGGGAACGGGAACGGGCGCGGAAGGGGGCGCGGAAGGGGGCACGGGAGCGGTGCGAATCTCTCTCCTTTTCCCGCGCCCCGCGCTACCATGGCCCGGGGGATTTCATGGAAATCACCGTCCTGGGCGCCGGGCGCTGCGTGACCGGTTCCAAGTACCACCTGCAGTGGAAACGGTATGCGGCGCTCGTCGACTGCGGCCTCTTCCAGGGCCCCGCGGAACACCGGCGCCGCAACTGGGCGCCATTTCCGCATCCGGTCGAGGCCGTCGGCGCGGTGGTCATCACCCACGCCCACATCGACCACTCCGGCTACCTGCCGCGGCTGTGCCGGCAGGGCTTCTCCGGCCCCGTGTACTGCACGCCGCCGACCCTCGACCTGCTGCGGGTGCTGCTGCCGGACGCGGCGAACATCCAGGAGGAGGAGGCGCGCTACGCCAACCGCAAGGGCTACTCCAAGCACCATCCCGCCCTGCCGCTGTTCCGCATGGCGGATGCGATGGCCGCGCTCCGGCTGCTCGAGCCGGTGCCCTTCGGGACCTGGCACGAGCTCCACCCCGGCGTCCGCTTCCGCTTCCGGCGCCAGGGTCACATTCTAGGCGCGGCCGCGGTCGAGCTCGACACCAAGGCACGCGACGGCGCCCGCCGGTCCGTCTACTTCTCGGGCGACGTGGGCCGCCACGGGGTCCCCATCCTGCGCGATCCCGAGCCCTACCCAGGCTCGGACGTGCTGTTTGTCGAGAGCACCTACGGCGACCGCAACCACCCGGCCGGCGACCCACGCGCGGCCCTGGTCGAGGAGATCCGGGCCGGCCTCGGCCGGGGCGGGGTGATCGTGATTCCCGCCTTTGCCGTGGACCGCACCCAGGAGCTGCTCTACCTGCTGCACGAAGCGGTCGTCGAGGGCGAGCTGCCCAAGATCCCGGTCTGGCTCGACAGCCCGATGGGGATCGAGGCCACCGCGCTGTACAGCCGCGCCCGCGCCGAGCACGACGCCGAGATGCGGCAGTACTTCGCGGAGCACATCAACCCCATCTTCCCGCCCAACCTGGGCGTCACCCCGACCTCGAGCGAGTCGCGCAAGCTGAACGACCTCCAGGGGCCGGCGATCATCATCTCGGCGTCCGGCATGGCCACCGGCGGCCGCATCCTGCACCACCTCAAGCTGCGCCTGCCCGACCCCAGGAACACGGTGCTGTTCGTCGGCTACCAGGCGCAGGGCACCAAGGGCCGCCGGCTGCTCGACGGCGAGCAGGAAATCCGGATCCACGGCGGGTGGGTGCCGGTCCGGGCCGCGGTGCGGCTGCTCTCCGGGATGTCGGCCCACGCCGACGCGGACGAGCTGGTGGCGTGGCTGCGCCGGCGCGAGCGCGAGCCCGACACGGTGTGCGTGATCCACGGCGAGTACGAGGCCCAGCAGGCGTTCGCGGCGCGGCTCGCCGAGGAGTTCGGCTGGCGGCCGCAGATTCCCGACCTGGGCGACGTTATCGAGGTCTGACCATGAGATGGCTGAGGAGACTTTGGCTCGGCGCAGTCTTCGTGGTCCGCGAGTTCGGCAACGACCGCGGCGCCGACCGCTCGGCCGCTCTCGCCTACGGCACGCTGCTCTCCCTGGTGCCCCTGCTGGCGACGGCGGCCGCGCTGTTCCGAGCCTTCTTCCCGTTCGGCCCCGACCAGCTGGTCGAGATGGCCACCGTGATCCTGCCGTACCAGCCCGGCAGCGAGCAGTATGCCGGACTCGTGCGGCACCTCACCGAGTTCGTCAACCGGGCGACCACCCTCGGCTACATCAGCTCGCTGATCTTCATCATCATCGCGTACCGGCTCTTCCAGGTGGTCGAGCGCACCTTCAACGAGATCTGGAACGTGGCCACCCGGAGGAGCGCGGCCAAAAAGGTGTTCTCGTTCACCATGCTCGTGTTCTGGGGCCCGGTGGTGATCGGGCTCGGCTCCTCCGCTCTGCTCTGGATGAGGCACCAGCAGTGGGCGCCGAGCCAGGGCGCGGTGCTGTCGCTCATCCAGCTCGCGGTCCCGCTGCTCGGCCTGACCATGGTCTACTGGCTCGCACCCCACACCGAGGTCTCGATCGGCGCGGCGGCCGCCGGCGGGGTATTCGCCACCGTCGGCCTCGAGCTGTTGCGCCTGGTCTTCGTCTGGTACCTCCACGTGTTCCCGGACATCAACCTCATCTACGGCTCGGCCACCCTTGCCGTGCTGTTCCTGGTCACGCTGTTCGCGTTCTGGCAGCTGGTGATGATCGGGGCCGAGGTGTCGTACGTCGTCCAGAACTTCCGGGCGCTCAAGCTCGAGCACCAGGGACAGCGCCGGCTCGACATCGACCCCGCGGTGACCGGGGTGGCGATCCTGACCGAGTGCTATCGACGGGCGGCGGCGGGCGAGGCGCCGGCGACGCTCGTCGACATCGAGGGCGCGCTCGGCGTCCGCCACGGCGCCACCCAGCGGGCGACGGACCGTCTGATCGAGGGCGGGCTGCTCGCCGTCACCGGGCCGAAGCGCAACGCCTTCGTCCCCGGCCGCGAGGCGAGGCTGCTCAGCGTCGCCGCGGCGCTCGAGATCGCAGCCGCGCCGGGCGGCCAGCTTCCGAACGCGCCAGCCGGCGCGCTGGGCAGGCTGGGCGAGGTGCTGCGGACCGCCGAGTCGTCCCGCCGGGAGGTGCTGGAGCGGGTCACCTTCGCAGACCTCATCCTGCCTCCGCCCGAGCAGGGTCCAGGGATCAGGGGTTAGGGGTCAGGGCCCCTCACCCTTCCCGTACCCGTTCCCGTACCCGTTCCCGTTCCCGCTCGTTCGCTCCGTCCTCGAGAGCGCTTCGCGCCGATTCTCCGGAGGCACTCCCCGAGGTTACTCGCGGCCGCCTGCCGCGCCGTCACCAGCGGGTGTCCGTAGGCCGCAAGCTACTGCGGCCACGGCCACAGCCGCTGCCGTCGGCAGGTTGCCACCTTTGGCGATTTCGGGTCTCGAGGCCTTCTTCCGAGGGAACGTCGCCCCCGAAATCGCCAAAGATGGCACGCCCGCGGGGCGCGCCTTCCTGGTGCTCGCTTCGCCTCCCGGGCGCGGAAGCGGGAACAGCTACGAACAACGCCGCGCCTTGGGGCGCGGCGTCGATCGCTGCGTGACGGTGGGCCGGGCTCAGCCCTTCGGGGCCTTGGTCTCCTCGGCCTCGGCGGCCTCCGCTTCGGGCCCGCTCTCGGCCTCATCGACCTCGGCGGCCTCGCCCTTGTCGGCCTTGCCGCCACCGCCGAACATCCCCTTGGCGCGGTCCATCAGGGAGGTCTTCTCCTTGCCCTCGGCGGCCGGCTCGTGCTTCTTCGGCTCATAGTCCACGAACTCGATGATCGCAAGCTCGGCTCCGTCGCCCCGCCGGCGACCGAGGCGCATGATCCTGGTGTAGCCGCCGGCGCGGTCGACGAATCGGGGGGCGATGTCGTCGAACAGCCGCCGCACGACCGCCTTGTCCGGAACCGTCCTCAGGATCAGCCGCCGATCGGCGAGCGAGCCGGTCCGGGCGAGGGTCACCATCCGCTCCGCCTGCGGCCGCAGCTCCTTCGCCTTGGCCACCGTGGTGATGATCCGCTCGTGGGTGAACAGCGACGTCAGCTGATTCCTGAACAGCGCCTTGCGGTGGGCGGTGGTCCGCCCGAGCTTGCGGCCTTGAACACGGTGTCGCATCGGTATTCCTTCTCTCAGATGTCGAGGTTCATCCCGAAGCCGAGACCGAGGGTCTCGAGCTTCTCGCGAACCTCTTTCAGGGACTTCTCGCCGAAGTTGCGGATCTCGACCATCTGCCGCTCAGAGCGGCTGACGAGATCCCGCAGCGTCCGGATGTTGGCGTTCTTCAGACAGTTCATGGAGCGGATCGACAGCTCCAGCGAGTCGATGCTGGTGTCGAGGATGCTCTCCTCGCGGGGCTGCCGGTCGGCCGCCGCCGGGGTCTCGACGTCCTCGACCACCGCCAGCCGGCTGTAGATGTCCAGGTGGCCCTGGACGAGCTGCGCGGCCTGGCTCACCGCCTCCTCGGGGCGGATCGTGCCGTTGGTCCAGACCTCGATCACGAGCCGCTCATAGTTCGTCATGCGGCCGAGCCTTGCCATCTCGACCCGGAAGTTGGCCTTGCGGACCGGCGAGTGCGCCGAGTCGACCGGGATGAAGCCGACGTCGAGGTCGGCGGTCTGGTTCTCCTCGGCCTGGATGTAGCCCCGGCCGGGCGCGACCCGCACCGTCATCCGCAGCTCGCCGTCCGCAGACAGGGTCGCGATGTGGACGTTGGGGTCGATCACGTCGACGGCGTGGGAGCCCTCGAGCTGGCCGGCCGTCACCTCGCCCGGACCCTGCGCGTCGAGGCTCATGAAGATCGGCTCCTGGCCGTGGACCCTGAACGGGATCTTCTTGAGGTTGAGAATGATGTCCGTGACGTCCTCGACCACGCCCGGGACCGCCGAGAACTCGTGGTCCGCGCCTTCGATCTTGACCGCGGTGATCGCTCCGCCCGGGATCGAGGACAACAGCGCACGCCGGAGGGCGTTGCCAACGGTGGTCCCCCAGCCGCGCTCGAAGGGCTGCGCCAGGAAGCGCGCGAACACCTCGCTGCGCTCCTCGTCGTCCGGCTGCACCTGCGATGGTCGCTGGAACTCGTGCCAGATCATGCGGCCTCCAAACTACCGAGAGTAGAGCTCGACGACGAGCTGTTCCTGGATCGGGACCCTGATGTCCTCCCGGACCGGCAGCTCGACGACCTTGCCCTGCAGTGCGGCCGCGTCGAGCTCGAGCCACGACGGCACACCCCGGCCCTGGGCGAACTCGATCGCTTCCTTGATCAGCTGGTTCTTCCGGCTCTTCTCGAGCACGCCGATCTGCATGCCCGCGCGCACCCGGAAGGAGGGAATGTTGACGCGGCGGCCGTTGACCTCGATATGGCCGTGCCGGACCAGCTGCCTGGCCTGGCTGCGCGAGGTCGCGAACCCGATTGCGTAGACGACGTTGTCGAGGCGCAGCTCGAGCAGCTGCAGCAGCAACTCACCGGTGACGCCCTTGCGCCGGTTGGCCTCGGCGAAGGACCGCCGGAACTGGCCCTCGAGCATGCCGTAGACGCGGCGCAGCTTCTGCTTCTCGCGCAGCTGGAGCCCGTAGGCGCGCACCTTGCGGCGTCGCATCCCGCCGTGCTGTCCGGGCGGGGCGTTGCGACGCTCGATCGCGCACTTCTCCTTGTAGCAGCGCTCGCCCTTGAGGAACAGCTTCATGCCCTCACGGCGGCACAGCCGACAGACAGGACCTCTGTATCGTGCCACGGCTCGCTCCTTCAGACCCTGCGCCGCTTCGGCGGGCGGCAACCGTTGTGCGGAATCGGCGTCACGTCGCGGATGCTCCTGATGTCGAGACCGCTCGCGGCGACCGCGCGGATCGCCGACTCGCGGCCCGGCCCCGGGCCCTTGACACGGACGTCGACGCTGCGGACCCCATGGTCCTGCGCCTGCTCGGCGGCGTTCTTGGCCGCCAGCTGCGCCGCGTACGGCGTGCCCTTGCGGGAGCCCTTGTACCCGATGCGGCCTCCGGACGACCAGCACAGGACGTGCCCGGTCGGGTCCGCGAAGCTGACGATGGTGTTGTTGAACGTGGCGTGGATGTTCGCGACGGCGTGGGGAACAACCTTCCGCTCGCGTCGCGTCTTCCGTACGGCCTTGCGATCCTTCGCCATACCTTGAACTCCCGTCTACTTCTTGCCGGCCTTCTTCTTGCCGGCCACCGCCTGGCGCCGCGGGCCCTTCCGCGAGCGGGCGTTGGTGTGGGTTCGCTGGCCGCGTGTCGGCAGTCCGCGCCGATGGCGGATCCCCCGGTAGCTGCCGGTTTCGATGAGGCGCTTGATGTTCATCGCGACCTCCTTGCGGAGGTCACCTTCGACACCGCCCTCTTCCTGGATCACGCGCTGGATGCGCAGGATCTCGTCCTCGGACAGGTCTCTGACCTTGATGCCGTCATCGACGTTCGCCTTCTCCAGGATCTTCCTGGCGCGGCTGCGCCCGATCCCGTAGATATAGGTCAAACCGATGTCCGCGCGTTTGCCGGACGGCAGGTCCACACCCGCGATGCGTGCCACGTCTCGCCTCCTGCTCAGCCTTGCCGCTGCTTGTGCTTCGGGTTCTCGCAGATCACCCGAATCACGCCCTGGCGGCGGATCATCTTGCACTTCGAACACATCCGTTTCACTGATGGACGTACTTTCATCGCCGCCCCCTACTTGTACCGGTAGGTGATCCGTCCCCGACTCAGGTCATACGGGGAAAGCTCCACCAACACCTTGTCTCCCGGGAGAATCCGAATGAAGTGCTTGCGCATCTTGCCCGAAATGTGGGCCAGCACCTCGTGACCGTTCTCGAGCTCGACGCGAAACATCGCGTTCGGGAGCGGCTCGATCACCGTCGCGACCACTTCAATCGCTTCCTCCTTGGCCATCAGCCCTCCCCATCCACACCGAGCACTCGGCGGCCGTCTGCAGTCACGGCTACCGAGTACTCAAAATGGGCGGCGAGTTTACCGTCTTCGGTCCTCGCTGTCCACCCGTCCGCGTCGACCCGGGCCCGCCAGCCACCGGCGGTGATCATCGGCTCGATCGCGATCACCAGCCCGGGCTTCATCACCTGGCCGTGGCCCGGCAGGCCGTAGTTGGGCACCTGCGGGTCCTCGTGCAGGGAACGGCCGATGCCGTGGCCCACGAACTCGCGCACCACTCCGAAGCCCGCCCCCTCGGCTCGCGCCTGGACCGCCGCTCCGACGTCGCCGAGCCGCCCGCCGGGCGCCACCGCCGCCACCCCGTCGTCGAGGCACTGGCGCGCCGCTTGGATCAGGCGCATCGTCCCGGCGGCCACCTTGCCGATCCCGAAGGTCGTCGCGGCGTCGCCATAGAAGCCGTCGAGCAGCACGCCGCAGTCGACGCTCAAGATGTCGCCCTCGGCGAGGCGGGTCGAGCGGCTCGGGATGCCGTGCACGATGACGTCGTTGATCGACGTGCACAGGGTCGCGGGAAAGCCCCGGTAGCCCTTGAACGCCGCGGTGCCGCCGTGCTGCCGGATCGTCTCCTCGGCCAGCTCGTCCAGCTCGAGCGTGGACACTCCAGGCGCCGCCGCCGCCCGCACGGTCCGAAGGACCTTGTGGACCACGCGGTTGGCGCGCTCGAGCGCGTCCAGCTCGCTGGGAGACTTGAGAAAGATCATGCTCCGACCGGAGCACCCACGGCCTGCATCACCGCCTCCCGCACCCGGTCCTCCGGATCGGCTCCGTCGACCTCCAGCAGCAGGCCACGGTTCCTGTAAGACTCGATCAAGGCCGGTGCGTGGTCGCGCCAGACCTGAAACCGCTCGTGGATCGCGGCCGCGGGCTCGGCCGCCTCGAGCCGCCGCAGCGCCTCCTCTTCGGGCAGGTCGAGCAGCACGACGCGGTCGATCGTCCGGCCGAGCTCGGCGAGGATGCCGTCGAGCAGCGACGCCTGGCCCGCGGTCCGCGGGTACCCGTCGAGGATGAATCCCCGCCTGCAGTCCCTGCGATCGAGACGCTGCAGGATGATGGAGCTCATCACGCGGTCGGACACCAGCTCGCCGCGCTTGATGCCGTGCTCGATCTGGCGGCCGACCGAGGTGTCACCCTCGATCTCGGCCTGCAGCATCTCGCGCGTCGAGATCAGCGGCAGCTGGTAGGCGTCCGCCAGCGCCCTCGCCTGCGTGGTCTTGCCCGACCCCGGCGGGCCGAGCAGCACCAGGCTGAGGCTCGAGTAGGTGGCCGTCATCCACGCCTCCCGCGGATGCGGCCGCGGCGCATGAAGCCGTCATAGTGGCGCATCACGAGCTGTGACTCGATCTGCGTCACCGTGTCCATGGCCACGCCGACCACGATCAACAGCGAGGTGCCGCCGAAGTAGAACGGCACGCCGAGGCCCTGGGTGAGCCACTTCGGCAGCACCGCGTCGAGCGACGGGCCGATCACCGGGATGGTGGCCACCTTGAACCCGGCGATCAAGATCTCGGGCAGGATCGCCACCAGCGCGAGGTAGATGGAGCCGACCAGCGTGATCCTGGTGAGGATCTTGTCGATGAACTCGGCCGACCGCTTGCCGGGGCGGATGCCCGGAATGAAGCCGCCGTACTTGCGCATGTTCTCGGCGGTGTCCTCGGGGTTGAAGATGATCGAGGTGTAGAAGTAGCAGAAGAAGATGATGGCGCTGAAGTAGACCAGGTTGTAGAGCGGCTCGCCCCAGGCGAGCGCCTCGGTGATGCGCTGCAGCCAGCGGTTCTCGAACATCTGGCCGAGGGTCTGCGGGAACGACAGAATGGAGGCCGCGAAGATCACCGGGATCACGCCGCCGGTGTTCAGGCGCAGCGGCAGGTAGGTGCTCTGGCCGCCGTAGACCCGGCGGCCGACCACACGCTTGGCGTACTGGATCGGGATCCGGCGCTGGGCACGCTCCATGTAGACGATCGCCGCCACCACCAGGACCATGAAGACGACCAGCAAGGCGACCGTCAGGATGCTCAAGGAGCCGGTCTTGACGCTGGTCAGGGTGTTGAAGATCGCGGCCGGCAGGCCGACCACGATGCCGGCGAAGATGATCAGCGAGATGCCGTTGCCGATCCCGCGCTCGGAGATCTGCTCGCCGAGCCACATCACGAACGCGGTGCCGGTGGTCAGGGTGAGCACCGTGAGCAACCGGAAGCCCCAGCCCTGGATGTTCTCGGGCACCAGCGGCGCCCCGCCCGGCGCATTCTGCCGCTCCAGGAAGAACGAGATGCCCAGCGACTGGATAACCGACAGCACGACCGTCCCGTAGCGGGTCCACTGGGTGATCTTGCGCCGCCCCAGCTCGCCTTCCTTCGACAGCTTCTCGAGGTAGGGCCAGACCACCGTCAGCAGCTGCAGGATGATCGACGCCGAGATGTACGGCATGATGCCGAGCGCGAAAATCGTCATCCGGCCGAGCGCGCCGCCGGAGAACAGGTTGAGGAAGCCGAGCACCGTCCCGCGCGCGGCGTTGAAGAAGTCCTGCAGCGCCAGCGGGTCCACGCCAGGAATCGGGATGAAGGCGCCGACCCGGTAAACCGCGAGCAGGGCGAAGGTGAAGAACACCCGCTTGCGCAGGTCCGGGATCGCGTAGATGTTCCGGAAGCTATCGATCATCACGGCGACACCACCTCACAGCTTCCGCCGACCTTCTCGATCGAGGCCTGCGCGGAGGTCGAGAACTTGTGGGCCTTGACGTTCAGCTTCTTGGTCAGCGCGCCGCTGCCGAGGATCTTCACCGGCTTCGCGCCCTTGCGGGCCAGTCCCTTTTCGACCAGCGCCGCGGGGGACACCACGTCGCCGTCACCGAACTCCCGCTCGAGGTCGCGCAGGTTGACGACCTGGAACTCGACCCGGAAGTTGTTGGTGAACCCCCGCTTGGGGAGCCGACGAACGAGCGGCATCTGCCCGCCCTCGAATCCGAATCGGCGCGCGTACCCGCTGCGCGACTTCTGTCCCTTGTGGCCCTTGCCGGCGGTCTTGCCGGCGCCCGAGCCCGGGCCACGACCGACCCGGCGGCGGGTGCGCGTCGCACCTGGTGCGGGCTTCAGAGTGTGCAGTTCCATGGTCACGCCTCCACTTCCTCGACTCTCACCAGGTGGGCCACCTTGGCCACCATGCCGCGGATGCAGGGGTCGTCGTGCCGCAGCACCGACTTTCCGATCCGGCCCAGGCCGAGGCCCGCCAGCACCTTGCGCTGCGCCTTGGCGAACCCGATCTGGCTGCGCACCTGGGTGATCCTGAGCCGGCTCGTGCTCGCCTTCTTGGCGGCCTTCCTGGCGCTCGGCTTGGCGGGCGCGGCCATCTCCTCGATCGCCGCGATCGCCTCGGCCGCCGCGCCCGCGGGCTGTGGCGTCACCGCCACCGGCTCGTCCTTGGCCACGGCCGCCTTCTTGGCGGCGGGCTTCCTCGCCGCAGGCTTCTTGTCAGCCGCCGGCTTCTCGGCAGCTGCCTTCTTGGCGGCGGGCTTCTTGGCGGCCGCCGCCTTCTTGACGGTCGGCTTCACGTCCTCGGCGCCTTCGGCGCCGGACTTCGTCTTCTTGTCGGCGGTCATGAAGCGGCATCCTCCTTGTCGACGACCGCCGCGATCGCGTCGTCGAGAACGACGGGCAGCACGCCCTGGTCACCGTTGGTGTCGTCGTCGATCACGTCCGCGCCGGCTCCACCGGGCTCGGTGCCGCGCAGGCGTCGCACCTGGTCGATGGTCATCAGGTTCGCAAGCGCATCGAACGTGGCGCGCACGACGTTGAAGGGGTTGCGGCTGCCGACGATCTTGGTCAGAACGTCCTGCACACCGGCCGACTCCATCACCGCCCGCACGCCGCCGCCGGCGATCACGCCGGTTCCGGGCGAGGCCGGGCGCAGGAGGACCCGGGTGGCGCCCCAGCGGCCCCACACCAGGTGCGGCACGGTGCCGCCGACCAGGGGCACACGAACCATGTCGCGCTTCGCCTGCTCGGTGGCCTTCTGGATCGCGGGGGGAACCTCCCGCGCCTTGCCCGTTCCGTACCCCACGCTGCCGGCGCCGTCACCGGCGACGACCACCGCGGAGAAGGAGAAGTTCTTTCCCCCCTTGACCACCTTGGCCACGCGGTTGATGTGGACTACGGTCTCGGTGAGCTCGGTCTGCTGATTCATCGTCTGCCCGTCCTTCAGAACTTGAGGCCCGCTTCACGGGCGCCGTCCGCGATGGCACGAATCACACCGTGGTACTTGAAACCGCCCCGGTCGAAGACCACGCTCGAGATGCCCTGGTCCTTGACGCGCTCGGCGATCACCGCCCCGAGCCGCTTGCCGGCGGCCACGTTGCCGGTCGACTTCAGGTCGCCGGAGGTCGCCTTCTCGAGCGTCGACGCCGCGGCCAGCGTCACGCCGCGATCGTCGTCGATGACCTGCGCGTACAGGTAGCGCAGGCTGCGGAACACGGTGAGGCGGGGACGCTGCGAACTGCCCCGGACGATTCCCCGGTACCGGCGCTTCATCCGCTGGCGGCGCTGCTTGCGATCATTCATCGGGCTCATGCCGTCGCTCCCTGCTTGCCGGCCTTGGACCGGATCCTCTCGCCCAGATAACGGACGCCCTTGCCCTTGTAGGGCTCGGGTGGCCGCAGGGCCCTGATTTCGGCCGCCACCTGGCCGACCTGCTGGCGGTCAATGCCACGGACCACCAGCCGGTTGGCCTTGGCATCGACGTCGATGTCGATCCCCGCGGGGACCGCGAAGTCGATCGGATGCGAGTGGCCGAGGTTGAATACCACCGAACTGCCGCGTTTCTCCGCGCGGTACCCGATGCCGACGATCTCGAGCTCCTTGGTCCAGCCGTTGGCGACCCCGGTCACCGCGTTCGCGAGCAGCGCCCGGAGCAGCCCGTGGTAGGAGCGGGTGTGCCGCTCGTTGTCGTCGCGGGTCAGATTGAGGGCCCCGTCCGCGACCGCGGCGTTGACCCCCGGCAGCAGGCCCACGGTCAAGGTTCCCTTGGGACCCTTGACCCGGACGTCCTGGCCGCCGACCGAAACCTCGACCCCGCTCGGGATCGGAACGGGCTTTCTTCCGATTCGTGACATGTCATCCCCCTACCAGACCTCGCACAGGACCTCGCCGCCGACCCGAAGCCCCCGCGCCTGCTCGTCGGTGAGCACCCCGCGATTGGTGGACACCACCGCGACGCCGAGCCCGTTCTGCACCTTGGGCAGGTCGTCGGCCGCGCGATAGACCCGGCGGCCCGGCGTCGACACGCGCCGCAGCCCGTGGATCACCGGCTCGCCGTCCTCGGCGTACTTCAGGTAGATGCGGATCAGCCCCTGCGGGCCCTCCTCGAGCAGCTTGAAGGTGCGGATGTAGCCCTCCTGCTTGAGGATCTTGGCAATCTCCAGCTTCATCTTCGACGCCGGCACGTCGGTCCGGTCGTGACGCACCGTGGTGGCGTTGCGGATGCGGGTCAGCATGTCCGAGATCGGATCTGTCATGCTCATGGCGACCCCCTCACCAACTCGCCTTGGTCACGCCCGGAAGGTAGCCCTCGAGGGCCAGCTTCCGGAAGCAGATCCGACAGAGCTGGAACTTCCGCATGTAGCCGCGCGGCCGCCCGCACACCCGGCATCGGTTGCGATGCTGGATCTTGAACTTCGGCTTTCTCAGAGTCTTCGCGATCGCAGACTTGGTTGCCACGGTGCCTCCCTAGGAGCGCGTGAACGGCATGCCGAGGGCGGCCAGGAGCGCTTGGGCCTGGTCGTCGGTCGGTGCCGAGGTGGTGATGGTGATGTTCATGCCGATCGTGCCTTCGACCTTCTGGTAGTCGACCTCCGGGAAGATCAGGATGTCCCGAATCCCGATGGTGTAGCTGCCGCGACCGTCGAACGAGCTCCGGTTGACCCCGCGGAAGTCACGAACCCGGGGCAGCCCGATCGAGATCAGTCGATCGAGGAACTCGTACATCCGATCCCGCCGCAGCGTCACCTTGACGCCGACCGGCGCGCCCTCCCGCAGCTTGAACGCGGCGATCGACTTGCGCGCGCGCCGCAGCAACGGACGCTGGCCGGTGATGTTGGTGAGCTGCTCCATCGCCATGTCGAGCAGCTTGGCGTTGCGGGATGCCTCGCCGATGCCGATGTTGCAGGTGATCTTGGTCAGCCTCGGCACCTGCATCGGGTTGGACAGCCCGAACTCCTTCAGGAGCTTCGGGAAGACCTCTTTGTTGTACGTCTCGAGCAAGCGCGCCATCGTCCCTCCTAACGGTCGAGAATCGCGCCGTCTGTCTTGGTCACCCGGACCTTGCGGCCGTCCTCGAGGATCTTGTAGCCGACGCGGGTCGGCCGACCGCTGTCCGGTGAAATCACCATCACGTTCGAGATGTGGATCGGCGCCTCACGCTCCACGACCCCACCCTGGACCCGGCGCTGCGGGTTGGGCTTGGTGTGGCGCTTGATCATGTGCACGCCCTCGATCACCACGCGCTGCCGGCCGGGATCGACGACCAGGACGCGGCCTCGCTTCCCGGCGTCCTTGCCCGTAATGACCTCGACGGTGTCACCCTTCCTGATCTTCATGACGCCTCCTAGATCACTTCGGGGGCCAGGGACACGATCTTCATGAACCGGCGCTCGCGCAGCTCGCGGGCGACCGGCCCGAACACCCGGGTCCCGATCGGATCGTGCTCGGCGTTGACGAGCACCGCGGCGTTCTCGTCGAACTTGATGTAGGAGCCGTCGCGCCGGCGCGTCCGCATCCTGGTGCGCACCACGACCGCCTTGACGACCGTCCCCTTCTTGATGTCCGAATCGGGCGCCGCTTCCTTGACCGAGCACACCACGATGTCGCCGATACCGGCGTAACGGGGCGCCGAGGAGCCACCCAGCTGGCGGATCGCCTGGAGCTTGCGCGCCCCGGAGTTGTCCGCCACGTTGAGCATCGTTCCCATCTGGATCATGGCGTCGCCTCCCTCACTCCGCGCGCTCGAGGACCTTGCGCACGCGCCAGCGCTTGCGGCGCGACACGGGGCGGCACTCCTCGATCAGCACGCGGTCACCGGTATTGCACGTGTTGTCCTCGTCGTGCGCCATGAACTTCGAGGTCGTCCGCACGAACCTGTGGTACAGGGGGTGCATGACGAAGTTCTCCACCTTCACCACCACCGACTTGTCGGCGGCGTTCGAGGTGACCACTCCGACCTTGGTGGTCTTGCGGTGGGTGGCCGTCGCGTCGCTCATGGGTTCTTCTCCTGCTTCGCCCGCTGGTTGATCACCGTCAGCACGCGGGCCATGTCCTTACGGACCTCACGCATCTTCTGCGGGTTCTCGATCTGCCCGGTGGACTTCTGGAAGCGCAGCTTGAACAGCTGTTCCTCGAGGTCCCCGAGTTGCTTGCGGAGCTCGTCGTCCGAGCGCTCGCGGATCTCCTTCACCTTCATGCCGACCCTCCCCTGCTCACGAACCGGGTCTTGATGGGGAGCTTGTGCGCCGCCAGCCGCATCGCCTCGCGGGCCACTTCCTCGGTGACGCCCTCCATCTCGTACAGAATCCGCGCCGGCTTGATCACCACCACCCACTCCTCGGGGTTGCCCTTGCCCTTACCCATGCGGGTCTCGAGCGGCTTCTTGGTGATCGGCTTGTCCGGAAAGACCCGGATCCAGATCTTGCCGCCGCGCTTGACATGGCGGGTCATCGCGATTCGAGCGGCCTCGATCTGGCGCGCCGTGACCCAGCCCCGCTCGGTGGCCTGCAACCCGTAGTCTCCGAAGGAGACGGTGGCACCGCGCCCAGCCACCCCACGGTTGCTGCCGCGCTGCTGCTTCCGATACTTGACCTTCTTCGGCATCAACATGACACGACTCCTACAGGCGCCCGCGCACCGAACGCGCCCGGTAGCGCTCGCCGCGGTACACCCAGACCTTGACGCCGATCGCGCCGTAGGTGGTGAACGCGGTCTCGGTTCCGTAGTCGATATCGGCCTTGAGGGTGTGCAGCGGCAGCCGCCCCTGCTGGTACCACTCGGACCGCGCGATCTCGGCCCCGTTGAGGCGGCCGGCGCAGCGGATCTTGATCCCCTGGGCGCCGAAGCGCAGCGCGTTCTCGATCGCCCGTTTCATCGCGCGGCGGTAGGCGATGCGCCGCTCGAGCTGGCGCGCCACATTCTGCGCGATCAGGTGCGAGTCGATCTCCGGGCGCTGGATCTCCTGGATGTTGATGTGGATGTCCTGGCCGTAGCGGCGCATCAAGTCGTCGCGCAGCTTGTCGACCTCGGCCCCCTTACGCCCGATGATGATCCCCGGCCGGCCCGACAGGATGTTGACGCGCAGCTTGTTGGCGGCGCGCTCGATGTCGATCGCGCTCACCGCCGCGTTCGAGAGCCGCCGGTGGAGCTCCTCCCGAAGCTGCAGGTCCTCGTGCAGCAGGTTGGCGTAGGCTTTGCCGCCGGCGTACCACCGTGAGCGCCAGGTGTTGTTGTATCCGAGGCGAAAGCCGTACGGATGCGTCTTCTGTCCCACTGCGACCTCCCTACGATTCCCGCACCGCGAGCTCGACGGTGATGTGGCACATCCGCTTCAAGATGCGGTGCATCCGCACCCACTTCGAAGCCGGCCGGCCGCGGCGCAGCCGCGGCCCCTCGTCGACCGTGATGGTGCGGATGAACACCTTGTCCACGTCGACGCCGGGCTGGGTCTGCTCCAGGTTGGCCAGCGCAGACCGCACCACCTTCGCCACGTCGTGCGCCGCGTGCTTGTCACTCAGCCGCAGCGACGTCAGAGCCGGCTCCACCGCGTGGCCGCGCACCATGTCGGCGAGCAGGCGCACCTTGCGGGGCGACGAGCGATAGTACCGAAGCTTTGCTCGTGATTCCATCCTGACCCCCTACGCCCCCCGCTCCTTCTTGCCGCTGTGGCCGCGGAACGTCCGCGTCGGAGCGAACTCGCCGAGCTTGTGGCCGACCATGTTCTCGGTCACGTAGACCGGGACGAACTTGTGGCCGTTGTGGACGGCGATGGTGTGACCGACCATGAGGGGAGTGATCGTGGACCGCCGCGACCAGGTCTTGATGACCCGGCGGTCGCCGGCGGCGCCGAGCGAGTCCACCTTCTTGGCCAGGTGGTCGTCCACGAACGGTCCCTTGTGAATTGATCGAGCCATGTCTCCCTCCCCTACTTCCGACGCCGGGCCACGATCAAGCGATCGGAAGCCTGCTTCTTGCGGGTCTTCGCGCCCTTGGTGGGCCAGCCCCACGGCGACACCGGGTGGCGTCCCTTGTTGCGGCCCTCGCCGCCGCCGTGCGGGTGGTCGACCGGGTTCATGGCCGTGCCGCGCGTCTGCGGCCGGACATTGAGCCAGCGCGAGCGGCCCGCCTTGCCGATCTTGATGTTGCTCTGCTCGGCGTTGCCGACCTGGCCGATGGTCGCCATGCAGACCGACAGCACCATCCGCATCTCACCCGAGGGCATGCGGACGGTGGTGTACTTGCCTTCCTTGGCCATGATCTGGGCCGAGGTCCCGGCCGAGCGCACCATCTGCCCGCCCTTGCCGGGCTTGAGCTCGAGGTTATGGACCAGGGTGCCGAGCGGGATGTTGCCGATCGGCATCGCATTGCCGGAGCGAACGTCGACCCGGGTCCCGGAGACCACCTTGTCGCCCGGCTTGAGGCCGGACGGCGCCAGGATGTAGCGCTTCTCGCCGTCCACGTAGTGCAGCAGGGCGATGTTGGCCGAGCGGTTGGGGTCGTACTCGATCGTCGCCACCACGGCCGGGACATCGATCTTGTCGCGCCGGAAATCGACGGTCCGGTAACGGCGCTTGTGGCCGCCGCCGCGATGCCGGGAGGTGATATGGCCGTCCGAGTTGCGGCCCGACGACCCCGTCTTGCCCTCGGTCAGCTTCTTCAGCGGCCGAGTCTCGGTGATCTCGGCGAAGTCCGATCCGGTCACGAACCTGCGACCGGGAGACGTCGGTTTGTAGCCGCGGGTGCCCATGGCGGTCTCCTCAGATTCCCTCGAAGAACTCGAGCGTCTTCGAACCCGGGGCGAGCGTCACGTACGCCTTGCGGGTTGCCGGGCGGTGCGAGACGACGCGGCCATACCGCATCATCGGCTTGCCCTTGCGGTTGACGATGTTGACCTCGGTCACGCGGACGTCGAACAACTCCTCGACGGCCTTCCGCACCTGGATCTTGTTGGCGCGGCGGTTGACCTCGAAGCAGACCGTGTTCTCACGCTCCTGCATCACCGTGGTCTTCTCGGTGATCAGCGGCCGCAGGATGATCTCGCGCGGCTTCATGGCGTCACCTCCGCCAGCGACTTCACGGCGGGCTCGGAGGCCAGAATCCAGCGGTGGTTGAGGACCTCGTAGGCGTTCAGCGAGGCCGCGTCGAGCATCGTCACATTGGGCCGGTTGCGGCTCGCCAGGTGGAGGTTGAGGTTCTCGAGGCCGTCGATCAGCAGCACGGTTTCGCCCGCGATGCCGAGCCGCGCCAGGCGCTCTGTGAAGCCCTTGGTCCGGGGCTCATCGAGCTGCAGCGAGTCGAGCACCACCAGGCGGCCCTCGGCGGCGCGCTGGGAGAGCACGCCATAGAGCGCCGCCCGCCGGGCCTTGCGATTCACCTTCTTGGCATAGGAGCGGGGCACCGGTCCGTGAACGGTGCCGCCGGACCGCCACAGCGGCGACCGGCGGGAGCCGGCGCGCGCGCGCCCGGTGTGCTTCTGCTTCCAGGGCTTGACTCCGGTCCCGGCCACCTCACCGCGGCCCTTGACCTTGTGGGTGCCCCGGCGCTGGCCGTCGAGGTGGGCGCGAACCACCTCCCAGACCAGGTGCTCGCTCACCTCGCGAGCGAACAGGCCGTCCGGGAGCTCGACCGCTCCGACGACCTCGTTGTCCCAGTTCCTGACATCGAGTTTCATGACCCCCCCTCCCCTCACGTCACCTTGACGATGCGGACGTAGCTGTTCCGAGCACCCGGAACGCCGCCCTTGATGAACAGGAGGTTGCGGTCGGCGTCGACCTTGACAACCTTTGCGTTCTTCACCGTGACCCGGGCGTCGCCCATGTGACCCGGCAGCCGGGTGCCCGGGTAGACCCGCGACGGGTCGGCCGAGGCGCCGATCGAGCCGGGAGCGCGGTGGAACATCGAGCCGTGGGTCGCCCGACCGCCCTTGTAGCCGTGGCGCTTGATCACGCCCTGGAAGCCGCGACCCTTCGAGCGACCGATCACGTGCACCCGCTCGTCGACGGTAAAGATGTCGGCCAGCACCGAGTCGCCGGGCTTGGCCGCATCGTCGGCGTCCACCGGGACCTCGGCGAGCATTCGGGTCGGTGGCACGCCGGCCTGCGCGAAGTGCCCCTGCATGGGTTTCGGCGCGTCGCGGCGGGGAGCGCGCTCGACGAGGCCAAGCTGCACCGCCTGGTAGCCGTCGCGCTCACCGGTCTTGCGCTGCACGACCACGCACGGGCCGGCCTCAATGACGGTCACCGGGATGACCCGGCCCTCGTCATCGAAGATCTGGGTCATGCCCACCTTCTTGCCGAGAATTCCGCGTACCATCGCCGTCACCTCGCGCCGTAGGCCTTGATCTCGACGTCCACACCGGCCGGCAGCTCGAGCTTCATCAGGGCGTCGATGGTCTGCTGGGTCGGCTCGAGGATGTCGAGCAGGCGCTTGTGAGTGCGGATCTCGAACTGCTCCCGCGACTTCTTGTCGACGTGGGGCGACCGCAGCACGGTGAACCGCTGGATGTGGGTCGGCAGCGGGATCGGCCCCGCGATGCGCGCCCCGGTGCGCTGCGCGGTATCCACGATCTCGGTTGCCGACTGGTCGAGGAGCCGGTAGTCGTACGCCTTCAAACGGATCCGGATCTTGTCGCTGGCCATCTGTTACTCCACGATCTCGGTGATCGAGCCGGCGCCGACGGTGCGGCCGCCCTCCCGAATCGCGAACCTCAGTCCCCGCTCCATCGCGATCGGCGTGAGCAGCTCCACTTCCAGGTTCGTGTTGTCCCCGGGAATCACCATCTCCACACCCTCGTCCAGATTCACCGACCCCGTCACATCCGTCGTCCGAAAGAAAA
>Ga0209254_10001265_pt1 | contig 22461 bp, 23 predicted proteins | sample FrelakmetDIP11DI_FD_187148 | JGI IMG/M metagenome (GOLD analysis project Ga0209254, IMG submission 187148) | Freshwater lake sediment microbial communities from the University of Notre Dame, USA, for methane emissions studies - DIP11 DI (SPAdes)... | ecosystem: Environmental > Aquatic >...
GTAATCACCGCCATTGGCCCTAGTACAGTCGGGCGTAAATAAGTCTCTTGCTGATTTACGACCAATCAGATAGAATCGGCCCACGTCAAACCAAGGAGGCAGGATGTCCGGGCCGAAACCTATCCTCATTGAATTGAGTGACGCCGAACGGCAAGCCTTACAGCAGTTGGTGCGTCGGCACCATGTTCGTCAGCAAATTGCGTTGCGGGCGCGGATCGTCTTGGCGGCCGCTGACAGCCAGAGCAACGCCGCGATTGCGCGCACATTGCACACCACGGTAGACACGGTGCGGCTGTGGCGCCGCCGCTGGGTTGACCTCCAGCCGATTGCGCTCAAGGACTTGACGGTCGAAGAGCGGCTCGAAGACTTGCCCCGTCCGGGGTCGCCCGCGCGCCTCACGCCGGAGCAAGTCTGCCGGATCACGGCGCTGGCGTGTGAACAGCCAGAAAAGTCGGCGCGGCCCATCACGCAGTGGACGGCCCGTGAACTGGCTGACGAAATTATCCGACGTGAGATCGTCACAACCATCTCGCCGCGGCATGCGGCGAGACTTTTAAAAAGGTGCCGACCTTAAGCCGCATGTAGTGCGCGCGTGGTTAACGCCGGAACCGGATGAGCGCTTGGCCGAAAAAATCGAAGACATCACGCACCTCTATCAGCACGCCCAAGCCCTGGAAAAACAGGGGGAACGCGTGGTCAGTACGGATGAAATGACCGGGGTTCAAGCGTTGGAACGCCAGCATCCGGATTTACCCGTGCGCCCTGGCCTCGTCGCCCGTCAGGAGTTCGAGTACCTCCGCCGCGGCCCCTGTTCGCTCATCGTCAACTTCGAAGTCGCCCCAGGGCAAGTAGGCCAGGTGTCGGCTGGCCCGACCCGCACCGAGGAGGACTTCCAACGCCACAGTCAACGCACAGTCGAAGCCGCCCACACGGTATCGCAATGGCACTTCGTGACCGATAACCTGAACACGCATCAATCAGAATCCCTGGTCCGCTATGTGGCCGCAGAATCTGACCTGGCGATCGATCTGGGCGTCAAGGGGAAAAGCGGCATTTTGAAATCAATGGAAACACGCGCCGCCTTTTTGAGTGATCCCACGCATCGCATTGTCTTTCATTACACGCCCCAGCATGCCTCGTGGATGAATCAGGTCGAAATCTGGTTCAGCATCTTGGCGCGCAAACTGCTCAAACGCGGCAACTTTAAGTCCGTCGCCGACTTGATTGCCAAAGTACTCGCGTTCGTCAACTATTACAATCGCACCATGGCCAAACCGTTCAAGTGGACTTACCAGGGCAAGGCTCTGACGATCTAGCCGCAGACTTATTTAAGCCCAAGTGCACTAGTGGGGACGACGGCGGATATGGGGTCGTCCTGCAATCCGATGGCAAGATCGTCGTCGCTGGCCAAACCAGTTATGGCGGTCCAGGCTATGACTTCGCGGTGATGCGTTACAACAGCGACGGTGGCCTGGACTGCACCCAATGCCTCGACACGGGCAATCTGGTCAACGTCTACAACCGCGCTATTGGCGCCGACCGCTTGTGGAATGGGGCGGGCTATCTGCAGGGTCAAGGCGTTACCGTGGCCGTCGTCGATAGCGGCATCAACGGTCACGCCGATCTGCAAGTTTCGGGCGGCGGCAACTCCCGCGTCATCACCGCCACCAGCCTGATCACCTCCACGACGACGACCGATGGCTATGGTCACGGCACCCATGTGGCAGGCATCATTGGCGGCAACGGTGCTACGACCAATGGCGCACGTGTGGGCGTAGCACCGGGCGTCAACCTGATCAACGTCAAGGTCGCCAATGACCAGGGCATGAGCCTGGCCTCCGACCTGGTACACGGCCTCGAGTGGATCTACAACAATCGCGCCGCCTACAATATCAAAGTCGTCAACATCTCGCTGAACAGCGCCGTCGCGGAGTCCTATCAGACCAGTCCGATTGATGCGGCGGTGGAGATCCTGTGGTTCAATGGCATCACGGTGGTCGTCTCGGCCGGCAACAATGGTGGGGGCGTACTCTATCCACCAGCCAATGACCCGTTCGTCATCACAGTGGGCGCGATGGACGATAAGGGGACGTGGAATATCGACGACGACGAAGTGGCCCCCTTCTCGGCTTACGGCATGACGGAAGACGGTTTCAGCAAGCCCGATCTGGTCGCTCCAGGCCGCAGCATCATCAGCCTGCTGGCTGACACCAACGCCCGGGTGTACATTGACCATGTGCCCTATCGGGTGGACACGAATCTCTTCCGCATGTCAGGCACTTCGATGTCCGCGCCCATGGTGAGTGGCGCGGTGGCGCTCTTGCTCCAGGACGAGCCTAACCTCAACCCTGACCAGGTAAAGTATCGCCTGACGGCTACGGCTAATAGTTCTTGGACGTGCATTCCTGGTGCTCAGTCCTGTGCCGTGCCCTTGGATGACGGCTCGTTCGGTGCAGGTTATCTGGATGCCTATGCGGCTGTGAACGGCACCACCACGGAAACGGCCAACACGGGCGTGGTCGTCAGCAACATGCTCACCACCGGTTCCGATCCGATTAGCTGGGGTACCGTGCAATGGGGGTCGGTGCAGTGGGGCAGTGTGCAATGGGGCTCTGTCCAGTGGGGATCGGTGCAATGGGGCAGTGTGCAATGGGGCTCTGTCCAGTGGGGATCGGTGCAATGGGGCAGTGACTACTGGGGGCCGTAACGGGGCCAAATAAGAGAGAAACCGCGCGGGCTGACATCATGGCCCGCGCGGTTGTGTATGCACAGCCGAATCTTGCTCCGTTGATCGGTGTTCACGCGGCGTTCACGCAACCTTCACGCTTTCTTTAGCGGCATTCACGTAACCTTCACGGCATGGTGAGCCGATCGAGCGTATAGTAGCAGCAGACGTAGTGATAGACGTCTGGCGAGTCTTTCAGGAATCATCAGCAGGACCATCCATCGTGAGTTTGACAAGGAGCAACAGCATGCAGGCAAAACTGAAGTCCATTCGCAAGTCGGTGAACTGGGGCGGCCGCATTAAGCAGCTTAACGTGCTGATGGTGGTGGCGTTGTTGCTGGCCGCGCTGCCAGTGTCGTCCTCCCCCGTTCAAGCGGCGCGCGTGCAACCACTGCTGTTGGAGTTGGCCGCGCAGCAGCCCGATCAAGTTGTGAGCGTCATCGTGCAGAAGACGGTGAAGAACGATCGGGTGGAGCAAGCCGTTGGCGCACTCGGCGGCACGGTGACCGCGGACTTGCGCATCATCAACGCGTTTGCGGCAGAACTGAAAGCCAGGGACGTGTCGCAGTTGGCTCGCGCTGAAGGGGTGCGCTGGGTCAGTCTGGATGCCGTGATGACGTCCACCGCTTGCGCGCAGTGCATTGACACAGCCAACCTGGCGAACACCTACATCCGTGCGATTCGGGCTGACCAGGTCTGGAACAACGCGCCCTACCTGCAAGGGCAGGGCATCGGTGTGGCGGTGATCGATAGCGGCATCAATCCCAACAGCGACTTCTACACACTCATGGGAGTCAATCGACAGGTGGCCGATGTTCGGTTCAACAGCGACTACAACCAGAATACTTCCGATGGTTATGGTCATGGCACGCACATCGCCAGTATCGTGGGCGGCGACGGGAGCGAATCGGGCGGCAAGTACATCGGCGTGGCGCCCCTGGTCAATATCGTCAACGTGAAAGTCAGCAACAATAACGGCAGCGCCATGATCAAGGACGTTGTGGCGGGCCTGCAGTGGGTGCTCGAAAACAAAGACAAGTACAACATCCGCGTCGTCAACCTGTCGTTGAACAGCGCCGTTGCCGAGCCGCACAATACCAGCCCGCTCGATGCTGCATGCGAGATTCTGTGGTTCAACAAGATCGTCGTGGTGGCCTCGGCCGGCAATGCGGGCAAAAAGCAGCTCTATCCCCCGGCGAACGATCCGTTCGTCATCGTGGTGGGCGCGACGGACGACCGGGGCACCAGCAGCCTGTCCGACGATGTCGTCGCCTCGTTTTCGGCCTATGGCAAGGCTGACGATGGCTTCGCTAAGCCGGACCTGGTGGCGCCGGGCAAGAACATCACCGCGCACCTGGCCGACAGCAACGTGGGCCTGGCGCTGGCGCACCCTGCAAACCAGGTCGATGGCGGCAAGTATTTCCGCATGTCGGGCACTTCGATGGCCGCAGCGGTCGTCAGCGGGGCGGTGGCCCTGTTGTTGCAGGACGAGCCGGCTTTGAACCCCGACCAGGTCAAGTACCGGCTGATGGCGACGGCGAACAAGAGCTGGGCCGGCTATAACGCGAAGACGGCCGGCGCCGGGATGCTGGACATCTATGCCGCGGTGCAGGGCACGACGACGCAGCAGGCGAACACCGGCCGCTGGGTGAGCGATCTGCTGACCACCGGGCCAAACGGCGTGTTGGGATCAACTGTAAATTGGAATTCGGTCAACTGGAACAGTGTCAATTGGAATAGCGTCAATTGGAATTCGGTCAATTGGAACAGTGTGAACTGGAATAGTGATTACTGGGGTCCGTAGCGAGAGGTAAAACGGGTCGGATATGCCAGGATCTTCCATTCGTATGGGATAGGCGCAGAGATCATCGGCGCCTATCCCCTCCATGGCAAGGAGGAAAAATGCGACGGGTTGCTTGGACTTATATCTTAGGTGTCCTACTCAGTGCCTTTGCGCTGAGCGTTTTCGCTTTCCTCAATCGCCCTCTTGTGGAACCACCTGTCTGGATGTTCCTTGTTCTGACACTCATTACCACGTTCATGCGCCTGTCTCACATTGTCGCTCCCGATCATCGCTCTTATGAAGGCTCTACCATTGCATTTGTTGCCGGGATCCTGCTTCTACCCTCCTGGCTTTTTGTGCTTCAAATTGTGATCGCGCACAGCATTGAGTGGGTCTGGGTGCGAATGACCGATCCCAACAGCCTGAAAGCCTGGTATATCCAACCCTTCAACATGGCCAAGTGCATCATCGCCGGCGCGGCGACTTACACGATCATGATCCTGGCGCCTGCCGAGGCGTCCGCCTCTTTCTCGGCCGGATACCCGATCGTGGTTCTCGCGGGCGTCATTGCCTACGTTGCCGTCAATCAATTGCTGTTGGGAATGGCTCTCTTCCTGGCGCGCGGCGTCTCCTTCCGCGAAGCTGGGATTTTGCGTGATGCCGTGTTGATGGAAATCCCGCTGGCTTGCATCGGGTATGTGGCCGCCGAGCTCCTGAACCGCAGCCCGCTGTCGGCGCTGTTCGTGCTGGCGCCCATTGCTTTGATCTACCAGGCATTCATGCTGCCCAAGACGCAGGATGAAGCGATGAAGGCGCTGGAAAACGTCAATTGCGATCTGACCAACGCCAACCAGGCGATCCACCAGCTCAACGACGAGCTATTCCTGACTCTGGCCAAGATCTTCGACGCGCGCGATCCCTATGTGGGCGGACACGCGGCACAGGTGGCGGCCTACGCCGTCGCCATCGCCCGCGAGTTGGGGCTGCCCGACGATCGGGTGCAAGTCATCCAGCAAAGCGCCTATCTGCATGACATCGGCAAGATCGCGATTCCTGAAGCGATCTTGCATAAGCCCGATCGGCTCACGGCGGCCGAATACGAGCTCGTCAAGACGCACGCCGACATCGGCGCCGACTTCGTCACTACCATTCATGGGCTGCGCCACCTGGTGCCCTTTATCCGGCATCACCACGAACGCTGGGACGGGCAAGGTTATCCGCTCGGCCTGGCAGGTGAAGCGATTCCGCTCGAAGCGCGGATCTTGAACGTCTGTGATTCGGTCGAGGCCATGGCTTCCGATCGGCCCTATCATCAAGCGATGAGTGCCGCCGAGATCACCGCCGAACTGCAGCGCTGCGCGGGCAGCCAATTTGATCCGGTCGTGGTCCAGGCCTTCACGCGCATTACAGAACACGAAGGAGCCGGCCTGGTCGTGAATTCGGCCCGGACAGTGGCGCTGCAGCGCACCGAGCGCGACCTGGCAGCGCACAGCCTGGGTGTGGAACTGCTCAAACCGATTTACGCGGCGGCCATGATGTAGGCGCGCGCATGGTCCTGCAAGGCCACGACCATTCCGAAGTGAATGACAGGATGGCGCATGACACAGGACACCAGTCAACGCTACGGCGTTCACGCAACGCTCACGCAACCTTTACACTTTTTGCGCGACGTTCACGCAACCTTCACGGCACAGCAAGCCAATCAATCGTATAGTAGAATCAGCAGCGGTGGATGACATCTGGCAAGGCGGCCAGTACTTATCGGCAATTATCAGCGGTTGAAGTGGTGTTGGACGAGGAGAGACGGCATGCATGAGAAAATGAAGTCCATTCGCAAATCGGTCAACTGGAGCAGTCGGCGGCGCTGCAGCACGCTGAGGATGAGCTGGCAACGCCTCACCTGGGCGTGGAACTGGGCAGGCCGATTGATGGACCTGCCGGCATACGGCCGTCCGCACTTTCAAGAAGAGGATGCTGGCCGACTCTGCGTCGTCTATGAAATCGATGCCAGGGTGGTCCGACGTTAACCAGGGTTGATCACTCGACCTGCTGTGTGATGGTCAGTTGAGAGGTGAGATATGTCGAAACAAGCGTGGGCCTATATTCTCAGTATCATGGCGCTGGGAAGCGTCGTCATGGCCCTGAGTCTTCCCACGGCGGCCCTGCTGAACGCGGAATGGCCGCTGCTCCTGGTGCTCATCGCACTCACTACCATCGCGCACTTCTACATGTCCGATACGGCCAGTCACGAAGCCTGGGCCGTGAATCTGGTTTTCTTATTCGCCGGCCTCGTCCTGCTGAGTCCGTTTGACTTTGCGCTGCTGGTCATTATTCCTCATCTTTTCGAATGGGGCTACGAAGTCTGGATCAAGAAGAGCACCCGGCTGCGCAACTGGTATATTCAGCCATTCAACATCGCGGTGCATCTCGTTTCCGGTTTTGTCGCCCGCACGCTATTCCTGGCGCTGAATCCAGACCCTGCGAACCTGGTGTCACTCACGGCTTTCCTGGCGGCAGCCGCCGCGATGCTGGGTTACCTGGTTGTGAATCATCTTCTGGTTGGTTACGTGCTGGTCTTCGCGCGCGGCGTCACGCTGCGCGCGTCGGGCGTCTTTGAACGGGCTAACCTGATTGGCGATTTAACGCAATTCGGCCTGGGCTACGTGGTCGCAGTCGTGTGGGATATCAATCCGGTCTTGATCGTGCCGACGCTGGCGCCGCTGTTGTTGATCTTCCGGGCGATTCAGGTGCCGAAGTTGAAGAAGGAAGCGAACACCGATGCCAAGACGGGCCTGTGGAATACACGCCACTTCAACGAGGCCTTCAGTGTCGAGTTGGAACGCGCCCAGCGATTTGAGCGGCCGCTCGCCGTGATCATGGCCGATCTGGATTTGTTGCGCAACGTCAATAACACTTATGGGCATCTGGCCGGTGATGCGGTCTTAACGCGCATCGGCCAGATCATTCGTGAGAGTGTCCGCGATTACGATCTGGCGGCGCGGTTCGGCGGCGAAGAGTTTTCGATCGTGTTGTTAGAGGCCGAAGTCGAGGGCGCGCGAGCCTTTGCCGATCGGATTCGCAATACCATTGAGCAGGCTGAATTTGCGATCCCCACCAGCCCCACGCCCATTCACGTGACGATGAGTTTGGGCGTGGCGTGCTACCCGTCTGACGCAGGTACGGCCAGCGAACTGATCCACCTGGCGGATGTCGCCGTCTATCAGGCCAAGCTGCGCGGCCGCAACCGCGTTGTCTGCGCGGCAGACGTGCCGCAGTCGATCAATCTGGCGGATGAGGCGCCCACTGATCAAACGGTGACGGCCTATCAAGCGGCCTATTTACCGCGATCGACTGCGACGCCGCTGGCGGAAAAATCTTCTTCCGGTGATGCGCCTGCACCGGGCCAGCCTCAGGCCACGCGGCAACCGGCGCACCCCGCGGCAGCTGCCACGCCCCGCGCGCGTGACACAAAGACGACCGCGATCTTCGTGGGCGGTGTGCTGACGCTGGCCGTGCTGGCCGCGGGCCTTGGCTTCGTGCTCAACCCGAACCCGATTACTCCGCTCCGGCTGGCGCTGCTCGTGATGTTGGCCGTCATGGCCGAATTGTTGCAGGTTAGCGTGTATGGCCTTAGCACTGTCTCAGTGTCGGTAGCGGTGCTTTTTGCTACCGCGCTGATTGCCGGCGTTCCCAGCATCGTGCTGGTGAGTGCCGCGATTGTTGCGGTCCACTATGTGAAAATGCAGCCGGCCCTGCATCAGACGGCCCTTAATTGGGCTACGCATGTCCTGGCTGCCTTACTCCCGTTTTTTGTTGTCCATTTGAACGTCGCCGACTTGAACACCGCCAGCGTGGTGATGACCGGCGTGATAATCGTCATGGCGAGTCTCGGCTACTTCTTCATCGAGACGGGGCTGGTGGCGACGGCAATTGCGTTGAGCAAGCATGCGTCAATCCACGTTACCTGGTCAACGCAATTCCGTTGGCTGTTGTCACATTATCTGGTCTTGTGTGGGATGGGCGCTTTTCTGGCATTAGCCTACGTGGCACTGGGGTTGGCCGGGTTGATCATTTTTGCCCTGCCACCGTTCATGATGCACTATGTGCAGAAGCAATACGTCGAACGCACGGAAGACAGCATGCGTGAACTGCAGCGGCTGAATACCGAATTGACGCGGGCTAATCAAGAAGTGGTCACGGCCAGCCGGGCGATTCAGGAACTCAATAACGAGCTATTCTTGATTCTGGCCAAAATCGTTGACGCCCGCGATCCATACGTGTCCAGCCACACCACCAAAGTCGCCGAGTACGCCGTCGCCGTCGCCGCCGAATTTGGCTTGCCCCTGGCGCGCATGGAAACTATCCGGCAGGCAGCCCTGCTGCACGACATCGGCAAGATCGGCATCTCTGAGGATATCCTGCACAAGCCGACGCGCTTAACCGACGACGAATACCACACGGTCAAACGTCACGCACTGTTGGGTGCTGAATTGCTGGAGACCTGTCAGGGGCTGCGGCATCTGGTGCCGTTGGTGAAATACCATCATGAATGGTACGATGGGCACGGCTATCCCGATCAGCTGCAGGGCGAAATCATTCCGCCGGAAGCCCGCATCCTGGCAGTGTGTGACGCCGTCGAAGCGATGGCGTCCGATCGGCCATATCACCAGGCGTTGACGTTGGATCAGATCGTCGCGGAATTGCGGCGCTGCGCGGGGACGCAGTTCGATCCGGCAGTGGTCGAGGCCTTCGTCCAAGTCACCGAGCGGCGCGGCAGCGACTTCGTGGTGAATTCGGCGCGCGAGGTCAAACTGCCGGGCGCGGCCGCTCAAGGCGCTGCCAACCTGCCCGGCCAGGGCACGCTAACCAAAAATCGACCTGGCACATCCGCGGCCAGTGCAACCAGGACCAGATTATCTGCGACGGAGATGAGCGCGTGAACGCACCGATGATGGCACTGACCGATATGGCGGCTCGATTGCTGAACGACGCCATCCCGCTCGTTCAAACCGGGCCAGCGAGGTCGCTGCCGATCGATCTGTCGCCTGATGATGTTAGCGCTGTGGCGCGCAAGGACAATCCCCCTATGTCCGCTGACAGACCGACCCAGGCAGCGGGCGCGCCAGCCGATGGGCAAACCCGCGCCCTCTTTCAAACCGTGGAGCAGGCCAAGCGTGAATGGGAGTTGACCGTCGATGCGCTGCCAGATCTGGTCAGCCTGATCGACCAACAGGGAGGCATTATCCGCATTAACCGCGCGGTTGAAACCTGGCGGCTCGATCGTGTTGAAACGGTCAAGGGCCGTGCCCTGCACGATCTGGTGCATCCCGCGTGCAGCCTGCCTCAGTGCTATCTGGTTTTCTGCATCCAACAGGCGCTGGCGCAAGTTTCAAGCGGCGGCTCACTCGAGTTTGAAACGTACGATCCGAGCCTGGTGCGCCATGTCCACGTGAGCATTCGGCCGGTGCCCGATCGCGCCGGGCTGGCAACCAGCACCGCAGTTGTGGTCATCCGCGATGTGAGTGAATTGAAGCGCGTTGAACAACAGAGTGAAGACCTGATTGCCGAACTGAGCGCCTTCGCCCATACGGTGGCGCATGATCTGAAGAACCCGCTGGGCATCATCATTAGCTATGCGGATTTGTTGGAGCAGGAACTGGACGAGTCTGCCGCCGGGCGAGCGCTGGAGTTTGCTCAGCTAATTTCGCGGATGGGCTACAAACTCAACAGTATCATCGATGAACTGCTGATCCTGGCCGAAGCCCGCGAAGCCGAAGTCTCGCTGATGCCGCTCAATATGACCGAGATTGTGGCGCAGGCGTGTCAACGTCTGGAGAATGTGACCCGCAACAGTGGCACCGAAATCCAGGCGCCAGAACAGTGGCCCGCTGCGTTGGGCTACGCACCGTGGGTCGAAGAGGTCTGGGTCAACTATATCAGCAATGCCGTGAAGTATGGCGGCCAGCCGCCGCGCGTTGAGCTGGGCGGCGACGTGCAGCCGGATGGCCGAGTGCGCTACTGGGTGCGCGATAATGGGGCGGGACTTACGCCTGAGATGCAGGCGAAGTTGTTTGTCCCCTTTACCCGGTTAGCTCAAGCGCGCGCCACCGGTCACGGTCTTGGGTTATCGATCGTGCGGCGCATCATCGAGAAACAACACGGGCAGGTGGGCGTCGAGAGCCAGCAGGTGCCCGGTGAAGGATGCACGTTTTTCTTTGTGCTGCCCGCTGCGCTCGAGTAAATTGACTGTGCTCATGCAGCCAGGCAGTTCAATTGAGCTGGGTATCGTTAGGGCCCGCTTGAAGCGACGGGCTGTTGCGCGTAACCGTGTCGATCACCTGCTGCACCGATTGACGTCCATCACCCGGATCGAATTTCTCGGCCAGCCCGTCCGCTTTCAGTAGATGGCGTACCGGCCCGGAGACCTCGGCCAGTTTCAACGTTGATCCGCTCACGCGCAGTTCTTCCTACAGACCACGCAGCATATCAGCCACTGAAAGATCGATGCCGGGCGAAGCCGCCAGGTCCAACACCACCAGCTGCGGGCGTGGCTCCATGGCGTTGACCAGATGCGTCATCCTCACCTCCGGCTGTTCCGGGACGTGGATGGCGAGATGACGGCAGAGTATCTGAATGAAGCGCAGGCGATCCAGCCGGTGGGTAGCGGCTCGCTCAGCGGAATACGGCCATGCGCTGCGCTTCATCTTGTCCAGCGGGGCGCGGATTAACGAGGCGCTACAACTGCACGCTGACAAAGTCTTTACAATGGAAGGACAAGTGGAGTTGCTGGGTAAGGGCGGGCGGATTCGGAAAATCTCCGTGCTGCATGCCGAGGCGTTGCACGAATTGGACTTGTCCGAGCGCGCTGATCCGCAGGGTACCTTCATGCAGCGCCGTATCCCACATGCCTTGTCCGAAAAGATCATGCTGACAGTGACGAAGGTCAATGACTACTGCTATGACAGTTGCGCGCGTGCCCTAATGGCACTGAAGGCGGGCGCAATGAGGCCGAACTTCACGATCTGCTCACCGACAACCTCCGCCACATTCAAGTTGACAAATAACACAACACGCCGGGCACGTCGATCACGCACCCGGCGTCACTCAACATCCTATCGCTAGTGATTTGCTCCCCCGGCCCACAGCGGGCGGCCCGTCGTATCACGCAGATTCAGCGTCTGGCCGGTCGTGTCGTTGAGCACCGTGCCCGCCTGGAACTGGCCGTTCTCCTCGAAGCCGTTCACCGTGAGGTGATCGCTTGCACTGAACGTCACACCCTGCGCGGACACATAGCGGCTTTGCCCGAACTGCGCCCACAGCGGAGCGCCATCATCGGTCGTGAGGCTGACGCCCACACCGTCAAACGAATTGACCGTACCCTTCACCGTCACCCATGTCGTCACATTGGCTTGAGGCGTTGCTAGGTTCGGATTCTGGGTCTGACCCTGTCCGCTCGCGTTCTGCCCTTGTCCGCGCGCACCTTGACCTTGTCCACCGCGATACCCTTGTCCTTGTCCCTGATTCAGCGCCTGATCTTGTGACTGATTCTGCCCGCCGCGATAGCCCTGTCCCTGACCACCACCAACACCCTGCGCCTGTGTCGTGTTCTGCACCGCACTGGGTGCTGCAGGCTGCGCTGCAACCGATCGGCCTTGCGCCGCATCGATGATGCCCACACCGACCGCGCCAATCAATACCACGATCAATGCTCCCACGACGATTTTCTTCCACATGATAGTCTCCTTTAATTGGCGAGAACGTTTTGAGTTGCGCGTTGTTTCTCGCGTGATTTGCCGCCATTATGCCGCTGTCGTGTGGAAATTTGATGGAGAATCGGGGAAGAAACGATGAGAAATCGGACGCGGAAACCGCGCTCATTCTTCACGCTTTCTCCACAAGATCTCCATCGGTATCGATTAATCTTGGAATGTTCGATTAACCGTCATTCCCGCGGTTGTCAGCGGGAATCCAGCACTCTGATTGGCGGCTGTTGCCATCGTCACGCTGGATGCCCGACGAAAACACGCTTTGCGGGGCATGACAGATGAAAAGGAAACCCGCATGAGTCAACCGCCTTCCGATAAACCATCTCTGCCGCAGCGCGTGTATCGCAGCGCCATCCGCGAACCGTACACCGGCGATCGGCGCAGCCGCCTGCGCATCGTCATGAATAACCTCGTCTTGCATTTGCATCCTGCGCAAGTGCCGGTCCGCACTCTGCGCTTCACGTACACGTGGGGATTGGGCGGCCTATCGGCACTGCTCGTGGTGATCCTCGCCCTCACCGGGGCGATGCTGGAATTCACGTACACGCCTACACCCGACGGCGCTTACAACAGCATCCTGAACATGCAGACCAACGTCTGGTTCGGCGATTTGATCCGCAACGTGCATCACTGGTCGGCCAACCTGATGATCGTCGTGGCCGCGCTGCATCTGCTGCGCGTCTTCTTCACGGGCTCCTTTCGGATGCCGCGCGAGTTCAACTGGATCATTGGCCTCGTCATGCTGTTGTTGACGGTGGCCGCTAACTTCACGGGTTATCTGTTACCCTGGGATCAACTGGCGTATTGGGGCATCACGGTCGGGTCGAGCATCATCAGCTACATCCCCGTCATTGGCGAGGGGCTCTCTCGTTTGCTGTTGGGCGGCCCGGAGATCAGTTCCGCCACGCTGCTCAATTTCTATGGCCTGCACATCTCTGTCATCCCGATGGCGCTGTTACTCTTGATGAGTTTTCACTTCTGGCGGGTGCGCAAAGATGGCGGCCTGTCCATTCCGCGCAAGTTAGACGAAGGCCCGATCAGTAAGGAAGAGACGACGACCACCTACTCTGATCTGGTGCGCCCCGAATTCACATTTGCGCTGGTGATGCTGGCCGCCATTCTGATTTTCTCCATGTTGATCCCCGCACCGTTGGAGCCGCTCGCCAATCCCGATGTGAGTCCCAATCCCGCCAAAGCGCCGTGGTATTTCATGGGCATTCAGGAATTGTTGCTGCACTATCATCCGCTCATCGGCACGATCGCTATTCCGGCATTGGCGCTGTTAGCCCTCTTCGCGCTGCCATACCTGAACTCGGATATGGACAGTGTAGGTATCTATTTTCGATCGAGACGCGGGCGCTGGCTGGCGCTGTTCAGCGCGGCGGTGGGGGTGCTGCTCACGATCGGCTACGTCATCTTTGACGAATTCTTTCTCGATCTACCGGGCCTGTTGCCCAGTCTGCCGACCCTGATCTCGAATGGTCTCGTCCCGCTGGCGCTGTTGCTGCTGGGCATCATCGGGTATTTCGAATTCAATCGGCGGGCCTTCAAGGCCGCCAAGTGCGAATCCATCTTGAGCGTCTTTGTGCTAGTGCTGTTCGGCTTCATCACACTGACCGTCATCGGCGTCTTGTTTCGCGGCCCCGGCATGGCCTTGATGTGGCCGTGGGAAGTCACTGCGGCACTGCACTAAAAAATGGTGTGCGTATTGCGTGGTGCGTGACAGGCTTTTTACGCAATACGCATCATGCACCACCGTAAGGACTCGATCATGAACGATAACTCTACACCTCAGTCAAAAAGTATTTCCCGACGTGATTTTGGCAAACTGACCCTCGGCGCATTGGGCGGACTGGCTGTCATCGAAGCCGCCATCGTCGGATTGGGGTACGCCGCACCGCGTGTGGGCGAGGGGCAATTCGGCAGTGTCATCACTTGCGGCCAGGTCACAGAGTTTCCCAACGGCTCGGTGACGCCTTTCAATGAAGGACGCTTCTATCTGGTGCGTTTGCAGGACGGCGGTTTTCTGGCGCTCTATCGCAAGTGTACGCATCTGGGCTGTGTGCCGTGCCGTGGGATGCCACCAAGAGCATGTTCGTCTGTCCGTGCCATGCCTCCGAATTCGACAACACCGGCGCGTTGAAAAATCCGCCCGCGCCGCGCCCGCTCGATCTGTTCAAAGTGCTCATCGACGGCGGCTCGGTGAAGGTCGATACCAGCAACCCTATTCAGCGCGATCACTACGATCCATCACAAGTTGTGTATGCGTGAAACAGAATGAATAACAAACTCGGCAGTGCGCTGTTTTCAAACACGTGTCATTCTGAACGAGCGAAGCGAGTGAAGAATCTCTGCCACAGTCTGCGACTGATGTCAATGAAACAGAGATGCTGAGTCCCTTCGGGACTCAGCATGACACCCTAATCTAGCATTGGTTTCACTCATCACTCATCACTCGTTACTTTTCAGGAGTCTTCCATGCGCCGACACCATCAACTTGCGGTTTTAGCCGCTTCCTTAATCGTCATTGCCCTGGGTCTGTACATTCTGCTCGAACCCACGCGCTTGACACAGGCCAACGTCGATCTGCTCGACACGCAAATTGCCGACGGGCAGATCGTCTACGCGGAGAACTGCGCCGTGTGCCACAATGCCGCCGGGGAGGGGATCGCTTCCAATCCGGCCTTGAATACCGTCGGCTTGCAGCAGATCGACTATGACACGTTGTACAAGACGATCGCGCGCGGCCGTTACAACACCGCCATGCCCGCGTGGAGTGTGACCGATGGCGGCCCGTTGAATGTTGCGGCGATTGAAGCCGTGATCGCGCTGATTCAACACGGCGACTGGCAGCAGACGCAGCTCGTCGTGGCCGATTTAGGATTGGCTCCACGTGTGCCCATGAGCGTCACCGTGCCGATCACGACCTTACAGCAGATTGCGTTACTGCCTGATGGGGAAGCGCTCGCTTCGGCGGTGCAGACTTACGCGGCCAACTGCGTCGCCTGTCACGGTGCCAATGGCGAGGGTACATCGCTTGCGCCCGCGCTGAACGATCCGGTGATCCGCGCGGAGCGTACCGCCGATCAACTCAACAAGACCATCAGTCTTGGCTCACCCGGTACGCTGATGGCTGGCTGGAATCAGCGCTTGTCCGCCGAGGAGATCGATCAACTCGTGAAGCTGGTTCAGCGATGGGATCAGATTCCGGCGGATGCGATCCCTGAACCACCCGCGCAGCCGATCATCATCACCGAGCAACTACTGGCGACCGGGCAAACTCTATACACCCAGAACTGTTCGCGCTGTCATGGTACCGACGGGCAGGGCACACGTCGCGCCCCCGCCTTAAACGTGCAGAGTTTCTTCGACAAAGTGCCCAGCGATCAGGCGATGATGCAGATTGTCTCGTCGGGTGTGCCGGGCACGGCGATGCCGGCGTGGGGCGATCGCATGAGCGTCAGCGAGATCGAAGCCATCGTCGCGTATGTCCGATCGTGGGAAGCGACCGCGCCCGCCGTGGCGACCGCGCAGACGACCGGCGGTGGCGGTCCGCCGTGGCAGCGCACGGGCAACACACCTGCTCAACCGCAAACACCTCAACAAACGGGGGGCGTAGTTCAATCGGTTGGGAGTGCGCCCGCTGCCGATTGGCGCATGGTGCTGTTGCTGGGCGTATCCGGCCTTGTCGTCGGCGCGCTGTTGATTGTCGCCAGTTTTCAATTGATCCGGCTGCGCAAATCGACTTGATCATTTCGTGAGGTGTTTGAAAGCGAGCGCCACAGCCCAATCTGTGGCGCTCGCTTTTATGTGCGCTGACATCCTCACAAGTTCCACACAACTTATCCGCATCCTCCACATACGCAGCTGGCATACTTGCGTCAATACCAAACAAGGAAGGCATCTCCATGAAGAAGCGACGATCGAATAAACGCAGGTGGGTGTTGGGCCTGGTGGCGCTGTTAGCCGTCGGCGCGGGTGGCTACCTGTATTACACGCAAACGGCTCAGGCCGCGCAGACGCCCGCCGCGCCCGCCCTGCAAACGGCCAAAGTGCGCACCGGCGACCTCCGCATCACGGCCACCGGCGCAGGCACGCTGACCCCCGCGGCTGAAATCGATCTGGCTTTCCGCACAGGCGGCACATTGACCGACCTGCCGGTGAAAGTGGGTGATACCGTCAAGGCAGGCGCGGTATTGGCGCGTCTCGACGAGGCTGCGGCCAAGCTACAAGTCGCGCAGGCCGAACTTAACGTGCAGGGCGCGCAAGCCAAGCTGGATGACCTCACAACGGGCAACACCGCCACGATCGATCCCAATCGCTTAACGGCCGTCGCGATCGCGGTGAAGCAAGCCACCGATACTCTGGCCGACGCGCAGGTCAACTATGACGCCGTGTTTGATGTGGCGCGCGACTGGGAACTCAACGATCCCAAACGTGCGGATAAGCTGCTGGCCGAACGCGATGCCGCGGCTCGCGCGTTAGCCAAACCGCAAGACGCGCTGACCGTGGCCCGCGCTCAATACAGCTTGACCTCCTCCGGCCTGACGACCGATCTCAGCGCCGATCAATCCACCGTGGCGCAAGCGCAGCTGTCGCTGGAACAAGCCAAGTTATCGCTCGAAACCGCGCGCCTGACGTTGAGCAACACCGTCTTGATCGCGCCGATGGCGGGCACCGTCACGGCGGTCAAAGCCGATGTGGGTGAAGCGGTCAGCGCCAGCCCGATTGTGACCCTGAGCGACCTCGATCAATCTTTGCTCCGGCTGGTGGTCGAAGAAAACGACGCCAGCAAAATCGCCGTCGAGCGGCCGATCAGCGCGGTGTTTGATGCCGCGCCCGAAGTGACTTTCAACGGCATGATTGTGCGTGTCGATCCGCTGCTGGTCAGTGTGGATGGTTCACCTGCTGTGCAAGCGTGGGCCACACTCGATATAGCAGACAGCAAAACACACTTGATTTCAGGCATGAGCGCCGAGGTGGAGATCATCGCCGGTGAAGCGAAGAACGCGCTGTTGGTTCCGGCGCAAGCGCTGCGCGAACTGGCTCCCGGTTCATACGCCGTGTTCGTTGTCGGTGCGGATGAGCAGCTCAAACTCACGCCCGTCACCATCGGCCTGCGCGACTTTGCCAATGTGCAAATCCTGACTGGCCTGAAGGCGGGCGATGTGGTGAGTACGGGTACGGTCGAAACGAAGTGATGAGTGATGAGTGATGAGTGACGAGTGAAATCACTTTTCACTTTTCACTCGTCACTTGTCATCTCTTCAGAAGGATTTTCCCAATGAACCAGACACTGATCGAAGTGAAAGATTTAATGAAAATCTACGGCGAAGAAGATGCCGAGGTGCGTGCGCTGAACGGTGTGAATGCCACGGTGCATCAAGGCGAATTCGTGGCCGTGATGGGGCCGAGCGGCTCCGGTAAATCGACGCTGATGAACATTCTGGGTTGTCTCGATCGACCTACGTCCGGTGCATACATTCTGGACGGGCACGACGTGAGTGACTTGAGCAAGAACGAACTGGCGACGGTGCGCAATCAGAAGATCGGCTTTGTGTTCCAGTCGTTCAACTTGCTGCCGCGCCTCAGTGCGCTGTCGAACGTGATGCTGCCCCTGTTGTACAACGACGCCGAAGATTTGAGCCGTGATGAGCGCGAAGAACGCGCGGTCGCCGCGCTGGAATCGGTCGGGCTGGGCAACCGTCTGCAGCATCATCCTAATCAGTTGTCGGGCGGGCAGCAGCAGCGCGTCGCCATCGCCCGCGCGCTGGTCAATCGCCCGCCGCTGATTTTGGCCGACGAGCCAACCGGTAATCTCGATTCGGTCGCCAGCGTGGAGATCATGGACTTGCTACACGCGCTGCACGGGCAGGGTGCAACCATTGTGATGGTGACGCACGAACCCGACATCGCGCAGCATGCGCAGCGTGTGATCTGTGTGAAAGATGGGCACGTCATTTCAGAAGGCCGCGACGGCCACAGCCCGTGCCTCGATCGCAAAATCCTGCTGGGAGAAGCGGCATGAAATTCAGTCAAATTCTGAGCGTGGCCTGGGAAGGTCTGACGCTGAACAAAGTCCGTTCGTTTCTCACGACGTTGGGCGTCATCATCGGTGTGGCCTCGGTCATCATCATGCTGGCCGTCAGTTCCGGCGCGGAAGCCGCCATCGCCGATGAGATCAATTCGCTGGGCGCGAACCTGCTTATCGTGTCGCCGATGCGCGGCGTGCCCGGCGCAGGCCGCACGCTGTTGATCGACGATGCTTTCGCCATCGAGCAGGAAGTTGTCGGCATCGATGGTGTCTCGGCCGAGCAAGCGCCCGCAGTGCAGACGGTGAAGACCAATGACGTGACGCTGGACTCGATCGCCGTGATTGGCACCAGCAACGATTTCCCGGGCGTGCGTGATTATCCTGTGGCGACTGGCCGGTACTTTACGGCTGAGGAAAACGATCGGGATGCGAAGATCGCCGTGTTGGGATCGGGCATCGCTGCCGACTTGTTCGGCGCAGACAGCCCGATCGGACAAACGATCACCGTCGGTTCCACCAAGCTCACGGTCATCGGTGTGATGGCGAGCAAGGGCGTGGTGTCGGATGTCGATTACGACGGGCGCGTGTACCTGCCGATCAATGTCGTGTTCCAGAAGTTCATGCCTGCGACGGAACTAGGCGGCGATCGGGTGCGCACGATCTACGTGAAGGCCGCGAGCCAGGACAAGATCGATAGCATCATCGCGCAGATCACGGCGCTGCTGGCCCTGCGCCACGACGTGGAACCGAGCAAGGCCGACTTCACGGTGCAGACGCAGCAAGACATCATCGCCACGCAGCAAGCGACGACGGCGGCCTTTCGAGATTTGCTGGCGTGGGTGGCGGGTGTCTCGCTGTTAGTGGGCGGCATCGGCATCATGAACATCATGCTGGTGTCCGTGACGGAACGCACGCGCGAGATTGGCCTGCGGCAAGCGTTGGGCGCGCGTCCCAACGATGTGCTGCTGCAATTTTTGATCGAAGCCGTGATCTTGAGCCTGGTCGGCGGATTGGTTGGCGTGCTAGTCGGGGTCGGTGGCGCGTACCTGTTCGGTCAACTGGGCACGATGCGTACCGCGATCGTTCCGGCGTCGATCCCGCTGGCCTTTGGGGCCGCCGCCATCGTCGGCATCTTCTTCGGCTACTATCCGGCTACGCGCGCCGCGCAGCTCGATCCGATTGTGGCGTTGCGCCGGGAATAGCCTCACGCAAAGCCGCAAAGACGCAAAGGATTTTTTGCGCATTACGTTTCACTTTTCACTCATCACTTATCACATTTCACTCACAGGAGAATCTATCATGTTCAAACGCATTACGCTTATCGCCCTCGTCGCCCTCATTGCCTTGTCTGCATGCAGCAGCGCACCCGCCGCGCCCGCCGCATCGACGACCACGCAGGACACATACACCAGCGCGAACCTTGATACCTCGTATGAAGGCGCACTCTCAGCGCGCAATCAATTGGCGTTGGGCATGCTGCAGCTCGATGGCACAGGCAATGCCATCACGGCCGATCAAGCCAAAACGCTGTTAACGCTGTGGCAAGCGCTGCGCGCCACCACGCAAAGCGGCGCGTCGGCGCAGGCCGAAGTGAGCGCGCTGCTCGGGCAGATCGAAGGCGCGCTCACGGCCCAGCAACTCGCCGCGATCAAGGATCTGAAATTGACGCAGACTGCCTTCCAGCAGTGGGCGGCGGCGAACGGTATCACCATGGGCGCAGGCGGCGGACAACCCGGCGGTGGTCAGGGGTTATCGCCGGAAGCACGCGCCACGCGACAGGCCGCCGAGGGGCGCACTGGCAGCACGGGCAGCGGTGCTTCGACCGCCGTAGTCACGGCTGTCATCGCGTATCTGGAAAAGATCGCGCAGTAATTACCGTAATTGAATTGTTCGATCGGGATTCGAGGCTTTAGCCGGATTGACGATGCGGCAACGAATCTGGCTGAAGCCTCGAATCCGAATTTTGAAGCAATCAGTCTATCTCTGAGGAGTCTTCTCGATGAAACCATTCATACTCATCAGCTTAACCGTGCTTGCTTTGATACTCGCCGCTTGCGGCGGTGCAACTGCACCGGCAGCGCCGGTGGCTGCACCGTTTGTTTCCAATAACGAAGTGGCGCCCACGCCATCATTCGCGACCTATCTGAAAATCGACTACGCCGACGCCACCAGCCTGCGCAATCAACTCGCTTTGGGCACGCTGAAATTGGAGGGCACGGCGAATGCCGTCACGGCCGAACAGGCCAAAGCGCTGTTGCCGTTGTGGCAGGCGGTCGTGGCATTGAGCGGCACGACCACTACCGCCGAAGCGGAATTGACCGCGGTGCAGAATCAGATCGCGGAAGCATTACAGCCGGCACAACTACAGGCCATCGGCGCGCTGCAACTCACCACGGCGCAGCTCAACGCGTTCTACGCAGAGAAAGGCATCGTCATGCCGACACCCGTGCCGGGTATAACGAAAGTGCCGGGCAGCGGCAGCGGTGTTTCATCGGCAGATAAGGAAGCGACGCGCACAGCGGCCACAGCGTTGGGCACGCCCACCAGCAGTGGCGCCGGACAAGCGGCCAAGACGCTGCTGTTCGAGACCGTGATCGAATTGCTCACGGCGCGCGGGGGCGGATAAGCGCCGTCGAGGAAATTTGTGAGGGAGCGTCAGTTCGGCGCTCCTTTTGTTTTCCGGCCGAATTCGCGGCGTGGATTTTCGGGTCCTGCCTGGATCGATTGTTGGATTCTTCACAATATCCTCACAACTCCTCCACCTGATTTCCATGCGCGCGTGACATACTGAACACAATCAAAGGTTGGCTACAAGCCAGTCACCGGCTCAGTGTGAAAATTCAACCCAACCAGTAGGAGCAACAGCATGTCTGGTTCAAATGGCGTCTCACCAAAAACTCGAACGAATTGGCTCATCGACGTAGCCGTCTTTGGCAGCGCCCTCATTGCCGCGCTGTCCGGCATCTACTTCTTGTTCCTGCCGTCTGGCGGCTATCAGGGCGGACGCAACGCTTTCTATGGCGTAACGATCCTGGTTCAGCGCGCCACCTGGGATGATCTGCACACTTGGGGTGGTCTGATCATGATCGCGGCGGCCGTGGTGCATTTGGCGATCCACTGGAAGTGGGTTACGGGCACGCTGAAGCGCGTCAGCAAAAAACTCACCGCCGGGACCGGCAGCATCAATCGGCACGCGTGGTTTAACATCGGCATCGATGCCACCATCGCGCTGAGTTTCTTGATCACAGCGCTGTCCGGCATCTACTTCCTGTTTGTGCCTGGCGGCCGCGGCGTGATCGATCCCATGTGGTTGTTCGCGCGCAGCACGTGGGACGTGTTGCACACGTGGGGCGGCGTAGTGCTCATCATCAGCGCGGTGATCCACTTTGCCATTCACTGGCGCTGGGTCGTCAAAGTCACGCGGAATGTGCTCGGCTCGATCAGGCACGCACCGGCCCCGGCGGCCTTTAAGGTCACACACTAATTGTTCAGGAGAAAAATCATGTTGAAGAAAATCATTATCGGCGGACTGTTGATCGCATTAATCGGCGTGCTGGTCGTAGGCGGTATCAATCGCACGGCAGCGCGCGGCGATGAAACCAGCAGCAATCAACACGGCCAGACGACACAATCTGTTGCGCAACGCGGCGGGCGCAACGGTTCGGGCGGCAACCAGGGCAGCATCGCGGCAGTGGGCGAGGCCAACACCACTGAGTGGCAAACCGCGTTTGGTACTGTGTCCAGCGTGGATGCCAGCCATCTGGAAGTTACGCTGAATGACGGCAGCAGCGTTGAAGTAGGCGGACGGGCGTGGCAGTTAGCCACTGCGCAAAACTTCGCGGCCAACACTGGTGATAGCGTTACCTTGCACGGCTTCGACGAAAACGGTGCCTTTCAGGTCAGCCAGATCGACAATCAGAGCAACGGGCAAACCTTGAGTTTGCGCGATACCACCGGGCGGCCCCTGTGGGCTGGACGCGGCCGCCGCTAAATCCGACAACATTCCTGGTGCGCCCCGGCCGTCAACGGTCTGGGCGCGTCCTAATAATTCTATCCATTCCAAGGGCGTTTGCTCGGAACGATCACGGCGATCAACTGCGGCGACGTGAACGGCGACGGATTCGATGACGCGCTGGCGGTCACGTCCGACGCC
>Ga0209254_10001266_pt1 | contig 22459 bp, 21 predicted proteins | sample FrelakmetDIP11DI_FD_187148 | JGI IMG/M metagenome (GOLD analysis project Ga0209254, IMG submission 187148) | Freshwater lake sediment microbial communities from the University of Notre Dame, USA, for methane emissions studies - DIP11 DI (SPAdes)... | ecosystem: Environmental > Aquatic >...
GGCCGGCGTCGTGGAGCAGGTCGGCCAGATGGTTCTCCACGGCGGCCTCCAGGTGCCGGTCGCCGATCTGCCGGCAGGCTTCGATGGCGTCGGATGCGATCGACACGGCCTCGTCCACCGATCCGAGGGCCGCGACGGCCAGTGCGCGATGTACGAGGGGCTCAAGTGGCTGCACGTGGCGGCGGCGATCGCCAGCGGCAGCGGCTTCCTCGCCCGCGGCGCGCTGATGCTGGCCGGCTCGCCGCTGCTCCGGGCCCGTTTGGTACGCATCGTTCCGCACGTCGTCGATACCGTGCTGCTGGGGGCGGCCATTGTGATGGCCGTGCTGGCGCGCCTGTCGCCGCACACGCATCCGTGGCTGGCGGCGAAGATCGCCGGCCTGCTCGTCTACATCGTGCTCGGCGCCGTGGCGCTGCGCTACGGGCGCAGCCGGCGCACGCGCGCCCTCGCGCTCGCCGGTTCGGCCCTGGCCTTCGCGTACATCGTCGGCACCGCACTGCAGCGCGATCCGCAGTGGCCGCTGCGTTTCCTGTGAACGGGCACCGTCCGATCCGGCTTGATGCACGTCAACGCATACCTGGACGGGTATTGCGAATCGTCGCACCCCGGATCACAAACTGCTGCCTGGCGTTTCGATCGGACCCGCTCCGCCGCAGGGAGGACTGGATGGCCATCATCGATTTCCGTACCCCCGCGGCCGGCTTCGACCAGCCGCTCGAACTGTGGCTCGCCTGCCACGACCGCGTGCGGCGGATGGCCAGCCTGCTGGAACGCCTGCACGAACACCTGCAGCAGCACGGCGCCAACGAGGCGGCCCGCGTCACGGCGACTTCGATCTGCCGCTACTTCGACGAGGCTGCGCCGCGCCACCACGAGGACGAGGAAGTCGACCTGTTCCCTCTGCTGCGCCGACTGCTGCCCGCGAAAGCGCCGGACCAGGAGGCCACGGTCGTCGCGGCGCTGGCGCAGCTGGAGAACGAGCACGTCGAAATGGGCAAGCTGTGGCAGCAGGTGCGCGCGGTGCTCAAGGCGATCGAAGCCGGCCAGGCGACGCCGCTCGACGCCGGCCTCGTGCAACGGTTCGCCAACGGCTACCGCCGGCACTGCGACATCGAGGACACGGTGATCGCCTCGGCGCTGCAGCGTTGCGTGGGCGACACCGACCTGGACGCGGTCGGGCAGGCGATGGCCGAGCGGCGCGGCGTCGACTGGACGCACCTGCACAGCAGCCGGCGCGGCGGTGCATAGGAAACGCGCGGCCGCCTTTCTGGGGCCGCGACGCAGCCGGTCAGCTGACCGGCGAGGAACGCAGGCCGTAGGCCTTGCCGTCGGCGAACAGGTACTCGACGCGCAGCAGGCGGCCGTCGCCGAGCCTCGGCGCGATGTAGCCCACCACCTCGATGCGCTCGCCCACCTTCGCCTCGCGCACGCCCCAGGCCTGCATCCGGAAGAGCGGTGCGAACTCGACCGTCCATTCGCCGGCCGCCTGCTCCGGCAGGCGCGTCTTCGCGAGCACTGCGGCGCCGTCGACCGACTGGCTCTGCGCCGGCACGCTGCGGCGGGTGAGATCGGCCGGCAGCGTCAGCGCCGCGTCGACGACGATCACCACCTCGGCGTGCGGGTTCGCCCAGCGCACCGTCTTGACCCGTCCTGCGAGGTACACGGGCTTGTCCTGGTCGAAGCTCGACCAGCCATGGTGGGCCAGCGCGGCCGCCGGCGCCGCCGCGGCGGCCAGCAGCAGGGTTCTTCGCTTCATCGAACCGTCTCCTTCAGAGGTAGGCGATCAGACGGCCGGCGGCGAGGACCGACAGCCACAGCAGGATCGAAGCGGCCGCCTGCAGCTTTGCCACGCCGTCCTGCAGGCGCACGCCGCCACGCGCATGAAAGACGATTGCGTTGGCCCCGGCGATCAGGATCAACACCAGCTTGACCCGGAATGCGGGATGGGCCGCGTATTCGGTGGCGGCGGAGACGAACAGCAGCAGCCCCGAGGCGGCGGCGCAGGCAAAGGCGGCGAGCGACGTGCCCAGCGCCAATCGCGCCAGCGACACCGCCTGGATCGCGTGTGCCAGTCCGAACAGGCGCAGTTCGAACACCAGCACACTGCCCAGCATCACGCCGAAGCTGGCGATATGGATCGATTCCAGCGCGGGGTAGGCCCAGACCGAGCGGCGGATCGCCTCGGCCAGCGCCGAGGCTTCGAGCGGGGCAAACATCTGCAGGCGAACCAGCGAACCCGAAAACCAGCGCGTGTCGGCGCGCGGACAGGCCGCGCACGTGAATCGCGTCTACTTCTTCCCGCCGAGCAGCGACCCGAGCACGCCGCGCAGCACCTGTCGCGCGACGGCCGATCCCGCCGAGCGCGCCGCGCTCTTGGCGGCCGCCTCGACCATGCCTTCGCGGCGGCCACCGCGCGGGCCGGTGGAGCCGAACAGGATGTCGCCGAGCCCGCCGAGCAAACCGCCGCCGCCCGGCACGGGCGCCGCGGTGGCCGGCGCGCCCTTGGCGCCCGGGGCCGGCGCCGGCGCCGACTCCGCGCGCGCCTTCAGCTTCTCGAACGCGGATTCGCGGTCGACCGTCTTCTCGTAGACGCCGGCTACCAGCGAGCGGTCGATCAGCGCACGCCGTTCGGCGGGCTCGATCGGGCCGATCTGCGAGCCCGGCGGCAGCACGTACGCGCGCTCGGTGACGCCCGGCGTGCCCTTGGCATCGAGCAGCGACACCAGCGCCTCGCCGACACCGAGTTCGAGGATCGCCCGCTCGATGTCGAGCTTCGGGTTCGGTCGCATGGTCTGCGCCACCGACTTCACGGCCTTCTGGTCGCGCGGCGTGAAGGCGCGCAGCGCGTGCTGCACGCGGTTGCCGAGCTGGCCGAGCACCTTCTCGGGGATGTCGAGCGGGTTCTGGGTGACGAAGTACACGCCGACGCCCTTGGAGCGGATCAGCCGCACCACCAGCTCGACCTTCTCCAGCAGCGCGTCCGGGGCATCGGCGAACAGCAGGTGCGCCTCGTCGAAGAAGAACACCAGTTTCGGCTTGTCGCGGTCGCCGACCTCGGGCAGGTTCTCGAACAGTTCGGCCAGCAGCCACAGCAGGAAGCACGCATACAGCCGCGGGTTGTTCATCAGCTTGTCGGCGGCGAGGATGTTGATCACGCCCTTGCCGTCGGCGGCCTGCATCAGGTCCTCGATGTCGAGCATCGGCTCGCCGAAGAACTTCTCGGCGCCCTGCCCCTCGAGCTGCAGCAGGCCGCGCTGGATCGCGCCGACCGACGCCGAGGAAACGTTGCCGTATTGCGTCTTGAACTGCGCCGCGTTGTCGCCGACGTGCTGCACCATCGTCCGCAGGTCCTTCAGATCCAGCAGCAGCAGCCCGTTGTCGTCGGCGATCTTGAAAACCATCGTCAGCACACCCTCCTGGGTGCCGTTCAGGCCGAGCAGGCGCGAGATCAGCAGCGGCCCCATGTCGGAGACCGTGGCCCGCACCGGGTGGCCCTGCTCTGCCCACACGTCCCACAGGGTGACCGGAAAGCCCTGCCACTGCGGCTCCCGCAGGCCGAACTTCTGTAGCCGTTCGCTCATCTTGGGGCTCGCCTGGCCGGCCTTGGCGATGCCGGTCAGGTCGCCCTTCACGTCGGCCATGAACACCGGCACGCCGATCGAGGAGAAGCGTTCGGCGAGCACCTGCAGCGTGATCGTCTTGCCGGTGCCGGTCGCGCCGGTGATGCAGCCGTGGCGGTTGGCCAGCGCGGGCAGCAGCGCCAGCTCGTTCTCGCCTGCCTTGGCGATGATCAGGGGCTCGGCCATCGTGTCCTCGGGAAAGGTTGTGTCGGAAATGCGAAAGCGCGGTGCATCCGGCCTGTCGACATTCTCGTTCAACGGCCGGCGAAGCAGCCTCGAATGTTAGACTCGCCGCCCTCCGCAGTGCAGCGACCTACCGACCATGGCCGGGCATTCCAAGTGGGCCAACATCCAGCACCGCAAGAACCGGCAGGACGCCAAGCGCGGCTCGCTGTGGACCAAGATCATCCGTGAAGTGACGGTCGCCGCCCGCGACGGCGGTCCCGACCCCGACATGAATCCGCGCCTGCGCCTGGCACTGGACAAGGCGCGGCTGGGCAACGTGCCGAAGGACAAGCTGCAGTCGGCGATCGCCCGCGGCAGCGGCAAGCTCGAAGGCGTGAACTACGAGGAGATCCGCTACGAGGGCTACGGCATCGGCGGCGCGGCAGTGATGATCGACTGCATGACCGACAACCGCACCCGCACCGCGGCCGAAGTGCGCCACGCGCTGACCAAGCACGGCGGCAACCTCGGCACCGACGGCTCGGTCGCCTTCATGTTCAGGCACTGCGGCCAGTTCCTGTTCGCGCCCGGCACCTCCGAGGACCAGGTGATGGAAGCGGCGCTTGAGGCCGGTGCCGATGACGTGCTGACCAACGACGATGGCTCGGTCGAGGTGATCTGCGCGCCGAACGACTTTGCCGCGGTGAAGGATGCGCTCGAGAAGGCCGGGCTCAAGCCCGAACTGGCCGAGGTCACGATGAAGGCCTCCGCCGAGACCGCGCTCGCCGGGGAGGACGCCGCGAAGATGCAGAAGCTGCTCGACGCGCTCGACGATCTGGACGACGTGCAGTCGGTGTACACGACTGCGGCGATGGACCATTGACCGCTGACCCGCGACCCGTGACCATTGACCGGAAGATCAAGGCAAGTCCGACACATTCGGTTGACATGACCCTACTTTCGCGCCGCCGCTTCAGCGTTGCACGCCTTCCCGGTCACCGGTCACCGGTCACGGGTCACGAACTTCCACGATTACCGGTCACGCCATGAAGATCCTCGTCATCGGCTCCGGCGGCCGCGAGCATGCGCTGGCGTGGAGGCTGGCGCGCTCGCCGCGGGTGACCGCGGTGCTGGTGGCGCCGGGCAACGGCGGCACCGCGCGCGGCTCCACCGGGCCAAGCGCGCGGATCAACAACCTCGAGATCACCGATGTCGCCGGGCTGGCCGGATTCGCGGCGGCGAACGACGTCGCGCTGACCGTGGTCGGACCGGAAGCGCCGCTGGCTGCCGGCATCGTCGACGTGTTCCGCAGCCGCGGGCTGCGCATCTTCGGCCCGACCCGGGCCGCGGCGCAGCTGGAAAGCTCGAAGGACTACGCCAAGCGCTTCATGAAACGGCACGGCATCCCGACGGCGGATTACGAGACCTTCAGCGATGCGACGGCGGCGCACGACTACGTCAATCGCCGCGGCGCGCCGATCGTCGTCAAGGCCGACGGCCTGGCCGCCGGCAAGGGCGTGGTGGTCGCGCAGACGCTGGACGCGGCACACACGGCCATCGACGCGATGCTGGTCGACAACCGCCTGGGCGACGCCGGCGCGCGCGTGGTGATCGAGGACTTCCTGGCCGGCGAGGAAGCCAGCTTCATCGTGATGAGCGACGGCCAGCATGTGCTGGCGCTGGCCTCCAGCCAGGACCACAAGCGGCTGCACGACGGCGACGAGGGGCCGAACACCGGCGGCATGGGCGCGTATTCGCCGGCGCCGATCGTGACACCAACGATTCACGCACGCGTGTTGCGCGAAGTTATTCTTCCCACTGTGCAGGGGATGGCCGCCGACGGCATCGAATACACCGGCTTCCTCTACGCCGGGCTGATGATCGACGGCAAGGGCAACCCGCGGACGCTCGAATTCAACTGCCGGATGGGCGATCCGGAAACGCAGCCGATCATGCTGCGGCTGAAGTCCGATCTCGTCGACCTGCTCGAGCGCGCCATCGACGGCCGGCTCGACGAGGTCGAGGCCGAGTGGGACCGACGCACCGCGCTCGGCGTGGTGCTTGCTGCCGCCGGCTACCCCGACGCGCCGCGCACGGGCGACCCGGTGATGTCGCTGCCGCCGGATGCCGACGACTGCGTGATGTTCCACGCCGGCACGCAGTTCGTCGACGGCCAGCTGGTCACCAGCGGCGGCCGCGTGCTGACGGTGACCGCGCTCGGTGACAGCGTGCGCGCGGCGCAGCGGCGCGCCTACGACGCGGTGGCGCAGGTGCGCTTCGCCGGCCAGCAGTACCGCACCGACATCGGCCATCGTGCGCTGAACCGGCGGACGCCGTCGGCGCCGCCGACGCTCCCGCGCGGCTGAATTCCCCCGACCGGATCGGCCTGCGACGATGAGGCCGGATCCGCAACTCGCGATCGACCGCTACCGGCGGCTCGCCGCCGGCTACGACGCCAGCAGCCGCCGCGAATGGCCGCGCCGCCTGCGCGCGATCGACGCACTGGAACTCATGCCCGGCGCCGTGGTGCTCGACGTCGCCTGCGGCACCGGGCTGAGCTTCGCGCCGCTGGTCGAACGCGTGGGCGCGACGGGCAAGGTCGTCGGGGTCGAGCTGTCGCCGCAGATGGGCGAGCTCGCCGCCGAGCGCATCGAAGCGGCCGGCTGGCGCAACGTGCACCTGCGGGTCGAAGACATCGCCGTCGCCGACCTTTCCCGCTTCCGCTTCGACGCCGTGCTGCTTCACTACGCGCACGACGTGCTGTGTTCGCCGCCGGCGCTGGCCAACGTCTTCGCCCACACCCGCCCGGGCGCAACGGTCGCCGTCGCCGGCATCAAAACCGTGCACCCGCTGCTTGCGCCGCTGAACCTGTGGGCGCGGGCCCGCGGCTGGCGCTACCGCACGAGCAGCGACCACCTCGCCGCGCCGTGGCGCGCGCTGGCGCCGTGGGTGCCGCGGTTCGAAGTGGAGACTTTCCTGCTCGGTACCGCCTTCGTCGGCCGGGGGCGGGTGCGTGATATGTTCCCGCGACGATGACGACGGCCTCGCCGTCCGTGAAGCCCGCTGCGCGGGCGGCTGAAGGGTAAGCAGGCGCCTCCTCGCCTCCTTCACGGGCGCGCGGCGCCGTCACCCTGCACGGAGAAAGCGTGACCTACACCGTCGAACAGCACATCAGCCTCAAGCGTGTTTCGGCGCTCGCTCCCTCGCCTGACGGCCGCTGGCTGGCAGTGGCCGTGCAGCGGCTCGACCGCGAAGGCGCCAAGTACGTCTCGGACCTCTGGAAGGTGCCGACCGACGGCTCGGCCGCGACGCAGCTGACGCGGGGCGACTGCAAGGACACGGCGCCCTCCTTCCGCCACGACGGCGCGCTGTGCTTCCTTTCGAACCGGCAGCCGAACGAGGTCAAGTCCGATGACGAGGCCGAGAAGCGCATGCAGGTCTGGTGCCTGCCGGCCGGAGGCGGCGAGCCGGTAATGCTGACCGACGAGCCGCTCGGCGTCGAAGGCTTCCGCTGCGCGAAGAAGGCCGACCGCATGATGCTGCTCGCGCCGGTGCTCGCCGACGTGCCGCACGACAGGCAGCGCGAGACGGCGACCGAGCGCGCCAAGAAAGGGCCGAGCGCGCGCCGTTATGCGCGCCAGCCGGTGCGCCACTGGGACCACTGGCTGCACCAGAACGAGGACCTCGCGTTCACGCACGTGATCGCCTGCGACGGCAGCGGCCGCACCCGCGTCGACCTCACGCCCGGCGCCCGGCACGAGTTCGCGATCGAGCCGGCGCTCGATGTGTCGCCCGACGGCCGCCTGGTGGCGGTCACCCGGCAGACACCCGGCGCCGACCGCGAACTGGACACCACGATCCTGCTGATCGACGTCGACACGCGCGTGCAGCGGGTGCTCGGCGAGGCGGCCTGCGTCAACTTCGACGCCCCGGTGTTCTCGCCCGATGGCCGCCACCTTGCCAGCACGCGCTCGTTCCGCAGCCCGACCACGGTGGTCCGGCCGCTGGCGGTGGTGATCGACGTGGCCGGCGGCGGCATCCGCGAACTGGCCGCGCACTGGGACCGCTGGCCAAACGTCGCCGACTGGAGCCGGGACGGCCGCAAGCTGATCGCCAGCGCCGACGACGAGGGCGTAACGCCGGTGGTGACCATCGACGTCGACAGCGGCGCGGTCGAGCGCGTGAGCAGCGGCGCCGCAGGCGGCGCGCACTCCGACCTCGTTGCACTCGCCGACGGCCGCATCGCCGGCATCCGCTCGACGCTGCTCGAGGCGCCCGAGTGCTTCGTCAGCGAGGCGCGCACCGGCAGTGCGCCGAAGGTGCTGGCGCGGCTGTCCGGCCACGAGCAGGCCGCGTTCGCCACCGTCGAAATCGTGCGCACGACATCGACCGACGGCGCCTCGATCCACTCGTTCCTGATCAGACCGAAGGACGCCCGCGGCCCGCTGCCGCTGCTGCTGTGGATCCACGGCGGGCCGATCGGCATGGACCAGGACGGCTGGCACTGGCGCTGGAACCCGCTGCTGGCGGTGGCTCAGGGCTACGCGGTGGCGCTGCCCAATCCGCGCGGCTCGACCGGCTTCGGCCAGGAATTCATCCAGGGCATCTGGGGCAACGTGTGGGGCGCGCAGTGCTACGAGGACCTGATGGCGGTCGCCGATGCCCTCGCCGCGCGGCCCGATATCGACGGCGCGCGCACGATGGCGATGGGCGGCAGCTTCGGCGGCTACATGACCAACTGGATCGGCTCGCAGACCGACCGCTTCCGCTGCCTGATCACCCACGCCAGCATCGCCACGATGGCGCAGTTCACCGGCACCACCGACCACCCGGCGTGGTGGTACCTGGAGATGGGCGGCGAGGACCCGTACGCTGACATGGCGAGATTCGACCGCTACGCGCCGATCCGCCACATCAAGAACTGGAAGACGCCGGCGCTGATCATCCACGGCGAGCTCGACTACCGCTGCCCGATCAACGAGGGACTGAACCTGTTCGAGGCGCTGCAGTACCACGGCGTGCCGAGCGAACTGCTCGTCTTCCCCGACGAGAACCACTGGATCCTGAAACCGCGCAACATCGTCGCCTGGTACGAGGCGGTGCTCGAGTTCATCGGACGACATCTCAGGCAATGACCCAGTTCATCGACACCCAGTCGGTCCGCGAGTACCTCATCGGCCTGCAGCGGAACATCGTCGAACGCTTCGAGCAGCTTGACGGCAAGCCCTTTCTCGCCGACATGTGGGAGAAGCCGCCCGGCAGCCCGCTCGGCGGCGGCGGCCTGACCCGCATCGTCGAGGACGGCAACCTCCTCGAACGCGGCGGCGTCGGCTTCTCGCACGTTGTCGGCGAGCGGCTGCCGCCCTCGGCCAGTGCGCAGCGCCCGGAACTGGCGGGCCGGGCGTTCGAGGCGCTCGGCGTGTCGCTGGTGTTCCACCCGCGCAATCCTTACGTCCCAACCGTGCACCTGAACGTGCGCCTGTTCCGCGCGCACACCGTCGGCCAGCCGGACGTGTACTGGTTCGGCGGCGGCATGGACCTGACGCCTTACTACGGCTTCGAGGAGGACGCGCGCCACTTCCACTCGGTCTGCAAGCAGGCGCTCGAACCGTTCGGGCCGGCCCACTACCCGCGCTTCAAGCGCTGGTGCGACGAGTACTTCTTCCTCAGGCATCGCAACGAGCCGCGCGGCATCGGCGGCGTGTTCTTCGACGACTTCCACGAACTCGGCTTCGAGCGCAGCTTCGCCATGCAGCGCGCCGTCGGCGACGCCTTCCTCGACGCGTACGTGCCGATAGTCGAGCGGCGCCGCGAGCACGCCTTCGGCCCGCGCGAGCGCGAATTCCAGGCCTACCGGCGCGGCCGCTATGTCGAGTTCAACCTGGTCTTCGACCGCGGCACGCTGTTCGGCCTGCAGTCGGGCGGCCGCACCGAATCGATCCTGATGTCGCTGCCGCCGAAGGTCGAGTGGCGTTACGACTGGCACCCTCAGCCAGGCACGCCGGAAGCAAAGCTCTACACCGACTTTCTTCGTCCGCGCGACTGGGCCTCGGAGTGAAGATGTCGGCCACTGCGTGGCCCGTGATGACGCTGCGCGTCGGTGAAGGATGATGCAAGGAAGTTGTCGTCACCCCTCACCCGCCCGCGCGGCGGGCAGCACGGACGGCGCCGCCGTCGTCGCCGGCATCCCATGACCATCGGCCTGCTCGGCGGCAGCTTCGATCCGATCCATCTCGGGCACCTGCAGCTGGCGCACGATGCATTGGCGCAGCTGCGGCTGGACGAGGTGCGTTTCATTCCGGCCGGCCATCCGTGGCAGAAGGGCGAAATCACCGACGCGACGCACCGCGCGCAGATGGTGCTCGCCGCGATCCGCGACAAGCCGCGCTTCGTGCTCGACATGCACGAGATCGAACGCCCCGGGCCAACGTACACGATCGAAACCCTGCGCGAGCTGCGCACCGCGCTGGGCGACGAGGTCTCGCTGGTGCTGATCATGGGGTCAGATCAGTTCGAGCGGCTCGACACGTGGCGCGACTGGGCGCGACTGCTCGACCATGCGCACCTGGCCGTGGCGCGCCGCGCCGATGCCGTGCTGACGCCCAGCTACGCGCTGCAGGAGTACTTCAACGCGCACTGGGCCTGTCCGGCCGCAGTGCACGAGGCAACGCACGGCCGGATCGTCGAGATCGCGATGACGCCGGTCGATGCCTCGGCGACCGAGATCCGCGCGGCGCTGGCGCGGCCCCCGTCCCCTGCGCGGGATGGCCGTCTGGCCGAGATCGTGCCGGCGCCGGTGCTCGACTATATTCGGGGCCATCACCTATACCGCTAGCAACCGCCGCCGGGCCGCCCCAGGGCAGTTGCGTGCCCCCTCGGGGGGCGGACGCGCAGCGACCGGGGGCGAACATAGACAACGGGATGGACCTCCGCAAACTGCAGCGCCTCGTCGTCGACGCCCTCGAGGACGTGAAAGCCCAGGACATCAGGGTCTTCAACACGACGGGCCTGACCGACCTGTTCGACCGCGTGATCCTTGCCAGCGGCACTTCCAACCGCCAGACGCGCGCGCTCGCCTCGAGCGTGGTGGAGAAGGTCAAGGCCGCCGGCGGCCATGTGATCAGCGTCGAAGGTACCGAGGCCGGCGAGTGGGTGCTGGTCGATCTCGGCGACATCGTGGTGCATGTCATGCAGCCGGCGGTGCGCGACTACTACGCGCTCGAGGAAATCTGGGGCGGCAAGCCCGTCCGCATGAAGCTCGCGACGCCCGTGCGCCGCCGCGTGGTGGCCTGAACCTCGTCGGGCCGGCGACCTCGTTCCCCTCACGACCGTCGCCCGCATGAAGATCGCGATCATCGCCATCGGCCACCGACAGCCGCGCTGGGCCGATGAGGCGATCGCCGATCTTCTGAAGCGCTTTCCGCCGGATTTCGCGGTCGGCCTGCGCGAACTGAGGCCCGAACCGCGCGACGGCCGGCCGCCAGAGAAACTCCGCGCCGCCGAGTGCGAACGGCTGCGCGCCGCGCTGCCGGCCGGCTGCGTCACCGTGGCCCTCGACGAACGGGGCCGCGACCTCACCAGCACGGCGTTTGCGGAGCAGCTCGGACAATGGCGCGACCGCGGCGACTCGCCGGCCTTCGTCATCGGTGGGCCGGACGGCCTGACCGACGCGTTCCGGCGCGGCGCGCGGCTGCTGCTGCGCCTGTCGAGCATGACGCTGCCGCACGTGCTGGCCCGCGTGCTGCTCGTCGAGCAGTTGTACCGTGCCTGGTCGATCCTCAACCGGCATCCCTACCACCGCGACTGAAGGGGGAAGAACGATGACCGACCTCTACCTCGCCTCGCGCAGCCCACGCCGCCGCGAACTGCTCCGGCAGGTCGGCGTTCGCTTCGAGCCGCTGCTGCTGCGGCTGTCGCCGCCCCGGCCCGCCGACGTCGACGAGATTCCGCACGACGGCGAACAGCCGGCGGACTTCGTCGCCCGCATCGCCGCGTCCAAGGCGCGCTGCGGCATCGAGATCCTCGCCATGCGGCAGCTGCCGGCGCGGTCCGTGCTGGCCGCCGACACCGTCGTCGCGATCGACGGCGAGATCCTCGGCAAACCGGCCGGCCGCGACGAGGCCGCCGCCTTCCTGCGCCGGCTCGCCGGCCGCACGCACGAGGTGCGCACCTTCGTCGCGCTGGCCAGCGGACCGGCGGCGCGGCAGGAGGTGCTGACCGCCGAGTCGGTCTCGCTGGTGCGCTTCGGCACGCTGTCGCCGGGGCAGATCGAGCGCTACTGCGCCAGCGGCGAGCCGTACGACAAGGCCGGCGGCTACGCGATCCAGGGGCTGGCGGCGACGTTCATCGAGCATCTCGACGGCAGCTACTCCGGCGTGATGGGGCTGCCGCTGTACGAGACCGCGCAGCTGCTGCGCCGGGCGGGCATCGTCGATCTGCCTTGAGCCTGCTCGCCAGAGGCGGGCAGGCTGTGGCGACCGCTGCGCGGTTTGCGATGCGCGCTGCGCGCGCCGGTGAGCGGTGGACTGCGCGCCGCCGTCTATGATGCCCGGCGCGCCTGCAACGGATGAGGCGGGCCTCCGCCCAACCCATCACTGGCGCACAGCACCGTCACCGCCGCGCAGCGGCATCACAGCCTCAATGGACGACATTCTCATCAACATCACCCCGCAGGAAACGCGGGTCGCGGTCATGCTGGCAGGCGTCGTGCAGGAACTGCACATCGAGCGCGCCGCGTCGCGCGGCATCGTCAGCAACATCTACCTCGGAAGAGTGGCGCGCGTGCTGCCGGGAATGCAGTCCGCGTTCATCGACATCGGCCTCGAGCGCGCCGCGTTCCTGCATGTGGCCGACATCCTCGAGCATCGACAGCAGGAGCGGCCGCCGCCGATCGAGCGGCTGATCCGCGAGGGCGACTCGATCCTCGTGCAGGTGGCCAAGGACCCGATCGGCACCAAGGGCGCGCGGCTGTCGACGCAGGTAAGCCTCGCCGGCCGCATGCTCGTCTACCTGCCGCAGGAACCGCACATCGGCGTATCGCAGCGGATCGAGGGCGAGACCGAGCGTGCCCAGCTGCGCGAGATGCTGACCCGGCTGGTGCCGGCCGACGAGACCGGCGGCTACATCGTCCGCACCAGCGCGGAGGATGCGACGGAGGAGGAGCTGGCCGCCGACATCGCCTACCTGCGGCTGCGCTGGGCGCAGATCCGCGAGGCGACCGGCCGGCAGCCGGCGCCTTCGCTGCTGTACGAGGATCTTTCGCTGTCGCAACGCGTCCTGCGCGACATCGCCACCGACGAGACGACCTCGATCCAGGTCGATTCGCGCGAGAACTTCGTCGCCCTGCAGGCCTTCGGCCGCCAGTACGTGCCCAAGGTCGCCGACAAGCTGGAGCACTACTCGGGCGAGCGGCCGCTGTTCGACGTCTACCTGGTCGACGACGAAATCGAGCGCGCGCTCGGCCGCCGGGTGGAGCTGAAGAGCGGCGGGTATCTCATCATCGACCAGACCGAGGCGATGACGACCATCGACGTGAACACCGGCGCCTACGTCGGCACGCGCAACTTCGACGATACGGTGTTCAAGACCAACCTCGAGGCCGCGCAGGCGATCGCCCGCCAGCTGCGGCTGCGCAACCTCGGCGGCATCATCGTCGTCGACTTCATCGACATGGCCAACGCCGAGCACCGCGAGGCGGTGCTCGCCGAGTTCCGCAAGGCGCTCGCGCGCGACCGCACGCGGATCACGGTGAACGGTTTCACCCAGCTCGGCCTGGTCGAGATGACGCGCAAGCGCACGCGCGAATCGCTGGCCCACATCCTGTGCGAGCCCTGCTCCACCTGTCAGGGCCGCGGCGAGATCAAGACCGCGCGCACCGTCTGCTACGCGATCCTGCGCGAGATCCTGCGCGAGGCGCGCCAGTTCGCCGAGACCAAGGAGTTCCGCATCCTCGCCTCGCAGACCGTGGTCGACCTCTTCCTCGAAGAGGAGTCGCAGGCGATGGCGATGCTGTCGGACTTCATCGGCAAGCCGATCTCGATGCAGGTCGAGAGCGTCTACAGCCAGGAGCAGTACGACATCGTGCTGGTGTGAGCGGGCGACCCCTTCGGCCGCTTGAGCGGGCCGGATGGCGGGTGCCGGCCGAGCGACTCTCTGCGGCGGCGCGGCAAGCAGCCGCCACAACGGTGCCGATCAAGAGCGGTTCGACAGCCGCCCCGACGCGCTTGCTCGGGTGCCGAGCGTTACCCCTCGCGGGTCCGAACGGATTAGTCCCCGAGGCCGATTTGCGTGATGTGGACTGCCGCATAGCATGCTGCCGCAAGGGCGCGACGAGGCCGCGATCAATTGACCGTACCCAACCGGCAACGTTGTCAGCCACCTGTTTGCGGCGGCGCACCGCTGATTTCCCTCCGACGGTTAAGGGCCGGTGAGGGGGCCGTTACATCGATAGCTTCTTGCCCGATCCGTACCGTGAACACGTTTTTGCTAAAGGAATCGTGATGATCCAGTTCATGACAGATATCCGCCGCAGCAATTACGCCGCAATCGCGGCTGGCCTGCTCGCGGGCTTGGCAGCGGCCATGCCGGCTGCCGCTGCACCCCCCAACGCCACGGTGACCGTCAACGCCACCGTTCTCGGCGTCTGCAAGTTCACAACGACGACCGCGACCGTGACCATCTCCAATGGCGGCGCCGGCACAACCATCGACCCGAGCCTGCTGAATGGCGATGCAACGGGCACTGCAACACTCGATTACAAATGCACGAAGGGCAGAACGCCGGGCTTCACCCTCAATCCGACGTCGCCAACGTCGGTTGTATGCAGCACTTCCGGTACTTGCGGGACCGAGTCCATGCCCGTGACCCTCACCCTTTCGGCTGTATCGCCAGGTGCGGGATTCGGGGCCGCAGCGCAGACGGTCACGGTCACCGGCACAATCACTCAAGCGAACTATGAGAACGCGTCCGAGGGCACCTATACGAGGAACGTGACGGTGCAAATCACACCCTGACATGCCCTCCAGGGCAGGCGCTGTCGAAGGCCGCATCCAGCGGCCTTCTTTGTTGGCGTTCCTGTCTGCCGTCCTGTCCGACGGGACGATGGTCTAATGCCGCTGTCCGCGCGCTGAGACCCTTGATCAGCTCACTCCCTTCCCCGTCGTTCCGCCTCGCCCTCGCGGTCACGCTGCTGGCTGCGGCGGTCGACGCGCGGGGCCAGGTGAGTTGCAACTTTCGGACGCCCGCACCGACCAACATCGTCTTCTCTCCCGCCCTGGATCCATCGCTCGGTAACACGCGCACCGCCTTCTCGAACATGCGCATTCAGTGCACGGCGCCGACACCCATCGCCTGGTCTTTTACCGGTGCCAACGGCAGTTCGCCGCTGCGGATGAAGCACACGACCCTGAATGAGTACATTCCCTACTCGGTCGTCCCGACCTACCTGTCCGGTCCCACGGCCAACCAGCGCTGGCGGGTCACCGCAACAGTGCTGGGTCCCGACTACCAGAACGCGACCGGCGGCGCGTATTCGGATGTGCTCACCGCCAGCATTCTTCCCTAGCGGCGCTCGACCCGAAGCATGCTGACGGGAATTCGGGCCATTTGTTGCTTCGCGCTGGCGGTATGGATGCCCGCGCTCGTCGCGGCCGACTTCACCATCCTGCCACTGCGCGTCGAACTGGACCGCGCCAACCGGGCAACGGAGGTCGTCGTTCGCAACGACGAAACGACGCCGCTGCGCATGCAGTTGGAAGCGATGTCCTGGCACCAGGACGCCGACGGCAAGGAGCACTACGAGCCCAGCGAGGGGTTGACGTATTTCCCGCGGGTGCTGGAGATCCCGCCCGGCGAATCGCGCATCGTGCGACTGGGCGTCCGCGCCGCACCCGTCACGCGGGAAGAGACCTACCGGCTTTTCTTCGAGCAGTTGCCCCCGCCGACGGAAGACCCTGCTCCGGCAGGTGCGAGGCTGCGCATTCTGCTCCGTGTCGGCGTGCCGGTATTCGTCGCGCCGGTGCAGCCCGAACGCAAGGCCGAGATTACACGGCTGGAGATGCAGGGCGGACGGGTGCGCTGGACCGTAGCCAATGCGGGCAACGTGCACTTCGTTGCCGACCGGGTCGAACTGGTGGCACTTGCCCGTGATGGCACCCGGCTGTACGTCCAGCAGTTCACCGAACGTTACTTCCTTGCCGGCGTGCTCAAGTCGCTACAGGCTGATATTCCGCGCGAGGTATGCGCGCAAGTGGCCGCGCTCGAGGCCTCAGTAGCCGGCGCGAACGTGGACCTGAGGCGCAGGGTCGATGTCGAGCCGGGTGCCTGCTACTAGACGGCGGCTCGCGGTCGTCGTCGCAGGACTGCTTTTTTCGTCAAGTCCCGGCTTGGCGGTCGCCGCGGACCGCGCCGTTTCCGGATCGGCGGAGGTGGCAACCCCCGACGCGAAACGGCTCACGTCTTCTTCCATCGCGACTCCCGTCGAGCGGCTCATCGTCCGAGTCTTCGTCAATACCGTGAGCCGCGGTGATGTGAACGTTCTGCGCGATGGCAAAGGCAACTTTCTCGTTCCCGCGACGGAGTTCGGCAAGTGGGGTCTCGCGCATGACGGAGCCGCGCCGGTGACGATCGACGGCGAGCCCCACCTGCCGCTGGCCGATGTGCAAGGACTCGGCTCACGATTCGACGCCGCCACGGTGACGCTGCACCTGCAGGTCGCCGCGAGCTCCCTGTCCGGAACGACCGTCGACCTGCGCCCGAAGCGACGCGCTGGCGTGGTCTACCCGACCGGCACCAGCATCTTCCTGAACTATGGCCTCAGCGCCGCAGGCGACGAGTCCTTCGGCGACCTCCGATACGCGGCCGCGACCGAGCTTGGCGCGCGCCTGGGCAACTGGCTCCTCTACAGCACGACCGATTACCAGTGGGGCCCGAGCAACGAGAGCCGGTTCACCCGGCTGCTGACCAACGCGCAGTACGACGACCGGCCGAACCTGCGCCGCCTGACGCTCGGCGATTTCTTCACTGCAGGCTTCGACCTGTCGAGTTCCGTCCCGATGGCAGGCGTGAGCCTGACCAAGGACTACGCGATGGACCCGTACTTCATCCAGTACCCGACGGCTGCGTTCAGGACCGAGGTCGTCTTTCCGTCGACGCTTCAGGTGCGGGTGGACGGCAACCTCATCGCTCAGCGTCAGGTCCAGCCCGGGCCGGTCGACATCAGCAACATCACCGCCGTCACCGGCGCACGCAACGTTTCGGTGGTCATCCGCGACCCGTTCGGCCGCGAGCAGGTGCTGCAGCAGCCGTTCTTCTTCGCCACCAACGTCGGCCTGGCCGAGGGCCTGCACGAGTACAGCTACAACGTCGGCGTGCTTCGCCGCAACTACGGCTTCGAGAGCAACGACTACGAAGACCCGGCGCTCGCTGCCTTCCACCGCTACGCCTTCACGAACCGGCTCACGCTCGGTCTGCGCGGCCAGGCCAGTCAGGATCTGTACAACGTCGGCCCCTTTGGCACCTACCAGTTCCCGCGCTTCGGCGTGATCGCCGGCGGCGTGTCGCTGGGCGGTCGCGACAGCAGCGTGGGATACGCGGCGAGCATCGGCTACTCGTATACGGGGCGAGATTTCTCCTTGAACCTCGGCACCCGCTACTTCTCGCCCGACTTTGCCCAACTCGCCGACCTCACCTCGGGGTTCCGTCAGCGCAGCGACCAGTACGTATCCGCGTCCGTGTACTTTCCCGCAGCCGGGAGCTTCAGCGCGACGTACAACGCGTTAGATGCCTACGATGGACCGCGCAGCGAGATCGTCAACCTGTCGTACACGCTCGGCATGCTCGGTAGCCGCGGCCTGCTCTCGGCGAGCTACCTGCGCACGCTCGAACCCACGTCCGGCTACGTCGCACTGCTGTCGTTCCGCTATTACCTCGATCAGTTGACGTCGGCGGTCGCCGTCCTCGGCGTTGGTCGAGACTCCAACACCCAGTCGCTCTCCCTGCAGCGATCGATCCCGGAAGGCCAGGGCATGGGCTACGACGTCACGGCCGGCCGGGTGGGCGGCGATGGGCCAGCCGAGGGCTTCGGCCGGGGTCTGGTGCAGTTCAATGCTCCACATGCGGAGATCGGCGCCGAGTACGCGCGCAGCAGCCGCGCCGACGGCGGACGCGGATTCTCGCGGGCTTTCGTCGCTGGCAGCGTCGGTGCCGTCGGCGGGTCGGTCTTCGTTTCACGGCCAGTGGAGGACAGCTTCGCCCTGATCCGGATTCCGGAACTGCCCGACGTGCCCGTGTATGCCAACGGCTGGTACGCCGGCAAGACCAACGCGGCCGGCGAAGTCGTGGCCAACAACCTCTCCTCCTACTACGACAACTTCATCGCCTTCGGCGCCCGCGACCTGCCGATGGAGTACGTCTTTTCCAGCGCGGAGAAGGTGATCTCGCCGCCGCGGCGCAGCGGCACGCTGGTCACCTTCGAGGTGCGCAAGGTGCGCGCGGTCTTCGGCGTGCTGGCGGAGCGTCGCAACGGATCGCTGGCTCCGCTGGAGTTCCGCGAACTGACCCTCACCCGCGGCGCCCAAGTCCTCAAGGGGTTCACCGCAAGGCGCGGCGAGTTCTACGTCGAGAACATCGAGCCGGGCGAATACGTGCTGCAGCTCAACGGTGCCGCACCTTGCAGCGCCCGCCTGCGCGTGCCCAACGATGCCGGCCCGATGACGGATGTCGGCACGCTGACCTGCGTACCGGCCTCGCGATAGCGACCTGCCAGGGCAACCGCAGACCGTGCCGGCACGGCCGGGTTCGACGTGGACGCACGGATGCCTCTTGCGGAGGCCCGCCAGGCCGGCCCGCCGTCACTCACCGCCAGAGCTGATACAAGAACTTCCTGCGCAGGCGTTCGAGGCGGTAACGCAGGCCCTGCAACCAGTTCGGCGGGGCCGGCTCCAGTGAAGTCCTGAACAGGCCGAGCTTGCTGCCCTGCTCGACCACCGGGTCCTCCAGCCAGAGGAAGCGGATCCCCGCCGCGCGATCGACCGCTTCGAACACGTTGTCGATCGGCTTTTCGATCGGCGCCGACTCGATGCGTGCGAGGCGCAGCCGCGCCTCCTCGGCGCCGATGACGTACGAATCCGCAAAGCGACCCTTTTGCGCCTCGTAGATGCGGCGGCCGGGCTGCCGCCGGCTCGCCGGCGTGTAGAAGTTGCCGCCGGCGCCCAGGTAGATCACGAACGGCCGGGGAGAATCGCGTGTCTCCGCCAGCGCCGCGCGCACGCCGTCAGCGAAATCCGGCGCGAGAACGACGTCGTCTTCGAGGACCAGGCAGCGCTGCCAGCCCTTCGTCACCACCCGCCGCAGCGCGGCGAGGTGCTTGAGCGCGCACGACTTCTGGCCCGCGTTCAGCGCCGATCCGGCGAAGTGGCGGCGATCGGCCTCGGGCGTGATGTCCTCCGCATCCCACTCGTGGACGAACTCGCCATGCAGGCCGAAGCGCGCCAGCTGCGCCTCGACATGCCGGCGCCGCTCGGTGAAGCGGCGCACGTTGATGATCAGGATCGCGTCGAGCCCGAGTGCAGACAGCCGATCGACCTCGCGCGCGGCCGCAGTGGTCATGGTCAGGTGCGCGGCACCCGTCCGAGCAGGTAGAACTCGTCGTTCGGCCGCATGGCGATCAGGTTGGCCATCCGGTTGCTCAGCGCAAAGAACGCGGCGACCGCGCCGATGTCCCAGATGTCCTCGTCCGAGAAGCCGCCGGCGCGCAGCGCGGCGAAATCCGACTCGGCGATGGCGTGCGACTCGGTCGCCACCTTCATCGCGAAGTCGAGCATCAGCCGCTGGCGGGGTGTGATCTCGGCCTTGTGGTGGTTGATCGCGACCTGGTCGGCCACGCGCGGGTTCTTGGCGCGGACGCGCAGGATCGCGCCGTGCGCCACCACGCAGTACTGGCAGCGGTTGGCGCCGCTGGTGGCGACGACGATCATCTCGCGCTCGGCCTTGCTGAGCCCGCTGTCCTTCTCCATCAGCGCATCGTGGTAGGCGAAGAAGGCGCGGAACTCGTCGGGGCGATGCGCCAGCGTGAGAAAGACGTTGGGCACGAAGCCGGACTTCTCCTGCACGGCGACGATGCGTTCGCGGACGTCGGCGGGCAGATCCCTCAGTTCGGGAACGGGGTAGCGGCTGATCGGCAGCGGTGTGCCGGTGCTGGCGGCGGAACTCATGCGGCGGCCTCTGTGGTCGTTGCGGAAGAGAACTGGATCCGGTGCAGGTGCGAGTACAGGCCACCGCGCGCGAGCAGCTCGGCGTGGCGGCCCACTTCGACGATGCGCCCGGCCTCGAGCACGACGATGCGCGAGGCGGCCTCGATCGTCGAGAGCCGGTGCGCGACCACGAACGTGGTGCGTCCCTTCATCAGGCGGTCGAGCGAGGCCTGGATGAAACGCTCCGACTCCGAATCGAGCGCCGACGTGGCCTCGTCGAGCAGCAGGATCGGCGCGTCCTTCAGCAGCGCCCGCGCGATCGACAGCCGCTGGCGCTGGCCGCCGGAAAGCTTCACCGCGTTCTCGCCGATGGGGGTTTCGAACCCCTTCGGCAGCGACTCGATGAAGGGCAGCAGGTAGGCGGCGTCGGCGGCGGCGCGGATCGCCTCGCGCGAGGCACCGCGGCAGCCGCCGTAGGCGATGTTGGCGGCGATCGTGTCGTCGAACATCACCACGTCCTGCGACACCAGCCCGATCTGCCGGCGCAGGCTGGCGCGCGACAGTTCCCGGACCGGGATGCCGTCGATGCGTATCTCGCCGGAGGTCGCCTCGAGGAAGCGTGGCAGCAGGTTGATCAGCGTTGTCTTGCCAGCACCCGACGGGCCGACCAGCGCGACCGTCTCGCCGGGTGCGACCTCGAGGCTGACGGCCGCCAGCACGGGCCCGGCTCCGCCCGGATAGGTGAAGGACACGCGCTCCAGCGTCACGCGTCCGGTTGCGCGGTCGATCTCGCGGCTGCCGGTTTCCTCCTCGCTGGCGGAGTCGATCAACGCGAACACGCTCTCGCCCGCGGCCAGCATGCGCGCCAGCGGACCGCTGATCGAAGCGAGGCCCCGAACGGGGTTCAGCATCATGATCGCGGCCGCCAGGAAGGTGACGAAGTCGCCGGGCGAGATCCCGCCGGCCCGTGCCTGCCACAGCGCAAGCGAGAAGAGCAGCGCCAGGCCGACTGCGGACACCGTCTGCGTGACCGGGGTGGCCGCCGACCAGGCGACCTGCATCTTGGTCGCGAACCGGCGCAGCGTCTGGTTGATGCCGTCGAAACGCTCGCGTTCCTGCTGCTGGGCGCCGTAGACCTTGATCACGCGGCTGCCTTCGTGCGCCTCCTGCACCGCCCGGGTCAGTTCGCCGAGCATTGCCTGGCTGCCGACCGCCAGGTGCCGCAGGCGGCGCGAGAAGGCGCGCAACGCGAAGCTGATCAGCGGCGCCACGACCAGCGCCAGCAGCGTGAGTTGCCAGTTGTAGTACAGCAGCACGCCGAGCAGGGCCACGACCGTCAGCGAATCGCGCACCGCCGTCGACATCACCTCCGCCGCGGCGTTCAGCGCATTCGACGCTTCGTTGACGAACTTCGAGGTCAGCAGGCCCGACGGCATAGCCTCGAACGCGGACTGCGGCCAGGCCAACAGCTTGTCGAACATGCGCCCGCGCAGTTGCAGCAGGACCGCCTGCGAGATACGGTTCAGCAGAATCGAACTGGCGAATCCTGCCGCCCCCCGCAGCGCGATCACCCCGACGAAGGCAAGCGGCAGCCAGAGACCGGCGCCGAGGTCGCGTTCGATCAGTCCGATGTCGACCAGCTTGCCGGTCAGGCGCGCCAGCAGTGCGTCGGCGGTGGCGGCGATGGCCATCGCCGCCACCGCGACCGCCAGTGTCGGCTTGTGCTCGAGCACGAGCCGGACCAGACGGCGGAAGACCGGATCGCGGTAGAAGCTCGGTCGGCGAAGTTGGGATTCGGCCATCGAATCGACACGGTCGCCCATACAATTCGCGGCGACCCGCTGCCGCCCGGGGAAACCGGGGCAAGTGTAGGCGAAGAGCGGTAGCGCTCCGCTGCAATGACATCCGACCTCGTCGTCCGCCTGCCGAACCATCTTGGCGACGCCTGCATGGCACTGCCGGCAATCGAACTGCTCGCCGCCCGCGGCCACCTGCCGACGCTGGCCGGGCGGCCTTGGGCCGTCGAACTCTTCGCCGCCTACGCGTGGCCGGTGCTGAGCCTGCCGAAGGAGCGAGGCGCGCGAATTGCCGCGCTGCGCGGTTGCGCGCGACCCGGCACGCCGGCGCTGCTGCTGACCAATTCCTTCGGCAGCGCGCTCGATTTCCGACTGGCGGGCCTCCGCTGCACGGGCTTCAGCACCGACCTGCGCCGGCCGCTGCTCTCCGTCGCAGTGCCGGTGCCGGCAAGCTGGCGGCAGGACGATGCGCCAATGCACATGGTCGAGTACTACTACGCGCTCGCGCGCGCTTTCGTCGGCGGCGATGCGCCGCCGCCGCCCGCTGACCTTTCGCTGCGCCTGTCGCCGGCGGCGCTCGAGCGTGCCCGTGCGGCGCTGCGGGACGCCGGCATCGACGGTGACTACGTGATGCTGTGTCCGCTGGCCATCGGCCTGCACAAGGGCAAGGTCAAGGCGTTGGATGGCT
>Ga0209254_10001267_pt1 | contig 22443 bp, 16 predicted proteins | sample FrelakmetDIP11DI_FD_187148 | JGI IMG/M metagenome (GOLD analysis project Ga0209254, IMG submission 187148) | Freshwater lake sediment microbial communities from the University of Notre Dame, USA, for methane emissions studies - DIP11 DI (SPAdes)... | ecosystem: Environmental > Aquatic >...
GCCATGCAGCGCACGGCCTACGAGAGCCTGCAGATCGCGGGCGGCAACGGCTACATGCGCGAATTGCCCTACGAGCAGTACGTGCGCGATGCCCGCATCCTGCCGATCTTCGAAGGCACTAACGAGATTCTCCGGCTCTACATCGCGCTGTCGTCGCTGAAGGACGTAGGCGCTTCGTTGAAGGAACTGCAGTCGGCGGTCAGTTCGATCTTCAACGATCCGATCAAGGGTTTCGGCGTGCTCTCCGGGTATGCCGAGCGGCGCTTCGCCCGCGCTACGGGCCTTGGTGCAGCGGTGAAAGTCAGCACGCCGGTCGCACCGGCATTGCGGCCGCTGGTGAATATCTATGAGAACTATGCCAGGGCGACGGCGCGTGTGGCGGAGGCCGTGCTGCGGAAATACGGCAGGGGCATTTCCGACCAGCAGCACTCGCAGCGGCGGATTGCAGATCTCATGATCGACCTGTTCGTCGGGCTGTGCGTGATTTCACGTGCGGATTCGATCATCAAGAGCGACCCGGCTTCGGCGGCACAAGTGACCGACATCGCCAGGGTCTTCACCCACCAGGCGCGTCGTCGCATGGTCCGCAACGTGCGTGGCCTGAGCCACAACGAGGACCAGTCGATCGAGGCGCTGGCGGGTGCGATCCTGGAAAAGGGTCGTTATCCGTGGGACGTGCTCTAGCCAGCCAGGTCTTCGACCTGCGTAAGCAGGTAGAGGACGATTGCGGCGAGCATTACTGTGGCTGCAAATGCCATGGCGGGTCTCCTCGGCGCGCCGACGTGGCGCTTTGTGACTGATGAACATGAGATGCCGCAGTCGCGCGCAGGGTTGCACACGGGCGATGGATCGCGACGAAGCGTGCGCTTCGTACGATGAGCCGAATGCAGGCGGGCAGGGCGCGTCGCTCTAGCGCGAGAGGTCGAGAATCAGCTTGCCGATGTGAACGCTTGATTCCATGACACGATGGGCCTCGGCCGCCTGTTCGAGCGGAAAGACCTGGTGAATGACGGGGCCCGCACGGCCGGCGTCCAGCACGGGCCAGACGCGCTCGCGCAAATCCCGGGCAATCGCCGCTTTCTGGGCCGTGGTCCGTGGGCGCATCGTTGACCCGGTGATGGTCAGGCGACGCCGCATGATGTCGAACAGGTCGAGGCCTTCGACGCGCGTGCCCCCCTGGGTTGCAACTTCGACCAGTCGGCCGTCCATCGCCAGGCACTTGAGGTTGCGCTCGAAATAAGGTGCCCCGACGATGTCGATGACCACGTCGACACCGCGACCGCCGGTCAGTTCTGCAATGCGCTCGGCGAAGTCTGCCGTCCGGTAATTGATCGCAGCGTCTGCGCCCAGTCGCACGCACGCAGCGCATTTCTCGTCGTTGCCGGCGGTGGTGTAGGCGCGCGCCCCGAACTCGCGCGCGAGTTGAATGGCCGTGACGCCGATACCGCTGCTGCCGCCGTGCACCAGCACCGTCTCGCCGCGTGCGAGACGTCCATGAATGAACAGGTTGGCCCAGACGGTAAAGTACGTTTCGGGCAGGGCTGCGGCGCGGATGGCGTCGTAGCTGTGTGGCCAGGGCAGGCACTGCGTGACTGGCGCAGCGCAGTACTCGGCGTACCCGCCGCCATTCGCAAGCGCGCACACACGTTCGCCGATCGCGTAGCCCTGCGCTTCACTCCCAAGCACGACGACTTCGCCCGCCACCTCGAGACCGATGATCGGGCTAGCCCCGGGAGGCGCCGGGTACAGTCCCTTGCGCTGCGCAACGTCGGGACGGTTCACGCCTGCGGCCTGCACCCGGATGAGGACTTCGTCGGGTCTGGGTTGCGGCACGGCCGTCGTGCCGATTGTCAGGACTTCGGGTCCGCCGCCGGCCGTCGCGGCGACGTAGCGCATGGTCTCGGGAATCATCGGCCGATCCTACCGCAGAACATGGCGCCATCGATGGCTTGCAGCCGCTGGCGCCCGCGGGTAGGCCGGGCGACCAGGGCTCGGCGCCGCTGCCGTGACCCGAAACTGTCATCCATGCGTAATCCCTGGTTCACGCAAGGACTTAAAAATCTCGTCTCCCGAAGCGCCGTGCCGCGCGTATCGCGCCGGAATTCGGTCGATCACCAAATCAGGCTTTTCAGGAGCAACGCAGCATGAAGGGTGCATCCCATCCGACGAACGACGTGTCCCTCAACCCGTCGTCCAACGAATCGATCCAGGACGTCATCCACCGCGTGGCCATGGGCCGCCGGCAGTTTCTCAAGGGTGGCGCCAGCGCTGCCTTCCTCGCCACCGCCGGCGGTCTGACGCTGGGAGGCCTCGTCCGCGCGGTTGAAGCCGCGCCGGTCGCTTCGGGCCTCGGCTTCCCTGGCATCGGTTTCGACAGCGTGCCGGCCAGCATCGCACCGGTGGCGGACGCCGTCACCGTGCCGGCCAGTTACACCGCGCAGGTCTTCGTCGCCTGGGGCGACCCGATCATGCCGGGCGGCGCGCCGTTCGTCGGCGACGCCAGCGAGTCCGCACTCGAGCAGTCCCGTCAGTTCGGCGAGCACAACGATGGCATGCACTTCTTTCCGTTCACGGGTGCGGACGGCAACCCGACGAGCGACGCCGGCATCCTCTGCGTGAACAACGAGTACACGCACGAGGAAATCCTGTACACGGACGGCCAGGTCGGGTCCGGATACACGATCGCGAAGACGCGCAAGTCGCAGACCGCGCACGGAGTCTCGATCGTCGAGGCGCGTCGCAGCGCAGACACGTGGCGTGTAAACCGGGATTCGAAGTATGGGCGCCGGATCACGGCGAATACGCCCGTGGTCATCGCGGGTCCTGCTGCCGGCCACGCGCTGATGCAGACGAACGAGTACCTCATTACGGACACCGGCTCGATTCCGACGGGCAACGTCACGACCGGCCACAGTGGCTACGGCACGGTGAACAACTGCGCGCACGGCATCACGCCGTGGGGCACGTTCCTCACCTGCGAGGAGAACTTCAACGGAAATTTCGGCGCCACTGCCCCGCTGCCGGGCGCGACGGCGAGCGAAGCCGGCAAGCTATTCAACCGCTACGGCCTCACGGCCAGTGGCTTCGGCTATCGCTGGCACACGATGGATCCGCGCTGGGATCTCGCCATCAACCCGAACGAGGCGAACCACTTCGGCTGGGTCGTCGAGATCGACCCCTACGACCCGAACGCCAAGCCGGTGAAGCGCACGACCATGGGCCGCTTCAAACACGAGAGCGCGCAGTACGTGGTGGACAGGGACAACCGCGTCGCGTTCTACATGGGTGACGACGAGCGCAACGAGTACGTCTACAAGTTCGTCTGCAAGCGACCGCTCAACACAAAGAACAACAACGCCAACAAGAACCTGCTGAACGCCGGCACGCTCTACGTGGCGAAGTTCAATGCCAACCTGAGCGGCCAGTGGACTGCGCTGGTGCCGGGCACGATCGGCGTGGACGGTGTCGCGTTGCGTGACAATCCGAACTTCGCCGGTGGCGACGACGAGGAAGTGCTGGCCAAGATCCTGATCAAGACCCGCATGGCGGCGGACGCGGTCGGTGCGACGATGATGGATCGGCCCGAGTGGACCGGCGCGCGGCCGCGCATCGGCGGCTTCGACGAGGTCGAGATTTACTGCACGCTCACCAACAACAATCGTCGCGGCAGTTCGGTTACGCCGAGCAGCAACAAGGCTGACGGGTTCACCACGGCGGGCTCGGCCCGGCCTGCCGTGGACGCCGCGAACCCGCGTCAGGATAACGTCTACGGTCATATCATCCGCTGGCGCGAGGCTGGCAAGTCGGTGACGGCGACGACGTTCTCATGGGACCTGTTCGTGCAGTGCGGCGACACGAAGACGGCCAAGGTGGCCAAGCCGACCAACGACTACAAGGGCAACATCATCGACACGCCGGACGGCAGCGCGGATTTCGGCGCCCCGGATGGCCTGTGGTTCGACTACTTCGGTCGACTCTGGGTGCAGACCGACCAGGCCGGCGACGCGCAGGGCGACTGGGTCAACATCGGCGCCAACTGCATGGCCTGCGCCGATCCGAACACGGGCGCGATGCGCCGCTTCCTCACCGCCCCGCCGAACGCGGAAGTCACCGGCGTCACCATGACTCCGGACGGCAGGACGATGTTCGTGGGCTTCCAGCACCCGGGCGAGGACGCCACCGCGGCGAATCCGATCCAGTACTCAAACTGGCCGCAGGCGCAGTTTGAGGTGGAGTCGGATGGGGTCACGACGTTGCCGCCCGGACGACCCCGTTCGTCGGTGGTCGTCATCACGAAGAACGACGGCGGCATCATCGGCAGTTGATCGGGCGCGACGCACGCGCCTGCGTGGTCTGATGTGCGAGGGAGGGGCTGTGCTTCGGGGCAGCCCCTTCTATTCGAAGGGCACGCTGAGTGTCACTGCAACCATTTCTCCAGCTGCGAATAGACTTCGGGGCGGCCCAGCAATTCGAGGTGCCCCATCTCGTAACCGATCCACTGCCGCTCCTTCGGCAGCGCCAGTGTCCGCGAGCGGTCGGAATGCTTGCCGAGGGCGCTGTCGAGCGGAACGAGACCGTCGCCGACCAGTCTTTCTGCCAGCACGCTTCGACGCTTGCCGAGAGTGGCGGCGAGCGCATAGCACTCGACGTCGTCCGGCAAAGGAACGAACTCATGCTCGACATCCGTGATGCTGCCGTAGCGCAGATTCGTGATCCCTGCGCTGCGGGCCTTGCCCAGGCTCGTGAAAGGGGCCACGTACGGACTCAATTCCATGACGTAATCGAGACGGTTACCACCGCGTTCGAGCGGCGCCCCGTGGTGAGGCGTGCCTAGCGAAAATAGCTTGCGCAGCAGGCCCCGCCACGAATGCCCGGCGGCAGTACCGTGATGAATGGCGCTTCTCGCCACGAGACCGCCCATGCTGTGGCCCACGATCACAAGCTGCGTCACAGGGACTGGCCAGCGCTCGAGCAACGCCTCCAGCATCACTGCGAGGCTCCTGCCGTTGGTGTCGATAGAGCGGCCGCTGTTGTAACGAAGCTGGACGAGCGTGTGGCCGGTTGCCTCCGCCACGTTTGCGATGCGGTGATGGCCATCGCGCGACCAGTGCTGTTCGTTCAGGCACAGGCCGTGGATTGCCAGCAGCACTTTGCCGGACGCGTCCTGCACGACGTCGCCGGGACGTTCGGGATCCATAAAGTCGCCCCCGTGCAGGAAACTCATCTCGATCGCCAGTGGATTGGCCGTCCGCTCGAGGTGATCGCCGTAGACGCCGTTGATGGCCGATACCCATGCGTTCCTGCTCGTCGTCGATTCGCCTGCCGGCAGGAGGGCTGCCATCGGAGCGAGGCCAGCGTCGAGTCCTTTGCCGATGACGCGCGTCGTGCCGCGGATGCTGCGGTAGATGAGGCCGGTCAGGCCCCGCGTCGATTCTGCCCGCGACGCACCGAGCGGCGGGTGCACTAGCTGGATGGTGTGGTGCATCTTCTCCACTAGCGTGGTGATGCCGAGCGTGGCGTCGAAAGCGAGACGTGCGGCACCCCGCAGGTCCGCGACGGTCGTTCGGTTGATCGTGCTCATGGTGTGTCCTGGTTCAGTCGGTGAGAGCGCGGATGACCGCGACTGGATCGTTGCGGATTGCGCGCAGCAATGCACGGGCGGGACCCGTGGGGTCGCGCCGCCCCTGTTCCCAGTTCCGCAGCGTCGATACTTCGATCGACAGGAGTTCTGCGAACTTCGATTGGCTCAGGCCGGTCGCGGCGCGGATGGCGCGCACGTCGATCTCGGTCTCGCTGCGGGGGCGGGGACGCCCGCCGACAACTCGCGCCAGGCGGGTCAGCCGGCGCACGCGCTGCTGGCGCAGTTCGCGCGCGGATTCCAGCAGCTTGATGAAGACGTCGTGGCTCATCGCCGCGGCAAGGTACGTCAGTGACGCAGGTACGTCAATGGCGTACTGTGCGCAGGCGTGGTATTTGCGCCACGCCGGGTCGCTGAATGGTCGGCGCTCAGGCAGCCGAAATGCCCCGTTCGTACCAGTTCCTGCTGGAATTCACGATCTTCACGACCAGCAGCATCACCGGCACTTCGATCAGCACGCCGACGACGGTGGCCAGCGCGGCGCCCGACTCGAAGCCGAACAGGCTGATGGCGGCCGCCACGGCGAGTTCGAAGAAGTTCGATGCACCGATCAGTGCCGAAGGGCAGGCGATGGAGTGCTTCTCACCGAGTGCCCGGTTCAATACGTAGGCAAGCGACGAGTTGAAGAACACCTGGATCAGGATCGGCACTGCGAGCAGGGCGATCACCAGGGGCTGCTGCAGGATCGCCTTCCCCTGGAACGCAAACAGCAGGACCAGTGTCACGAGCAGGGACATCACGGACCACGGGCCGATCTTCGTCATGGCCGCATCGAACGTCGCCTGTCCCCCGCGCAGCAGCGAACGTCGCCAGACCTGCGCCAGGATCACCGGAATCACGATGTAGAGCACCACCGAGGTGATCAGCGTGTCCCACGGTACGGTGATCGCCGCGATGCCCAGCAGCAGACCCACGATTGGAGCGAAGGCGATCACCATGATCGAATCGTTGAGTGCGACCTGGGTCAGCGTGAACATGGGATCGCCGTTCGTAAGCCGGCTCCAGACGAACACCATTGCCGTGCAGGGGGCGGCGGCCAGCAGGATGAGCCCGGCGATGTAGCTGTCGATCTGGTCTGCCGGCAACCAGGGTGCAAACAGGTGGCGGACGAAAATCCACGCCAGCAACGCCATGGAGAACGGCTTGACGAGCCAGTTGACGAACAGCGTCACGCCGATGCCGCGGACATGCCCGCGCACTTCGCGGAGCGCGCCGAAGTCTACTTTCACCAGCATCGGAATGATCATCACCCAGATCAGCACGCCGACCGGCAGGTTGACCTTGGCCAGCTCCATCCGCCCGATCGCCTGGAAGAGGTCGGGGAAGTAGTGACCCGCGGCAGTGCCGACGACGATGCAGGCGAAGACCCAGAGCGTCAGGTAGCGCTCGAAGGCATTCATCGGCACGTTCGTCTTCTGACTTGCCTGTGACTGGGCGCCACTTGCGACAGACATGTTCTATACCTCAGCGGACCTGTTCGCCGATTCGATCCAGTTCCAGTTTCAGGCGTGCGCGATCCTGCTGCAGGTCGTGCAGCGGCAGCGCGACGAAGGCTTCGATGCGCCGGCGCAGCGTGCGGTAGGCCGCCATGAACGCTGCATCGATTTCTGCGTCGGTGCCCGTCGCGTGTGCGGGGTCATCGACGCCCCAATGCGTGCGCAACACCGGACCCAGATAGACCGGGCAGGTTTCACCTGCTGCACTCGAGCATACGGTGATGACGATGTCCGGCGTCACTGGCAGCGCATCCCAGGACTTGCTGTGATAGCCATCGATGGCAATGCCTTCGCGTTCGAGCAAGGCGAGCGAGCGTGGGTGCACCTTGCCCGTGGGCTTGCTGCCGGCGCTCATCGCGTGCCAACCCTCCGGGGCGAGGTGATTGAAGGTCGCCTCGCCCAGGATCGACCTGCAGGAATTGCCCGTGCACAGGAAAAGCACGTTCATATCGCTCCAGGCCGCGCAGCAGCGGAGGTCACGGACGGAGACAAGGACGGGCAGTGTCTCATGCGGATTTCCTCTCGCGACGGGTGGCGACAGGGGCTGCACATTCCGGTGCACACGTGGCGGCGAGGCTGCAGCAGTTGTCGGTCAGGTAACTCACCAGCGTGCGCATGCGTTCGAAGTTGGGGCTGTAATAAATGAACCGGCCGTCCTTGCGTGCCGCCACGAGACCCGCCGCCGCCAGTTCCTTGAGATGGAAGGAAAGGGTGGGGCCCGGGATTGCCAGTTGCTCGCTGATCTCACCGGCCGGGTAGCCGTCCGGTCCGCGCTGCACCAGCAGGCGAAAGACCGCGAGCCTCGATTCCTGCGCGAGAGCCGCGAGCGCCATGATCGTGTCTCTTTGGTTCATGTTTCCAAAGATATCGAAATATAGACGACAAGATCAAGTCCGGTCGACCCGCAGTTGCACAGGCGGGAACAACCCCGCGGTCGGTGACGACGCGGCGGAACCGTCGCAGTCGGTGCTACTCGGCGAGCATGTCGCCCGAGCCGCCGAACTCCTTCGGGAAGTCCTTGAATTTCGGCAGGCCGTCTTTCACAGCCATGACCTTCTCGCCGTAGTGCACGTGCACCGTGGGCTTGTAGCTGAGCCCGGTCACTGAGCCCGCCGGCACGTCGACCATGCCCATGCCCGGATGATCGACCAGGACCGCGGCGCCGCAGCTCTTGCAGAACTTGCGGTGACTGTTCTCCGTCTTCTTGTAGAGACCGAGGTTGTCGGCGCCCTTCGTGACCTTGACGCTGGTCGCCGGCCAGAGCGCAGCCGCGTGGATGGGCGCGCTCAACCAGCCGCGGCACGAACTGCAGTGACAGAAGGCCTGCACTGCCGGATCGCCCGTGATCTCGAGCTGAACTGCGCCACACATGCAACCGGCTTGGTAAGTCGACATTGGTTTTCCCTGCCCAGTGAATGCGACCGGGGGTCGCGACGGGGCAAGAATAGTCCGCCTTGACGGCTTCGTGCACGTGGCGTTGCAACAAGAGTCTGCCATGCGGACGACTGCGACAGCCGCAGTGGACATTGCGGAACGCGGACTCAGCGAACCTCGACCAGCAGGCTGCAGCAGGTGACGCCCGATTCGGCCTTGGCCAGCTCCACCTGCGGCACGGTCACGACGGTCAGTCCTGCGGCCTCGAGTCGCGCGCGCGTGCGGGCATGCTGCAGTGGATGGATCACCGCACCACCCAGCGCCAGGGCGTTTGCGGCGTGCGGTTCCGCGGGATCGGTTGCCAGCGTCCGATAACCGGTGAAGGCGTCTGCTTCGACCCAGGCTGGGTTCAGCAGCATCAAGTCGTCGGTGATGCGTGTCACCGCTGACTTCAGGTGCAGACAGCCCGTGAAAGCCAACGGGATCACATCGTAGCCATAGGACCCGAGCTGATCAGCCAGTTGCTGGATCGCATCGCGAGACGTGCGTGTCGACAGGCCGATGTAGACCTTGCGTCCGGCGACCAGTACGTCACCGCCGTCGAGGGTTGCGGGCGCGCGAACGTGAACCAGGGGTCGATGGGCGGCGAGCACAGCCTCGACGGACGCCGTCTCCGGCTGCCTGGAGGGCGCGCCCGGTCGGGTGATCACAGCGACGTCGTCGAGCACGACGGCCGCGTCTTCGACGAATACGCCGTCGGGCAGCTGCGGTGTCGACGGCAACCGCCGCACTGTTGCGCCGAGGCGTTCGAGCACCGACTCGTACACCTCGTGCTCGGCTCGTGCGCCGGCCACGTCCAGGGGCTCACGCTCGAGGTGCGTGAGTTCGCAATCGGCCAGTGCCGGGCTTACCTCGCGTGTGTAGGCAATCAGCATCGTCTTGGTCCAGCGAGTTAAACCCGTCGTCGCCCACATTACCAAGAAATGACGAGCCGCAGACCGTTGGGCGCAGCTGGCAGGCGCTCAACCTCCCGGGCCGCGCCAGAGTTCGAACCGCTCCGTGACCCCGTCGCGCGTTCGGACTATGTGCGCGCCGGGTGTGTCCCGCAGAAACAGCAGCTGATCCCGGGTGATCGGTGCCGTCAGCGGCAGTGCGCTGCGTGAGGGGACTGGAATCGGCGGTTCGTTGACGCCGATCGCGCGGAATCCGTCCAGCATCGGCTGCAGCGGCAGCGTACGGTCGTCGGCAATGACTTCGTAGTGACTGTCGCTTTCCTTGATGGCGCGCTTGTCCAGCGTCGACCAGGAGTAACCCACGAGATGCGTGGCATGGCTGCCCGACGTGTTGACGTCCACAGCCGTCAGTGTGACGTAGTCGCGCGCGTTCACGCCCAGTTCCGGGCGGTCGCAGGCGAAGACCATGGATTCGCCAGCAACCGTGATCGTCGCAGCAGTGCGTTCGTCGAGGTATTCGCGCGGGCCGGCCGGCTGCTCGCTTGCGCAGCCTGCCATGAGGATTGCAGCGAGCAATGCTCCTGTTGCCAGAGCGACCGAGACGGTCCTGCAGACCCGTGTCCCATCGCCGCCGGAATGGCCGCTAGAAGTCATAGCGATAGCCAAGGCTGAAATAGTAACGGGACGCATCCTCGGAGCTCGTGCCGAGGTCACGCGATCCGATCTCGGCACCGCCTTCGACTTCGAAGGTGAGGTGCTTGCCACGCATTTCCGCCCGCAGTGCCGGTGAATACACCAGCGATGTCGACCGGTCGCTCTCGAGCTTGCGTTGGTCCAGACGCAGTCGGGGGCCGACGCGCCAGCGCTCGCCGATCGGCAGTTGGGTGCCGACGCCGAGCGAAAGCATCTGCGAGATCTCCCCCGTCTGGTACTGCAGGCCCAGTGAGGTGACGTCGCCGCGGCCGAACAATCCGTAGCCCATCGCCTGCGTCGAGACCGCAGTGTCCGTTCCCGACGACGGCGTCGCAGCCACTCCGCCCGATTCGGGCGTCGAGCCGAGAGTCATGGTCGACGCATCGAGCGACCACTGCCATCGTTCGCCGAAGGGTCGCGAGACGCCCGCCGAATACATCGTCGACTCGGACGTGCGGTCGAGTGCAAGTTGCTCGATCTGCTGGATTGAGTACAGGCCGAACAGTTCGTCGAAGCGGCGCACCGGCTGGCCGATCATGGCATTGCGCGTCGACAGGCCCGGGCTCTTGCGGTGATCGAGGTTCAGGTTCAGCGTCCAGCGCGCAGGCAGCGCGAACGTGCCCAGCAGCAGCACGGTATTGAGCGTGCTGTAGTGGACGTCAAAATCCGCGAGCCCGACCATCGTGATGCCGGGCCGGAAGTACCGCACCTCGGTGCCGACTGCCTGCCGGTCCGTCACGCCGGAATACTGCTGATCGACGGCGTAGAACGAGAAATCCCAAGCGTTCGCGAGCGTGCCGACGTCGGCGGAGATGCCGACGAACTTGCGCTCGCTGTCCGGCCCTTCGCGTGTCGAATCCACCGGAAAGCCGAAGAAGCCATTGACGCGCAGCCGGGGCCACAGCTGGTACCCCGCCTGCATCCCGTCGAACGTTCCCATGAGTCCGGCCGAGCCGCCGGCCTGGCGGCCGAGGCGGGCGTACCAGCCTGCAATGCGGTCGGCGAACTCGGCAAACAACAGCGACACGCGAGATTGGCTTCCCGGACCGTCGGCGAGCATGTCGTAGCTGTAGCCCGCGCTCGCGCGTGTGGTGAAGTCGAAGCGTTCGCCGTGACGACGCGCAACGAGACTCACGTCGCTGAGCAAGGCGTCCTGCGTCGTCCGGTCGCTGACGGCGAGGCCGCTCTCGATATGACTCTGGTCCCGGCGATAGATCTGCGAAAAGCCGCCGTAGACTCGCCACGGGGATTCATCTCCATCGCTGCCTGTCGATCCAGCGCGACCAGGACGGGTGGCCCAGGCCAGTGTCTGCAGCCGCTTGCGAACGCGCGTGGAGCCATCACCCGTCGGATAGCGCTGCAGGTAGTCTTCGTACTCGGCTTTCGCGTGAGCGACCTGGCCGCTGCGTTCGCGCGCAATCGCGAGCATCTCCTGGGCGTTTTCCCGCTCCGGAAACTCGGGTTGCTGCGTGAGCTGCGTCAGCAGCGGGATCGCCGTCGCGTAGTTCTTGTGGCGGAAGGCGTCCCTGGCCCGGGCCAGCGTTTGCTTGATCTCGTCCGGCGTCATCGACGCGTTGGCCTGCTGAGCCGTCGATCGCACGGTCGCGACACCCGACGGAATGCCGATCTCGTTCAGCGTATCGTCATCCGAGATCGCCACCCAGGCCTTCGGGAATTCGCTGCGCGAATTGGCGAGCGCCTGCTTGGCTGCCGCCTCGTTGACGAAAGGCCCGGCCCGCAGGCGGTACCAGCGTTGCTCGTCGACCACCGTCTCCGAAACGTAGGTTCTCGTGCCCACGGTCCTTGCGGCGGCTGCGAGGTCCTCGGGCGTGAACGGCGTGTTCGACGAGACCAGGTTCACGGCGTACGTGGAGGCGCCCTGGGGCATCTCCTTCACTGTCACCTGCGGAGTCTCGGTGCGCAGCAACCTGACTCGCAGCAGCCTCCCGTCGATCGAGGGCGTCAGCACGAACGTCTCGGACTTCAACCAGCCGATCCGGACCTGGACCTCCGAGCCGAACGGCCGCACGACGTCGACCGAGCGCACGAAACCCGCCGCGCCGGCCAACAGCGGCTGCGGCTCCGAGGCGGTCGTTCGGCCACAATCCGGGCCCGCCGAGAAGCGGACCTGCAATGCTTCGCCGTCGGTGGCCGGCGTGTGCGACATGTAACGCATCGAACAGCTGAAGAGCAGCGTGACGGACACGTAGCCCCGCTGCTCGCTCGCCACGACGTCTTCGATGATGCGGCCTTGCGCCCAGAGCGGCGTGACCGCCATGTTGCAAAGGACGGCGCCCGCGGCGAGCAGGAGTCGAAGTCCGGAGCGCATCAATGGAATTCCGTGTCCGTCACGCGATGCTGCGGACCCGCGCGGCTCCTCAAGATCTTCGTGAGCGTGGCGTCGGTATACACATGGCAGGCCCCCGAGCAGTTGCGCAGTTCGCTGACGGTGTATTTCGTGTCGCCGACCTTGGTGTGCGGATCGGGCTTGAACTTGTTGGAATGGCACCCGGCGCAGGCCGGTTTGTAGGCCGGTGTGCGCCAGGTCGCCGCGTCCGTGTTGGTGCTGTGGCAGCTCCTGCAGGTGAGCGCCACCCGGTGATCGCCGGGATAGCCGCCACCCGCGCGATGCCTGAACGTGTTCGGTGCCCAGGCCGTCGTGGTGTGGCACTGATTGCAGTCGAAGTTGTTGACCGGGAAGGTCATGTGGCCGGTCGACGGGCCCGTCGCGCTGGTGCCATCGTGGCAGCTCTTGCAGTTCGTGATGCTGGTGTGGTCGACCTTCGCCGGTGTCCAGGCGAGAGTGGAGTGACAACTGCCGCACTCGGATGTCGTCGGCAGGTGCGTCGTAGGCTTTCCGGCCGCCTTCACGCCGTCGTGGCAGCTGGAACACGTGCCGGTGACGTGCGCGTGATCGACCCGGTTCGTAGGTTTCCACGCCGTCGACGTGTGGCAACTGTCGCACGCGTTGTCACTCGCGATGTGGCCCGAATTCTTGCCCGTGGCCAGCGTGCCGTTGTGGCACGAGAAGCAAGTGCCGATCACCTGCGTGTGGTCCACCTTCGCTGCCGGCTTCCAGCCAGTGGTCGTGTGGCAGGACCCGCAGGTATTGCTCGTCTGCAGGTGACTGGCGTTCTTGCCCGTCGCGTTCACGCCGTTGTGGCAGGTCGCGCAGGCGGCCGTGATGCCGTCGTGGGTGAACCCAGTGGCCGGCTTCCAGGCGAGCGTGCTGTGGCACATGCCGCACTCGGACGTCGTGGCGACGTGCGTCGCTGGCTTGCCCGTTGCGTTGGTGTTGTTGTGGCAGCTCGAGCACGAGCCCTGGACCTGCGCGTGATCGACGCGGGTTGCGGGCTTCCAGGCCGTCACGGCGTGGCAGGCTTCGCAGGTCGACGACGTGAACAGGTGTGTGGCGTTCTTGCCCGGCGCCTTGACCCCGTCATGGCAGCTGGCACATCCGCTGGTGATGCCGGTGTGCGAAAACGTTGCCGGCGTCCACGCGAGCGTAGCGTGGCACGTGCCGCATTCGCCGCTGGTTGGAATGTGGTTGGTGCCCTTGCCAGTGGCCCGCGTTCCGTCATGGCAGGAGGAACACATGCCGGAAACCTGCGCGTGATCCACCTTCGTTGCGGGTTTCCACGCATTGGTGACGTGGCATGCGTCGCAGGTGTTGCTCGTCGCCAGGTGCGAGGCGCCCTTGCCGGCGGCCCGCGTGCCGTCATGGCATGAGAAGCATGTGCCGGTCACCTGGGTGTGGTCGACGCGGGTCGCCGGCCGCCAGCCGGCGGGCGTATGGCACGACTCGCAGGAATTGCTGGTTGCGAGGTGGTTCGGCGACTTGCCGGTTGCCTTGACTCCGTCATGGCAGATCACGCAGTTGCCGGTGACACCGTCGTGCGTGAAACCGGTAGCCGGGATCCAGGCCGTCGTCGCGTGGCAGCGGCTGCACTCGGCGGTCGTCGCGATGTGCGTCGCGCCCTTGCCTGTCGCGGTGGTTCCGTTGTGGCAAGTCGAACACGAACCGATCACCTGTGCATGATCGATTCGCGTCGTGGGCTTCCACGCAGCGATCGCGTGACACGATTCGCAACTCGTGGTCGTGAAGATGTGCGTCGCGCTGCGTCCGGTGGCACGGATGCCGTCGTGGCACGAAGCGCAGCCGGCGACGATTCCTGCGTGAGTGAACGTGGCCGGGACCCAGGCCAGCGTCGAATGGCAGGTGCCACAGGCCTCGCTCGTCGGAATGTGGTTCGCGCCCTTGCCGGTTGCGATCGCGCCGTCGTGGCAACTGGCACAGGTCCCCACCACCTGGGTGTGGTCGACGCGGGTTGCCGGCTTCCACATCGCCAGAGCGTGGCAGGACTCGCACGTGGAGCTGCTGGCGATGTGCGCCGTCGACTTGCCCTGCGCGTTGACACCGTTGTGGCAGCTTGCACAGTTGTTCGTGATGCCGGTGTGATCGAAGCGTGCCGGCTTCCAGGCCAGGGGCGAATGGCAGTTGTCGCAGGCATTGTCGCTCGGAATGTGGCCGGCTGGCTTGCCTGTCGCCTGGGTGCCATCGTGGCAGGAGAAACACGCACCGCTGACCTGCGTGTGGTCCACGCGGGTGACGGGCTTCCACGCGAGCGTGGCGTGACAGGCGCCGCAGGCCGTGCTGGAGGCGATGTGATCCGACGGCTTGCCGGTCGCGGTCGTGCCGTTGTGGCACGACGCGCAGCTGCCGCTGACCTGGGTGTGGTCGACGCGAATGACCGGTCGCCAGTTCGTCGTGGAATGGCAACCCTCGCACGTCATGGTCGACTGGATGTGCGTCGTGCTCTTGCCGGTGGCCTTCACGCCGTCATGGCAGCCGGCGCAACCTGCAGTTACGCCGGAGTGCGAGAAGTTGGCCGGTTTCCACGCGGCCGTGACGTGGCAGGCGTCGCAAGTGTCGCTGGAACCGATGTGTCCAGGGTTCTTGCCCGTCGCCGTCGTGCCGTTGTGGCAGGAGAAGCAAGCCCCCTGCACCTGCGTGTGGTCCACGCGCGTCGCCGGCTTCCACGTTGCCGTGGCGTGGCACGATTCGCAGCTTGGCGAAGTCGTGATGTGCGCGGCGTTCTTGCCCGCGGCGTTGGTGCCGTTGTGGCAACTCGCGCAATCGTGGACGATGCCGGCGTGCGTGAACGACGAAGGCTTCCATGCCGTCGTCGTGTGACAGATGCCGCACTCGGCCGCAGTGATGACATGCGTCGCATGCTTGCCGGTCGCGGTCGCGCCGTTGTGGCATGACGCGCACGTGCCGATCACCTGCAGGTGGTCGACCCTCGTAGCCGGTTTCCAGACCGTCGTTACATGGCATGCATCGCACGTGCCGCTCGACTGGATATGGGCGACGTTCTTGCCCGTCGCCGTCACGCCGTTGTGGCAGGACGCGCAGTTACCGCTCACCTGGGTGTGGTCGAGGTGCGTGACCGGGCGCCACGAGAACGTCGCGTGGCACGCGTCACAGGACGGGCTCGAGAGGATGTGGGTCGTGCTCTTGCCTGTCGCCCGGGTGCCGTCATGGCAGGCCACGCACGATTCTATCAGTCCGGTGTGCGAGAAGTTGGCGGGTCGCCACTGGACGGTCGTGTGGCAGCTCTGGCAGTCAGTGCCGGACGGGATGTGCGTCACGTTCTTGCCGCTTGCTACGGTGCCGTCGTGGCAGGAGAAACAGCTGCCGAGCACCTGGGCATGATCGACGCGTGACGCAGGCGTCCAGGCCGCGATGACGTGACACGACTCGCACGTCGTCGACGTATTGATGTGGGTTGGATTCTTGCCAGTGGCACGGGCGCCGTCGTGACACGAGACGCAGTTGGTGGCGGTCCCGGTATGGTCGAACTTGGCTGGAGTCCAGGCGCTCGTCGCGTGGCAGTTGTCGCATTCCGCCGAAGTCGGGATGTGATTGGCCGGCTGTCCCTTCGCTGCGAGTCCGTTGTGGCAGGTCGAGCAACTGCCCAGCACGTTGGCGTGGTCCACGCGCGTTGTCGGTTGCCATGCCGTCGTCGAATGACAGGCCACGCAGGTGTTCGTCGCCTTGATGTGACGCGGCCCGGTGCCGGTGGCCCGTGCCCCGTCATGGCAGCTGACGCAGCCGTCGACGACGCCGTCGTGGGTGAAGCTGGCCGGCCTCCACGCCACGGTCACGTGGCAGGTGTCGCAGGCCGCCGTAGTCGGTACATGCAATGCCTGCTTGCCCGTCGCAGACGTGCCGTCATGGCACGACGCGCATGAGCCGCTGACCTGCGTGTGGTCCATGCGGCTGATTGGGGCCCAGCCGGCGATCGTGTGGCACGACTCGCAGCTACTGGTCGTCTGGAAGTGCCTGCTCGTCTTGCCTGTCGCCTTGACCCCGTCGTGGCAGGAGGCGCACACACCGGTGATGCCGGAGTGGTTGTATTTCGCGGGGCTCCACGCGGCATTGCTGTGGCAACTCGAGCAGTCCTGGCTGGTGGCGATGTGGCCCGCCGGCTTGCCCTGCGCCTGCAGTCCGTTATGGCAGGTCGCGCAATCGCCGCGGGCTTCCAGGTGATCGAATCGTCCCGCCGGTATCCAGCCCGAGGTGGTGTGGCACGCGCCGCAGTTGTCGGTGGAGGACACGTGCGATGAAGGCTTGGGTGTCGCGCCAATGCGCGACCCCTGCGCATGACACGCGGCGCACACTCGCGGCGTGCCGGCAAACACGGCGTCCACGTGACAGCTCTCGCAGGCCTGCAGGCGGTGCGCACCAGTGAGTTCGAATCCTGTCGTCAGGTGATCGAAGTTGCGCCCGGTCACCTGCGCAGATGCGGTGCCCCCGGCCAGGAGCAGCAGCAAGGGCAGTAGTGCAAGGAGGATCCGCTGCATGGTCATGGCTGCCTCCGCCTCACTGCAGCCGCGCCGCTTTGAAGGTCGTGGTTACGTGACAGCGCTGGCATTGACGGCCGTACTGGCCGAGGTGCACGTCGTCCTCGGCGTGGCACGCCGCGCAGTCCTGCGACGGCTTGGCCACGTGCGGGGGCTGCTTGTGACAACCTTCGCAGGCGACCTTGGAGTGCGCGCCGCTCAGGGCGAATTTTGTCGACTTGTCGTGATCGAACTGCCACAGGTTCCAGCCGTTCACCGAATGGCAGGCCTCGCAGTCCCGACCGAGTGAGCCCTTGTGACGATCGTCCGATGCGTGGCAGTCGACGCACGTCTGCGATGCGCCCTTGAACGACGCGGAGCGATGACACGCAAAGCACGGAACGACGACGTGGAGACCCACGAGCGGGAACGTCGAAAAGTCGTGATCGAACTGCAGATGACCGCGCCAGGTTTCCACGCCGTGGCATTGCGCGCAGTCGGTGCCCAGTTTGCCCGCATGCACGTCATCTCCCCGGTGGCATCCGGCGCACTCCGTGCCGAGTTTCTGGCTGGCGACTACCGCGGTGTGGCAGACATGGCAGTCCAGCTTCTGGTGCGCTCCGCGCAGTTCGAACTTGCCATCGCGGGTGTGATCGAAACTCGAAGGTGTCCAGCCGCTTGCGGCATGGCACTTCTCGCATCCTGCACCGAAGCGGGAGGCGTGCGGATCGTCGCTGCGGTGGCAGCCTGCGCAATCCCTCGGCAACGGATCCTTGAAATTCGATGTCTTGTGACACGATTTGCAGTCGAGCGAGGAGTGCGTACCCGTGAGCGCGAATCCGGTGGCCTTCAGGTGGTCGTACTTCGTGCCGGTCCAACCGGTCGTCTGGTGACACTCGGCGCATGCGGCGCCGCGAGCGCCACCGTGGACGTCATCAGGCGCGTGGCAGGCGGCGCACTGTGTCGGGGTGTCTTGGTACCTGTTACCCATATGGCAGGCTGCGCAGGTCGCTTGCACATGCTTGCCGGTCAACTCGAACCTGGTCTTTGCGTGATCAAACCGCACGCGTGCCCAGCCGCCAGCCTCGTGGCAGCCGGCGCAATCGCGGCCCAGCTTGCCCTCGTGCGGGTCTTCCTTCTGGTGACAATCAACGCACGCGGACGCCGCCTCACGATGTTTGCGGTCCGCCAGGTGGCAGGTCGCGCACGCGACTGTCGCGTGCGCTCCTTGCAGCGGAAAGTCGGTCTGTGCATGCGGGAAAGAAACAGTTTCGAGCTTGACGATGTCGGTCTGTCGACCCTTGTGCTCGGTGTGGCAGGCGCCGCACTGGGCGGTTTCCGCTCGGGGCAACCGGCCATGGAATCCTTTGCGCTGCGCAATATCAGCTGCGATCGGCTCATGGCAAGTGCGGCAGAGGGCCGCCTGTCGCGAACGATCCGCGCGATCGTGACAGCGCGAGCACTCCTGCTCGTACTTCGCGTGACCTGCGATGACTGGTCCGGGCATCAACAACGTCTCGAGGCTCGCCGCGCGGGCGTTCAACGGCGACATCGTGAGTCCCATGATTGCGAGCAGGAGTCGGCAGGCGCTGCGCCAGCGGGGCATGCGGGCGACTCCGGCCGGTCAGTAGATGTGTACCGCGACCACATGGACGGTCCCGGCGATGATCAGCATGACGAAGAGCGGCAGGTGCAAGGCGTGCCACAGCGAGAAGAATTTCTGGAAAGCACGGAACTCGAGTACGCGCCGCGTCGCACCGATGCGATCGTCGATGTAGCGATACGCCGTCAATCGCAGCGGTTCGCGGCTCGGATCGTGACGACGGTCCGCGCCCGTCGCAATGGCTTCACGGACTGCACGTCGCAGTCGGCGTCGTGCCCCGATCGCCCACGATGCGCCCAGCAACGGTCGCAGCAGCAGCGGAACCGCTGCAAACTGCCGCTCGATGACGGACTGTTCCTCGTCGATGTGCCGCGCCAGTGCGGGCAGGAAAGACACCGACGACGTCAGTTGCATGCGGCTCGAGAATTCCTTCAGGTCGTCCAGGGTCGCTTCGCGGCCATTCAGTTCGTGGTGAATGCGACCGTAGAAGTAGCGACCGAAGAGTCCGCTGCCGGCGACGATGAGCATGCAGACCAGCGCGACGTTGCTGTTGGTCGCGCCAAGGCTGAAGTTCGAATGAAACAGGATGAGCGCGGGTCCGAAGATGCCGAGCGTCATGTGCAGCCTGAACCATGCTCGCGTGGACCCGAGGTAGCGTGCGTGCGGCATTCGCTTGCGGACTGGATAAAGGAGCAGCAGCAACATCGCGGTGCCCCCGGCGATTCCGAGCGCATAGCCGAGACCGGACTGTGGGGAGAGGTAAGCGGACGTCGGCAGGTTGATGCCGAAGGCGATCGCCGCAAGAACGGCCATGAAGTAGATGCTGGCTGGCGTGAGCAACCGGCTGCGGTTCGTCGCTCCTTTCACGCCTTTCGCAACTTTCGCGTCTTGAGCGGCAACGTTCGTGCGGTAGGTACCGACGGTTGCGGGTGTGGTGAAACGCCGCGCACTTTCGGCGACGACACCGTCATACCGCTTCCGCAGAAGGCGCTGTGCAGTCATCTTCAGCTCCGGCCGGCGGCGAGTCGCGTTGCTTCGGCGATGTTCGCTTCGATGATGCGAGCGTCGGACGAATTGGCCGGCACCACGGCCAGCAGGTTGCGCCACGTGCTGACTGCGTCGCGGTAGCGGTGTTCCTCGTGCTCGAGGCTGGCCTTGAGCCACAAAGCCTTGGGATGCCGCGGGTCAAGCGCGAGCGCCCGCGCCAGCGCATCCGTGGGTGCTCCCTTGAGGCTCGATCCGGCCGAAGCCAGCGCATCGGCGTAGTCAGCCCAGGAATCGGCGTTCATGGGGCCCGCGGCCGCAGCGCGACGGTAGGCCTCGGCGGCTTCCTTGAATTTTCGCTGGCGTCGGAGGTCGTCGGCCTGCTCGATCAGGTCCATCGATCCGGTGCGTGACGAAGCGCCGGGCATCATCGCCGACGCATTGGCAGCGGGCGCAGTTCGCATCTGTAATGTCGTAGTCACGACATCGCCGAGACCGCGTTCGGCAACGCGCGGATGGCCGGCAGGCATCGACGCCATCTCGGCAGCAGGCTCGGGCGCGTCGGTCGTGCCGTCAGTTCCGAATACGGCCAGTCCCTTGCCGACGAACACTCCCAGTCCAAAACCCGCCAGCGCGATCAGCGCGGCATTTCTCGTCTGCATCGTCGTCTCCAGCCAGTCGGAGTCGACCGGAGAGGAGAACATAGCGAGGCAGGAGGGTGAGTGACACCGATCCGAACGATTGGTTGGTGTAATCGTGACGCAGTCGACACCGTGCGGGCGAGCGGGATGCGAGGCTCGCTCCAGACGCTATGTTCGCCGCATGCGTCGACCGCGATTACCCTCGACGATTGCAGGCTCAACATCGATGTCGTTACTCGCCGTCTACCTGCTGCCGCTCTTATTGATCTGGGGTTGGTACCTCATCCGGCGTAAACGGCACGAGGATGCGAGCCGCACCGTGCGGGAGCAATCGGTCGCCGCGGGCTTGATCGACCCGGCTTCCCTGCATCCCGTCATCGATCCCGTCCGCTGCATTGGGTGCGGATCGTGCGTGAAAGCCTGTCCGGAACAACCGGAACACCATGTGCTTGGGCTGATCGACGGCAAGGCGCACCTGGTGAGTCCGACGGATTGCATCGGGCACGGCGCGTGCCGTGCCGCTTGTCCTGCGGACGCGATCACGCTCGTTTTCGGCACGGAACGTCGTGGCGTGGAGATTCCATTGCTGAGCCCGGATTTCGAGTCGACCGTGCCGGGGCTCTTTGTTGCGGGGGAACTCGGAGGAATGGGACTCATTCGCAACGCGCTGGCGCAGGGCAGGCAGGCGGTCGACGCGATCCAGCGCAAGCGGCGCACAGCCATCCCTGGGCAACTCGACCTCGTGATCGTGGGTGCGGGTCCCGCAGGGTTTTCGGCCAGCCTTGCCGCGAAATCGCACAAGATGCAATTCATGACGATCGAGCAGGAGAGTCTTGGCGGCAGCGTCTTCCAGTATCCGCGGGCCAAGCTCGTGATGACGCAACCGGCAGAAATTCCATTGGTGGGCAAAGTCAGCTTTCGCCAGACCTCCAAGGAAGACCTGCTTGCGTTCTGGCAGGATATCGAACGCAAGACCGGGGTGGCCGGCAGCATGCGGTACCGCGAGCGCGTCGAGAGCGTCGATCGCGATGGTGCGCAAGGCTTCATTATTCGAACCTCACTCGCGGAGTATCGGGCCGCGAACGTACTGCTGGCGATCGGCCGGCGCGGCACGCCCCGCAAGCTCGACGTGGCAGGCGAGGACTTGCCCAAAGTCGTTTACCGCTTGATCGACCCGGAGCAGTACCGCGGACAGCGCGTTCTGGTCGTGGGTGGCGGTGACAGCGCCCTGGAGGCGGCTGCCAGCGTCGCGGAAGCCGGCGGCCAGGTCACACTCTCGTATCGTGGCGATGCCTTCACGCGTGCCAAACCCCGCAACCGCGACCGGATCGCCGCTGCCGAACGCGCCGGACAGTTGCAACTGCTGCTGCAGTCAAAGGTCGAGCGCATCGAAAAGGAGCGGGTTCTGCTGCGCAGCCAGGACGGTCACCTGATTCTTCCGAACGACGCGGTGATCGTCAGCGCCGGCGGTATCCTGCCCTCCGACTTCCTGCGGCAAGTCGGGATTCACGTGGAGACGAAGTATGGGACGGCATGACCTCGTAGCTGCTCGCGCCGCCGCGTTGGCCAGCCTGCTCATCTGTTCGTTCGGCGCAGTGCAGGCAGTTGCCGCAACTCCATCAAAGTTCGCGGCGCCGGACCTGCTCGAGCCGGCTAAGAGCGCGCTGCGACTGAAGCAATTCGCGGATGCAGCCGGACGGCTCGCCACTGACCCGCTGGCCGGTGATCCACGCGCGCAATACCTGTTGGGTACCCTGTACCTGGCCGGACTCGGCATCGGCGAGGACGCGCAACGTGCACGGACTCTCTTCGAGGCCGCAGCAGCCAGGGGCGAGCCACGCGCGGCGTATGCACTGGCAGCGCTCGCCGCGCACGACTCGCCCGCAAACGAATCAGCGGCACGGACCTGGCTCGCAAAGGCCGCGGCGGCTGGGCACGCCGATGCGGCGCGCCTGCTGCAGGCAGCCCAGTTGCCACTGCAAGTGGATCCCCGTGTCCTTGCAACCGAACCCGCAGTGACCTTGTCGATGACCATTGCGGCTGCGCGCCGCGGTGACGTCGACACGCTGGCCGCGCTCTGGCCGCTCCTGCCAAAGGATGCCAGCGACGCATTCCTTCGTTCGGTGCTGCATCACGCAGCCGAGTCGGGCGCTGCAGAGTCGGTGCGCTGGTTGGTCGCACACGACGCTCGAGTCGACGCGATCGACGCGCAGGG